>Ga0114931_10008407_pt1 | contig 12496 bp, 11 predicted proteins | sample 2SBtaG_FD_89579 | JGI IMG/M metagenome (GOLD analysis project Ga0114931, IMG submission 89579) | Deep subsurface microbial communities from Kolumbo volcano to uncover new lineages of life (NeLLi) - 2SBTROV14_V59a metaG | ecosystem: Environmental > Aquatic > Marine > Volcanic | place: Kolumbo...
CGATGCCCTGCTCGACTTCATGCAGGATTTTGAACGACACCAGGGTTGATCCGGCGGGCTGAAAGAATGTTCAGGATACGCACGTTCAATTCTATTTCCGAGGCGGGCCTGCGCCGGTTTCCAGCGGCGCACTACCGTATCAGCGATGACGAAGCGGATGCGGATGCCATTATTTTGCGCTCCCAGGATCTGCATGATCTGGGGATCGGCCCCAGCCTGAAAGCCGTAGGCCGGGCCGGAGCCGGGGTGAACAACATTCCCATTGCAGCCATGAGCGAGCGTGGAATCCCGGTCTTCAATGCTCCGGGCGCCAATGCCAATGCAGTCAAGGAGTTGTTTATTGCCGGGTTGTTACTGGCGGCACGCAATATCTGTCCGGCCTGGGACTATGTACGGCAACTGGATTTCAGTGATCCCGCGGTCGGCGCAAGCATCGAGGCCGGCAAGAAGCGTTTCGCCGGCTTCGAGTTGCCCGGGCGGACCCTCGGGGTGATCGGACTCGGTGCCATCGGCGTGCAGGTTGCCAACGTGGCCCTGGCCCTGGGCATGCGGGTGCTGGGCTATGATCCGCAGATTACCGTGCGCAGCGCCTGGCAACTGGCCGCGGAGGTCGAGCAGGCCGCCAGTGTGGGCGATCTGCTGTCGCGCTCCGATGTCGTCACTCTGCATGTGCCCTACAACGATCAGACCCGCGGCCTGCTGAATGAACAGCGCCTCGGCCGGATGCCGCAGGCTGCGATTCTGATCAACTTCTCGCGTAGTGGTATCGTGGATAAACAGGCATTGAAATCAGCCCTGGATGCGGGAAAACTGCATGCCTATGTGAGTGATTTTCCGACCGCGCAGCTGGCGGCCCATCCGCGCACCATCGCCTTGCCGCACATCGGGGCCTCAACCCACGAAGCCCAGGACAACAGTGCGATCATGGTGGTGGATCAAATCCGCGATTTTCTTGAAAATGGCAATATCATCAATTCAGTGAATTTCCCTGAGGTTCGCATGCCGCGCAACGGTGGCTTTCGTATCGCGCTGGTGAATGCCAATGTGCCGAACATGGTGGGGCAAATCTCGACGCGACTGGCCGAGTCCGGCCTCAACATCGTGGAGATGCTGAACCGCTCCCGGGGTGAAATCGCCTATACCCTGATCGATGTGGAAAGTGCCGCGCAGACAGCGTTGATCGAGGGCCTGGCAGCAATTGAGGGCGTCATTTCGGTGCGCACACTGTAGGAAGCTGCGATGAGTGATCACACAACGGATCTGGCCGATGTCCGATCGAAAATCGATGCGCTTGACCGGGATTTACTGCGCCTGTTGAATGCGCGTGCCAGCCTGGCGCAGGCCGCGGCCCGGGCCAAGCAGGCCGAACACGGGCCCGCTGCAGAACTGTTCCGGCCGGAACGCGAAGCCCAACTGTTGCGCGATGCGGCCCGTAGCAATCCCGGCCCGCTGGCCACTGCCGATGTGCAGCGCATTCTCAGTGAAGTGGTCTCCGCCTGCCGGGCCCTGGAACTGCCGCTGGCGGTGGCCTTTCTGGGTCCCAAAGGCACCTTCACCGAGGCGGCCACGGTCAAGCACTTCGGCCATTGCATACAACCAGTGCCGATCGCCACCATCGATGCGGTGTTTCGGGAAGTGGAGTCGGGCAATTGTGATTACGGCGTGGTGCCGGTCGAAAATTCCACGGAAGGCGTCGTCAATCATACCCTCGATACGTTTTTGCACTCGAGCTTGTGCATCTGCGGGGAAGTAATGGTGCCCATTCACCATTGCCTGATTTCCGCCTGTGCGGACCTGCGCGATATTCAGGTGATCGTGTCGCACCAGCAATCCCTGGCCCAGTGCCGCAAGTGGCTGGACAAGGAATTTCCGGGAGTGACGCGGGAGTCGGTGAGCAGCAATGCCGAGGCGGTACGCCGGGTTGTGGACCTGCCGAGTGCCGCTGCCATCGCCGGTCAGATCGCAGCCGAGTCCTACAACCTGCCGGTGCTGCGGGAAAACATCGAAGACGAACCGGACAATACCACCCGCTTTCTTGTCATCGGCAGGCAGCCGGTGGCCGCGAGCGGTGACGACAAGACCTCGGTGACTTTTTCCTTCTCCAAAAACCGTCCGGGTGGGCTGTTCCACGCCATCGAGGTCTTTGCCCGGCGTGATATCAACATGACCCGGATCGAGTCGCGCCCCTCGCGTACGGAACGCTGGAATTATGTTTTTTATGTTGATTTCGTTGGTCACCTGAGTGATCCACGGGTGGGCGACGTCATCGCGGAACTTCAACAACGCACGGATTTCATGAAAATCCTCGGATCCTTCCCGCGCGCGGTCTACGAGGAAACCCGGTGAGCTGTGATTTTTTCCAGTTGGCCACGCCCGGAGTGCGCGGCCTGCAGGCCTATGAGCCCGGCAAGCCTGTCAGTGCTCTGGAGCGCGAACTCGGACTCAGCAATATCATCAAGCTTGCCTCCAACGAAAATCCCCTGGGCCCGTCCCCACTGGCACTGGAGGCCGCGGCTGTGGCCCTGGCCGACATCCATCGCTACCCGGACGGTAATGGCTTTGCTCTCAAAGCCGCGCTGGCGCAGCGCCACGGGGTCGCCAGCGCGCAAATCACCCTGGGCAACGGTTCCAACGATGTGCTGGAATTTATCGTCCGGGCCTTTGCCGGGCCAGGCCACGAGGTGGTGTTTTCCGAACATGCCTTTGCCGTCTACCCGCTGGTCACCCAGGCCGTGGGCGCAACCGGCGTCGCGGTCCCGGCATGCCGGTATGGGCATGACCTGGAGGCCATGGCGGCGGCGGTGACGGACCGCACCCGGGTGCTGTTTGTCGCCAATCCCAATAATCCCACCGGCACCTGGTGTCCGCAGGGCGCCTTGCGCAGTTTTATCGAATCGCTGCCCAGACAGGTCATCGTGGTGGTGGATGAGGCCTATGCGGAATACGTGAATGAGCCGCAATATCCGGATTGTACAGACTGGGTGAATGATCAGGATAATCTGGTTGTTACCCGGACTTTCTCGAAAGCCTTCGGCCTGGCGGGTCTGCGGGTCGGTTACATGATCGCGCACCCGCAGATTACAAATTTACTGAACCGGGTTCGCCAGCCGTTCAATGTCAACTCGGTGGCGCTGGCCGCGGCCGAGGCCGCCCTGAAGGATGTGGCGCATCTGCAAGCGAGCCGGGATCTGAATCAGGCGGGGCTGCGCTATTTTGAAACTGCATTCAACGAACTCGGCCTTGACTACATCCCTTCGGTTGGCAATTTTATCTGTGTGGCATTGCCCCACCCGGGACGGGAAATCCACGCACAGTTGTTGCGAACCGGGGTGATCGTGCGGCCAGTGGACGGTTACGGTTTACCCCGGCATCTGCGCATCAGCGTTGGCCTGGAAAGTGAGAACCAGCGTTGTATCCAGGCTTTGGATGGAGTCCTGCAATGATCAATAAATTGTGCGTGATCGGTGTTGGGCTCATTGGTGGATCTCTGGCACGGGATCTGAAACGGCTCGGTGCTGTCCGGGAAGTGGTGGGTTGCAGCCGCAATCCGGAAAATCTCCAGAAAGCTCTGGATCTGGGTGTCATCGACAGCTTCAGCACCGACGTCGCCCAGGCCGCTCAGGGCGCGGATATGGTGGTGCTGGCGGTGCCCCTGGAAGCCATGCAGGGAATTTTCGAAAGCTTGCAGGGGAGCCTGGCTGAGAGCGCCGTGGTCACCGATGTCGGCAGTTCGAAGTGCGCTGTGATCAAAGCCGTCGATACGGTGTTTTCCGGCACTCCGGCCTGGTTCGTGCCGGGCCACCCCATTGCCGGGGCCGAGAACAGTGGAGTCGAAGCCGCGGTCGATGGCCTGTTCGTTGATCACCGGGTCATTCTGACTCCCATCGCCGAGACCGGGGCCGGTGCCTTGCAACGGGTGCGCGGGATGTGGCAGCAGGTGGGCGCTGAAATCATTGAAATGGAGCCCCATCACCATGACGAAGTTCTGGCCGCCACCAGCCACCTGCCGCACATGCTCGCCTATACCCTGGTGGATGTGTTGGGCCGCATGCAGGACCGGGTGGAAATCTTCCGCTATGCGGCAGGCGGTTTTCGGGATTTCACCCGTATCGCCTCGAGTGATCCCCGCATGTGGCACGACGTCTGCCTGGCCAACCGGGAAGCCATGATCGGAGTACTGGAGCATTTCGCCGAAGACCTGGATCAATTGATAGAAGCGGTTCGGGCCGGTGACGGGGAGTACCTGTTCGGAGTCTTTACCCGCGCCAAGGCTTTCCGTGATCGCTTCGCTCAGAACGGGCCGGCAGCCTCCGGCAGCCGCTGATGGCGGGGATCGATTTTCTGGTCCAGCCGGGAGGTTGTCTGCGGGGTGAACTCCAGGTTCCCGGTGACAAGTCGATTTCCCACCGTTTCGTGATTCTGGGTTCCATTGCCAGTGGTGAATCCACCGCCAGCGGGTTTCTGCATGGCGAGGATACCCTGGCCACGGTCGCAGCTTTGCGTGCCATGGGGGTTGAAATTCACGGCCCCGAGGCAGGCTGCCTGCGCATTCAGGGGGTTGGCCGGGGCGGCCTTGCGGCCCCCGGGGCCTGTCTGGATATGGGTAATTCCGGTACCGCCATGCGCCTGATGTGTGGCCTGCTCGCGGGTCAGCGCTTCGATAGCGCCCTGCATGGCGATGCCTCCCTCAATCGGCGGCCGATGGCCCGGGTAATCGATCCCCTGCGTTCCATGGGGGCGCAAATCGACAGTGCCGGGGATGGCCGGCCGCCATTACGTATCCATGGCCGCCGGCAGTCTTTGGAACCGATTGACTATGCCATGCCGGTGGCCAGCGCCCAGGTGAAGTCCTGCCTGCTGCTGGCCGGGCTGTATGCCGAAGGTCAAATCGTCATCCACGAACCCGCCCCGAGCCGGGATCACAGCGAGCGGATGTTGCGCAGTTTCGGGGCCCAGGTCAGTGTCACCGGCCTGCGGGTGTCGATGCCCGGCGGTGCCAACCTCAAGGCCCAGCACATCGAGATCCCCACGGATATCTCTTCGGCCGCATTTTTTATGGCCGGCGCCTGTATTGCCCCGGGTTCCTCGCTACTGCTCAGGCAGGTCGGCATCAACCCGAGTCGTACCGGGGTGCTGCATATCCTCAGGCGCATGGGCGCCGACATCAGTGCCAGCAACGAGCACCATGCGGGGGGCGAGCTGGTTGCGGACCTGCGCATCAACCATCGCCCCTTGCGGGGTATTGAGATCCCCGTTGAGGTGGTGCCTCTGGCCATCGATGAATTCCCGGCGCTGATGGTTGCTGCGGCCTTTGCCGAAGGTGACACCCTATTGCGCGGCGCCCGGGAATTACGGGTCAAGGAAAGCGATCGAATCGCCAGCGTCAGTGCCGGATTACGTGAACTGGGGATCGCAGTGGACGAATTCGATGACGGCCTGTGTGTTCATGGCGGTCCGGTGGGGGGCGGCAGCATCGACAGCCAAGGCGACCACCGCATCGCCATGGCTTTCAGCATGGCCGCACTCGGCGCCTCGGATCCTGTCCGGATCAAGGATTGCGCCAACGTCAACACCTCTTTCCCTGGTTTTGCCGAGCTGGCTTCCAGCCATGGATTGGCCATCCAGGAACTGCGGGCCTGAGCCCATGGAACAGTCGCTACCGGTGATTTGCGTGGACGGTCCCAGTGGCTCCGGAAAAGGATCCCTGTGCCACCGGCTCAGCAGCATCCTGGGCTTCCATTTACTCGACAGCGGGGCTCTGTATCGGCTGACGGCCCTGGCCGCGCGCCGCCAGGGAATCAGCCTCGCGGATCAGGCTGCCGTGGCCGCCGTGGCCCGAAATCTGGACGTGGGTTTTGAAGTGCGCGATGCGGATCCACCGGTACAGGCCCGGCTGGAGGGCAGCAGCGTCGACCGGCAACTGCGCAGTGAACAATGCGCCAGTGATGCCTCCACCCTCGCCACCTATCCCGCGGTACGTGAGGCGTTGCTGGATAAGCAGCGCAGCTTTAGACAAAGTCCAGGCCTGGTCGCCGATGGGCGGGATATGGGAACCGTGGTATTTCCAGATGCCCAATTGAAAATCTTTCTCACTGCCAGCCCGGAAGAGAGAGCCGATAGGCGTCATAAGCAGTTGATAGCAAAAGGAATTAATGCTAATCTCCGCGCCCTTCTTAAGGAGATCAAGGTTCGCGACGAGCGGGATCGCTCTCGCAGCACCGCACCCTTGAAGCCGGCTGTGGACGCAATTCTGATTGACACCAGCGGCGTGTCTCTGGATTCGGTTTGTGAGCAGGTCCTGGCACTGGTCGCTGGCAAGGGCATAACGGCCGAATCTTCATAAGATACGCAGGAACAGGAGTGAAGGCCGGTACCGACCCGTCACCGGAGTGCTTCACATGGCTTGATTACCGGTCGAACGGGCGGCCAATGGTCTTAATGACCTTCATACACTCACTCATGGAAAATTTTGCAGAACTACTGGAAGAAAACCTCGCCAGCATCAAGATGCGGCCGGGTTCCATCATCAATGGCGTGGTGGTCAATATCGGTGATGAATTTGTCACCGTACACGCCGGACTGAAATCTGAATCCGTAATTCCCATAGAACAATTCCGCAACGACGCCGGCGAACTCGAGGTTGCTGTTGGCGACGATGTGGAAGTGGCCCTGGACACCGTCGAGGATGGCTTTGGCGTGACCAAGCTGTCCCGGGAGAAAGCCAAACGGGCCAAGGCCTGGACGCTGCTGGAATCCGCATTCGAGAATGCCGAGACCATCACCGGCATTATCAGCGGCAAAGTCAAAGGTGGATTTACCGTGGATATCGATGATATTCGCGCCTTTCTGCCCGGCTCGCTGGTCGATGTGCGCCCGGTGCGTGATACCACTTACCTGGAGGGAAAACCCCTCGAGTTCAAAGTCATCAAGCTGGATCGCCGGCGCAACAACGTGGTGGTTTCACGACGTGCAGTGGTGGAAGAAGAGAGTTCCGTCGAGCGTGAAGCATTGCTGGAATCGCTCCAGGAAGGCATCACCATCAAAGGTATTGTGAAGAATCTGACCGATTACGGTGCGTTTGTGGATCTGGGTGGCATTGACGGATTGTTGCATATCACCGATATGGCCTGGAAACGCGTCAAACACCCGACCGAAGTCGTCAACGTGGGCGATGAACTGGAAGTCAAAGTGCTCAAGTTCGATCGGGAGCGCACCCGGGTTTCCCTGGGGCTCAAGCAGATGGGCGAGGATCCATGGGTGGAAATCGCCCGCCGTTATCCGGAACACACCCGCCTGTTCGGCAAGGTCACCAACATTGCCGATTACGGTTGTTTCGTCGAAATCGAGGAGGGCGTCGAAGGCCTGGTGCATGTCTCGGAAATGGATTGGACCAACAAAAACGTGCATCCCACCAAGATCGTGCAGTTGGGAGACGAGGTCGAAGTCATGGTCCTGGATATCGACGAGGAGCGGCGCCGGATCTCTTTGGGCATCAAGCAGTGCAAGCCCAATCCCTGGGAAGAATTCGCCATCAATCACGACAAGGGCGAACGAGTCGTTGGTACGATCAAGTCCATTACTGATTTTGGTGTGTTCATCGGGCTCGACGGCGGCATCGATGGTTTGGTCCACCTGTCTGACATTTCCTGGGGCACCGACGGTGAAGACGCCCTGAGAAATTATAAAAAGGGTGACGAAATCGAAACCGTAGTGCTGTCCGTGGATGCTGAGCGTGAGCGTATTTCTCTCGGCGTCAAGCAACTCGATACGGATCCGATTTCCGTGTTTCTGGCGGAACATCCCAAGGGCGCCATTGTCAATGGGACCATCACCGAGGTGGATGCCAAAGGCGCCATTGTTGAACTGGCGGACGGCGTCGAAGGTCATATCCGGGCCTCGGAACTGGCACGAGACCGGGTTGAGGATGCCCGCACCATTCTCAAGGTCGGAGAAACTCTTGAGGCCAAGTTTATTGGCGTGGATCGCAAAAAACGTGCCCTGTCCCTGTCGGTGAAGGCCAAGGAATCCGAAGAAGAAGCCCAGGCGATGGAAGAATATTCCGCGGGAGGCAGCAGCAGCGCATCCACCATCGGCGATCTCATCAAGGAAAAACTGGATAGCCAGGATGGGGTAAACGGCAGAGAGCAACAATAATCGGGGCCGGGCCCCGGCGCATGAACATTTCGTGATCGTGCCGGGGTCCGCGCTACCGCACAGCGCACCAAAGGGGAATACTGCATGACCAAATCGGAATTGATTGAGCGTCTTGCACAAAAGCAGACTCAACTGGCCTACCGGGATGTTGAACTGGCGGTCAAGACGGTCCTGGAACACATGGTGGAACGGCTGGCTAATGGTGATCGGATCGAAATTCGTGGCTTCGGCAGTTTCTCCCTGCATTTTCGTCCTGGACGCATCGGACGTAACCCCAAGACCGGCTCACCGGTGGCGCTTCCTGCCAAGCATGTTCCTCATTTCAAACCCGGCAAGGAATTACGCGAACGGGTGGATACAGCCTACGCAGAGCAGTGCGCGAACTCCCAGGAAAGCCAAACCCAGGCGGAATCGAGCAGCTTGGCTGGTTTTGCAGTTGGCGAACCGGCCGCGGGAGACTGACCCCGGTGTCTCGCCCCGGTGTCTTGCCATAACTGATACGCGGTGCATCTACTGCTCCGTGAGCCGGGATACCGGATCGGCTGAGTAGCGAATTGATGGATCCCGTCAACCTGCTCTGGTTGCTGTTACCGGTCGCAGCCCTCAGCGGCTGGTATCTGGGACAACGCCGTACGCGCTCCGGGGCGGACCCTGCGCGTGACCTGGACTTGCGATCAGATTATTTCAAAGGCATCAACTATCTGCTCAATGAGCAGCCCGACAAAGCCATTGAGGTCTTCATCAAAGTTCTTGAAGTCGACCAGGAAACTGTTGAGACGCACCTTGCCCTGGGCAATCTCTACCGGCGGCGCGGCGAGGTGGATCGGGCCATCCGCATCCACCAGAATCTGGTGGCGCGTAATTCCCTGAGTGCCGAACAACGCTATGAAGCCCTGCTCGAACTGGGGCAGGATTATCTCAGTGCGGGATTGCTGGACCGGGCTGAAGATTTGTTCAGGGAATTGGCGCAAGCCAGCAATTACCGGGTCCAGGCCCTGCGCCAGTTGATCGATATCTATGAACAGGAAAAAGATTGGGATGAAGCCATCGATTGCGCCCGGCAACTGGAGCAGGCCACGGGCAACCAGCTGGGGCCGGTCATCGCGCATTATCAATGTGAACAGGCGGAACAGTTACGCGAGCGCAAAGACTATAAGGCGGCCCTGAAATTACTGGGCAAGGCCATGGATAATCATCGGGGTTGTGTGCGCGCCAGTCTTCTCGAGGGTCAGGTGTACATGGCCATGCGCGACTATGAGCGGGCGTTACGGGCCTTTCAGCGGGTCGAGGATCAGGATCCGGATTTTCTTCCCGAGACCATCAGCCCCATCCACGAATGTTACCGGATTCTGAATCGCTCCCAGGAAATGGAAGCTTACCTGACGCGCTTGCTGGACCGTTACGGGTGGGTCAGCGCCAGTCTGGAACTGGCGAAAATCCACAGTGACACCCAGGGGCCAGGGCCCGCCATTGAATTCATGGCCGAGCACCTGAATACCCGTGCTTCATTGCGGGGGCTGGACAGGCTGATGGAACTGGAACTTGAGCAGGGCGCGGAGCAGATGCCGGAGTATTTCAGCATCCTCAAGGAGGTTACCGCCCAGTTACTGGTGGGCCGTCCGGTTTACCAATGCCGGCATTGTGGATTTCCCGCCCGCGCATTGCATTGGCAATGCCCGAGTTGCAAGCACTGGAACAGTATCAAACCGATTCAGGGAGTGGAGGGTGAGTAGCGCTGGGGGGGAAGCTTGCGGCCCTCGCATCATCGTGGCACTCGATGTGCCCCAGGCCCGCCTGGCCGTGGACCTGGCGCGGCGCCTGGATCCGCGCAGTTGCCGGTTAAAGGTGGGCAAGGAATTGTTTACCGCCAGTGGCCCCGTGGTGGTGGAGTCTCTGCAAAAGCTTGGGTTTGAGATTTTTCTGGATCTCAAATTTCACGACATACCCAATACCGTGGCGGCGGCCTGCCGCAGTGCCGCGGGTTTGGGGGTGTGGATGCTGAATGTCCATGCCAGTGGCGGCGAGGCGATGCTGGTGGCTGCCCGGGAAGCTTTGCAAAGCACATCCCGGCAACCCCTGCTGATTGCCGTGACCGTGCTGACCAGTCTCGATGGAACGGATCTGGCAGCACTGGGTATCGCTTCCAGTCCCCGTGAGCAGGTGTTGCGACTGGCGGCGTTGAGCGCGCGCTGCGGTCTCGATGGGGTGGTCTGCGCGGCCACGGATCTGAGTACTTTGCGTGAACAGTTTGCACCCGGCTTCCTGGCCGTGACTCCCGGGGTACGCCCAGCCGGCATTGATCCTGGGGATCAGAAACGGGTCACAACACCACGCCAGGCCATAGAGTTTGGAGCGAGCTATCTGGTGATCGGACGCCCGATTACCCAGGCCCCGGATCCGCATCTGGCACTGACGGCACTGAATGAGGAGGTCAATGCTTCAAAGGTTTTTCAGTAATACCTTTGAGGCCCGCTGGGCGTTGTACAGGTTTTGCTTTGTGGCCGGCAGCCTGTACAACTCGGTTTCCACAAAGCCGCGTTCGCGAAACCACTGATCGGTCTGGGTGGTCAATACGAACAGGCTTTTCGCACCCAGACGCCGGGCCCGCTGTTCGATGCTGGTGAGCAGGATCTCACCGCGCCCGGCGGCCCGGTGGTCTTCACGAACCGCCAGGCAGGCCAGCTCCATCAACGCTTCCTCGGCGAACCAATGGGCGAGTGCGCAGGCGACTATGACGCCGTCGCGTTCCTCGACATAAAAATTACCGAGATCCGATTCGATTTCCTCGCGCTCGCGGCGCACCAGCACGCCGCTGTCCTCCAGGGGAGCGATCAGTTCGAGTATTCCCGCGACATCGCCACTGTCGGCGGGGCGTACCGCATCATAGCCGTCGTCGTTGATCATGGTGCCAATCCCGTCGCGGCTATACAGTTCCAGGGCCAGGGCCCCGGGCAGGGACATCTCCAGCAGGTGAACGCGCTGGACTCCAAGCCGGCAGGCATTGATGGCGGATTCAAATCTGCGCCTGGCGGCTGAATCCGCAGCCAGTTGATTCTCCTGCAGGTAGTGCTGGGCCTGCTCCAGGCTGAATTCTCCGATGCGTTCCCCGCCGGCAGCTTTGACCGTGGCCCCTGCGGCCATGAAGATCAATTTGTGGGCTTTGAGTTCCACCGCGACCCTGGCTGCCAGATCTTCCGAGCGCAGGTTGAATAATTCTCCGCCCGGTGAAAATCCCAGGGGTGCGATGATGACCATGTGCTCGTTGTCGATCTGGCTGTGGATCGCCTGATGGTCGATGCGCCGGACCTCGCCACTGAAACCGAAATCGACCCCGCCACGGATCCCCCAGGGGCGGGCGGTGACATAGTTGCCGCTGGCGACGCGAATGCGCGCACCGCGCATGGGGGTACTGGCGAGGCCCATGGACAGGCGCGCCTGGAGATCCAGCATGACCGTCGCCACCGCATCGCGCAGCGCTGGAACCATGGCCGCGGTTGTGACCCGGATCCCGTCGAAAATTTGATAGTCCAACTGTTGGGCCTGCAGTCGGGCATCGAGTTGCGGGCGGATTCCCGGTACCAGCACCAGCTTGACCCCGAGGCTGTGGAGCAAAGCCAGATCGTGGATGAATTCCGGAAAAATTTTATCCAGCAGCAGTTCACCACTGAAATGCACGACCAGGCAACGGCCCCGGTTGGCGTTGAAGTAAGGGGCGGCGTTGCGAAACCAGTCGAGATAGGGGTCAGGTTTGTTATTTATCATTTCCAGTAAGTTTTTATTAAAGTGTGAACATTAAAGTAGTTGAAATGATAAATAACAAACCTGACCCCTATCTTCCTAAAGTAGTTGAAATGATAAATAACAAACCTGACCCCTATCTTCCTCTGTAAATAACAAACCTGACCCCTATCTTCCTCTGACCTGCACCACCCCAGTGCCAAACAGTTTAACTGAGCACCTGATCAGCGGTGAGATCCAGGGCGGTGCGGGCTTTGTCCATCAGTTCATCGACCTGCTCTTCGGTGATGATCAGGGGTGGCGAGAGGACCATGGCGTCGCCCACCGCGCGCATGATCAGGCCGTTGGCGAAGCAGTGATCACGGCACAGGGTGCCGGCTTTCCCAACCTTTTTGAACGCCTTGCCCGTCGCCTTGTCGGCCGTCAATTGGATGCCGGCGATGAGGCCGACGCCGCGGACTTCACCGACCAGGGGGTGGGATTCGAATTCCCGCAGGCGGCGTTGCAGATAGGGGCCGATCTGATCATGGGTATAGGCGATCAGATCCTCATCACGCATCAGGCGCAGGTTGGCGATAGCGACCGCGGCCGCGGCCGGATGCCC
>Ga0114931_10008408_pt1 | contig 12496 bp, 11 predicted proteins | sample 2SBtaG_FD_89579 | JGI IMG/M metagenome (GOLD analysis project Ga0114931, IMG submission 89579) | Deep subsurface microbial communities from Kolumbo volcano to uncover new lineages of life (NeLLi) - 2SBTROV14_V59a metaG | ecosystem: Environmental > Aquatic > Marine > Volcanic | place: Kolumbo...
GGCGGCGGGTGCGAGCTAGCACTTGCCTGCGACATACGCATCGCGAGCGAGAAGGCGAAGCTCGGTTTCCCCGAGGTCAAACTCGGCATCTTTCCCGGGTGGGGAGGCACACAGCGAGTGACCAGGATACTGGGGCTGGGCAGGACAAAGGATCTCGTGTTCACGGGAGAGATAATCGACGCAGCCGAGGCTTACCGCATAGGACTCATAGAGAGGATGGCGCCGAGCGAAGAGCTCATGAACGAGGCGAGGAAACTAGCCCTAACCATAGCAAAAAACAGCCCCAAGGCGCTTAAGATGGCGAAGAAGGCTATAAACGCCGGCTCAGAGATGGATCTAAACAAGGCGCTCTTATTGGAGAAGACGCTCGTCTCCCTCTGCTTTGACACCGAAGACAGGGTCGAAGGAATGAGCGCGTTCCTTGAGAAGAGAGCCCCTAAATTCAATGGGAAGTAGCTCATGTGCCACTTCGCCCCTTATACGGCACGTACGTGGCGCACGAGTAATGTCTGAGCCGCTCTCCCACTCTCGACGCAGCTTTTTACGGCTACAAACCTACGAGCCGGCATATGAAGATAATCAGATTCGACAATAACTACGGAAGGGTCTGTACGGGGATTCTCGATGGGGAAGTGGTAAGGGAGATTGAAGGGGATATCTCGGGCACGTACTCTCCCCTTCCCAACGCCTTCAGAGTCGACGAGGTCAAGATTCTCCCCCCCTGTGCCCCCACGAAAATAGTGTGCGTGGGGCTGAACTACATAGACCACGCCCGAGAGATGAAGATGAGCCCTCCAGACGAGCCCCTGCTGTTCCTTAAGCCGCCAACCGCCGTAATCGCTCACGAAGAGGAGATAGCCTATCCCAACCACTTCTCGTCGCGCGTCGACTACGAGGGGGAGCTTGGGGTGGTGATAGGCAAAAGGGCGCGGTGGGTAAACGAGCGGTCATGGCGCGAGTACGTGCTGGGCTTCACGTGCGTAAACGACGTCACCGCCCGCGACATTCAGGTAAAGGACGTTCAGTTCACGCGCGCAAAGGCGTTCGACACCTTCGCCCCCATGGGGCCGGTGATAGAGACCGAGCTCGACCCGGCCGACTTAGAGATAACCACGAGGGTAAATGGAGAGACAATGCAGCGCTCGCGGACCTCAAACCTCATATTCCCCGTCCCCAGGCTCCTTGCCTTCATCACCCGCATCATGACCCTGCTGCCGGGGGACGTGATAACCACAGGCACCCCCGCAGGTATCGGCCCCATGCGCCCAGGGGACACCGTGGAGGTAGAAATAGAAGGTATAGGAGTACTGAGAAACACCGTAAGAGAGACCGAGTTCAATTAAGCGGGGCTCTTGGGAGAAACCGCACATCGAAGCCCCACTTTATTTCGCCCTACCCTGCCCTCTAGGAACTATCGCCACTATCCTAAGCGGCCCGCCGCTTCCGCCCTTTATCTTCATCGGCAGCGCGATAACAAACGCCCCCTTGGGGGGAAGCCTGTCGAGATTCGCTAAATTCTCAAACGCCGGGATTCCGCGCTCAAAGAGAATCCGGTGACTCCGGAAGAGCTTTGACTGGCCGTAATCTATGCTCGGCGTGTCGAGACCCACGGCCGATATCTCCCTGTTGCCGGTTATCCACACGGCCGCCTCAGGGGCAAGCCCCGGAAAATGGAGTTTTTCCACTGCCCCCTCCCCCCTCTCCGCGGTTCCCATATATTTCTCCCTGTCGGGCCAGTACCTGCCGTAGCCAGTTTTGAGGAGCACGATAGAGCCGCGAGGCAGCCTCCCATTCTCCTTCTCCCAGCGGGTGAAATCGGCAACCGCGACCTGATAGTCCCTATTGCCGAGAGCGCTCCCGGAAACGTCTATCACCACGGCCTCCCCCATCAACCTCTCAAGCGGAATCTCGTCCACCGTCTTCCCACCCATGGCGAAATGGGCCGGGGCGTCTATGTGCGTGCCCCCATGCTCCGCGGCAGAGAAATTGTTCGCAAAGTAGAAAAACCCGGCGCCCGTGACCCCCTTGAACACATTCTCAAGCACAAAAGGCTCCGATGTGGGCCAATAGACCGTCTCGCTCGAGAAGCTGTGGGTGAGGTCCACAACTTCCCCTCGAGGAAAAATCCCCTGCTCCTGCCCCCGCTTCTCCCTTACCGCGGTTTCATCCACCTTTTTGCATGCGGGCGCAAGTACCGTAACGAGCACCGCAAGCGCCACTATAACCGCTTTCATCCGTATCCCCTCCATGCCATATGGTTCCGCTATCCGAAACCCGCATTTTAATGACCGCCACCCACAAAGTCAATCAACCCTGCGCGGTGCTGCAAAGCCTCCCTCCGCCCCCCCCTTATTACACGCGGCTTCATTGGGTAAAATACCAAATCTAGCAAACCCCACGCGGATAGCAATTTAAGGAGAAACTCAGTGCCCAAGCTACTCGTAATCCCCGGAGACGGAATAGGAATAGAGGTTACAACAATCGCAGTCGAGGTGCTTAAATCTATCGGCGCAAAATACGATATAGGGTTCGAGTTCGACATGCAGCTCTTTGGGGGGGCCTCGATAGACGCCCACGGCGTGCCCGTAACCGAGGATGTGCTCCGGAAGGCAAGGGAATCCGACGCGGTGATTCTAGGGGCGGTAGGCGGGCCAAAGTGGGACAAGCTGGAGTATGACATACGCCCGGAAATGGGGCTCCTCGCGCTGAGAAAGGAGCTTGACGCCTTCGCAAACCTGAGACCCGCCGTGGTCTACCCAGCCCTTGCAGACGCCTCCACACTCAAGAGAGAGGTGGTCGAGGGGGTGGACATAATGGTCGTAAGAGAGCTCACGGGCGGGATATATTTCGGCACCCCCAAGGGGGTTGAGGAGCTTCCGGACGGGCAGCAAAAGGGGGTGAACACGCTCGTATACACCACCGGCGAGATAGAGCGCGTCGCCCGGGTCGCGTTCGGCATAGCCATGAAGCGCGGGAAGAAGCTCACCTCAGTCGATAAGGCGAACGTGCTGGACTCGATGGAGCTCTGGAGGAGGACGGTAACGAGGGTGCACGACGAGGAGTTCCCCGAGATAGCGCTGGAGCACCTATACGTGGACAACGCGGCAATGCAGCTCATTCGGCGCCCGGCGACCTTCGACGTCATATTGGCGGGGAACCTTTTCGGCGATATAATCAGCGACGAGGCCGCCCAGCTCACCGGCTCTCTGGGGATGATACCCTCTGCGAGCGTAGGCGATGGGGGGGCAATATACGAGCCCGTGCACGGCAGCGCCCCCGATATTGCGGGCCGGGACCTGGCAAACCCAGCAGCCTCAGTGCTCTCCGCGGCCATGATGCTCAAATACTCCCTCAATCTCGAAGAGGCGGCCTCATGCGTCGAGAACGCCGTAAGGGGAGTGCTCGACAAGGGACTAAGGACGGGGGATATCTACGAGGAAGGAATGAAACGTGTAGGCTGCCGTGAGATGGGAGCGGCAATAATAGAAGAAATCGAACAAAGTGCAGTGAATTGAGTACAAGCGCACAGACGACTCTCTATAGAAAAAACGGCAAAGCACGGCGGGCAAGCTCGCTCGAAACCCTTTTAAACCTAATCGCGAGGGGGACGAGGGGGGCAACAAGGGGAAAAGCGGCGAAATCGCCGAGGCCTCTGACAATCACCCTCGGAGGGCTGGCGGGCGATTCCAAGTACTACGTCCTCTCAAGACTCCATGAAGAGACGAAAAGGCCCATCCTGTTTATAAACGACGGGGGGCGGCGGGGAGAAGAGGCGGCGGCAAGCCTCGCGTACTTCTTTGGATTTACCCCCCCAGAGCTAAGGCGAAGGGAGCGCCCGCACAGAATGGCTCTCTTCTCTTCCACGGCGGACGAGCAGGCGATGAGGATACGCTGGCTTCAGTGCGCCAGAACCAAGCCGCTCGTAGTCGCGGAAGCCCCCGCCCTGTTGGACAAGACCATACCGTTAGAGCTGTTCGAGCGCCACTCCATCCCCCTCACCAAGGGGGAGACGGTGAGGAGAGACCATCTGCTGGAGCAGTTAAGACAAATTGGATACGTGGAGACCCCCTTTGTGGAGGCGCCGGGAGAGATGAGCGCCCGCGGCTCGATAGTAGACATCTTCTCCCCCGGAAGCGGCGAGCCGCTCAGGGTAGAGATGCTTGGGGACGAGATACACTCGCTCCGACCGTTCTCAACCCAAGACCAGAAGTCAATTGGGCGGGTAGACGCCGCAATCATAGTTCCCGCAAGCGAAGTGGTAATTGACGACGAGACGGCAGAAAGCGCGCTCGCGTGGACGAGGCGTAAAGCGGTCGTCGAGGAGATGCCCGCAAGCGAGAAGCTCGAGTTTCTTAAAAGGCTCGAATCCCGCGTCAGGTTTCCGGGGATAGAATGGCTCATCCCCGCCTTCTACGCCAATCCGGGAAGCCCGATTGATTTCCTGCCGCAAGACGCATTGGTAGTAATCAATTGCGCTCAAGACCTTGAGAAGCGCATTGAGTCGTATGTTGAATCACTGCCGGCGGTGACAGACGCAGTGGGGAAGCTCCTGAGCCTCTCACCCGCCCCGGACGAGTTGTTTCTGGGGGAGGGGGCGTTAGAGGATTCAATAGACTCCCTTACGACGCTGCGCCTTGAGGAGCTCGAAATTAGGGGTGAGGGTGACGAGGAGCGAATCGAGTTTCAGACCGAGGCGATAAAGAGAGGCGGGGACGAATATGAATCGCCATTTGATTACGTAGAGGAGCTCGTTACAAAGCTCAAGGACGAGCGTTACGATGTGCACATAGTACTCCAAACCGACGTGGAGAAGAAAAAGTTCACCCAGATACTAAAAGAGAGGGGCATAACGGGAGTCGCGACCAAGACCGGCCGCCTGAGCGCGGGCTTTATATTCCCCGAGGAGAGCCTCGCCGTTATAGCGGAGAGCGACGTCTTCGGGCCGAAGAAAAGGGTCGAGCCCGCCGCGCGCGAGGCCCCCTCGCACCCATCGGCTTTCATCACCTCGTTCAGTGAGCTCAAGCCCGGCGATTACATAGTCCACCGCGAGGTTGGAATCGGTAAATTCCAGGGGCTTAAAAGACTCACGTTCGGCGCTACAGAAGGGGATTTCCTAGTATGCGAGTACCAGGGCGGGGACAAAATATACGTCCCCGTGGAGAACCTAAAGCTCGTACAGCGATACATAGGGGACACGGACCGCCCCCCCAAGATGGACAAGCTGGGCTCCCAAAACTGGAAAAAGGTCGTAAGGCGCGTAACCAAGGCCGTTTTAGGCATCGCAAAAGACCTCATCGAGCTTTACGCCCGAAGAAAAGCGCAAAAAGGGTTCCGCTTCTCCAAGGGGGACAAGATGTCCAGGGAGTTCGACCTCTCGTTCCCCTACGAAGAGACCCCCGACCAGGAGGCGGCCATAGGGGACGTGATAAGGGACATGGAAAGCCAGATGCCGATGGACAGGCTAATCTGCGGCGACGTGGGGTTCGGAAAAACGGAGGTTGCGTTGAGAGCCGCGTTTAAGGCCGTCGCGGACGGAAAGCAGGTCGCAGTGCTTACCCCCACGACCCTGCTCGCACGGCAGCACTACATCACGTTCCTAAACAGGTTCCGGGGCTACCCCGTTACCATCGCAACCCTATCGAGATTCACCTCGGCTAAGGAAGAAAAGGAAACGATAGGCAAGCTCGCCGAGGGGCGGGTGGATATATTAATCGGCACTCACAAGCTCCTTAACGCGAGGGTGAAGTTCCGCGACCTGGGACTAGTCGTAATCGACGAGGAGCAGAGGTTTGGCGTGAAGCATAAGGAAAAGCTCCGCAGGGTAAAGGGGAGCGTGGACGTGCTGACGCTCTCCGCCACTCCCATACCGCGTACGCTCCAGATGTCGCTCGCCGGCATAAGGGACATAAGCGTAATTATGACCCCGCCGGAGGGAAGGCAGTCCGTGGAGACGACAGTGTGCCGCTACGGGCATACCGTAATGCAAGATGCTATCACGAACGAGATGACGAGGAAGGGAGCCACGTTCTTCGTCCACAACCGAATACATGACATCCACCATTGGGCGGAGCAGATTCAGAGGCTCGTGCCGGAGGCGAGAATAGAGGTCACGCACGGAAGGATGCGGGAGAGGGAGCTGGAGAGGTCAATGTTGCGGTTCGTTAATGGAGAGGTAGACGTCCTGGTGACAACCGCTATAGTAGAGTCGGGCTTGGATATCCCGCGCGCCAACACCATGATTGTAAACGACGCCCATAAGTTCGGGCTGGCCGACCTCTACCAGCTGAGGGGCAGAGTGGGCAGATCTGAGAGAAAGGCCTACGCCATATTCCTGGTGCCCGGCAAGAGCTCGCTCACGGAGTTTGCGAGGAGGAGGCTTAGAGCAATCGTTGAACTCAAGGAGCTCGGCACGGGGTTTAAGCTTGCGCTGTCCGACCTTGAGATAAGAGGTGCAGGGAACATTTTTGGGAGCGAGCAATCGGGGCACATCGGAGACGTGGGCCTAGAGATGTACCTGGATATGCTGGATAGGGCGGTTAGGGCGCTCAAGAACGAGGAAGAGGAGATAGAAGAGTACGAGCCGGAGATAAAATCTCACGCGCCCGCATTCATTCCAGACACCTATATACCCGACAGTGCGGAGAGGCTCTTCTTCTACAAGAGGCTTGCATCCCTCTCATCCCCAGCAGAGCTGAAATCTATAAGAACTGAGATGCGCGACAGGTTCGGAAGGCCCCCTAAGACGGCTGAGAGGCTGATGGAGGTAATAAACCTGAAGCTGCTCATGAAGAGGCTCCTAATTGAAAAAATAGAGATAACGCCTAAAGAAGCTGTTATAATTTTTCATGAGAAATCGCCTCACCTCGCTCTTTTTAAGCCGAGCGGAAGGCACAGGATTCCCTTTGATAACGACTACGGACCCCGCGCCATAGCAAGAAAGCTCAAAGAATTCATAGGAGCGTGAGGGGGGGGGGCAACAGGAGGGGGGACGACAGGGGAGGGGGCGATAGAGGGCGATGGATGGCAACGTAGAAGGGGGCGGGCTACAGGGCGGGGCGGGGGCAATACCGGGATACCGGGAGCAAAGGACGGGAACGAAGGAAATGAAGCGTTACATACTCATACTTATCTTAGCCCAGGCCGCCGCTCTTTTCGGCTGCAGCGATTTCGACCAGTTTTATAAGCAGCACAGATCGAAACCCGCTGCTATAACCACTATAACCACGGGCGAGAACGGCGCTTCCCCCGTAGTCGCAAGATTGGGTTCGCGGGAAATTACCCTGAAGGAAATATTGGATTCCCTTAAGGATAGGCAGCCTAGAACCCGTTTTCTATATCTTTCGTCCCCGGCGAAGCTAAACCAGTACATAAATAGCTACTTAAATGAGGAGATTCTCTACGACGAGGCCCTGAGAAGGGGAGTCGATAGGCGCCCCGATGTAAAAAAGGTGTTGGATGAGCAAAAGAAACGCCTCCTAGTCAGGGCGCTGAGTAGGGAGTTGGTACCGCTCAACTTTCCGGACAAGAAGCTAAAAGCGTACTTTAACGCCAACAGCGACCAATACAGGCGGCTCCGGGCAAGCGCCGTAGTGGTGAAGATAGACCCCACTAACAGCATCACGCGGCAGAAGGCGCTCGAGAGGGCAAATAGGGCTTACGAAGCGGCTCTTCGAGGGGAGGATTTCAAAACTCTGGTCGCCCGCTACTCGAACGACGAGAGGACGAAATCCAAGGGGGGCGACCTGGGATTTATAGAGAAAGGAAGGTTCCCCCCTGCTATTGAAAAAGTCCTATTCTCGATGCGTTACGGAGAGGTATCGAAGCCCTTGGAGATACCTAACGGCTATGTGGTGGCGAAGATCTCACGCAAGGCCCGCGTCGAGCCGTATGAGAGAGTGAGGAAACGAGTGGAATACGACCTCAGAAGGGATATGTTCGTAAGGTACCTCGAAGGGCTCAAGAGGGAAAGCGGCGTCAGGGTCTATGGAGAAAAACTAAAGGAGATTGTGGGGAAAAATGCTAAGAGAAAAAATTAACGTAATCATCGCCATAATGCTGTGCTCGCTTATCGGAATCAAAGCCGCGCGGGGCGCCGAGCTTGTGGATAGAATCGTGGCCGTGGTAAACAACGAGGTGATTACACTCTCGGAGCTTAAGGACCATGCCGTCAAGTTCAATCTCAATCCGGAAGACCCAAAGGTGCTTAAGGATGGATTAGAGGACCTTATCGAACAGACCATCCTCTACCAGCAAGCAAGGAAGTTCGGCGTAAAGGTAACGGATAGAGATGTCGACATCGCGATTGAAGGTGTCAAAAAACAGTTCCGTCTGAACGACAAGGACCTCGGCGAAGCGCTAAAGGAGCGCAACGTAACCATGGCGGATTTTAGGAGGCAATGGAAGAGGCAGCTCCTGAATCAGAAAATCATGCGCCGCCTGATAGGCACAAAGGTCGCAGTGACCGAGGACGAGATAGTAAAAGAGTACGAGAACAAATACGGCAAGATCTCCAAGGAAACCCAGACTGAGATATCACACATACTCATCAAGGTAGAGGGCTCCAGGTCGGACGAGGAAGCAAGGCGGCTGGCCGAAAATTTGTTCGAGAGGGCGAACTCCGGCGAGAATTTTGCGAAACTGGCGAAGAAATACTCAGAAGACCCCAACTCCACAGATAAGGGCGGCGACCTGGGATTCTTTAAAAAGGGTGAGTTGGCAGCCCCACTCCAGAAAGTGATAGACAAGACCAAAGAGGGCGAGGTGGTGGGCCCGGTGAAATCCACAGCCGGCTACCACATAATCAAGGTCATAAAAAGGACGAAGAGCGGCGAGATGGCTATGGATAAAACCCTTGAAGACGAGATAAGACAGCAAATCTATAAGCGCAGGGTGGAGAAAACCCTTAAACGGTGGATAAAAGAGGTCAAAGAGACCGCCTATATAGAGAGAAAGCTCTAGAGGAGCGCCAAAGACGCTAGACGCGCGTATAATAAAGCGGCAACGCTCAAACACCGTGGCCGCTGAGAGTTGTGCACGCCATGTGTGCGGACGCCCCCCCCTCCCGCCCCCCCCTAACCCCCCTCTTCCGCTTCGAGAAACTCACGATACTCGTCCGAATCGACCATGTCGTAGATTTCATCGGGGTTATAGGGCCTTACCTTAATGAGCCAGCCCTCTCCATACGGATCGCTGTTTATCGTTTGCGGGGCGTCGCCGAGCACCTCATTCGCCTCGGCAATCTCCCCGCTTACGGGAGAGTAAAGATCGGACATGGAGGTAATCGATTCCACCGACCCAAACACCTCGTCTCTGGCAATTGCAGCCCCCTCCTGGGGCAGCTCAACATATACCGCCTCGCCAAGCTTCTTCTGCACGTAGTCGGTAATACCTATGACGAACAACTCGCCCTCTACCCTGGCCCAGAGGTGATCTTTTGTATAACTCAACTCATCCACGATCACTACCATCGCAAGCTCCTTAGCCGCTCAGTTAGGGTCAAATAGAGGGTAATTCCCAAAATTCAGCCAATACTATATTCAAAAAAGCAGGAATTTCAAATGGAAACCGAAACCGTACTGTATAAAGGTATAATTGAGCTTGGCGGCAAACGCGTCCAAGACGAAATGGAATACCTAGCGCAGGGGGGGGAGAAAATACACGTGTCCAGCTCGAAGCGAATAAGGGCTATCTACGACTCCCTTTATCGGCGGTACGGGCCTCAGGGGTGGTGGCCATCCGATTCAGAACTCGAGTGCGTGATAGGAGCAATTCTCACGCAGAATACCTCTTGGAAAAACGTCGAGAAGGCGCTAGGGAACCTCAAGAAGGCGCGTTTATTGTCAATAGAGAAGATCGACCGGGCCCCGCACGAGGAGATTGCATCCATAATAAGGTCCTCGGGCTACTTCAATCAAAAGGCCATCAAGCTCAAAAACTTCGCCCGCTTCGTTATAGAAAACTACGCAGGAAGCCTGGAGAGCATGCTTGGAGAAGAGGCCTCCACACTCAGGGATAGGCTCCTCGCCATAAACGGCATAGGCCCCGAGACCGCAGACAGCATAGTGCTCTACGCAGCCCACAAGCCCGTCTTCGTTGTAGACGCTTACACGGTGAGAGTGCTCAGGCGCCACCGCCTCGTCCCTGAAGAGACGAGCTACGACGAGGTGCAGGAACTCCTCACACTTTCCCTCCCTCAGGACGTCGAGCTTTTCAACGAATTCCACGCGCTATTCGTAAGGGTGGGAAAGGAGCAGTGCAAGAAGAAGAGCCCCCTTTGCGCCGGCTGTCCTCTCGAAGACGACCCGCACAACCCATAGCTCTCTCGCGCCCCATGCCCCCTGCGGTGGCTCAACCTGCTTTTAAGTAAGGATTTTTAATGGATTAATCGCGTAAGGACTTCCTAAACCGAGGAGAAACGCCTGATGCCTTTATTAGTCATCGAAGGCGGGAAGGAGACGGGCTAAATACGGCCCGGGATTTAGGAAGCCCCCTATTGTAAGCCCTTCCGCTTATTGGATGTTGGCCTTCGCCGTTTCGACTACGGACTTAAACACCTCTGGATTTCTCACGGCCATCTCGGCGAGCGTCTTCCTATCGAGGTCTATTCCCGCGGTCTTCAGCGCCGATATAAACTTACTGTAGGAAAGCCCATAGGGTCTTACCGCGGCGTTTATCCTCGTTATCCAAAGCCTTCTGAAATCGCGCTTACGCTGTCTCCGGTCACGGTAGGAATAGGCAAGGGCTCGAAGCAGGGTCTCTTTAGCCCGTCTGACGATGTTCTTTCTCCGCCCCCAATAGCCCTTTGTCTGCTTTAAGAGCCTCTTCTTCCTCCTCCTCGACACGACTCCTCTCTTTATTCTCATATCAGCTCCTTGTTAAGAGTTTCGGTGCGCGCATCGCTCCGCAGCATGTATGCGGGCTACAGATACGGAACGTATTTCCTAATCCTAGTCGCCGCATGCCCTTCGAGGTAGTATCCCTCAGAGAGCCTGTTCACCCTCTTGCGGGATTTCTTCTCGTTGAGGTGGCTCTTTCCTCCACGTGCAGACTTTATCTTGCCCTTAGAGGTGATCTTGTAAAATCTCTTGGCCGCGCTTCTATTGGTTTTTAGCTTTGGCATCTTCCTTTCCCTTCTGCTCCTTTTTCGTGGGCGTCAGAATCATTGTGAGGTTCTTTCCCTCTATCTTGGGCGGCACATCCACCACTCCATTCTCCTCAACCATCACCCTGATTCTCTCCGCAAGCCCCCTCCCGATTTCCGGATGAATTATCTCCCTTCCCCTAAAGAAAATCCTCACCTTGGTCTTGTGTCCCTTATCGAGAAACTCCTTGATATGGGCGACCTTGAAACCAAGGTCATGATCCCCTATATTAGGCCGAAAAGTAACCTCTTTAAGCGTTTGAGGCTTCTGCTTCTTCGCTATCGCCTGCTTCTTCGTCTCATACTTGTACTTGCCGTAGTCCATAATACGGCAGACCGGAGGAGTGGCGTTGGGCGCTACCTCGACGAGGTCTATTCCCTCGCTCTGCGCCAGTTCAAGAGCCTTTTCAGTAGGGACTACTCCCATCTGATCTCCATTGGGGCCTATTAGACGAACTTCTCTCGCTCTTATGTACCTGTTTATCCTAACAGTAGGTGTTCTAGCTCTTGTGTCCCGTCGTCTTCTTATTGTTTAGGTACCTCCCTCCATTTGCGCCTGTCATTCTCAGGCCCTATCTTGCTTAGGAACTCCTTTACACCCATAGCCGGCAGATTCTTTGCCCCCCGCACTCTGGGAGAAACCGTTTTTGACCCTACTTCCTTTTCACCTATCACGAGGAGATAGGGGATCTTCTCCATCTGGGCCTCTCTCACTTTTAGTCCGAGTTTTTCGTTCCTAAAATCCTCTTCGACTCTTAAGCCGCCCTCCTTAAGCTCCTCGACAACGCCGCGGGCAAACGGCACGTGTGCATCCGAGATCGAGGCGACCCTGACCTGCACCGGGCTTAACCACAACGGGAACGCCCCGCCGAAGTGCTCTATCAAGATACCGAAGAACCTCTCGAAAGAGCCGTATATCGCCCTGTGGATCATTATGGGCGCGTGCCTAGCGTTGTCCTCGCCCACGTAGGCGAGCCCAAATCGCTCGGGCAGGTTAAAATCTACCTGAATGGTGGAACACTGCCAAGCTCTGCCAAGAACATCTTTTATTTTGAGGTCTATTTTCGGGCCGTAAAATGCCCCCCCGCCTTCCTCGATGCTGTAATCGAGACCCTTGTTCTTGAGCGCAGATTCGAGCGCTACCTGGGCTCTCTCCCACCCCTCTTCATCCCCGACGAATTTCTCAGGGCGGGTCGAGACGAACACCTCGTAATCGTCGAACCCAAACGTTCCCAGGATACGGGTCGTGAGGTCAATCACCCCTTCCACCTCCGACTCTATCTGGTCGGGCCGGCAGAAGATGTGAGCGTCATCCTGGGTAAACCCGCGCACCCTGAGCAGCCCGTGAAGGACGCC
>Ga0114931_10008409_pt1 | contig 12496 bp, 14 predicted proteins | sample 2SBtaG_FD_89579 | JGI IMG/M metagenome (GOLD analysis project Ga0114931, IMG submission 89579) | Deep subsurface microbial communities from Kolumbo volcano to uncover new lineages of life (NeLLi) - 2SBTROV14_V59a metaG | ecosystem: Environmental > Aquatic > Marine > Volcanic | place: Kolumbo...
AAAACGCTTTGTACTTCCAAACGGTCCATGCCCAATCATACGCAATAAGCAAGCCGTTGGTACGCTAGCGTTTGAGAAGATACAAGCTGAGGAACAAAAAATTTGGGCCCATTCACTTTGGCACTTGGCTCAGGGGTTGAATCCCCTCGTGCCACCGTCGGACTTTTGAGTTGGGGGATTGCCGGCAGCCGTTCAACAGCAGCTGCCTGTTCAACGAGTTCGATCGAGGTGTAGGTGTGCATGGTCAACCTGATATCGCTATGTCGGGCCAGAGTCTGGGCTGCTTTCGGTGACACCCCAGCATTAGCCAAGTTGGTAATGAACGTCATTCCGAAGCGGCAAAACTAAAAAAACCAACGGGCACCCGTTCAGGCACCCGTTGGTTTGAGGTTGAGGTTGTAAGACGCAGTGTCCGATCGATCGGGCAAGCAGGCTTCAAGAGTTTTGCCGATTAATAGAAGAACGCTCGCCGATAGAACGGTCGGAAGACCCGCACGGGGGCAACAACGCGATAGGGAAAGACGCGAGGAATGATTCTCGGGCGATAGACCACGACCGGCGGAGCAACGTAAACGGGCGGTGCCGCGTAAACCGGTGGCGCTGCATAATAGGTTGGCGGTTGCGAGTAAACGATTCTGACACCGGCGTTGGCCTTTTGCGGCGCGAAAAACAGCATGGCCCCGCACAGCATGCACGCCGCTGCCGAGATTTTCATGGAGCGTTTCATCTTGGTTTTCCCCCTAAACAGGCATGGTCAGTCGAAAGTCTGTCGTGGAACATCGGTTCCACCGTAATTTGTGGAGCATTCTTGTAGCCCTGACAAGGTTGGTTATTCGTTGCAAGTCGTGCGCCAAGTATACGTCGTGACTGGGCTACAAACCGCGAGTGCTAGCAGAGAACTCTCCTAACCCTCATTTAAGAAACATCTTACCGCAGATCGAAATATCGGGAAGGGGCCCCTAGAGTCACATGGCTATCTTTTCCGACAGATAGCAGATTGTTCTTGGATTGCGACAGTGGTCTCATTGTGAGATTCACACTCGTATGTCGCTTGAGCACGAAATCCGGATTGATCCAGAGTAAAGACCGCCTAATCGAGTCCGCGAAGCCTGTCTTGTTGTGGGGAGGGCCTGTCCTGTTGGGGAGGGTGGGACGCACCCGAGCTATCTTCGACTTCGGCGGCTTATAGGTAGTACACCAACAAGTAGACGCCGAGCAGGATGGCTGCCCAGAGGACCATTGTTCCCGTGGTCCAAGTGCTTCCTAGGATGCCCTTGGGTCCTACAACGATCCACAGGTCTTCAAGTCCCCATCGAAGCAAGCCGGTCGCTGCGTTGGCGATTGCCGATCGGGTTGTACCGACCACACGGTAGGTCAACGCCACGGCTGCTGGAAGTGGCTTGCGATAGAACCAATCGAAGTCGAGATTCGTCGATGCCGTCTCGGGTGGGTAGATGCCTGTTCGGATCAGCATCACGAACGCCAACGCGGCGAACAGCAATAGCTGAAGTTGCATCACGACGTGTTGACCACTGTAGGGGTGATAGTCGACCTCATATGGCAGCAACGAGTACAGCGGCGCGGGATAGCAACCCAGCAAGACACAGCATCCCGCGGTGACGACCATGGCAACGAGCATATTTCGGGGAGCTTCCTCGCATCGAATTCCCGAATCGTGTCCGAAGAACGCGAAGAAGGGAATCTTGATTCCCGAGTGCTCCATCACGCCCGCCGATGCGACTAGCAACCCCAGCCAAATATATAGATAGTGTCCGTCGGCGGCGGCGGACAAGATCATCGACTTACTAATGAACCCGCTGAACAACGGAAACCCGGCAATGGACGCCGCGCCGATGATGCAACAGACCGTGGTAATTGGCATCGATTTATAGAGCCCGCCCAATTGCGTGGCTTTGATCGTTCCCGTGCGGTACAGCACCGCTCCCATCGACATGAACAGCAGCGACTTGTAGAGGATGTGGCAAAAGGCATGTGCCACCGTGCCGTTGAGCGCTAGTTCCGTTCCGATGCCGATGCCCACGACCATGAAACCCAGTTGGTTGTTCAGGCTATAGGCCAGCACTTTTCGCAGATCGTTTTCGATAACCGCGAAAAAGATCGGGAATAACGTCATGATCACACCCAGCACGATCAACTCCGAAGTGCCAGGGAACCCTCGCGCCAAAGCGTAGATGGCCAGCTTGGTGGTGAAGGAGCTCAAGAACACCGTGCCGGTGACCGTCGCCTGTGGGTAGGCGTCTTGCAGCCAGTTGTGCAGTAGCGGAAACGCGCACTTGATGCCGAAGGCCAAGAAAATAAGTATCGTCGCGGGGTGTTCGATAGCAAGCGTCATCCGATCGAACGCCAGCGATCCCGTGTCGGCGAAATGCACGACACATCCGGCTAGTAGCAACACGCCCGAGCCAACCTGAATGATCAAGTACCGCATCCCCGCGCGATACGAACGTTCGGTGCGGCTGGCCCATACGAGAAACACGGAGGAAACCGCCGTGATTTCCCAGAATACGAACAGCGAGACCAGATCGCCGGCGAACAGGGCCGCGATTGCGGCGCCTGCATAGACTGAAGCGGCAAAACTCTGAACGGCATCGCGAACATGCAGCGCGTAGATTGCCCCCAACAGTGCCGCTAGATGAAACACATAGCCGAAGGCCATGCTCAGTTTGTCGGCTCGCGCCAGTGTTAGCTCATAGCCAAACACGTGGAACTGTCCGGCGACACCTTCTTCGACCCCGAGCATGTGCAACAGGCTCAATGCGGCGAACAGCACCAGTGTAAAACCGCGTCCCCGCGCGGGCACGAAGGGCAGCAGCAGTGCTCCGAAGATGAGAATGATGCCAGGGGGCAGGTTAGCGATCATAGTAGTCCTCGTCTCGCTTGACTACGATTCGCAGTTGCTTGCCCGCCAACACAACGATCACGAACACGATGAACCCAAACCACGCCTGGAAGCCGAATAACTTTTCAATGGGGAAGTGCGCATGTTGATGGACGAACATCCCGGCGACAAGCAACGCGGCGCAGATGGCATACAGAGCGTAACAAACGTGGGTAACGTTTCGTGGACTGTCGAGCCACCACGATTTGTCGTCGCTTCGCGTCTGAAGCGATGATTTGGGGGGGTGATCATTCACGGTGAGACCTCCGTGACCATGGCCATTGGTTGCAAGAGTTCGTAAATTTCACCGCCGGCGAAAAACAAGATCAGACAACCAATCGCCGTGATACAAAGCGGCACGACGCAGAGCAGAGGTGCTTCGCGGATCTTTCCGCCGGCGTGCTTCGAGGCGTGTTCGTGGTCCCCGTCATCAGCGCTCGGGAGGAAGAAAGCCCTGGCGGCGATAGGCATCAGGTACGCGATATTCAACAGCGAGCTGATCATGAGCGCGGCCAGGAGCCACAGTTGCCCTGCTTCGGCGGTCCCCAATGCGAGAAACCATTTGCTCCACGACCCGCCCATCGGCGGCAGGCCGATCACGCACAGCGCGCCGATTCCGAAGGCCCCCATGGTGAACGGCATGCGGCGTCCCAGTCCATCGAGCTGACTGACCAGAGTCTTGTGCGTGGCGACAAAAATAGCTCCCGCACACAAGAACAGCGTGATCTTTCCCACGGCGTGCATGGCGATGTGCATGCCCGCGCCCAGCACACCCCAGGAGTTGGCCAGGGCGGCCCCCAGGACGATGTAAGAAAGTTGACTGATGGTCGAATAGGCAAGTCGCTCTTTGAGGTTATCTTTGGTAATCGCGATCAGCGAAGCGGCCAGCAGCGTGAAGGCGGCGACATAGCACAACCACAGGTTCATTCCAGAGTTACGGAGGAGGTCGATGCCGAAGATGTAGACAACGACTTTGGTGATCGTGAAGACGCCGGCCTTAACAACCGCCACGGCGTGCAACAGCGCGCTAACCGGAGTGGGGGCCACCATAGCGGCGGGCAACCAGCGGTGAAACGGCATCAAGGCCGCCTTTCCCGATCCGAAGGCATAGAGGCCCAAAAGGATTCCCACCATTGGCCCATCGACCTTGCCGGCCAGAATTCCTCCGGAGGTAAACTCCAAGGTGCCGGTAAGCTGCCAGGTCCAAATGGTGGCCAACAGCAAGAAGGCCACCGACGTGGATAGCAAGATGCCCAAGTAAATTCGACCAGCCCGTTTCGCCGCCGCATCGCCGTAATGCGTGACCAGGGGGAACGTGCTGAAGGTAAGTACCTCGTAAAAGATAAACAGCGTGAACACGTTTCGGGCGAAGGCAATGCCCTGTGCCGCGGCGATGGCGATCGCGAAGCAAGTGAAGAAGCGGGTTTGGTGCTTTTCGTCGTGGCCGCGCATGTAGCCGATGGAATAGACGGAAGTAACGATCCACAGCCCCGAGGCGACGAGCGAGAACAGCATCCCTAGCGGTTCGAGTTTGAAGCCAAGGGGAAGACCGGGAAGGACCATTACCAGATTGATCGCGGGTTGTTCTCCGCTCATGGCTGGCCCCAGAAGCGGAATGACGATGGCCAGCAACGCGCCACTGGTGATCAAGGTGACCGCCTCGCGCAGATTTGGCGTGGCACCCAGCGTCGAGACAATCAGCGCGCCGATGAGCGGTAAAAAGACCGCGACAGCCAGTGTATGTTCCGGGTTCATCCGCCTCCCCATAGTAGCATTTCAGCCGCTTGTTGGGCCACGGTAACTGGTAGCGTGGGATAGACGCCAAACACGATGGTGGCCACGGCCATGACAGCCGTGGGGACAAGCATGCTCAACGGCGTTTTCGCAATCGATTCGTCTTTCAGCAGCGTTTCCGCGTCGGGTTCCTGAAAATAAGCCACCTCGACCACACGCAAGATATAGACAAAAGCCAACAACGAACTGACTAGTGTCGCTAGGGCGACGATCCACAAATCTTTTTCCATGGCCGCCTTGATCAAGAACCACTTGCTGATGAATCCCGAGGTGAGAGGAATTCCGATCAAATTCATCCCGCCGATGACAAACATTCCCATGACAATCGGCATTCGTCGGCCCAGGCCCTTCATGTCGGACAATTCGACGGATCCGAGACGTAACGCGATGCAGCCCATGACGAGGAACAGCGTTCCCTTCATCAGTGCATGGTTGAACATATGAACCATGCAGGCCGTTAATCCGGTGACCGACGCGAAGCTCAGTCCTAGTACGAGATAGCCGATTTGCGCGATGCTGGAGTACGCCAGCAGACGCTTGACGTTGGTTTGATAGATCGCGACGGTCGAGGCAACGAAAATGGCCGCCAAGGACAGCGGCATGAGTACGGTATCGAGCCGCATGGCGTCGAAAGCAAACGTCACGCCGAACACGGTGAAGATGACCCGCAGCAACAGGTAACAGGAAACCTTCGTGGCGGTCGACGCCAGAAACGAGGTGACCACCGAGGGGGCATAGGCATAGGCATCCGGCAACCACACGTGTAGCGGAAAGATCGCCATCTTGATGCTGATGCCGACGGTGAGGAACGCAAAGGCCGTTCGGATGGTCCGCGACGATTCGACCCCCTGGAGCCGTTCGGCTAAATCGACCATGTTCAACGTCCCGGTCATCATGTAGGCTAGGCCGATGCCAATGAGCAGAAACGTGCTACCGATTGTTCCCATTACCAAGTAGCGGTACGACGCCATCAGGGCCTTGCGTTGTGGGCCCATGCTGATCAAGGCATAGCTCGACAGAGACGAAATCTCGAGGAATACGAACACGTTGAAGATGTCGCCGGTGATCGTCATTCCCAACAAACCTGTCATGCACAACAGCAATGCCGCGTAGAACAAGTAGTGCTTCTCTTTGGCAACCTCGGCTTCGAGAACACGGGGCGCATAGGGCATCACCACGGAGGCGACCGACGTGACGATTACCAGCACCAGCGCCGCCAACGGGTCGACCTGATAGACGATTCCCAGTGGTGCCGGCCATCCGCCCACGTCGTACACGATGGGGCCGTGGTCCATTGTTTGGACGAGTAAACCGATCGCACAGGCCAGCGACACCCAACAGACCGCGACCTCGATGGCCCACACCAGTTGGCGCTGACGCAGCACCACGCACAGCGGCGCTGACAGCAGCGGAATGATGATTTGAAGAATGGGGAGCTGTTCCGCGATCACGAATCGTCGTCCTGACTTTGAATTTGATCTTCCTCGATCGTTCCATACGTCTCGTTGATACGGACGACGAGCGCCAGACCCAGCGACGTCGTCGCGACCCCCACGACAATCGCCGTAAGGATCAACACGTGCGGTAACGGATTTGAATATTTGAGTTCAATCGGGTCGGTTACTTCTTTTGTGTTGCTGATCGACGGCGCCTTGCGAGGGACTGTCGAGGAGATCCGTTGGGCGATCTCTTCATCGGAGATCACGCTTCGGTGTAGTGGTGTCGCGGAGGCAAATGCGCGCCGTTGGACGCTTGTCGCTCCACCTCGCCATGCTCTGGCATCGGCTCGACAAGGATGGGCGCGATTCCGCCATCCACCTTGCCCATGCTGATGTACAGCATGAACACCGAAACTTGAAACACGTTGAGCCCGATGAGTTTCTTGATGAGATTGCCGCGTGAGATGACCGTGTAAAAGCCGGCCATCATGAGCACGACCACGATCCAGTAGTTGTACAATCCTGGCGAGACGATCATGCGCGGCCTCGATTCAGGAACGCGAAGAAGATCGACACCATGGCGGAGGTCACGGTTAATCCGACCCCCAATTCAACAAGCAAGATTCCTAGGTGTTGTCCATGGACGGGATCGTGTGTCAACGAGTCATACTCCAGGAATTGGCCACCGGAGAGCAAAGCGACGACGCCCACGCCGCCATAAATGGAAACGCCTAGTGCCATGAAAATCTCGAACAGCCGTGGATGAAACGCCTGAAACGCGCGATCGAGCCCAAAGATGAGCGTGTACAAAATGATCCCCGATGCGAAGATCACTCCCGCCTGAAAGCCACCGCCGGCACTGAAGTCGCCGTGGAACTGCACGTACAAGGCGAACAGGAAGATGTAGGGGATCAGGATCTTGGAGACGACGCGGAGAATTGCGTGTTGGTGAATGGGCCGTTTCACTAGGATTCCTCCTCTTGCTTGTTTCCGCGGGGATGCTTGAGCAACAAGAGAACGCCTGTTCCGGCGATTAAGACGACGGTCGTTTCACCGAGCGTGTCGTAACCGCGATAGCTAGCCAACACGGCGGTCACAACATTGGGGATGCCTATTTCGTTCGGAGTTCGTTCGAGATAACTTGAAGCCACGTGGGAGTGGATCGGGGCTTCGGGGTCCCCATACCGCGGCATATCCAATGTGCCGTAGATCAACGCCGTGCCGGTGAGCAAGACCACCACCAGTGGCAAGAGTTGGAGCCTTGACGTGCCGTGTTTCTCTCGGCTCACCGTCAACAGCAGCGCGCCAAGCATTAAAACCGTTGAAATACCCGCCCCCACGGCTGCTTCGGTAAACGCGACGTCGACGGCGTCCATCACCACGAATAGACCAGCCGAAGTCAGGCTGAAAATGCCTGAGAGCATGGCGGCGGCAAACAAATCGCGCAGCACGATAATCGCCAAGGCGACCGCCAGTAACAACGTCATGAGCAGGATGTCGACTAAACCGATGTCACACCTCCTTCATGCCGTTGCTCGTGCGTGTTGGTTTCGTTTTTTGGCGTGTTCGCTTCGTCGATCGTGCAACGATCGACCTGGGGCCGATGGCCGTGTGAATACGCTGCTCGCGTGAGTGCGTAGGTGCCGGTTGGCGATGTCAAAACCAGGAACGACAGGATGAAGAATAGCTTGATCACCACCAACAGGCTCCCGGCTTGAAACATCAAGGCGACAAGAATCAAACCTGCCCCCAACGTATCGGTCAGCCCTGCCGCATGGGCACGGCAATAGACATCGGGGAAACGGATCAGTCCGATTCCGCCGGTGATGCAGAAGAAGCAACCGCCAGCCAGCAGCACCCAACTTACCAAGTTGCAACCGATGTCAAACAACGCCGCCACGGTTTCATGCCTCCGGGGTATCGAGTTGAACTTCGGGCTCAAACTTCGCTTGTCGCACGAATTTCAGCAACGCGACAACACCGATGAAGTTGATCAAGGCATAGATCACGGCAAGATCAAGGAAGTCTGGTCCTTGGCTGACGAAGTTCAATACCGCGATGAGCAACACGGTCTTGGTGCCGAACATGTTCGCCGCCAGCACGCGATCGAAGACGGACGGCCCAAGCAGGGCACGTGTCAGTGCCAACAACATCGTGATGGAAATGGCCACCAGTGTCATGCCGTACATCATGACGTGGCTCCTTCAACGACACATAGGCGACGATCCATTTCTCCTTCACGCACGTCGTCGGCAGCTTCTTGGGTCAATGCGTGGATCAGGATTTTGTCATCGCGAAGACGGATCGAAATCGTTCCCGGGGTCAACGTAATGGCGTTAGCGTAGTACACCCGAACCGTGTCGGTTCGCTGATGGGCTTCGATCTCAAACAACTCGGGACTAATCGGCATGTTCGGATCCAGCACGCGCCGCGCGACATCGATGTTCGACAGGGCAATCTGCTTGAATAACCAGGGCAAGAACAGAAATGGCCTGATTCCCAACTGGGTCGGCTCCCCTTCGCTATCAAGGATGTCCATACGCCACAGCAAGAAGACCACGAAAACGCATGAAGCCGCCCCGAAGCTCATCATTTGGACCGTGTAATGGCCCGAACCCAACAGCCAAACCGCGCTCAGTACGAGTACGGAAACCACGGCGCGTTTCATTTCGGTGCCAACCCCCAGGCATGCGCGGAACTTCGGGCTAACTTGCATTGTCGTAGACAGTTTGGTATCAGAGTTGCCCGAATAATCAAAGACGAGCTTTTCATAAACACGAAGTGGCATCCCCTGGGCGTGGCATCTTTTACGTCGCATCGCGACCGGATGCGGCGGCCTTGCGTCAACGAAATCCCAAATTCCGTTAGCTTGGGTAGTCTTGGTGGACTATTCGGGTGATATCGTATGGAACCAGCCAATCCTTCTTTTTATGAAATGGTCTCCAAATTTTTTTGGTCCCACTCTCCTTGGCAAGATCGTGCGGCGGTTAACTCGGATGAGAGCATGACCCGAAGGGAACGTAATCCGAAAAAGCTCAAGAATTGTCCAGGCCAGCCACTTGGCACACGGGGAACGAGCGTTGCAGCTTAGCTAGCTGGGTCTACCCACACCGATGCTGTAACAATCCGTGGTCACCCGCCATTGGGGCTAAGTCGCGGTACATCATGTTGCCGAATCAGTGTTTACAGAGAATGTTTTTCACGGCCATCTTCGTGGGTCGATAGCCGAAGAGTTTCGCGGAACGGAAACGCTATTCATGCAGCCGCCATCCGAAACGTTGGTTCGTCCGATGCAACCAGATCGCCAGGGTTCCTGCGTGGCTCAAGACGTCGAGCTGGTGATCACGCGAGGTATTGCTCGACAACGCGTTCGGTCGGTTGTGTCCCCGGTATTCATGATCGGAACGGCCGCCGATTGCGATTTGGTGCTGGGCGATGAACGTTTTGCCGAGGTGCATGCCTACTTGCTCGTTGGTCAAGGGCCGATTCTCCTGCGTTGGCTTGGAATCGATCCAGAGATCACGGTCAACGGATCCCGAATCGATCATGTGAGTTTGCGAGACATGGATCGAATCCGAACGGGGCCGTACGAATTTCTGGTTCGTATCGGATCGAAGCGTCGCGAGCAAAGCCCATCGGGCGATTCGGTACCCGTGCCACATATGAGTCGGGCGGAACTGGCAACAGACTCGACGAATTCGATCGGCGTATTCGATCCAACCGACGATGCCGCTTCGGTGTTGGCGTTTCAGCTTGAACAGATTGAAGCAGCGTTGCCATCTGGCGAGCCGCCTATCGAAGTAGACGAAAATAGCCGGGTTCTACGGGTCTATCGGGGGCCGGACCCGCAGCCGGTGGGAACATCGACCGCCGGAGATCGTTCGACTGCCAGAAACTTACCACCGTGGCCCCGTTGGCCAATGAATCCCCATGCCTTTGTATCTTGAGAACGGAACCGCGAACGTTGATTCGACGTCAAAACGGCATTTTGCCAACCCCACGCACTCATTCAGCAATCGACTTCAACTCTCTTGCCCCACGAACCGCGACACGCGCTGCCGTGGAGATCGAACAGCTTCTCGATGGGGCATCCGCCCGTGCCACAGCGACCTTGGCGGACGAAACGCTCGTCGATTATCTTGCGGCAAAGCTACGGGGCACGGAATTATCAAATGAAAAATCGGCGGCTAAGTCGGGCAGGTCGTCCCAGGACGACGTGACATCTCCCGTACGCGTGATGCACATCACGGCGGTCAACGTTGCCATCATGGCGGAACTCGATGAAAACCATCGTTTCGCTCCGACCGGGACATTCTCGAGATGACCGTCGCCGCGCGGTCGTGCAAGGAATGTCGAGGTCGAAGTCGCAACTTCGTTCGGGTAAGCTGGAACGTTGAATTGCCTTGATTCTTGTGGTCCCGTGTCGGCGGATTGCCAGAACCGTGTCAGACAGTTGGCCGCGACCGACGGAGTGGGCTTTGTCTTTTCTTGGAGATCGTCCCGTTGCGTGGTCTTCGCGCGATCGGCTGCGGCTGCTTGATCGTTTTGCTAAGTTGGTTGTTCGTCGAGGTGGTTTGCTTCGAGCAGCGGCTGGCGTTTCGAGACGTCACGCACTTCCACGGGCCGCTGGCACGACTTGTGCGGGCGGAATGGGCTGCCGGGCGGATGCCACTGTGGAATCCCTATGTCGGCATCGGGGTTCCTTTAGCGGCAAGCCCTACGGCGGCCGCCTTCTATCCCGCTGGGTTACTGGCGACGCTACCTCTTTCTCCCGGCCACGTCGAAGTGGGCTACGTTCTGCTACATATTCTGCTGTGTGCCGGCGCCACCTATGCGTTGGCGCGAGAGATCGGAACCGGCGTTGCGGCCTCACTCCTGGCGGCCATTGCTTTTGCGTGTGGCGGCAGTGTGTTGTTTCAATACTGCAACGTCGTGTTTCTCGTGGGGGCGGCGTGGTTGCCTGTCGCGTTGTGGGCCACCCGACGCATGGTTCATCGCCGCCAGATGAAATACGCCATCGTACTGGGGACCGCGCTTGCCCTGATGACGTTGGGTGGCGATCCTCAAATGGCGTACCACGTCGGTCTCGCTGTTGTGGTTTATGTGATTTCGTGGTGGTACGCGGATTCTCGAAAACGCCATAAGCAGCCGCGTGATTCCGATGTTGCAAAACGATTCGGCCACGGAAGTCTCCTGAAGTTGGTCTTCGCCGCCGCTGGAACGGCCTTGGTGCTGGCTGCCGTGCAGTGGATGCCCGCGGTTGAGTTAGCACGGCTGAGCACGCGCGGCATGCCCAAGTATCCGCGAAACGTCTACCAACTCTGTGTGAGTTGGTTCGGTCTCGAACAATCTGCGATCACCGACAGTGACGACGCACATGAGTTGCCCGCTTCGGATGATGACGATCACACGGCGCCCAACAGGGTGTCGACCTATGCCGCGCTGCTTGGACGGAGCGAAGAAGGCGACGCGCATCAGCGGCAAACCTACCGCTTCAGTGTCGGGCCTTGGCATTTCCTTGAGTTGTGCGTCCCGAACTTCAGTGGGCGGTTGTTCCCTACCAACCAGCGCTGGATTCGGATACTGCCCGGGGAAGGGCGAACCTGGGTTGCCTCGTTGTACATGGGTTTGATTCCCGCTCTGTTGGCGCTGGCCTGTCTGGGGCGTGGGGCCGATCGTCAGACACGGTGTTTGCTGTGGGCGACATTGTTTTGTTTGTTGGCCGCGTGTGGCCAGTATGCCCCGGGTTGGATTGCGCGCGAGATCGTTGCGTCATTCGGCGTGAATCCCGACCGTCTGGCGATCGGCAACTCTTTCGGGGGCGTGTATTGGGCGATGGTGAACCTGCTGCCGGGCTACGAAACGTTTCGCTATCCAGGTAAATGGCTTGTCCCCGCATCGCTGGGCATTGCCTTGCTGGCGGCCAAAGGTTGGGATCGCCGCGATCTTGCGTACTGGTCGCGGGTTGCGTGGTGTGGCACAGGGGTCTTCCTGGTAAGTCTTGTGCTATTCGTCATCGCCGGCAGGATATACGTGGACAGTTCTCCAAGTGCGTCATGGGGGCCAGTCGATAGGGTGTTTGGGCCTCTTGACTTCCACGGCATGTGGCGGGGACTGATACAAAACCTATTCCATGCCGCCGTCGTTGCGATGCTTCTTGTGTGGATTGCAAGAGAGATTCGACGTCGCATCGTCGGAGAAGATCGCAATCTTCGACACGATGCCGATACCTTGGACCACGGGACAGCCACGGAGACCCACCACGGGCCATCGCATCGTTTCGCGGTGATTGTTCTGGTGGTCACGACGCTGGATTTGGCCGTGGCACAAAAGCCCCTTATCGGAACAGCGCCGGAATCAAGCT
>Ga0114931_10008410_pt1 | contig 12495 bp, 7 predicted proteins | sample 2SBtaG_FD_89579 | JGI IMG/M metagenome (GOLD analysis project Ga0114931, IMG submission 89579) | Deep subsurface microbial communities from Kolumbo volcano to uncover new lineages of life (NeLLi) - 2SBTROV14_V59a metaG | ecosystem: Environmental > Aquatic > Marine > Volcanic | place: Kolumbo...
ATCGGTCGCGTTCACGCCGCCGAAGCCGCCGACGATGATCTCCGGCGCGCCGTCGTGATTCAGGTCGGCGCATTCGAGGGCCCCGATGGTGTCCAAGGCGCCGGCCGCAAGTGATACCGGCTCTGCGAAGGCGCCCCCACCCATCGAACGTACGATGATGGCGCGATTGCGGTCGGTGACGATGATGTCGCGGATCCCATCGCCGTCGATGTCACAGGTCTCGACCCGGTTGCGACCCAAAGGCAAGGCGTCGGGGATCGGGATAAGACCGCCGGTAGGGCCAACCTCCGACCCGGCAATAAGCAGATGAAGCCCTGAGCCGAAAGTCCCCAGCATGATCGCTTCGTCGAAGCCGTCTCCGGTGACATCGCCCACAGCGGCGTCCAACATGCTGTGGAGGCCCAGCAGAGGAATGAACTCATCACCGTCGGGTTCGGCGCCTGGGAATACAGTGCGATACCCACCTGATAGACCGAACGCGGGGCCAAGAGAGATCAGTTCCGGGACAGGTGGGCGTCCGATCGGAGCAGCGAGGATCACGGCCGCGCTATCGCCGGTGGAGAATGGGATATTCGAAAAGATCGATTGAAACTCAACCGGGATCGTGAAGAACTGCTCCTGCACGGACGCCTGCGGTTGGACGCCGTCGGTGTTGCGCAAGATCTCGATCGCTCCGCGATTCATTGTCAGGATGTCGAGGTCGGCGTCGAAATCAGCGTCGACCAACGCCACACCGCGATGAAGCGAGTAGATTGTCAGTGGCCGCGGCGCCAGGATGCGCTGCGAGTCACCCACCAGGAAAGTGCTGAGGATGCCGCCGGCGCCTTGCGCAACGGGGTTGAGAGGGCTGAGGACCGTTTCCTGATAATCGACCAGCGCCAACGAGTCGGATCGCCCGTCAGCGTTGAGATCGATAGAGGCAAGATCGATCGGCCTTGGCCCCGCGTAGCCGGTCGCAACCCGTGCGAAAGTCTGGAGCGTGTCACCTGTATAGATGTCGATCGCGCCTCCAGGCCCGCTGAAGTCTTCGCCGCCCGTTCCGATGAAGGCAGACTGATCGATGACGAGCAGCTCGCCCGGAATGCCGCCCTGGCCGGGATGAATCCGGATCGCCGTTCTGATCGCTTCGATACTGAGCCCGGGTTGTGTCGGGAATGGACTCAATACAATCGGTGTGGCGAGGCCACTGTCACCACCTCGATATATTGCCATAACCAAACCAGATTGGGATGCAAGAGCGACATCATCAACACCGTCACCCGAGAGATCACCCGCGGTGATTGCCGTCCAGAGTGCTGCGTTATTCGATGCCGGGAGACTGACCAGATCTGGGGCGTCGAGGGCGCCGGCGCCGTCATTGAGCAGGACCACCAGTTCCTGGGTGTCGTCACCAACGATGATCACAACGTCTCGTGCACCATCGCCGTTTACGTCGCCAACCGCGAGCGGCTCGCGCGCTTCGAGCCGCGACACTGATTCGATGCCGATGACGCTCTGTTGGATCACGAACCCACCAGCGCCATTGACGCCAAGGATATAGACCCCGGTCGGATTGGGATCGACGGCGTTGCCGAGCGCCGCGATGACGATCTCCGCTGGCGCCGTCCCGTCGAGGTCCGCGATGACCGGACGGAAGATATGATCGGCAGCAAAGACCTCGATCGGGGCTCCGAATCCGCCCGCGCCGTTGCCGGCAAGAATGTTCAGCGTTCCGTGGTCAACCGTCACAAGGTCGAGGGCGCCGTCGCCCGTCACATCGCCCAGGGCTGCCAAGCCGACCGCGCCGGCAATACGTGGGCCGGCGCGGTCGAACGTGCCGTCGCCCCGCCCGAAGTAGATCGTGCCTGCCAGGTCCTCAAGTCCGTGTACGGTCGCGCCAGTCACAACCGCGTCAACGTGGCCGTCACCGTCAAGGTCCGCGACGCAGAGCGACTCCGGCTGCACCCCCAGACGGACGCTCGTCGTCCCGAAGAGCGGCGGGGTCGCCGACGCCGAACTAAGAAAGAGCATGACCGTGACGCACAGAGGGATCACCGTCGCAAGCCGGCGGGGAGCAGTCGTTTGCATCACCAAGCTCCTATCTCCGTGGACAGGCGTGCCCGCCGAGCCAGGGCGAGCGGCGTTTTATTTTTCCTCTCGCCTGTACGGGAACGGGAACATGGCGGTTCCGGTGACCCACTTTGGGGAGGAGGCCGAGCGCGGTTCAGAACCCGAAATTCGACAGCACCACGGAAATATCAGCGCCGTTGACGACGCCGTCCCCCGTGAGATCCGCCCGGCACGGACCGGTCGCCGGGCAGGGGCCGAAGTCGGCGAGGAGGGTCGCGAGGTCGAGAGCGTCGATCACTCGGTCGCCGGTGAGATCGCCCGCCGGCACAATCATGTTCAGATGGACGGTCATGGCGCTGAACGTCCGCGAGGTGATGTCGTTCGGATTCTCATTGTTCGCTGACACGACGATGTCAGGGCGCCGATCCCCGTTGAGATCCCCGCACGCGAGCGAGCGAGGAAAATCCCCCACGAAGATGTCTTCGACGCGCTCGAACCCTCCGCGACCATCACCCGCGAAGACGACCACACGGTCGTTGTCACCATCCGCGACGAGGGCGTCCGGCCAGCCGTCGAGAGTGGCGTCACAGGCGCAGACATCGGTGATCGACGCGACTGGAAGCCTGCCGACGGAGACGAAACGCCCCTCGCCGAGGTTCCGCAGAACGACGGCCGCGGGCGCCGGTCCATCTTCGGCGGCGAGGAGGTCCAGTTGACCGTCGGCGTCGAAATCGAAGGCGTGAATCGAGCGGATCCGGCCGGCCATGGGCACGACCGTGACCGGCAACCCGACCACGGTGGGCGCGAAGGAGGCGACGGCGATCGCGCGCCCGTCCCCGCACGCGAACGCGATGTCCGTGACGCCGTTGCCATCGAAATCTCCAAGAGCCACATCGCGTGGATCGGCAGGGATGGAGAGCGTCGCGGCGTTCGTGAAGAGCGACGCCGAGGTGGGATCAAGAAGAATGGCCGCGCCGTCGGGTGGTGTGGAGGCGCCCACCACGACATCCCCGGCCCCGTCACCCGTAAAGTCCCCCACAGCGATCGCTGTTGGAATGGAGGGGTGCACCGTGCGGGTCATGTCGAACACGCCGGTGCTTCGACCGGGCGCCAGCCGTAAACCGAGGGACGATCCGAGGAGCACATCGGTCACGCCGTCCCCGGTGGCGTCGCCCAACGCGAACACCTGATCGAATCGCGGCAGGCCTTGGGAATTGACACCACCCAGGTCGCCGTTGAAGGCGCCATCGCCGGCGTTGCGCCGGACGAAGACACCCACCACCTGGCTCTCGGCGAGGTCGAGGTCGCCGTCCTGATCCACGTCATCCAGAAGGATGCCGGACGCGCGTGCTGAAAACACGCGCTTGGCGCCCGCGAAGACTCCCCGCCCGATCCCGAACGCGACCTGCACCAGGCCGGGCCCTTCCTCGTCCGACAGTCGAGCGCCTTGGACCAGGAAAAAAGCGGTTTCCGTCAACGGTCGCGCCACGGCGATGAGATCGGGTCGGCCGTCGCCGTCAACATCGGAGAGGGCGACGTCCTGCGGCCAGGCCCCGCCGAACATCCGATCCGATTCGACGAGCCGTCCCTCGCCGGCACGGAACACGCGGATTTCCCCACCCCGGAACGGGATGCCCGGGCCTCCCTCGGTGCGCAGGTCGCCGGCGCCGGATCGGAACACCGTGCCGTTGTGCAGCGTGACCAGGTCCGTGCGCCCGTCACCATCCGCGTCGGCGGCGATGATGCGTCCGACCCGGCTTACTGCGGCGATCGATGTGGCGGGAAGAAACACGCGCGACGAGAACTGTTGATACGCGGAGATGCGCTGGGCGCTCACGTTGAACGCGATGATGTCATGGAGGCCGTTGCCGTCCATGTCAAGGACCGTGAGATGCGACAGATTGTCACCGGCGCCGACATCGAGACGCTCATCGAATCCGCCGGAGCCGTCGTTGAAATGAACCGTGGCGCCGTGGAGCCCGCTGGTGACCAGATCGACAGCGCCATCCCCGTCGACATCCTGGGCAGCGAACAGGCCCGGGCCGGGGTTCATCGGCGCCTGGATCGTTGTGACCAACTCGAACCCGCCGGCTCCGTCCCCCGCGAGGACGGTCACGGATCGCGATCCGGATGAACCAACGATCAGGTCCGGCTCGGCGTCACCCGTGACGTCGATGAATGTGATCGCTTCGGCGTCGCAGGGAAGCGCGATGTCAGCCACGGGATCAAAACTTCCGTCCCCGCGGCCCGGCGCCAGGCGCACCGCGCAACCGTCCGGGGCAAGAACCAGAAGATCCTCGATGCCGTCACCGTTCGCGTCGGCGACGATGACCTGAACGCCGGCGAGAGGAAGCCGCTCGATCTCGCGAAACCCACCCGCGCCGTCGCCGAGCGACACGCTGGTGTCCGTCGCCCCGGTGATGACCAGATCGGGAACGCCGTCGCGGTTGAGATCCGCCGCAGCCAGTGACGCCGGGATGAACACGGTCTGCATCGCGAGGGGGCCGAACGGTGGCGTCGCCGCGGACAGGACGCCGGCGCTCACCACCGCGCCCGCGGCGATCCCGATCGAACGACGCATCACCATTCCGCTTTCGGTCATGCTCGCACCGGTTGCCATGCCCTCACACAATAGGCGTCGGGGCTTCCGAGTCACCCTCCCTGTGGGCCGGCCCGGCCGCACCATGGTCTCGTGGATCCATCATTTCGAGTCTAGCACGGTTCCTTACGTATCTCGGGGCATCGCGGATCTGTCTGAGTCCCTCATAGATCGCTGCACAGACCGCCGTGGCGACGTTGAGAGACCGTTCGCCGGGCGCCATCGGGAAGCGGACCGGCGTCCCGGCCCCGCTGTGGAGCACCTCATCGGGGAGCCCTTGCGTCTCAGAACCAAACACAAGCCAGTCCCCACGCCGAAAATCCACATCCCAGAGGGTTCGCACCGCCTTCGTCGTAAAGAGCCACAACCCCGAGCCGCGATCGGCTCCAGTCGCCCCAGCGTCATGCCGGAAACACAAAAATGACTCCCAGGATTCATGGTCGAAAGGCTCGAGCCGGGGCCAGTAGTCCAACCCCGCACGCCGGCACGCCTTGACCGACGTGTCAAACCCCAGCGGATGGATCAGGTGCAGGGCGCACCCGGTCGCCACGCAGGTCCGCCCGATATTGCCCGTATTGTTCGGGATCTGCGGCTGGTGCAGCACGATATTGAACGCCGGGCCTGCCATGACGCGGGAAGGATACGCTGCCCACCGTGCCCACCCTCCTGACACTGCACAGACCCGCGAAGCCCGGCCTGTTCGTCACCGGAACGGACACAGGTGTGGGCAAGACGGTCGCCGCATGCCTGATCGCTGATCAATGGCGACGGGCTCCATCGGCGGACTCGCCCACCTCGAGCGTGGGCGTACTCAAGCCGATTGCGACCGGCTGCCGGGTCGAGCGCGAGGGCCTTGTCTGTGACGACGCCGAGGCCCTGGCGCACTCGGCTGACTTCGACCCCGAGATTGGAGATCTCGACCTGATCAACCCGCTCAGGTTCCGAGCAGCGTTGGCGCCCGCCGCCGCCGCAGAGCGTGAGACGGGCGTCGCCCGCGTGGACTGGTCACTGGTGGACCGATCACTCAGCCGACTCGATTCAATGTGCGCTCGCCTCGTCATCGAGAATCGGCGGCCTGCTGGTCCCCCTCGAGCACCGCGCCCGGGGCGCAGATGTGTTAACGGGCCTCGACCTCGCTCGCGCCATCGGCTACCCCGTGGTGGTCGTCTGTCGGGCGGGGCTGGGCACACTCAGCCACACCGCGATGACCTGCCGGATTATCCGCGACGCGGGGCTGACCCTGGCCGGCCTGATCGTCAACGGCTACGACCCCGACGCCCCCGACCTGTCCATGCAATCCAACCGCGAGTGGCTCGCCCGGCAGAACCACGCCCGCATCGTCGCCACGTTGCCCGGCCGGATCAGCGAATGCCGGATCACGCCCCGCCCGGGTGAACCCGAGTGGAACCCGCGCGCGATCCCCCCCGGCCTGCGCGCAGCGATCGACGCCACAGACTTCGCGGCCCTGGCCCGTCCCGGTCGATGACTCAGCCTAGGTGATCCCCCAGCTTCGATTCCCAACCATGCCCACACCCGTCAGCAAAGCCGAGATGCGCAACAGCGTCCAACAGGCGCTGTCCGTGCTCAGCCCCGAGGGCCGCCGCAGCCGAACCGATTCACTCTGCGATCGGCTTGAACCGCTGATCGACGCGGCTGAGCCGGGCGTGCTCCTGACTTACCTGTCCCTCCACGACGAAGCCTCGGTTGATCGGCTCATCCGCCAGCGGCTGGTCCGCTCAGAGCCCGTCGCCGCTCCGGTTGTGGACTGGACGGCCGGCCTGATGAGGGCCGTTCGCGTCAGCGATCTGGACTTAGGCGTCCGGATCGGCCGACATGGACTCCGAGAACCGATCGGTGATCCTGACGATCCGGCAGATCTGACATGCATCCTCGTCCCCGGGGTGGCGTTCGACGCCCTCGGCGGCCGGCTCGGCCGGGGAGGTGGGTTCTACGACCGGTTCCTCGCGACGATCCGCGACCATCGGTCGAGCCCACTCCTGATCGGTGTCGCTTTCGATGAACAGATCGTCCCCAAAGTCCCGATGGAAGAACACGACATGCCCCTGGACGTGATCGTGACTTCGACGCGGGTGCTCCGACGCCACGCCCCACCCACGGCGCGGTAGCCTGATCCTCTGAGCCCCACGCGGAGCGGACACGACCGGCGGGGTCCCCCGACACGAACACGTCAAGGCAGGAAGGATCCTCATCCATGGCGCTGGCGTCACAATCGGCACGGGTTTCATCCAGCGGTCGGCTCTACACCTCACGCCGGGGTCGGCGTCGGATCAACCGGCCACGCAGATTCCTCGGCGTCATCGCTCTCATCGCCCTCACGCTCGCGGCGGGATGGTGGTGGATGAGCGACACCCCGGCGCCCGCAGCGGCAGACACCGGCGGGGGCGCCCCGATCGCTCAGCCGCGGACCCCGATCCCCTCGCAGGCGGTGTCAGCGGACCCGCGGATCAATTTCACCGACGAGGCCCGAGCAGCGAACGCGGCGCCATCCCACCCCGAACCGTTTGATGACCTGACCATGGGCGACGCACCGTCGTCCACCGAGCCGACGCCCGCGGCCCAGCCGTCGATCTCGCAGTCGACCACCCCCACCCCCGGGTCAGGCGCGGTGGCCGCGCTCCTCGCCGATGCGGACAACGCCCTGGCGGCCAACGAGCCCTTGATCGCCAGGCTCCTGCTCAACCGCGCTCTGCACGACCCGAGGGCCTCGGCCAGTGACCAGGGTGAGCTGCGCACACGCCTCACGGCGCTCAACGAGGAGATCCTCTTCTCGCCGCGCGTCGTCGAGGGCGACCCGCTCACCGAGCGCTACATCATCAAGCCCAACGACAGCCTCGCCAAGATCACGTCGGCGGAGTCCCTCCAGGTCGACTGGAGGCTCCTCCAGCGGATCAACCAAATCTCCGACCCACGCCGGATCCGCATTGGGCAGACGATCAAACTCATACGCGGCCCCTTCGACGCGGTGATCGATAAGAGTGACTATCGCCTGGACCTCTACGCCCGACTCGGTGAGGACGGTTCCACCGACGCGCGCATGTACATAGCCTCTTTCCCCGTGGGGCTCGGGCAGTACGGCTCAACGCCGGTTGGCTCATGGATCGTCCGGCGGAACTCCAAACTCATCGACCCGCCCTGGACCAACCCCCAGACCGGGCAGCGCTACAGCGCCGGCAACCCCGATAACCCGATCGGCGAGCGCTGGATCGGCCTCGAAGGGACGAATGACGACACCATGATTCTCTCTGGCTACGGCATCCACGGAACGATCGATCCCCAGTCCGTGGGAACCGAAGCTTCGATGGGCTGTGTGCGGATGCGCGCCGAGGACGTGAACCTCGTCTACGAGATGCTCACCGAGGGTGTCAGCCGGGTCGAGATTCAGCCCTGACAGCGGCGCTCCTCACGGGGCGCCCGCCGGCGGCAAAATACCGCCTGAGAGCCTAGAATAACCAGCAGTCTCGCCGTCCCTGCCTGCATGCGGGCGGGGGCGTCGACGAGCGGCCTATCCCGTCCGCCCCGGCGCCGCGCAGGACGCGCGAACCACGCCGGCGCCGGCCTTTCATTCTGGACTTTCATGGCGCCTGAATCCTTGACCACAGACCCCACCGCCCCGCCGGACCAAGCCGACTACGGCGAGGATCAGATCCGCGTGCTGGAAGGCCTCGAGGCCGTCCGCAAGCGGCCCGGCATGTACATCGGCGACACCGGGCTGGCGGGCCTGCACCACCTCGTCTACGAAGCCGTCGACAACTCGATCGATGAGGCGATGGCCGGCCGAGCCACCACGGTCACCGTGCGCATCGGCGCCGACGGCTCCGTCTCCGTCCTCGACGACGGGTCCGGCATCCCCGTCGGGCCCATGACCCACGACAACCCCGCGCTCCACGGCAAGCCCGCCGTCGAGGTCGTCATGACCACCCTCCACGCCGGCGGCAAGTTCGGTGACGAGGGCTCCGCGTACAAAGTCTCCGGCGGGCTCCACGGCGTGGGCATCTCCTGTGTCAACGCACTCTCCGATTGGGTCGAGGTCGAGGTCCACCGCAACGGCAGGATCTACACCATCACCTTCGAGCGCGGCGCCGTGGCGCGGCCCCTGCACTCCATCGGCGACGCCCCCATTCACAACGATCGGCCCCGCACCGGCACCCGCGTCACCTTCCATCCCGATCCCGAGATCTTCCCCGACACCGAGTTCGATTACGAAACCATCGCCACCCGTCTGCGCGAGCTCGCCTACCTGAACCCGGGCGTGAAGATCCGCCTCATCGATGAGCGCGTCGGCCCGGACGGCGCCATCCGCGATGACACATTCTGTTTCCAGGATGGGGTGCTCGCCTTCGTCCGCAGGCTCAACGAATCCAAGACCACCATCTGCGAGCCCATCGTCCTCCGCAGCACCGACGCCGAGACCGGCCTCGTGTGCGAAGTCGCCATGCAGTACAACGACGGGTACTCCGAACGCATCCTCTCGTTCGCCAACAACATCAAAACGGTCGACGGCGGGACGCATGTTTCGGGATTCAAGTCCGCCCTGACGCGCACCCTGAACACCTACGCCCGCGCCGCGGGCGTCATCAAGGAGAAGGATCCCGCGCCGTCGGGCGACGACCTGCGCGAGGGCCTGACCGCGGTGATCTCGGTCAAGGTCCCCGAGCCCCAGTTCGAGGGCCAGACCAAGGGGAAACTCCGCAACACCGAGATCGAAGGACATGTGTCCTCAGCCGTCGCCGAGACGCTCCAGGCCTGGCTCGAGGAACACCCGACCGACGCCAAGCGCATCAGCCAGAAGGGCGTGCTCGCGGCCCAGGCCCGAGAGGCGGCCCGCAAAGCCCGGGAGCTGACACGGCGCAAGAGCGCCCTCGAATCGGGCTCCATGCCGGCCAAACTCGCCGACTGCAAGACCCGCGATGTTGAGGAGTCCGAACTCTACATCGTCGAGGGTGACTCAGCGGGTGGCTCGGCGAAGCAGGGCCGGGACGTCGAGACGCAGGCCATCCTGCCGCTGAAAGGGAAGATCCTCAACGTCGAACGGGCTCGGCTGGACAAGATGCTGGCCTTCGAGGAGATCCGCGTCCTCATCGCTGCCCTGCGTTGCGGGATCGGCGAGGAGTTCGACGCCGCCAAACTCCGCTACGGCAAGGTCATCATCATGACCGACGCGGACGTCGACGGCTCACATATCTCCACGCTCCTCCTGACATTCTTCTTCCGCCAGATGCCCGACCTCATCCGCCGGGGCCGGATCTATATCGCGCAGCCACCGCTCTACCAGATCAAACGCGGCAAGCGCATCGAGTATGTCCGCAACGAGTCCGCGATGGCCGACACGCTCACCGAACTGGGCCTCGACGGCGCGACGCTGCTCCTGCGCGAAGTCTCAGCCACGAACACGCGCGTCGAGCCCCCGGTTCTCCGTGAAATCGAAGGCGCGGATCTCCGCCGGGTCGTGCGGACGCTGCGTCGGCTCGATGATCTGATCGAGATCGTCGAGCGTCGCGGCGTCCGCTTCGTCGATCTGCTCGAAACCCGGAACAACGACCCCACCGGCGCCGGCCGACTCCCCACGCATCGCCTGACCTATCCCGGTGGGACTGAGTGGGCCTGGTCCGAGGAAGACGCGATGGCCACCATCTCGGCCCGCGGCCTGCGTCTGCCGAACATCAACGAGGAAGCAGAATCCACGGTCGAGCCCGGCCCCGTCGCGTCGCTCCGCGAACTGCACGAAAACCGTGAACTCGAACGGCTCTTCGCCGAGCTCTCGGAGCACGGGATCGACATCGACGACGTGAGCCTCACCCGTGAGGAGTCCGTCACCGGTGAATACCTGCCCACGAAGTATGCCTGGCGGAGCGCCCGCGGCAGCGCCGCAGCCGATGGCGCTGTCGCGCAGGCCCGCATCATCGAGGCCGCCAGCGTGCGCGACATCCTCCCGGCGCTGCACGATCTCGGCCGTCGCGGCATGGAAATCAAACGATTCAAAGGGCTCGGCGAGATGAACCCCGTCGAGCTCTGGGACACCACCATGGACCCGGCCCACCGCACCCTCCTGCATGTCCAGTGGGACGACGCCGGCGCCGCCGACTCTCTCTTTTCCACACTGATGGGCGAGAATGTCGAACGCAGACGCAAGTACATCGAGGACCACGCCCTCGAAGTCAAGACCCTTGACGTCTGACCGGGGCGCCCCGCCATGCCCACATCGCGCGATACACTCTATTACGACGGCGCGTGCGGCCTGTGCCGTCGATCCGTCCGTGTGCTCCGTGCGCTCGACTGGTTCGGCCGGCTCGACTTCGCCGATTCCAACGCCACCCCGGACGTTGATCTTCCCGTTGACCGGGCCACGTCGCTCGGGGGGATCCCCATGCGGACGCGCGACGGACGGGCCCTGGTCGGGTTTCCCGCTGCCCGCCGGGCTCTCCTGAATACCCCCCTCGGGGCGGCGCCCGCGCTCCTGCTCTATCTCCCTGGGATCGCGCACGCCGGCCGGGCCGTCTACGACCGGATCGCGATGGGCCGGGCCCGCGATCGCAACGCCTGTACGCCGCGCACCCAGATCGACACCCTTACGGCTGAAGATGCTCGATGAAAAAGTTGATGATTCGCGTATAGAGCCGGTTGGTGACCAGAGGGTCGGGCACCATGTGCGTGAAGCCGGGCAGGGGGACAAACTCGAACTCACGCCCGCCGCGGAACATGGCGTCAGCCATCTTCAGGCTGTGCATGAAGTAGACGTTGTCGTCGGCGGTTCCGTGAATGAGGAGCAACGGCCGTTCGAGATCCGCCGCGTGAGTCAGGACGCTGGCCCGCCGATATCCGTCCGGGTTGTCAGCCGGCAGGCCCATGTAGCGCTCGGTGTAGTGGGTGTCGTAGTCGAGCCAGTCGGCCACGGGCGCCCCGGCGACACCAGCCTGATACACGTCCGGCCGCTGCATCACCGCGTGAGCTGAAAAATACCCGCCGAACGACCACCCATAGATCCCAACCCGTGACAGGTCCATCTCGGGGACGCTCGCCGCCAGCGCCTGCAGCGCCTCGACCTGGTCCGCGAGCGGCCCTGTGATGACGTCATTCTTGATGGCCCGCTCCCACGCCCGCCCGCGGTTGGGCGTCCCGCGCCCGTCGAACTGCACGACGATGAAGCCGTGATCCGCGAACCACTGCTGCAGGACCGAGCGGCTACGCGTCGCCGTTACGGTCTTGGCGTGCGGGCCGCCGTACACGCTGACAATGACGGGGTACCGACGACCAGACGTGAAATCGCGCGGACGGATGATGGAAGCGTCATACTCCCGCTCCGCGCCCACGCGCATCAGCTCGATGTTGACGTCGAACGCGGGATCCTCGCCGACGCTGCGCAGCGAGCCGACCGGTGCGCCGCCGGGACCGATCACCTCCCACCCGCGTGCTCCCGCGAACGTCTCGTAGGCATGCACGAAGAGGTCCGCGTGCTCGGCGTACATCGCTGCGTGGCTTCCCGGCTCGGAGGTCATCGCCCGGGGTCCGCCGCGTGTGGCGTCCAAGGGGACGCGCCAGAGATGAGTCTCGGTCGGTTCGGCACTGGCCTGCACGATGCAATCGCCCGTCTCTTCATCGACATGGACAAGTCCCCGGTAGCCGAAATCCGCCGGGGTCAGGACGCGCACCAGCGCGCCATCGGGCGCATGTTGCTCGAGCTGCCAGGCGCCACGCCGTTCTGTCGTCCAGAGAAAGCCCTGATCGTCTGGCAGCCAGCGCGGCATGTCCTGATCGAGGTTGATCCACGCCGTGTCAGATTCGGTCAGCAGCGGCGTCGTGTAGCCCGTCTCGTCGTCGACGGCGAACAG
>Ga0114931_10008411_pt1 | contig 12494 bp, 11 predicted proteins | sample 2SBtaG_FD_89579 | JGI IMG/M metagenome (GOLD analysis project Ga0114931, IMG submission 89579) | Deep subsurface microbial communities from Kolumbo volcano to uncover new lineages of life (NeLLi) - 2SBTROV14_V59a metaG | ecosystem: Environmental > Aquatic > Marine > Volcanic | place: Kolumbo...
TCCTTATTTTTCACTTTGAAAACAGTCATTATATCAACATAACTCTTGTTTTCAAAGCAAAAACTAAGAACAAAATAATCAACCCAAAAACCTCAATTTATTTATTCACCGTTCCTAAAATTAAAAATCTTATCAATTGTTTTCAATAAATTCTCCAACAGACTTTTTTTTTCTTGATTATAACGCTAATCAATTGGTTGGGTATGCGTCTGCAATTAAATTTTGGGGTCGAATTTGCGCCAGTAAAGGATAAGTAAAAATCCAAATAAAGCGCCCCCCAAGTGTGCAAAATGTGCAATCCTGTCCCAGGAAAAATTATTGACACCGAGGTACAATTCAAGAACCATCATCAGGGGGATGAAATACTTTGCCTTGATGGGGACAGGAAAAAAGATGAGCATCAATTTCGTGCTGGGAAATTTCATTCCAAAGGCTAAGAGGAGACCAAAAATAGCACCTGAAGCGCCTACAACTGCGGAGGAGTCAATTTTTAAGGTGTAAACCTGCTGCATAAAATTGCTCGCTTGAAGACTAGCTTCACGTCCTCCGGTTTTGACGTATTCCCCCAAAGCATTCACCTGTTGTTCGAAGCCTGTATTAAAAAATTTGAAATTGACTTTATTAAAAAAGTTCCAAAACGTTTGATAAGAAGGGTCCTGTTGAAAAATTTGAAGCGCATCTTTTAGTGGTGCAAGTTCAATATAATTTACGAAAGTATGTAAAAGAGCAGCTCCAATTGCGCAAAAAATATAAAAAAACAAGAAGCGTTTCGGTCCCCAAAGCGCTTCCAAAGCGCTTCCAAACATGACGAGGGCGAACATGTTAAAAAATATGTGCGCCAAATTTGCGTGCATGAAAAAATGGGTGACAATCTGAAAGGGCATGAAATTGTCCGATTCGAAATAATAAAGCGCTAAGTAGTGGGTGTCAAATATTTTGCTTGCTACAAAAAACAACACATTGATAATTAAAAGATGTTTGACAACGCCGGTGATACGAAACATAAATAGTTTTTGAATGAAAAATAACGAAACGCAAATATCGGGGGAAGAAATAAACTTTTCCGGCTTTTTTCGATAAAAGTTGAAGGGGGGGAGTTTGATGGGTTTGATGGGTTGGAGGAGTTTTCCAACTCCTCGAACTCATAAGAACCTTTTTTCCAGGTCGTCCAATTCAAAGGTCAGAAAACAATCTTTGCCGGAAGGTCCTTTGAAGGGAATTGCGCAAGCGAATAATTGGTCAATCAGGACTCTCATTTCTACTGCGGTCAGAATTTGGCCTCTTTTTATGGCTGTACTTCTGGCCATGGCGCGGGCGATGTTTTCGCGGAGGTCTAATTTCAATTCCAGGTTTTCTTTGTATTGTTCGAGCAATTTTTCGATAATTTTTTGTTCGTTTTGCCCACTTTTAAAATCTGCGGGCAGGCCTTGAATCACGAAAGATTCTTTTCCAAACTCTTGAATATCAAAGCCTAATAAATTTATTTGTGGTAAAATATCTTTTAAAACGGCCGCATCGGCAGGCGCTACTGTAATTGTTTTCGAGAACAATTCCTTTTGGGTGTGTGCTGCTCTTTCTTCCAAAACTTCCAGGTATTTTTCATACAAAATTCGTTCATGTGCCGTTTGTTGGTCAACCAATATGAAGCCCGATTTAATTTGGGTGATAATATAGGTGCCGTGTATTTGATAAGGTTCCTTTTGGTGCCGGGAAAAACTGCCTGAAGGGTCATCCAATTCGCTATCTTCCGGCCATTCACTTTCGATGGTAATGGTGTTTGCCATTCCTTTATTTTCTAATTCTGCTCCTTCATCCAATTCATCTAAACCTTCGTAAAGTTTTTGCCAATTTATGAGATTGGTTTTTTCAATGGAAGAATCGGCTTTTGGAACAAAGCCTCCTCCCTTCGTCTGCGTTGATGCAGCATCCGATTGGTTTTTCGTTTCCAAATGTCCGGTTGGTTTTTCAGGGAGTCCGAAATTTTGGGTTTGCGAAAAACTCGGTTCCTGGTCAAAATCCAAGGTAGGCATGATGCTGAACCGCCCGAGGGCGTGTCGTACCGAAACCTTCAAATAGTTGTAAACCAGCCGTTCGTCCTCGAATTTTATTTCTTGCTTGGTGGGATGGACGTTGATGTCAATCGTCGAAGGGTCAATGTCAATAAAAATGACGTAGAGCGGGTAGTTTTTTTTTGGTAATAAATCCTCAAAGGCTCCCATTATCGCATGGTTCAAGTAGCCACTTTTGATGAATCGCTGATTGACAAAAATAAGTTGTTCTCCTCTGACTTTTTTGGCAAATTCGGGCTTTCCCACAAAACCGTACAACCGCAAGGCTTCTGTATCTTCCTCTACGGGCACCAATTTTTTATTCGAATTGGCGCCAAAAATGCCTACGATGCGTTGTCGCAAACTGCCTTTTGGGAGATGAAAAATTTCGGAGCCATTGTGGTGCAAAGAAAAGAAAATATCCGAATGGGCGACGGCGATTCGTTGAAATTCGTCCAGCATATGCCGCATTTCTACGGTATTGGTTTTCAGGAAATTACGACGGGCGGGAACGTTGAAAAACAAATTTCTTACAGAAATACTCGTGCCTGCCATACATTGGCAGGCTTCCTGGGTTTTCACTTCCGAACCTTCGATAAGCAAGCGCGTCCCCAATTCTTCCGAATGCCGGCGGCTGCGCATTTCCACTTGGGCCACCGCAGCTATCGAAGCCAATGCTTCTCCACGGAAGCCCATCGTTCGAATGGCAAATAAATCGGAGGCTGCCCTGATTTTAGAGGTGGCGTGGCGTTCAAAACTCATCCGCGCATCGGTTTCCGACATGCCGCAGCCGTTGTCAATAACCTGAAGCAGCGTTTTCCCCGCTTCTTTGACAATCAATTTGACACTCGTCGCCCCCGCATCGATGGCGTTTTCCATCAATTCCTTCACTACGGATGCCGGTCGTTGAATAACCTCTCCCGCAGCAATTTGATTGGCAATGGCGTCCGGCAGTAGCTGAATGATATCAGCCATAGATGGTGATGTTTTTTTGAACTCCTGAACTCCTGAACTCTTGAACTCTTGAACTCCTGAACTCTTGAACTCCTGAACTCTTGAACTCTTGAACTCCTGAACTCTTGAACTCCTGAACTCCTGAACTCTTTCACTTAAACATTTGAAGAATCTTCGGCAAATATACCTGAATAATTATGAAGGACAGAATGACCAAAATGACCACAGAAGCCAGCAAAATCATGTTTGACCGAAAGAGTTGTTTTGATTGGTCTCTTTTTCCAGGGTGGTATCCTCCTCGGCTTCGCAAGCGGCTTGAAATGCGGGCTTTCATGGCTTCGGCGTCTGTCTCTTTCGAGTTGCCGGAGGCTTTCATTCGTTTTTCCAAATCCTCTTTGTCGGCATCCCAAAATCTGGGCTTGTAATCAAACCGTTGGTGCTTCGGTATTTTAAAAAATTTTAATGCCATAAGATTGATTTATGAGGACAGGTAGATTTGACAATTTTTCAAAAATTGTCAAATCTATCCGTTAAGTTGAATTTTTAAATCGGCTAAAAAATTATTTCCATCATTTTTGATAATCAATTCGTGCTGATTTGGATAGGTAAGGTTGAGGCGTCTTTTTACATTGATGAGACCGATGCCCCCGCCTTCTGATTGTGACGCTTTGTTTAGGCTGATGGTATTTTTGGTGATAAAATGGAGGCTATTTTCTATTATTTCCAAATGGATATAAATTTTAAAGCCCCTTGCATTGCGGCCGTGTTTAAAGGCATTTTCGATAAATGGAATGAGCAACATGGGAGCAATTTTGTATCCGTTCGCTTGTTTGGGCAGTTGGAATTTCAAATCCAACACCTCCTCATCATGTCGCATCCGTTGGAGTTCGATGTAGTTTTTGAGGTAATCCAATTCAGTAGAGATGTCAATAAAATTTTTACTGTAATCGTATAGTTGATGGCTCAAAATATTGGAAAACCGAAGCAACACCTCTTTCGCCTTTTCGTCCTTTTGTTCCATCAGGAAGTAAATGGTATTCAGCGTATTAAATAAAAAATGGGGGTTGATTTGTGACTTCAACATTCGCAACTCGCTTTCCAGATTCTTTTTTTCCAACTCCTCGGCATAGCGGTTGCGTTCATTCCATTGCTGCATAAATTTGAAAGCCGTCGTAAAAGCCACCAAGACCGATGTATCAACAGACATGATGAACACCCCTCGCAACGAAAAAAAATAAGGGGTGCGAATAATCAATGAGCCAACGATAAAATTCACAATCCACGAATTCAAAAAAATCAACACCCCGATACTGAGTCCGTAGAACAAATATTTTTTTTGTCGAATCAGGTATTTGGGAATCCAATAATAATAATTGAAATAGACCACGCCAACCGACCCCAATACTATGGGTAAATTAAAGGTTTCTTTGAAATTTGGATGCATCTCGGCATCCTGCAAGCTGCCAAACACCCAATAAAGAAGCCAGAAAGCAACGTGAAATTGCCAATAACTGGTAAGAAATTTTGCTCCTTTTTGTTTCATTTCCACTTGCAACTCAGCGTTCGAAAATTATTTTCTTGTTATCAAAATTCAACCAAAATTACGGTAAAGAAAGCGAAAACAATAGCGTCGCACATTTCCAAGCCTTTTTGAAGCCGAACGAGTGCATGAAGTTAATCAAAAGAATTCGCAATGTAGAAGCGTTGGCTGGTTCTTTTCAAACATATCCTAAAAACCGGGACAGTATGAAAGAAAAAGCCCTGTCAGCACAAACGAGGGCAACAGGGCTTTTGGTTGGAACATTAGTATGAAATAATTTTTCAGAAATCGTAGTGCAGGCCAAATTTTAATCCAAAATATTTTAGTTTGACGTATTCAAAAGAATTCATCCGAAAATCGTGATTGTAAATACTTTCAAATTCCAGGTTGAATTTTTTCCAAAAGTTGTAATCGAAGCCCACAGAGGCCCGGACGGTATTAATCGTAAAAGGGTGCGATTTAAAGTTTTGTTCCAACTTATATTCTTCGGTAGGATTTTCAAATTCGTATTTAAATTTTTGTTGTGTCGGGGTGCGGGCAATCATGGCAGCCCCGATAAAGGGCTTGAATTTTTTATTTTCTTTGAACTGGTAGCGAAAGCCAATTGGAATTTGGAGGTATTCCAATTCTCCGTGGAGGTCTCGCAATTGATCCATCGGGTCGTTGGGTTCTATCATTGGAAAGCGCGAAAAATCTGCTGGATTTTCCGTTGTGAAGGTCACATTTAATTTTTCCAAGCCGAGGGTCATTCTAAAATTTCTTACGAACTTAATTTGTGCCGATAGACCAAAAAGGTGGCTTTTGGGTGAATTACCTGGAATATCCGATAAATAAGCCACGGGGCTATACGATATCCCCACACTTAAGCCTGTCGGGATAAAGTACAAAAGTGGATTGATTCTTTTCTTTTGTTTTTTCTCGGAGATTGGCACCGGCACCATCATGTCGTCCGATAGAAAAGGGTTAAATGGAAATTGAAGATATACCATGCTTGGAGGTAGGATAGCAATTTTTTCAAGAGAAGCAAGTACCCTTCCATTGTCTTCTTCCCCTATCCCTCCATTTTTTAATCCAGCTAACAAATTGCTACCTGCCTCTAGCACGGTCATGGCTTTCGCCAAAGAAATTCCCATACCATTGCTGAAAGACATTATTCCGGGCAAAGGTCCTCATCCCTAAATACAGGCACTTGGTCCGAGTTTATTGCTTGAAGTGGATTAACGAGAAAATGCCTTTTTTGCTGAAAACCAGAACGGGAGAATTGGTCGTTCGATTTGGCGGGATTGCCTTCTTCAATCGAAACTTCCCCTTTCTGCCCCTCATTGACGTTTTTATAAATTGTTCGGTAAATAGTATCGTAATGATAGAGCGTGTAATTGTGGGTAACTGTATCTGCTTGATATTTAAGCAATTGTAAACTTAGTTCATGGATTGTTTTATTTGATTTTTTATAATTGTTGTAAAAAAAGATACTCGCTGTCAAAAAGGGAAGTATTATTAAAAGCAGAAGAAGCCACATCGGCCAACCCATTCCGCCGAATCTTTCCCGTTTGTCAGCTTCATCCAATCGCTTTCGCATATCTGAGATGGCTTTGTCAGATGCATGGAAGACCGGTGGATTTCCAAGGATGCTTTTTAATAATTTGTCAAATTTCCTGTCATCCATTTTCTTTAGATTTTAGGCCTTTTCTGTATGCTGAGGTTTTGAGCAAATTTCTCAATTTCATTCTGGCTTTAGCCAGATTCGATTTGCTGGTCCCTACACTAATGCCGAGTTTTTCAGCTATCTCCTGGTGCGATAATCCGTCCACCACAAAAAGGTTAAACACCAGGCGATAAGAAGAGGGGATCATTTGTAAAACCTCTAACAAGTCCTCATACTCAAGATTTTCGATTCCTTCATTTTGTGTGCTTGTGGGTGCATCCAATTCACCGATAATTTCTTTATCCTTATTTAGTTTCTGGTATTTTCTATAATAATCTATGGATGCATAGATTAGTACTTGACGCAACCACGGCTTAAAAGGATAATCCGGGTCGTATTGGTCAATTTTCATGAAAACTTTCAAAAACGCATCGTTCAAAACTTCCTGAGCTTCTTCCCTATTTTTCGAATACCGCAAACAAACGGACATTCCGTAGTTGTAAAAGTGCTCATACAACCGAAGCTGACTTGCCCGGTGCTTTCTTTTGCAGCCTTCATACACTAAACGGAAGTTCAGGTTTTCCTCATTCATGGTGGACTTGTTATTTAACTATACGGGAGGAACATCCAACAAGGTTGCTCAATGTACTAAAAATGGGATTATCGAGTAGCGGATAGGTGAAAAATATTTAATCGTTAGCACACTTTATTATCTCACCGTTCCTTAACGTATTACTACGGGGCAATTATTATCAAAGCTTTTTCCAGAATGCTAATTTCTACTGGAGTTTCTCCCAAAAACTCTCCATCCACTTCCAAAAAGGTGGTAGTTGAGCAAAGGGTTTCAATTTTGATATGCTTCACCTGGTATATGTGAACGGACGGATGGCGATGAATTTTTCCATTGAAAAAAAGCGGTAGGGCGCGCAAAATGGACCATTTGGAAATGTTCCCTGCAAAGGTAAGGGCCAGTTTTCCGTCATCCGGTAAAGCGTGGGGCACTATTTGAAGCCCGCCACCGGAATAGCGGCAGATGCCGGCATTGATGGTGTAAAAAAAATCTTCGACGATTTGCTCGTCAAAGATGAGCCGGGCTTTGGTTAAACGGTATTGCCAAAGGCAGCCAAAAACGAAGATGTTGTAGAGTAGCTTACTGGATGTCAAGAACTTATGATTTTTGATTTTTTTCAATACAAAAGCGTCGTAAGCAAGCCCGGCAACATTGATAAAGTAGCGTTGATGCGGCTGCCCCTCTTTGAAATAAGTGACCAAACCAATGTCCTGAAAAGTGGTTTTACCCCTTTTGATAAACGAAACCCATTCGTTGAGTTTTCGGGGAATGCGATGCGTTCTAATCCAATCGTTTCCCGTTCCGAAGGGAAGAAGGCTGAAGGTTATTTGAGAGGCAGGGCAGGCTTGTTGCAAAAAAATGCCATTGACCACTTCATTGGCTGTCCCGTCGCCCCCGACGGCAATGATTTTTCGGTAACCGGCTTCAATGGCTTCTTGGGCTAGTTGGGTGGCGTGTCCCTTTTTTTTCGTAAAAACGACCTCAAATTTCAGCCCATTTTCCCGAAGGAATTTCGCTGTTTTATCCCAATGCCGCCGAACGGTTCCGTTTCCGGCAGTTGGGTTGGCGATGACAAACCAGGTTTGTCGCTTGAGGTGGGTCAGTTCCATCCCGTGAAGGTAGGTCGTTCAATTAGAAATTTTCCCGGTAAGTAGGAAAAACCAACTTAACCTTTTCATTGGACGCGGGGAAATTTTGTTTTGAAAAAAATTATCCAAAAAGACTGCCGAGGCGTGCAATTAATGTCGAGGGAAATATTTACGTTTGAGCAGTTTTAAGGATTGGTAACAATGACCATGGATGACCAATGACTAGCTGGCAATTTTTTCATTCAAAAAAAAGTGTCCGTTCAAAAAACAATGGATGGAAGGCAGAGGAGAATTTGCCAATACGTTTTGAACCGATACAAAAAAATACATTTCTAAGATGAAAAACCTTCCTTCTTTGCTACTTATCTGCTTCCTTTTTATCGCTTGCAATCCTACGGATGACACCCCAAATAGAGCTACCAAAAACTTGTATTCTATTTTTGAAGAAAAACAAGCTTTTGATAAAAAGGAATTCCCTTCCGCAACGGCTACCGACAAAGATGTTCCGGCATTTCCATCCATCAAAATCGAAGATTTTCAAAGGAGGGGAGTTTTTTGGCGAAGCCTACTCAAAAAGATGGGGGGCATCGATACCGCCGCGCTTTCCAAATCTGACAAAATAAATTACGACATCTTCAAATTCATTTTGGAAAATAAAATAGCTCAGGTTAAGTATGAAGCATACCTTACTCCGATAAGCGGGGACGGGGGGTTCCAGGTAGATTTTGTTTACACCAGAAATAGATTCCATTTTCAGTCGGAGGCAGATTATGAGCGATATATCAAAGTTTTGGAAGGTTTTAAAGATTTTGCGCAGGCGAATATGGATTTGATGGCGGAAGGTTTGAAAAAGGGAAAGACGTTGCCCAAAGTGGTCTTGGAGGGCTATGAATCTTATATTGACCCACAGATTGTCGAAGCTGCTGAGGAGAGTTATTTTTATAAGCCGTTTGAAGAAATGGCAGAAGGCATTTCAGAATCGAAGCAAGCAACATTGCGGGAACGCGCCCAAAAGGCAATTATGGAAAGTGTGGTGACAGGCTACCAAAATTTCAAAGATTTCATCCAAAACACCTACCGCCCAAAGGCTCGGGAAAGCATCGGAATTTCTGCCCAACCACAGGGCGCAGAATATTATCAGCAACGCATAAAATACTTCACCACCCTGCCACTGAATGCCGACCAAGTTTTTGAAATCGGTCAACAAGAAGTTATCCGAATCAAGTCTGAAATGCAAAAAGTAATTGAAAAAATAAACTTCAAGGGCAGCTTTGAAGACTTCCTGCATTTTCTGAGAACCGACCCTCAGTTTTACGCCAAAACGGGTAGGGAACTACTCATGCAAGCCTCCTACATCGCCAAAAAAATAGATGGCAAGCTGCCGGAATTCTTCAATAGATTACCTCGATTGCCTTACGGAATTGCACCGGTCCCGGATGCCATTGCACCAAAATACACCGGTGGGAGGTGCATCCCCGGTTCTGCCAAAGACCACCGGGCTGGCTTTTATTGGGTGAACACCTATAAATTGGAAAGCCGCCCGTTGTATGTTTTGCCTGCCCTCACATTGCACGAAGCCGTTCCGGGGCATCACCTCCAAATCTCCCTCGCCGAAGAAATGGAAAATGTGCCTGAATTTAGAAAAAGCACTTATTTGAGTTGTTATGGCGAAGGTTGGGCACTCTATTGCGAATGGCTTGGAAAAGAAATGGGCATGTACGAAACGCCCTACCAAGAATTTGGCCGCTTGACCTATGAAATGTGGCGCGCTTGCCGCTTGGTGGTGGATGTGGGGATTCACGCAAAATCATGGACACGAGACCAGGCAGTTCAATTTATGGCTTCCAACACGGCTCTTTCGCTGCATGAAATCAACACAGAAATTGATAGATATATCGGCTGGCCCGGGCAGGCGATTTCTTATAAAATAGGAGAATTGAAAATCAGGGAATTGCGGAAAAAGGCGGAAGCCGAATTGGGTGATAAATTCGATTTGAGGGACTTCCACGATGTGATTTTGTCAAATGGGGCAGTGCCGCTTTTTGTTTTGGAAACATTGGCAGAGGATTATATTTTGGAAAATAATCATTAGCTCTCATTCTGTGGGCAGGCTTAATAAATTGCCCCATTTTTGCTGAGATTGTTGAGATTGTTGCGTTTGCGGTTTGGTGGTAATCCTTTTGGATGCGGAAAAAGTTTATCGAAAAAATAATCCATTCGATAGAATTCGTCTCGTTTTCCAGAATTTAAAATCTTACTTTTGCGATTGTCCAAACAATAAAATTCCATACTTATTTGCTACGCATATGAATATCCTTGAAATTGAAAATGTCTTCAAATCTTTCGGGAATTTCACCGCCGTTGACCATGTGAGTATAAATGTTCCAAAAGGAACAATTTATGGATTACTTGGTCCCAATGGAGCGGGAAAAACCACCCTCATTCGCATCATCACAACCATTATTCGCGCCGATAGCGGAAAGGTTTTTCTCGATGGAGAAAAACTGAACAGCGACCATCCCCACCAAATCGGGTATATGCCCGAAGAAAGAGGTTTGTATAAAAAAATGAAGGTCGGCGACCAATTGACTTATCTGGCCCGATTGAAAGGGCTTTCTGCCAAAGAAGCCAAAAGCGAAATTAGTCTTTGGTTCGAAAAATTCGACATCAAAGATTGGTGGAACAAAAAGGTGGAAGAACTTTCCAAAGGGATGCAGCAAAAAATTCAATTCATCGCTACTGTCATGCACAAGCCGAAGTTGTTGATTCTCGATGAGCCTTTTACGGGCTTGGACCCCATCAACACCAATCTGATAAAGGAAGAAATTTCGAGGATGAACGCTGCCGGCACAAGCATCATTTTTTCTACCCACCGCATGGAACAAGTGGAAGAAATTTGTGAGTACATCACCCTTATCAATCGAGGTCAAAACGTGTTGGAGGGGAAGGTCGCGGAGGTCAAGCAAAAATTTAAGGAAAACCAATACCGGATTGAATTCCAAGGCGCGTTGCCCTCCGATTTGCAGGCAGTTGACGATGCAAATGATGCTTTTGAAATTCAATCGAAAACAGAGCGGGAATTGATTGTTAAAGTCGCGAAGGACAATGCCTCGAATGAGTTGTTGAATCACCTTTTGAGAAATGGTGTTCATATCAATTCGTTCAATGAAATATTACCTTCTTTAAATCAAATTTTCATCAAACAAGCAGGTCAAACCAATGAATAAACTCTGGCTAATCGTTAAACGAGAATACATCGTTCGGGTAAAAAAGAAAAGTTTCATTCTCATCACCTTGCTGATGCCCCTGGGATTTACACTCCTGATGGTTATACCTGTGGTTATCGCGAGTCTTTCGGGAAACGACCAAAAGCAAATCGCCGTGAAAGACGATTCCGGCATCCTGACCAACGACATCAAAGCAACTGACCGGGCGAATTTCAAAATCGTTTCCGAATCTTTGAATGCTTTAAAGGCGGATTACAAAGACAAGGGCTTCGATGGCGTACTCTACCTTCCAAACTTCAAAAACCTGAACGACGAGTTGCGCATCCAATATTATTCGAACGGGCAATTGTCTTTGTCAACCAAAGAATTCATCGAGAGGCAGATTGCCCGTCGCATTCGCGACCACAAGATTGAAGCCGCCGGTTATGACAAAAAATTACTAAAAAGCCTTGAAACGAATGTGAACCTGGAACAGAAAGAACTGACGGTAAACAAAGAAGGCGAATTAGTAGAGGCCCACAAAAAAAATAGCGCCGTCATCGCAACCGTTTTGGGGTCTGCTTCGGCCTTCATCATTTACATGATTCTGCTGATTTATGGCAGCATGGTGATGCGGTCGGTCATGGAAGAGAAGATGAACCGGATTGTGGAGGTGATGATTTCGTCGGTGAAGCCTTTTCAGTTGATGCTCGGTAAAATACTGGGAGTCAGTGCGGTAGGTCTTACGCAGATATTGATTTGGATTATCCTGATACCTACGGTGGCCGTGGTGGTTCAACTGCTTTTCCACATTGATGCCTCACAAATGCAAGGAAGCATGAACCCGGCAGAAACCGAGGATGTGATGGCTAAATTCAACGAAGTAATGGGCACTTTAAAACAACAAAATTGGGGCTTTATCATTCCCACCTTCATCTTCTATTTCATGGGTGGCTACTTCATTTATGCGGCGATGTTCGCAGCCGTGGGTTCTGCTGTGGGAGACGATTTGGGCGAAAGCCAATCCCTCACCCTCCCGATTATGATACCCATTATTTTGGCTTTCGTATTTATGAGTACCGTCATAGACAACCCCAACAGCAGCCTGGCTACCTGGACTTCCATCATCCCTCTTTTTTCTCCCATCATCATGCCCGCGCGCATCCCGTTTGACCCGCCTCTTTGGGAGGTCATTGTTTCCATGGTTGTGTTGGTAGCTTCGGTGGTATTTTTTATCTGGATTGCCGGCAGAATTTACCGGGTGGGCATTTTAATGTACGGCAAAAAAGGGAGTTTCAAGGAATTAGGGAAGTGGTTGTTTTATAAGGAACGGTGAAAAAATAAATCAAGCTTCTTGGCTACTTCTTTTGTCCTTATTTTTCACTTTGAAAACAGTCATTATATCAACATAACTCTTGTTTTCAAAGCAAAAACTAAGAACA
>Ga0114931_10008412_pt1 | contig 12494 bp, 24 predicted proteins | sample 2SBtaG_FD_89579 | JGI IMG/M metagenome (GOLD analysis project Ga0114931, IMG submission 89579) | Deep subsurface microbial communities from Kolumbo volcano to uncover new lineages of life (NeLLi) - 2SBTROV14_V59a metaG | ecosystem: Environmental > Aquatic > Marine > Volcanic | place: Kolumbo...
AAACATCGTTTAACAGTTTCACACGATGGACAGGTAAGAATCAAAGTAGCCAAGGATGCAACCACAGCAGAAGCGAAGTACATTATTAAAGCCTTTAAACGGGTGGCAAAAGATGCACTAAAATTACATATGCCATCTTTGCGTGGCGGCGTGGCGCGCGGTAATATTCATAATAATATTACGTTATATACCGATTCAAAAAAGCAGTATTGTAATTTTACATGGTAAAATAAATGGAAATAATTCTCAAAATTGAACGCAAAGATAATTGCCAGTGTAATTCTGAATGTATTTTTTTAAATGCTAACTATTTTGAACATTCAGCAACATGTTTTTTGTTTCACCAGCCATTAGAACCACAAATAGAATATAGTGATTTGCTTGGTTGGTATTGTTGTGACTCTTGCAATAAGATTGCAACAAAAGTTTTGGCAATTGAAGTAGCACAAATGCAAGACGATGAAACCGTTTAATTGTGAACAATGCCGAAGCCGTATCTGTTTTGCACCAGCGGGACAGATTACTGAATGTGAACATCATCCATTGCAACCATTGGAACCATGGCCACGAAATCAACGTACTGACTTTTTGCGGTTAGTAGCAGAATTGGTACGTGAAGAAAATGTGGTGACAAAATCTGTTATTCGTCAGATAATTAAGGGACGCATTGACCGCGAAGATTTGTCTTGATTATAAAAATAAAGATTCAATGCGTTGTTTATTACGTATCTGTACTTCCATTTTTGTCAACGTAGCTACTTTATTAAAATAAGTTTCAAGATTTAAGTGTTTGGTTAGAAACAATATTCGCAACATTTTGAAACTAATGAGCAATCCTAATATTCCAATAAACAAACATAGCAAACTAATCATCATTATGGTGTAAATACTTTAATACCTTTTTAGCCTTAATGGCTTCCCACTTTTCAATTTCTCTGGGATTTAATTCATCATTAGCACATAATCTTCTAATGGCATGTTGAACATCACCCAACTCCATTTGAAGCATCTGTCTGTTATTTGGTCCACCATCTGGATGACAACTATTATAACCATGGCGCAGAATTTTTCCAATTGCTTGTTGAGCCTCACCTAACTCTTCCAGTAAAAGTGCTAAACGTTCTGCTTGTCCTAAAGTAAGCTTATTAAAATTATCCATATTTTCTAACCTTTTTATTTTTATTATGTAGTAAAGGGAGCCAATGACTCCCCTTTCGTTGCTGGCTTTTTGCTTATTTACGAAGTGCTGCAAGCCTGTCTTTAGCAGACGTAGGCTTGGGTGCATCGCCAGATACGGCGGCTAATGCAGCAGCTACAGCATCGTTTTCGTCCACTTTTGACTTACTAAGTAAATCCGCTTTACGTTTGGCAGCATCGGCAGAAGCTTGTGCGTCTTGTGCCTGACGATTCATACTTTCCAAAGCAGAAGATAATCCACCAACAGATGCTTTCAGACCCGCCGCCTGTGCTACACGGTCAGCCCGTTCTTTAGCGCGTTCTTCCTGGCGCTTGGCCTTTTGCATGGTGTTAGCTGCTTTCTTCATGTCGGAACGTGCAGACTTCAGCTTAGTGGCATACATCTTCACGGTTTCTTCAAGTTCGTCCATGACTTCTTTGGCATCAACGGCCTCTTCCAGTTCACGATCAATGTCTTCGGCCATATCTTCTAATGCTTCAACCAATTGGTTTAGTGCATCATTAAGCTGTGCATTGTTAGGATCATTTTCTAACTGGCCAGCAATGTGTTCTGCTGCGGCCATGCGTTGATCGCGTAACTTGACAATAGCATCCGCCTCGCCTTGCTCACGTGACCACTCCTGTTTGGCCTTGGAAAATTCACGATTGATATTATCAAAGTTTTCTTCCATTTCCTGAATAGCCGCTTCTGTTGCACCTTCAGGATCAAAAGATACAATGGCATCGTTCAAAGAAGCAATGCCTTGCTGGATTTTGCCCTTACCATAGTGTTTCAAAAATTTACTAAACATAATTACTCCTATTGTACTTTAATGTTTTGAAGTGGAACATTCAATCCCAACATCATTGTGATTTCTGCTGTTTCACTGCTTTCTTCAATGCCTACCAGCAGCATTTCGTTTTCAGTTACACCAGTTCCTGTAGCAATACTACGACTATATAACATGAAACTATTTTTGTATTCAGTTGTTCGATCTGATTCAACAACAGTTTCGTCAAATTCTATCATATCGATTTTGCTGTTGCTATCTGGACTCCATACGCGTTTGTATGTATCTTCGTCCAAATCAAGTGTAGGCATGCCAAATCCTTCTGTATTGACATCCCATTCGCTTTCTGACAATGGAACAATGTTCACAACCTGTTTATATAGTGTAGCTTCTGATACTGTACCTTTGCCGTCCTTTACAACACAATACAGCTGCAGGATAAATTCCTCGTTTGCAGTATCTTCCATGTATATGTTGTAAATTTCATCCCTGTCGGTAAGTGTCTTGCCAATAGCAAGTACACTTAACTTTCCTAATGGCAATTTCATTGCGTTGTGCAATGCTTCACCCAACATAAGCCAGTCAACCGTAGCAATGTCAATTGTACTATGTAAGGCAACACGCAACGGTGAGAAGAACTGTTCAGCAAGAGGCACTTCCTTGTCCTTACTAAATTTCTTCTTTAAGTATGCGCCTAACATTAAAAGTGTACCGCTTTTTCAATATCAGGCTGTACTGCCATTAGATCTAATGCAAACGTGGAATATGTCGCTTTGTTGGCTTTCTTCCAATTATTTGCAACAATGAAGTCTGCATTGACAAATACGGTGTCGATATCTCCTGAACAATAACCATAGCAACTATTTTGACGACCAAGCTGCTTGTACTGTTCAATATCACCAAACTTATATACATCTTTACCTGAAGGGTCAGTAGTGTCATTCAAGTCACCATCGTCAACATCAACCAATACAATGTTTGACTTTACAGCAGCAGCGTCAATACTACGAACGAACTTTGAGGCTCCTGGCGCGCCTACATACAATGCACATGAATTCTTATCATTACGAACTTTCATTATAGCTTCTTCATATGAATCCACAGTACCGATTTTGATCTTCCTATAATCTGAATTTTCACCAACAAAGTTGCGCCATGTTACAGCGGCACCAGACTTCGCAGGAAACCAAACTGTGTTACTCTTAGTAAGGTCGCTGATTTCAGAAGGACCATCTGCGTTGCAGAATAAATGCACGGCTTCTTTATATGGTGAAGCAACTCGCTCGAACGGGAGAACAGCAGTCTTGTGATCTTCAACATAGTTCCAGTAACCATCACCCTGTACAAATGCAGCATCGCATTTGCCGTTTGTAATATCCTCAAGGATTTCACCAGTTCCAGCGGTAAGGACGGGAACAACATTTACGCTGTTGATATCTTGCATAAGTACACCTGCGGCGACACGGAAATATGTACCATTCTTGCTACCAACACAAACACGCATAGTAGGTTTCTGGGCGGCCAATACTTCTTGTGACATAGCAATATCAGCATCAACCCCTTTAGGAATATAATCAGGATTAATAGCACCGGTCATTTTTGCAGAACCCGCGTCCATCTGTGCAAGCTGCGCGCGAAGTTCAGCGTTGCTTTGTGCAAGACGGTCCGCATCGCGCCGCCATTCCTTATAATCGGCATCGTTCTGGTGGTTATATGCAAACTGTGCAGAGTTATTATTGTTATTCAACAGACTATATAGGAAAAGTGTATCCCACATACCATATGATGGATATGCACCATAAACATAGCTCGGTGTCGTGTAACCAAGATAATAAGAATTCCTGCGGGTATAATAAGTACTACGATCATAGTGCGAAGCACGTGAATATACGCCACGATTGGAATAGCGGCTGCGAACTGAAGAACTCTTGGATGCATAAGCATTAGTCCCGTTATTAACAGTAGGACGTTTTTTAAACTTAGACTGCTGGCTGCGAAGCGCAGTTTTAGCCTGCCGAGTTTGTTTACCGCTTGCTACCGTTTTGAAACCATAAGCATGTTTCTTACCAGTAAATTTCTGGCTGGAAGCAGTTTTACCGTTAGTAGTATATTTCTTAGAAGCAGTTCTTGTAGCTTTAGTTTTAGTTACGGATTTTCTGGTGGAAAATAAACTGCGACTCGATCTCGAACTTGACCTCGAAAAAGAGGAAGAACGAAAACTTGAACGTGAGAAACTTCGACTGGAACTAAAGCCCTTTGCTTCTACATCGGAAACAGTAATGAGTGCTGTTGCCGCCAAAATCCCGAATATGAATGCAACAGTTGCTGCGAGTGAAATTTGTTTAAACATAAATCCTCCTTAAAGGACATTGTATTTCATTAAAACTGACTTCCATTCATCAGAAGTCAAAACTTTTAAAATTCCCAAGTTTACATTTTCTGTCAAAGCAGATCCTTGGGGTAATGCAATAGCATAATCTTCTTTACTGCCTTTAATTTCAAATACATCTACATCATCCATTGAAGAAGCAGCATAATGTAATACGGCACTATCATAAATGACATCATCTGCTTGGCCAGATTTAAATCGTTGCACTGCTTCGTCAATACTTTTCACAGCACGATATTTAATACCTAACGAAACTAACCTTGCTTGCGCGGTTGATCCTATTACTGTAACGACTTTTGCATTATATAAATCAGCCAATGATGTTGGTGTTTCTGTTAATCGTTTTACTGTCATTGCTGAAGCCATGTAACCTGTAAAAATAGATATAAGAAACAAACTTGATACCATCCAAATAGAAGCTACTATTTTGCCTTTGTTTGTCTTAGGTACTAAATCACCATAACCTGTAGTAGTAAACGTAACCAATGCCCACCATGCTCCTTCGTGCGGTCCTTTAATGTTATCATCACCATCAATTTTATCCATTATAAAACCAATAATGTATAGAAATACAATGAAGATAATTATAATAACTGATATTCTTTCTACTATCCAAATACCGTTTTCAACCCATGAACTTTTATTGTGGGCTAATATACCGATTGGAGTAGTAAAATATTTGTGTGAAAAATCAATTATTTTTTCACGTCCATATGTCACTGATAAACCAGATATACTCATATCCACTTTTTTGTTCTTAGTGGCTGTTAATAAGTCTGGAATAGTTTCATAAGGTACAAGCTTATAGGTTGAACCCATTTCTTTTGAAATAAGCTTGATTAGCTCAATATCAATTCCTTTCCAACTGTCATTTTCTTGATAAACAAATGGTTTTGTTTCTTTGATACCAACAGAATACTCACGAGCTTGAACAGTACTGAATAAAAACAGCAGGACTATTCCTATCCCAATAAAATATTTCATACGAATTTCCAACAATCAGTTTATTAGGATAAGTATAACTGAAAATATAGTCATGTCAAGCAAAAAAACCGGGGAAACCAAAAACTGTTTTTTCATTTCCCCGGAAATTGCAGTATTAACAGTTACCTAGCTCTTTTTGATCACGCGTAAAAGGCTTAACCCGTGAATGTATGTAACCTAATTTAATAGATGATACATTAGAATTACTCATTCCAACTGCTTGACCAACTTGATCATTAGTCATGCCTTTATACAAAAGACGCTTTACGCGAACAATATCATTTCTTGAAAAATAAGATCTTTCATTGTTTTGGTAATACGCTTGAATATTTTGTGAAGGAGTTACCCATTCTAAATTAGAAGGAACATTATTATCTTTATGTTCATCAATATGGTTAACTTGTGTCTGGCCTGGGCCAGCAGGGCCGTGGAATGTTTCACAAACAATGCGATGAACCCGAACTGACGAACTCACCCCAGGAATTGAAACAGACTTATAATCACTACCATTCTTGCCTGACTTTTTCTGCATATCGCGTTGCTTTAAAGGCACTTTTGTTTTTGCATTAATAATATGCCCATAATTTGAAACTTTGTAATTACGGTTTAACTTACCATTAAGTTTTAAGAATTTCCACTTAATATCTTTCTTATTTTTCATAATATCATCCTTATGTTGTTATAGTTATGGATATCGAATGGCATAATAACAAAGAAAAAAGGCATTGTCAAGACTTGACTTTAATGTTATTTTATTGCTATACTATTTAGATAGTCATACCTTATGGAAAAATTAATGCGCACAAAAACTTCAACACAAAGTGGATTAGATGTTTATTTTCAAAAAATATCAAAAATTCCTATTTTATCTACAGAAGAAGAAACTGAATTATGTTATAAAGTTAAACATGAAAATGATTCAAAAGCAAAGGGCAAACTATTTAGGGCTAATTTGCGGCTGGTAGTTTTTATCGTCAACCACGAATTCAAAGGATATAAATTTCTTTATGAAGATTTAATCCAAGAAGGTAGCATAGGACTATTAGGCGCGATTGAAAGATATGATTCAAGTCTTGGCGGAAAGTTTTCTACTTACATTAGTCTATGCATTAAATGGAAAATATATGTCTATATACTTAAAAACTTTAAACAGATAAACATAAGTAGAACAACGTTGCATGTTAAATTGTTTTTCAAATTACGAAAATTAAAAGCTAAAATTCATTTGCCTGCAAAAGAAGAACGTGAGTATATTGCTGAATCTATAGGTGCTTCTATAAAAGAAATAGAGAGTATGGAGATGGCATTATACGGAAAATATTATTCATATGATCCAGTAAAAGAAAGTGCAGAAGATGAAGATGAAGATGAATATTCTCCAGCAAAACATTTACATGCATTAGATAATAATCCTGCGGATATTGCAGAAAAACAAGAATATCAGTCTTATATTATTGATGCATTAGTTTCACGACTTAATAAAATGCCAGAAAGAGACCGTGATATTATTATAAATAGGTACTTTGTTGATAAACCAATGACGTTAGAAGCATTAGGTAAATATTATAAATTGACAAGAGAACGGATACGACAAATAGAAAAATCTGCTTTTGAAATATTAAAAAAACTTGCGAAAGATTTGACTAAGGAAATTTAATGGGATATATTTTAAAAAATTTACATGGTGGGGAATGGTATATAGCACATAGAACACAGTCAAGATGGTATTTGTTTGATGTTGAACAGAATAATGGTATGACACGGTTTATTTGGTCGAAAAATATTAATCTTTGTATGTCATGGAGCACACAAGAAATTACTTGTGACTTTTTAGATGGAATAAAGATTTCACAAGGATCTGTGAATATTGTCAATAAGCTTTATATAAGGGAAAAATGAACTATTTAATAAAAAATATACATATATTAGGTAAAATATTATTTACTATAGTCGTAATAAACATCGTTATATTTTTTTTGTTAATTGCGGTAATTATTGATTTTTTTAGAAGCAAAATGCCTTAAAGCATTCATAGCAGGAGAAAAAAAAATGAACGATTGGTTAATTGGTATCGAAATTTATCTTTTTATAGGTTTTATATATGGCTTATTTGACCTTTTTCATGCTGCAACATCTCTTCCTATATTCGCATGGAAAACATGGAAACGAACATATTTAAATTTTCCAGTTTTTTACTTGCTAATTGCTTATACGATTTTATGGTTTCCAAACGCAGCACATAGAATTTATTATTGGGTACGTTTTAAGATTACTGGAGAACGTCATGAATTTTAAAGAATTTGAAGAAAATTATAATTTTGCACCATATACATTAGACGAATTTGCAGAGGCTGCGGCGGGAATCACCGATAACACGGCATTATCTATAGCGGCGCAAGATTATCTTGATGCTCAATTAATTTTTGAAGACGAATTGTGTGGCACAGGAATAGAATTAGGATAATTCTTTTCTACTAAATACGACAAAGAGGTAAGAAAATGGACTGGGTTATAGGATTATATCTATTTGCTACTATTGCCACATTAGCTACTGCTGGCTGCTTTGTAATTCGTATAGATTATATTGCGCAATGGTGTAAATATGATATCACCTCAATCGTGTTGTGGTTTAAAACAATAGCGACAGTTTTTTGGTTAACATTTTTTGGATTATTGGGAATATATTTTTTAATTGGAGAATAATATGATATCAAAGGATTTGTCAGAAGCAGAAGCAGAAGACTACGCAGATTTAATTCCAGAAGAAGATGGGGAAATATCAATTTTCAGAAAACATAATTATATTATTGGTGGGGTTTTAATAGCTGTCATAATCATTGGTGTAATATTTGGTTTTACAGTATATGGTTAATTTAGTTAGGGTACGACGCAAGAAACATAATCTTGTGCGGCAAATAGGTAGAAAAACAATGAAGGGATATGTTTGGTTTATAGGGAAGCAACAAGCAGGAAATACATTCTACATATCAGATTACGATGACGAGAAAAATACAGCGGTGTGGACTAAGAAAAAAATTGATGGTATATCGTTCAATACTGAACGGGCGCTGCAGCGATTTATACATAAACATCTTCATAATAGAAATGATATAATCTTAATACAGGCACCACCAGATTAAGGATAATATCATGGCAGAAGAAAAGGAAAAAGAATATACATTTTATATATCTAAGATCAATATGGATGATTGGTATCTTTATAGTGTTGAAGATTGTTCTTTTGGTAAAAAGATTTTATGGACACAAAAATTTGAAAATACTATAGTGTTTTCTTCAGAAGAAAAAGTTGAAACCTTCAAAGAAAAAGTTCTAAACCATATCCCAATTAACATCCATAGGGTTTTAAAGGGAAAATTCGCATTTGTTGACTTTTAAATCAATTTCTGTTATACTTACGCAATGAAAATTCTTATTTGTTCAGATCTCCATCTTGAATTCGGTCAATACCAGATTCCAGAAATGGAAAATGAAAAGGACATAGTTGTTGTTCTTGCGGGCGATATTGGCCTGGCGAAACGCAAAACTTCCTATGAAATGTTCATTGAAAATACTTGTGATCGTTTCAGGAACGTTATTTGGATTATGGGCAACCATGAGTTCTATCGCTCTAATATGCCTACAACCCTGGCCAAAATCTGGAATGAAACGCTTGATCACGAGAACCTGTATGTGGTTGAAAATGAAACTGTAACTATTGATGATGTTGCTTTTGTTTGTTCAACACTGTGGACAAGTTTTGATAACAGTAATAATATAACAATGTATGAAGCGCAACTGTGGATGAACGATTACCAGCTTATCCGTACTGGACCAGCGTCTGAACCATGGCAACGTAAATTGAAACCATTGGATACGCTTGGATTGCACCTGCGGGCAAAAGAATACATTTTTCCTGAAATTACGAAACAGAAGGAAAACGGAAAAACCGTGGTAGTTGTTACGCATCATTTGCCATCTTTTTTGTCTGTTCCCGAAGATTACAAAAACGATAAACTAAACGGTGCCTACGCTTCGGAACTGTTTGAAGATATTATGGACACACAGCCGCATATTTGGATTCATGGTCATACGCATTATAGTTTTGACTATCAGATTGGTGATACGCGAGTTATTTGCAACCCGCGTGGTTATGCACCATCAGATCTGAATACAAATTTCAATCCTGAATTCATAATAGAAGTGTAATTTTTTCTCCCCCTGATAAATACATGAAGTAAATATTGGGGGAGGAAGCAAGGATGCTTAAAAGATATTTCTGGAATTTACTCATAGCCATCGATCAACTGTTTAATACTATACTTTTTGGTGATCCTGATGAAACGATTTCATCGCGATTAGGAAAATGGCTTGGTTTACCTAAAGAGAAATGGCGGTATAAAGTAGCCAATATAATATGTAAAGGTCTTCGTAAGATAAATAAAAATCATTGTAAAAGATCTATTGAAGAAGATGAAGGCAAAAGGGCTATAATAAAATAAGGAAATATAATGACATTTAAAGAATTCTTGTTAGCGGAGTCGAACGTCAAAAAGGCCAAAAAGATTCGAATTCTAGCAAAAGACAAAGCCAAAAAGAATAATCCTGAAGAAGATGAAGATAGGGCAGGTTGGGGTGCTGATCCCCACCAGGGAGCATCTGGCGGCAACAATCCAAGGATATCAGGATGAAATTATACGAAGTCATGACGCGGCCCGAAGATAAAAGAACAGAAGTTATGTTTGGCGCTATAAAGAAAAAGAAAAATAATCCTAGAAAATCTAAAACAATTAAACAGAAGGAATTACCGCCCGGTACTCTCAATATAGGTTATCCTGATTTAACTAACCAGCCTGTAGATTCACAATAAAAAATAAATCCTTGACATTTTGTAACCTGTTTGATATATTATACCTTATTAATTAATGAGGAATGTCTTTTATGGATACCATCGACTTAGCCAGAGAAATGTTTGAAGATCAATCATTTCCTATGTATCAAATCGAAGATTTCGTCAAAATCCTTGAAAAAGCCGATGAATTATACCATAGTTCTGAGGATGAATCTTTCCTAAGTGACGCCGAATACGACTTTCTATACCGCTTTGCTGAAAAAGTTGACCCAACAAATCCTTACTTTCTGGGAATTGGTAGTGAAGTTCGTGGCGAAAAAGTTAAACTTCCTTTCCCCATGGGTTCACTGGATCAGATTTATGAAGGCGAAATTCCTAATTGGGTTACAAAACACGCCCTTGATGAAGAACTTATCATTATTTCTGATAAATTAGATGGTCAAAGTGGTATGATCATTTATGATAAATCTGGTAATTTTCAAATTGCTTATAGTCGTGGGGACGGCGTAGAAGGTGCTGATATTTCTCGCCATATACGAAAAATACGTGGAGTTCCTGCAGAGGTTGAAAAGCCATTGGTTGTTCGTGGTGAAATAATAATCGAAGAAGCAACATTTCCTTATTTGCGCGATAATTTTAAACGGAAGAGTGGCAAACCTTACAAAAATCCAAGAAATGCCGTTAGTGGCATGATGAATTCCAAAACAATTGATAAGGAAATTTATCCTTTCATAAAATTTGTCGCTTATCAAATTGTTGGTAGTACTGAATCAAAAAATATTCAACTTAGTGATCTTGACGCAATGGGATTTGAAGTGGTATATTCAACTGCATGTCGTGGGAAAACTCTTTCTGATGAATGGTTGACAAAACATCTTGAATTGCGTAAACAAAATTCTGTTTATGAAATTGATGGTATTGTGCTTGATGTTAACGGGGCTAACAAGCGCGCAAAAATGAATCCTACGCGTGATACATTAAATCCCGCGTACAGCATAAAGTATAAAGTTACTGATGCAGATAATTTAGCAGTTGCCATAGTTGAAGGCATTACTTGGAACATTTCAAAACATGGATATTTAAAACCAACAATTAATATTGTACCAGTAGAACTTGGGGGTGTTACTATTTCAAATTGTACAGGATTTAATGCAAAATATATCTATGATAATAAAATTCAACCGGGGTGTAAAGTTAAAATAACGAGATCGGGCGATGTGATCCCTCTTATCCTTGCCGTGATGGAGCAGGGACATTTAAAGTAACCTTCAATATTTCCTCAATTTTGTTATATTCTGTATATTTGATACGAACTAGACTATAATTATTTTTCTTGACATTTCCCAAGATATCTTATATGATTGGTGATGTAATATCTTTATTTATGCGAGTGACACGAATATGACGCAAAATACATATGACGAGTGGTTTAAATGCCAATTGGATAAATTTGGTGACTGGGAATGGACTATTAACGATAGTGGCGTAGAAGTTGATGCTGTTCTTAAAAATCCCGACCAATTTGAAACTGTTGTTATCAAGCGCATGGTTGATTTCTTTGATAAGATTGATGCACCGATGCTCAAAGAAGGCAATATACAAAAATTGTATGATGCAGGATACAGAACCATTGCTTCTATTATTTTAGCACCTCGAATGGCTTTTACAGAAGTATTAGGCAAGAATGGTAATAAAGTATTCGAGGGATTGGAAGAAAAACTTCACAACATTCCACTGTATAAAATCATGGGTGCATATTCCACTGAACGCGGTATCGGCGTCCGTCGCATGAAAAAACTACAAACAGCATTAGGTCGGGACGGTCTATATAACTGCAATGATGAAGATGTGTTCGCTAGTGTTGATGGATTTGATGCAATTACAGGGAAACAAGCCGTGAAAGTCGTTTCACAGTTTATAGAGTTTTTCGCCGAAGTTAAGGATTTCGTAACCATTGCAGAAGAGGAAAAGGTTGGCTCATCCTTAGCAGGCGAGAAAGTCTGTCTGACTGGGTTCCGCGATAAAGAACTATCTGCCCAGATTGAATCCATGGGTGGTAGTGTTCAAAGCAGTGTTTCAGGTAAGACAACTATTCTTGTTGCTAAAGATCCAGGTAGCAATACGGGTAAGCCGAAAAAGGCCAAAGATTTGGGTATTCCTATTATGGGAATTGATGAATTTAAAGCACACATTGGAAGTTTAATATGAGTAAAAAAACTGTAGTCGTCCCCGCCTCTAATTTGGTTCAGATAGTCGCTATGTTGGAAGAACAGGGTACATTATCAGATTACGAAATTGTTACTGT
>Ga0114931_10008413_pt1 | contig 12493 bp, 12 predicted proteins | sample 2SBtaG_FD_89579 | JGI IMG/M metagenome (GOLD analysis project Ga0114931, IMG submission 89579) | Deep subsurface microbial communities from Kolumbo volcano to uncover new lineages of life (NeLLi) - 2SBTROV14_V59a metaG | ecosystem: Environmental > Aquatic > Marine > Volcanic | place: Kolumbo...
CGCACAACCCGCAGGCCACGCAGTTCAGGTGGCCTTTCTCGTTGACCGCCAGAACGGGGCGGCCCCGGTAGGCTATGGGAAATTGCGCGGTTTGCTCCGGGTAATATAAGGAAAATATTTTCCGCTTCTTTTTCTGCCCCATTAAAAAGGGAAGAAAGCCAAACAAATTGCTGAAGAAATGCCGGGACGTGATGTACAGGCCGCGGATGATTTCGGGAAGGTAAATCCGCTCCCACCAGGTCATCTCGACGTTTCGGTTGACGTAGTAAGCCATGATTTAATCCTCTAACTCAAGAAACGACTTATAAAAGTATCACAATCCCCGTCACCATGATGTTGACCAGGGACAGGGGCAGCAAAATTTTCCAACCCAGTTTCATAATCTGATCGTAGCGAAAACGGGGCAAGGTCCAGCGAATGGTCATTTGCATCCACAGGAAGAAGATGATTTTCGTGAAGAACACGGCGACGTGAAGCACCATGACGACCAGGTTGGAACCGGTGGTTCCGAGAAAATCGAAAAACGACAAGAGCGTGGCCGTGGTTAAAAAAGGAATATGCCAGGCTCCGAAAAAAAGAATGGTTACGATGGCGCTGATGGTGACCATTTCGATAAATTCCGCCATGAAAAACATGCCGAATTTGAGGCCGCTGTATTCGGTGAAATAACCGGCGATCAGTTCGGATTCCGCTTCCGGGTTGTCGAACGGAATGCGCTTGTTTTCCGCGATGGACGCCGCCATAAACATAAAGAAGCCCAGCGGCTGATAGAAAATGCCCCAATGCAGAAAGTCCTCCTGGGCGGCGCCGATTTCGGTCAGCTTCATCGTGCCGAAGACCATCAATACACCGATGATCGTCAGGCCCATGGTGACCTCATAGGACACCATTTGCGCCGACGTGCGCATCGACCCGAGCAGGGAATAGTTGTTGTTGGAACTCCAGCCGGCGATGACATAGCCGTACGTGGCGATGGAGGCAATAGCGAAGACAAACAGAAGCCCCACGTCGAGGTTGGCGATGACCAGGTTGACTTGCTTGCCAAAAAGATCGTAGACGCCGCCGAAGGGAATGACGGTAAATGTCAGAAGCGCCGGGATCAGCGCGATCATCGGACTGAGAGTGTGGAGAACCCGGTTGGCGCCTTCGGGGATGAAATCCTCCTTGGTAAACATTTTCAAGGCGTCGGCCATGATGTGGAACAGACCCAGAGCACGGAATCCCAGAATATCCGCGCGGTTGGCGCCGATGCGGTCCTGCATGATGGCGCTTTGTTTCCGTTCCACCCAGGTCAGAACCGGAGCGAAGAAACCGACCGTCAGGGTCAGGACAAACAGGATTTTAACCAAGGTTATCAGCAGATCAACCAACATGATGTTCCACGTTTAATTTTTGGGTCCAATCAAAGGTTGCCTTTTGTTGATCGGATAATCTTTTCTTAAGGGATGCCCCTTGAATCCTTCGTACAGGAGGAGCCTCCGCAGGTTCGGGTGGCCGTTGAATTTGATGCCGTACAAATCCCACGCCTCCCGTTCATACCAGTTGGCGGTTTTCCACAACGGCACAACGGAGTCGATCGTGCAATCGTCCATGCCCACCGGAGCCTTGATCCTCACGCGGCGATTGTATTTCAAGGAAAACAGGTGATAGACCACCTCAAACCGCTGGGGTTTTTTTCTGAAATAGTCCACGGCGGTGAGGTCCATCAAAAAGTTGAACAGCAGGCCGGGGTCGTCCCGCAAAAACCCGAGCAACCTCACGTTGCTGCTTTTTTGCACGGTGAAGGTCAGGTCGCCGCGAAAATCGTGCTGATCGATCAGGTCTTCACCACAAAAGGATTTGATGATTTCGATGACATCGGTTTGCGCCGTCATGGTTTGCTCCGGAATAGTCCGTGGGTCATTCCCAGTCCAGGCCTCCCCTGCGCCATACATAAAATAGTCCGATTCCCAGGATCAGGAGAAAGACGAACATTTCGATGAAACCGAACAGCCCCAGTTTTCTATACAAGATGGCCCAGGGAAACAGGAAAACGGCCTCAATATCGAACAGAATGAAAAGCACCGCCACCAGATAAAACTTCACCGAAAAACGCTGGTGCGGGGAAACCAGTTGATGCTCGCCGCATTCAAAGGGTTCCATTTTGTCGGCAAACTTTTTTTTCGGCCCCAGCATGGTGGTCATGGCCACCATGCCTCCCGCGATAACCAGTGCGAAGAGGGACATCATCAATACACCTGTGTATTCCGACAGCATGGGCCTCCATTCGTTCCCCCTCAAGGCTTGCGCGAATCGATGGGAACTTTGGAATTTCCGTTATTATTTGAGGGAAGGAGTTTTGCCTTCCCGCGTGCAGTGCTTGTCCGTTTGTTTCGCAGGTTTTAAAAAAAGGTAGCTACAGTCTATCAGGAAAGCGGCAGGTTGCCCGCATCCGTTATTCTTACCCGCAACATTGAGAAAAACAGCCAATAATAGCCTAACGGACAAAGAGTTGTCAAAACCAATCTCATGATATTCGCTCTTTCTCGAAAACCCGCCTCTGCTTTTCGGCCTGCCGGATTTTTGCGGACGGAAGATGATTGAATCGGGAATCTTTAAATGCTATAAAAGCCCACTTGGGATTGCTGGTGGAAGGTTGTTCCCATAGCCGTATTTTAGACCTTCGGGCCGGCAGGAGACAGTGCCGTTCCAGGGTAAATCCGATGATTTTGAGACGAATCTTATGAAAACAAAGGTCAGCAAGATTGTTTTAGCCTATTCCGGCGGTTTGGATACCTCGGTGATTATCCGGTGGCTCAAGGAAGAGTATGATTGTGAAATCATCGCCTTTTCGGCGGATGTCGGCCAGGGCGAAGAGTTGGAACCGGTCCGGGAAAAGGCATTGAAAACCGGTGCGAGCAAGATTTATATCGAGGATATCAAGGAAGAGTTCGTCCGTGATTTTGTGTTTCCCATGCTCAGGGCAAACGCCTTTTATGAAGGCGGATACTTGTTGGGAACCGCCATTGCCCGCCCGCTGATCGCCAAGGAACAAATCCGCATCGCTCGCCTGGAGGGCGCCGACGGCGTGGCGCATGGGTGCACCGGAAAAGGCAATGACCAGGTGCGCTTTGAACTGGCGTTCATGAACCTCATGCCGGAAATCAAGATCATTTCCCCCTGGCGGGAATGGAGCCTGACATCGCGCAGCGCGCTGATCGATTATGCCCGGCGGCACGACATCCCGGTTCCCGTCACCAAGGGCAAGGCATACAGCATTGACCGGAACCTTTTCCATTGCAGTTATGAAGGAGGCATTCTCGAAGACCCCTGGAGCGCGCCGGACGAGAGTATGTTTCTCATGGGAGTGTCGCCGGAAAAAGCTCCGGACCGGCCGACAATCATTGCGTTGGATTATGAACGGGGCGATCCCGTGGGCATCGACGGCGAGTCCCTGCCGCCCGCGGAGTTGCTGGCGCGTCTCAACAAACTCGGCGGTGCGAATGGCATCGGCCGGGTCGATATCGTCGAAAACCGCTACGTCGGCATCAAATCGCGCGGCGTTTATGAAACCCCCGGCGGTGCCATTCTGCACACCGCCCACCGGGCGCTGGAATCCATTACCATGGACCGGGAGGTGCTGTTCCTGCGGGATTCGATGATCCCCGCCTACGCTAAAATGATTTACGACGGTTTTTGGTTTGCCCCGGAACGCCTGTTCATGCAAAAAACCATCGATGAAGCGCAAAAACACGTCACCGGAACGGTGCGGTTAAAGCTTTACAAGGGCAATTGCATCGTTCTGGGACGCAAGGCGGAACACTCCCTCTACGATCAGGAAATGGCTTCCTTTGAAGAGGAGGGCACCTACCGGCAGGATGATGCCGAAGGGTTCATCCGGCTGAATGCCCTGCGGTTGAGGATTTACTCCCAGACATTCGACAAAAAATAAGCCCGGCGCAAGCCGTTTGCATTGCGCCGCCCGTCCGCCGGATGGCGGCCAAAAAGCCGGCGAACCTGCCGCGGACTCGGTCCGCTTGATTTGTCATCATGTTCAGAGTATATAATTTAGTATGGGCGCCATACTGGTTGTGGACAATGAAAAAAGCATTTGCGACTTCCTCCGGATCATGCTGGAAAAGGAAGGTTACGAGGTTTTGACCGCCCGCAACGGCGAGGCTGCCGCGCAGATGATCCGGGAAAACCTTTTCGACCTGGTCCTCACCGATATTCGGATGCCCCGCGCCGGCGGCATTGACGTTCTGGAAACGGTGAATGCAATCAGCCCCGCCACGCCCGTCGTCATCATGACGGCGTATGCCTCCGCCGAGACCGCCGTGGAGGCGATGAAAAAAGGTGCCTACGATTATATTTCCAAACCGTTTAATGTAGACGACTTGCAGTTGATCATTAAAAACGCCATTGAAAAGAAAAAACTTTACGACGAAAACGCGCATCTCAAAACGGCGTTGAAGGATAGATATCAATTCTCCAACATCGTCGGCAAAAGCGCGGCAATGGCAAAAGTGTTTGCGCTGGTCCGCAAAGTGGCGGAGAGCAACGCCACGGTTTTAATTTCCGGCGAAAGCGGCACCGGCAAGGAACTGGTCGCCCAGGCTATCCATTATAACGGCCCAAGGCGCGACTATCCCTTCGTCTCCATCAACTGTGGCGCCATGCCGGAAAATTTGCTGGAAAGCGAATTGTTCGGCCATGAACGCGGCGCGTTCACCAGTGCCGATTCCGTTAAAATCGGCTTGATGGAATCGGCCGACAAAGGGTCCTTCTTTTTCGACGAAGTGTGTGAAGCGCCGCTGTCCACCCAGGTCAAGCTGCTCCGGGTATTGCAGGAAAGACGATTCAACCGGGTTGGCGGCACCCGGCCGATCACCGTCGACCTGCGGATTATCGCCGCCACAAACCGGGATGTGACCGAAGCCGTCAAAAATAAAACGTTTCGTGAGGACCTGTATTACCGGCTGAACGTCATCCCCATCCGCATCCCTCCCCTGCGGCAAAGGAAGGACGATATCCCGTTGCTCGTCAATCGGTTTATCGCCAAATATAATGACCGGCATCAAAGGAAGGGGCAAATCCGCGGTATCGATCCCGAAGCTTTGAGCGTGCTGGAAAAATACCATTGGCCGGGCAACGTCCGGGAATTGGAAAACATGATCGAACGCGCCGTGGTCCTGGAAAAAAAGGATATCATTCAAGTCTCCAGTTTGCCGGAGGAAATTTTCGATCCATCCGAAAAGACCGAGGATTTTACACGCCCCTTCGATCAGCAGCAGATGGTCGACCTTGAAAAGACCTTGAGCGGCATCGAAAAAAAGATGATCGTCGGCGCGTTGGCGCGCACGGGGGGCATTATGAACAAAGCCGCCAAGTTGCTCAATTTGAGCTTCCGTTCCATGCGCTACCGGATACAAAAATACAAGATCAAGGGAAAATTTGAAATCGAGGAAACTTGAAAGGTTCCGCCGTGCCCCGCCATTTTTGCCTGTCCTTGCGTTTTTTTCCGGGCCGTGCCCGCTCTCTTGCCGAGAAGCAAACCACGATTGCGTCCTTGCCGGCCGCTTCCAGGGCTAAGTCCGCCGGCGCCTGGCTGGCCGGGTTGTGCCTGTGTGTTTTTGCGCTCGGCTCCGGGCCGGCTCTTGCCGGCGCCGAAGAGCTTTTTGCAAAGAAGACGGATATCAATGTTTTCAATCAGGCGGAATTTTTGTTCCATTCCGGGGAATTTGCCGAAGCCAAACAACTTTATCAGGATTACCTGCAAAGCGTGCCGGATGGCGGCCGCGCGGGAAAGGCGTTTTTCCGCCTGGGGCAGATCGATTTCAGAAACCGTTACTACTCGACCGCCCTGCAATATTTTGCCTTTGTTTTGCAGCAGGCGCCCCGCACTCACCTGGCGGACCAGGCGCAGTATCTGACAGGCGTGTGCTATTTTGAAATGGAACGGTTTGATGAGGCCGGGGCAATCTTCAAGATACAAGCCAGGGGCAATCCCGACGCGGTTAAGAGATGGCAAAGCCTGCTTTACTTGAGCCGGTTGGATGAAAAACGCTTTGACTACAGCAACGCCCTGGCCAAAATCAAGCAGGTGTATGGTTTGGGGCAGGGCAAGGCGTTGCGGGAGCAGGCTGCCCAGGCGGCGGAAAAAATTATCCGCGAGCAACTGCCCCGGGAAACCCTGCTGTCCCTCGTGCGAAAATTCCGCACCGGTTTTCCCGTGGACCTCATGTTGTGGCGGCTGGTCGATCTTTACCGCCTGGAGCGGGATCACGAAAATTATCGGGCCGTCCTGCGGGATTTTCTGGCCCTGTTCCCAACGCACCCGCGCCGCCAGGAAGCGGAAAAAATGCTGTCGCAGGTGCGGGAAACCGATGACCGGCTGCGTCTGGGGGTGCTTTTGCCCTTGACCGGGAAACATGCGTTGACCGGACAACGGGTCTTGCAGGGAATTCAACTCGCATTCAACCGGTTGAGCGCATCCGAAAAACAGGGCCTCGAACTGGTTGTAAAGGATTCCGGTTCCGACGCCTCCTTGTCGCAAACGGTGGAAGAACTCGCAACGGATCCCAATGTCGTCGCTATTCTCGGCCCGGTTTTGAGCCGCAACGTCCGGGAAATCGTGCCTCTTCTGGAGCGGTACGAGATTCCTCTGTTTACGCCGACGGCCTCCGCCGCCGATTTGCCCGCCCTGAGTCCCTACATATTCCGCAACGCCCTGACAAGAAAAATCCAGGGAAAATTTCTTGCCGAATACGCGGTGAATAAATTGAATCTGCGCCGGTTCGTCATCCTTTCTCCGGAGGAAACCTTCGGCGAGGAATTCAAGGACATTTTTTCCCGGGAGGTGCTGGGGCTGGGCGCCGAAGTGGTAGCCTGGGTGACCTACAACCGCTCGCAAAACGATTTTAAAAATCAGATTCTGGATATCGGCGGAATTTCCGACAGGGACCTGAAACGGTTGACGCTCAAGCAACTCGCCAAAACCGAAAAGGAAAAAAAGTTCAAGGGAAAGGTGCCGTTTTCAAAGCCGTTGGTGGAACAGGCATTCCTCAACGACGAAAACGTCGAAGGACTGAAAGTTTCGCTGGAATTGAGCTATGACGCCATATTCATTCCGGGATTTTACGACAAGGTGGGACTCATCGCGCCGCAGTTGGTTTTTTATAATATCAACAAGGTGACCCTGTTGGGAACGAACGGCTGGAACTATCCCGACCTGGTGGAAACGGCGGGGCGCTACTTGCGAGGCAAGGGAATTTTTGTCGATGGATTTTTTGTCCATTCCCGGGAGCGGCGGGTGCGCGAGTTTGTCGAAAACTTCCAAAATAACTTTGGCGAGGAACCTACCATCCTGTCGGCTCAGGCTTTTGATGCAGGAAGGATAATGTTCCAATCGATCGACGACGGCGCCCGCACCCGCGGTGCTCTCAAAAACCACCTGCAAGCGGTAAAAAACTTCCCTGGCGTTTCGGGAAATACCACTATCCTGCCTTCGGGCGATTCCGAAAAAACGCTGTTTGCCTTGAAAATCAAAGGCAAAAAAATCGTCCCGGTCGATTAAAAGCCCCCCACCAAGGTCATTCCGAGGCCTGTCGAAGAGTCCCGCGCTTGCGAGCAACCTCCTCCAGTAAAATCCGAATACAGATATTTTTCTGTAGATTTTTGGAAAGTTTTGGGGTATTATTATCCGTAATCGGATTTATGCGGAAGTGGGGATATGGGTGGTGTTTTTAAAAGCAAGGGGTCTTTGGGGCGGCTAGCCGGCAAACCGTTTTGCTGGCGGTCGGTTATGCTTCTTCTGGGCGTGGTTATGCCGGTTCTTTACGGCGCATCGCCGGATTATGGAGCTTATAACGGGGCGAAATATCTGCGTAATTACGATGGCGATACCGTTACCTTCGACCTGTCCGGGCTTCATCCTATTATCGGTAAATCGATAAGCGTTCGCGTGGACGGCATCGATACGCCGGAGATAAAAGGCAAATGCACCAGGGAAAAACGACTGGCGCGCAAGGCCAAGAGATTCGTTGAGAACCTGTTGAAAAACGCCCGGCACATCCGCCTGGAAAGAATGCGGCGCGGCAAGTATTTTCGCGTTGTGGCCCGGGTTGTGGCCGATGACCGTGACCTTGCAGAGGAACTCCTTGCCGGCGGGCTGGCCGTCCCCTATGACGGCGGCAAAAAGTCCGCTCCCTGGTGCGGATAATCAGATATGAGATTGGCCGTGTGGAGTACAAGCCAGATATGGTTTCCAGCTTGTGGCGGGCAGAAGTTTTGGCGTGGATTGTTGCTACGAATCTTCCTCCGCTTCCAGGCCGGAGGTGCCGATGGGGTAATCCGGCAGGTTGCGGGTCAGGAAGACCTCGAACTTGGCTTTGGGGTCGGCGAAGTTGACGGTCTTGCCGGTCTCGGGGTCGATTTTCAGGAAGACGACATCGTCGGGGATAGGGAAATTTTTTACCGGAGTGCCCCGGAGAGCGGTTTGCATGTACCGCAACCAGATGGGAATGGCCGCCCGGGACCCCGTTTCGTTGCGTCCCAGGGATTCGTCTTTATCCTTGCCCACCCACACCCCGGTAGCCAGCTCCGGCGTGTAGCCCATGAACCAGGCATCGACGAAGTTGTTGGTCGTTCCGGTTTTTCCGGCGACGGGCCGGCCGAGCGCCCGGACCTTTTTTCCCGTTCCCTCCCGCACAACGCTTTGCAGCAGGCTGGTCAGTGTATAGGCGACGCCGGGCGGCACCACTTGGCTGACCTCCGGTTCGTATGTGTAAAGAATGTTGCCTTTGCGGTCCTCGATGAAACGGACGGCAGAGGGTTTGACACGCACGCCGAGGTTGGCAAGGACGGCGTAGGCGGACGTCAACTCGAACAGGCTGACTCCGGAGGAACCCAGCGCGATGGAAAGATTTTCTTCAAGCGGACTGGAAATTCCCAGGCCGCGGGCGATCTCGATGGCTTTCTGTACGCCGACGTTCTGCAGAAGTTTTATGGTAACGACGTTCCGGGAATGGGTGATGGCGGTACGCAGTGATGTAGGGCCATAAAACTTCTCCTCGAAATTGACGGGTTTCCACTTGTCAAAGGTGAATTCGGTTTCCTTGAAAATCACCGGCGAGTCGATGATGATGCTCGCCGGCGTGAATCCTTCATTGATGGCGGCGGTGTAAACGATGGGTTTGAATGCCGAACCCGGCTGGCGAATCGATTGCCAGGCGCGGTTGAACTGGCTTTTTGAATAGTCGTATCCCCCGACCATTGCCTTGATTTGGCCCGTTTGCGGGTCCAGGCTCAGCAAACTGGCCTCTAACTCAGGTTCCTGCTCCAGCCCCAGGGACCAAGTGAAATCGTCGTGAACTCCGATGACCTTGACTTCAATGATGTCTCCGGGGGACAGCGCCTCGCCCGGGTTCTTGATTTTTGTCCACCGTCCGTCAAGCCGGACGTTCGGTTGGCGCGCCCATCTCATGTTTTTCAATTCGAGGATGCCTTCGTTTTCCCCCAACTGGACGCGAACGTCGCGGCGGCCGACCTCCAGTACCACGCCCTTCACAATATCGCCGATTTGCGGCGTTTGACCGTCCTTGAACTCGTTGATGGCCATGACTTCCTTTTGTATGGCGGACAAGTCCCGGTTTAAATCGACGCGGCCGATGGGTCCCCGGTAGCCGTAGCGTTTGTCGGCCTTGCGCAGATTTTGGCGAACGGCTTTTTGGGCAGCGATTTGATAATTTATGTTCAGAGTGGTGTGCACCTTGAGTCCGGCCCGGTACAGCTTGGAGCTTCCGTATTTGTCTTCGAGAAACTGGCGGATGTATTCGACGAAGTAGGGCGCTTTGTTCAGCTGGTCGGCGATTTCTCCGAGTTTGATTTCGGATTCCATGGCCTGCTTCATTTGCGCCCGGGAAATAAAATTGTTGCGTGCCATGTTGAGGATGGCGTGGTTGCGCCGTTTTTTTGCTTTTCCGGGGTTGCGGTAGGGCGAGTAGGAGTTGGGCGCCTTGGGCAGGCCCGCGATCATGGCGCATTCGGCGATGCCGAGTTCATCGACGTGCTTGCCGAAATAGGTGAGTGCCGCCGCCTCCACGCCATAAGCGCCATGGCCGTAGTAAATCTGGTTGAGGTACATTTCCAGAATTTCTTTTTTGCTGAATATCCTTTCCAGGCGGACGGCCAGAATGGCCTCGCGGATTTTCCGTTCGATGTTTTTTCTGCGTGACAGAAACAGTGTTTTGGACAGTTGTTGAGTGATGGTGCTGCCGCCCTCGACAATGCGTCCGGCCTTGAAGTTGGTGATCATGGCCCGGAAAATGGCCTTGAGGTCGATTCCGGGATGATTATAAAAATCGGCATCTTCCACCGCCAGGGTGGCTTGTTGCAGTTGTATGGGAATTTTTGCCAACGGGACGAGGATTCTTTTTTCAATATAAAATTCGGCGATCAATTCATCGTTGTCGGAAAAAATTTGCGTGATGGTGCTGGGTTCGTAGGTCTTAAGGGTGCGGACGTCGGGCAGGTCCTTGGAGTAATGGTAAAAGATGTACGCCGCGCCGACGAACCCGGTGAGCAGGCACATCAGAAAAAACCCGAAACAGGCGACGAACAGGTTTTTAAACAGAGGTGTTTTCTTCTTTTTTCCGCGGAGTTTTTTGCGGCGCGGTTTTTTTTCTGTCTTTTTCATTTCTTTCGAGGTTTGTCCGGGAGGTCGGTTTGGCCGGCGGTTGCCGGAAGCAACAGCCCGTGAGTTTTAGAGACGGCCTTCTTCCAGGTCGATCAGGTCCACCCAGGTTTGAATGTCCGTTCTGGAGGGATCGATGTTGTCCCGAAGCTCCAGAAACATTTTCTTTTTTTCTTGCGTGTCGGGTTTCCGCCCGATAATTTCCCGGTTGACCGACTGCTTTTCCTCCGGGGTGCGGCCGCGGGTTTTCCCCTCTACCCAGCGGGCGAAGGAGGCGTTGTTTGCGTCACCGGCCATTCGGGCGAATTCCTCCGCCCGAACGCCCAGGAAATTGAGAATGATATCGTCAAGCGGGCAGGGAAAAATGTATTGGCCCAATGTGTTGGCGTTATGCGCCCGGGCCTTGTCGATCATCCGCGGAATATGAACCAGCCCGGCCAGGGTGTCTTGCGGACTGCGTGGAAATGCATTTGTCAGGTTCATGGAATTACTCACAAGGTCAGGCGAGCCGGGTTGCGCGGACCGGAAAGCGTCGGAACAATCAATCAAGGCCGATTGACTGATCCGGCGCTTTCCGGCTCCACTTTTTTTGCTTGGGTTCTCTTGTAGGTTTTTTTGGATTCCACAACCTGTTTGCGGAATTTCGGGTCGGAGAGATTTTGGGCTACGGGATTATTTTTCCGTACCACTTTCCAATTGGGTTTTGGTTTCTTCTGGGTCATGGCTCCTCCTTTCGGATGCGTGGTTTATGAGCGGCGGTCAGTCCAGGCGGACCCGGGACAGCCGCGGAAAATTTTTTGACCGTTCGATGGCGCGCTTGCCTTCGGCGCCGATATGATTGCGGAACAAATCGAGCGTGAATAACTGCGGAAAGGTTTGCGAGGCGGCCAGATGCCGGGCGCCGGCCTCGCCGATTTCGTTGAATTTTAAAACGAGCTGCTCCAGTTTCGGCAAGGCTTGGGATTCGGCCAATGCCCGCGCGCCTTCGGCGGTGATTTTATTGGACTTCAAGTTTAGAATCCGCAAGCCGCCCAGGTGCGGCGATTGTGCCAGTGCCCTGACGCCGTCATCGCCGATCTCATTATCCCCCAGCAGCAAGGCGGACACGTTTGCCGGCAATTCCATTTTAGCAAGTTTTGCGGCGCCTGCGTCACCGATTTTTTTGTTTTCCAGGTCCAGCGTTTGCCCGTCAACCAGGCATTTTTGAACCAGCGCTTCGATATCCATGTTCATCTTTATGATTGAAGAAATGACCGGTTGTCGATCGCAAGGTCTCCAGTGTAGTTAATTTTCGCGGACGGATCAAGGCGGGAAAGAGAGACGGCGGAAATGAACCGCGGCGCGGGCCGGTATCGCCCGCCGGGCCGAATATAGATATTTTCAAAGTTCAGCGAAAATGGTATATTATGAACTTCAAATCCACGACAAAATTCGTTAATTTTTTTGGGGGCTGACATGCGAAAAATCCTGATGATTCTGGCCGTATTGTTTTTTGTTTCATCCTTACCGGCTATTGCCGGCAGCGAAGGCCCGATGCACTTTCCGAAAGGAGCCAATGCCGAGGCCAACAAGCATAACGAAGAAGGTATCGCCGCATGGAATAAGGGCGATATCAAGGGCGCGCTGATGCACTTTCAGGCGGCGTCGAAAATCGACAGCAGTATCGGCGAATCCCATTTTAACGAGGCGGTTTGCCTGGACAAGCTGGGCCAGCACGGCGACGCGGCCATGCACTTTAAGGCCGCCAAGGGCAACGCCCACGGCAACAAGAAAATTTTGGATTCCCCAATCCTCAACGCGCATCTTCACTGAGGAAAACCG
>Ga0114931_10008414_pt1 | contig 12492 bp, 9 predicted proteins | sample 2SBtaG_FD_89579 | JGI IMG/M metagenome (GOLD analysis project Ga0114931, IMG submission 89579) | Deep subsurface microbial communities from Kolumbo volcano to uncover new lineages of life (NeLLi) - 2SBTROV14_V59a metaG | ecosystem: Environmental > Aquatic > Marine > Volcanic | place: Kolumbo...
GGTACGGCTGACACAGAAGTTAATTCTGTTCAGTGCGGGCAAAAAATAGGCACTGCGCAATACGCAATATGCACAACGCTGTTCAGCAAGTGCGCGAGTAATCGGGATTGTAGCTGGACGCCCCGATGCCCTGAAACTCCCCTTGGTGGTTCCTCCATTAATCGTTGGCCCGTACCGCTGTCCGCTTTAGCGTGACGCCGGGTCCAGGCCTGTTCTGGAAACAGGCTAGGACCACGAACGCCTCGCAGGGGACGGCTTGATTGAGCCTCAATTACCTCCTGGGGTCATGATCTATTTACACCAGAAGGAAAAGATTATTTTACTTTGTGGCGGATCGGCCTGCAAAAAACAGCGTCAATGATAGCGATGTCATATCTGGGCAATTTACTGGCCATCTTACTGGTTACTGGCCATCGACCTTTGCGGCAGGCGCAACGGCGCAATTACCAGCTTGCCGCTGACTCCAGAAGCAGGGCCACCAACTCGCTCTGGCGATGAGTATCGGTCTTTTCGAATAGCGCCTGCAGGTGGTTGCGCGCCGTCGGCATGGCGATTTTTCTGGTTGCCGCATAGGCGCGAAGGCTGCTGCCCTGGCAAAGCGCAACGGCAAGGCTGGCCTGGGCTGGTGTGAAGCCAAAACCGGTTTGGTAGAGTTCGGTCAGTATTTTTTCGCGGCCGCTGCCGGGTGTGACAATCAGCAGCGCCAGCCGCTCTGGTTGCGCCAGAAAAGATTCCAACGCGCCGCGCGATAGCGAGCCGTCGGCGCACAGCGGCACGACGGTGATGCGACCGGGAACCGCAGCTGCGGCAGCCTTGAACGCAATGCTTGCCGGGGCTGCTGTCATCAATTCGACATGGGTGGCAGCGCAGACTGCCTTGCGCAGGGCGCATAGGGCATTGCGATCCTCGAGGGTCAGTTGCTCCTGGCCAAGGCGCCTCAGCCCGCAACCCTCGGCGAGCAGATCGCCGCCGGCCCTGTTGTGCCGCCGAACGCGCAGGTTGCGCTCAACGACAAATGCCGGGCTTGCCAAACGCTCGATCATATCACTGAGCGAGCCAAAGCCACTGCGCGCGCTCGCCGTGCGGTGCGAGATCTCGAAACTGCGCGCCAGGTGCGGGGCCAATTTGGCGATCAGATCGGCGATCGGTCGATTGAACGCCGGAGCATCCCTGCTGGCATAGTCGACGCCGAGAAAAAACGTGCGGTCGGAACCCAGACACATGGAAGCGCCGACGCCGGAAGCGATGTTCCTGTGGCGCAAAAAAGAATAATACTCTGTGTTGTGGACTTCATCGGTGAAGCGACAGGCGTCGGTTATGACAATTTCGCCTGGCGTGATCTGCTGCATCAACTCGGGCCAGGGATTGATGGCGGCATAGTCTTCAAGGAATTCCTTGATGGTGGCAGGGTCATAACCCTGGTGCTCAAGGAAATAGGCGGCGTTGGGGCCGTTATGCGTGCCATGCAGGGCGACGCCTGTCCCGGGTAGATGCTGCTGCAGCTTCTCAACCACCAGCCGCCAGTCTTGCGGCTCAAGGGCGGCATCATAGATGGTCGCAATAAGCTCGAGAATATCCTTGTTCGAAACGCGTAATCCCGCCATTTGACGCCACCCACTGCCGCCCACTGCCACCCACTGCCACCCACTGCCACCCACTGCCACCCACCGGACAAAACATGAGTTGTTCTTGCAGTCTACAGGGCCGGCCTTGCGAAGCTTGCGGAAAATGCGTGTCCAAAGTAACGTTTTCGTGACTGATGGCCGGATATGCGGCTGACAAGTCCCGGGGTGGCGAATGATTGCGGGTCAGTCGCGTTCAAAGATCCTGAAGTTGAGCCCGCCTTTCGGTGTCAAGGTCACGGTGGCGTTGATCCCCGGCGGCTCGGCGCCGACATATTCGGGCCGGAAGCGGCGCAGCAGAATGGATAGCGCCAGCGTATTCTCAAGCTGGCTCATGGCCCCGCCAATGCACGAGCGCCGGCCACCGCCAAGCGGCAGATAGGAATATTTGACACGTTTTTTCATGCGCTCGCCCATGAAGCGTTCCGGGTCGAATTTTTCCGGATCGGTCCAGAACCTTGGCGAATGATGCGCGCCATAGGAAAACAGCATGACCTGATCGCCCGGCTTGATCTGCTTGCCGTCTATTTCGTCGGCCTCGTTGCAGGTGCGGATGAGCGCCCAGACGGGCGGATAAAGCCGCATGGTTTCCTGGATGACGGCGCGCGTATAGGCAAGGCCGGAATAATCGGCGGCGGTCGGATCGCGGCTGCCATAGACCTCTTCGCCCTCGCGGCGGATGCGCTCTGATGCTTCCGGGTGGCGGGAGGTGAGATAAAGCGCCCAGGCCAGCGTCAGCGCCGTCGTCTCGGTGCCGGCCCAGAGATATTGCTTGATTTCATCGAGTGCCTGCTGGGCGTCGAATTCGGGGAAGTCCTGGTTGTCGACCTGTTCCTGGATCATCGACAGCAGTGTTTTTTCGCGCAGCTGGCGTTGGTCCGCATCAATCACCGCGATCGGCACGCCGGCCCAGGACTGCATCGCCTTGGCGGCATCCTCTTGCGTGACCTCGAACAATTCGTCGGTCTGCTTTCTGGCGCGGATCTCCTTGTGGTTGAGCACATCGGTATAGGTTTTCACGCATTTGAAAACGAAATGCGGATCGAACGGCATGTCGCGATTGAACAGCGCCTTGCAGATCATGTCGGCGGCCAGCGTCCAGGTCTGCTCGACCATCTCAACAGATTCGCCGCTTATTGCGAGCTTCTGCCATTGCGCGATTTTGTCATTGATGGCGGCGATGAAGAAGGGGACGTATTCGACGAACATGTCGGGGTGAAAGGCCGGCTGCTGTGGGTTGCGGATTTTCTGCCAGGGCGGCCCATCGACGGTTATCATCGACTTGCCGAAGATCGGTTTCAGGCCGTCAAAATACTTGATATATTTGCCAAGCCGGGTGACCAGCACATGCTTGAAATGCTCGGGTTCCGACAGGATGATGACACGCTGCGACTGCATGGTGATCGGGATGACGCTGCCATAACGCTCGCTCATCTGCATCAGCACATGCATCGGGTTGTCGCCGCCCTTGGCCAGCGGGCTGAGTTTGAACCAGATGCTGGATTCATCTCCAAGCAGGGCTGCATGTGCCGCTGTTGTGGAGCTTGCCGGGGTCTTGCTTGCGGGAGGGGGGCTTGCCGGTTTTTTGTTTACCGGTTTTTTGTTTGCCGGGTTTTTGTTTGATTGTGGTGTGGCGCTCATGGCTCAAGGTCCTATGGCTCAAAGTCTGTCAGGATTTATAAGGCGACAACGATCTGCCCGCAAAGCAGGGTTTCACCCACAAGGATTGCGGGTGGCCGGGGCGAGGGCCGAGGCTGCGCCGATTGTAGCGGCTATAGCATGTTTCGCGGATCGGTATCCTGAGTCCCGCAAGCAGCCTATCACCCTTTCAGCATTGGTGAAATTGATGACAATCAACTTTGTATCAGGCGGTTGCCGGTTGATTGCAGCCATTGCACGGGGTGCCTTGGCGTCGGGCGTCAACAAAGCCCAGGCGCCGCTGGCGATCAAGCGCCAGGACTGCGGCATCTGTGGTCAGGGTTTATAGTGTGCCCAGCGGTGGCCAGATCAGCTGTGGACAGCGGCCGCTTATGGGGTCATGGACGACGCTTTCGTTAACCACCCTGGCTTTGCCTGATGCCACCAGCTGCAGGGCATGCGGATAAAGCTGATGCTCGGCTTTGAGTACGCGCGCGCCCAGACTCTCAGGCGTGTCGCCGGGCAGAACCGGTACAGCGGCCTGGGCGATGAGCGGGCCCGCGTCCATTTCCAGGCGCACGAAATGCACCGAGCAGCCGGTGATCTGCACGCCGCTGTCGATCGCCCGCCGGTGGGTATCGAGACCGGGAAATGCCGGCAGCAGCGAGGGGTGAATATTGAGCTGCCGGTCGCGCCAGCGCTCGACAAAGCCGCCGGTCAGCAGGCGCATGAAACCGGCGTTGCAAATGAGATCAACGTCGGCGCCGCGCAAGCTCTGGTGCAGACGTGCCTCAAAGGCCATGCGGGTTGCGAACTGCTTGTGGTCGATGGCGATGGCTTCGATGCCGGCATTGCGGGCGGTTGCAAGTCCTGCCGCATCGGGGCGGTTGGCAATGACAATAACGATTTTCGCCGGGTAGCCGGGATGGCGGGTCGCCTCGATCAGCGCCTGCATGTTGGAGCCGCGCCCCGAGATCAAAATGGCGACACGTTTGCGGGTGCTCATGTCTTGAACCTCAATCCTTGAACCTCCTCAACGCGCCATTGAGCCGAACCCTGTCGCCGCCGCCTGCATTGTCGCCGCTGCCTGTATTTTTGCTCAGCAAACCAATGACAGCAGCCGTTTCGCCGCTGGCGCGCAGCTTAGCTGTAACCTTGTCTGCGTCATCGGGCGCAACCACTGCGATCATGCCGATGCCGCCATTAAAAGTGCGCAGCAGTTCGCCGCTATCGAGGCGGCCTGCCTGCTGCAGCCATGCAAAAACCGCCGGCACCTGCCAGCTGCCAAGGTCGATCCTGGCCGTCAGATCCGCTGGCAGGACGCGCGGGATGTTCTCTGTCAGGCCACCACCGGTGATATGGGCGAGCGCCTTGATGGCGCCAGTGTCGCGGATCGCCTGCAGCACCGGCGTCACATAGATGCGCGTCGGCGTGAGGAGCGCCTGGCCAAGCGATAGAGCCTTGTCGAAGGGCGCCGGGTTGTCCCAGGACAGCCCTTGTTCAGCAACCAGCCGCCGAATGAGCGAAAAACCGTTGGAATGGGCCCCGCTTGAGCCGAGCCCGATGATGACGTCGCCAGCAGCAATGTCGCGGCGCGGCAAAATGCAATCGCGTTCGACGGCGCCAACGCTGAAGCCGGCCAGATCATAGTCCTTGCCGGCATAAAGGCCGGGCATTTCCGCCGTTTCGCCACCAATCAAGGCGCATCCCGCCTGCCGGCAGCCGTCAGCGACCCTCGAGACGATGGCCTCAGCGACGTCGATGTCGAGTTTGCCGCAGGAAAAATAATCCAGGAAGAACAAGGGCTCGGCGCCCTGCACGATCAAATCATTGACGCACATGGCAACAAGGTCGATGCCGATGGAGTCATGCAGGCCGGTGTCAATGGCGATTCTGAGCTTGGTGCCGACGCCGTCATTGGCCGCCACCAGGACCGGATCATTGAAGCCGGTGGCCTTGAGATCGAAAAGCCCGCCAAAACCGCCAAGATCAGCGTCGGCACCGGGCCGGCGGGTGCTGGCGGCCAGCGGCTTGATCGCCGCAACGAGGGCGTTGCCGGCATCAATGTCAACGCCGGCATCCTTGTAGGAGATTGATCCGCTGGCGGAACCTGAGGGAGACTTTGACATTATTGGTGCAACACCGGGTTGTGGCCGCTTGCCGGTTTTTGACGGCTGTTCCGACATGGGCTACCTCTGCAAAAGAAACCGATAAAGTCTCCGGCGGACCAAAATTCTGCGTTTTTGCTCTTTAAGGACCTTGGCCAAGCGCCATAGCAGACTAACGGGTGGCTCAGCAACAGATGCGGGGAGCTCAATTTGTGGATGACAAACATGAAGCACGACAAGGCTCTGGCGATGCTGGGCTCTGGCGATGCTGGGCTCTGGCGATGCTGGCATCGAGCGGCGGTGAATTGCTGATGGTGCCCTATGGCCACAGCCTTGGGAGATGGTGGAAATGAACGAGCCGTTGTATTATACCCGCCCTGATGATGTCTGCCGGCGCGAAGGCGCGCTGAGATGCCTGCAGGTGACCGTTATGGCCGCTTTATTCAGTGCAGGCGCTTTAAGCATATGCGCCTTGAGCGCCCTGCCGGCCATCGCGGCACCCGCCGACAGGGTATTTACGGTTGCCAATTATCCCGTCGATGCAGTGGCGCGCGATGCCGTTGCGGCCAAGAAACGAGCCTATGCGCGCGGCCAGCAGGCAGCCCTGCGCTCGCTGCTCAAGCGGCTGGTTCCGGTTGCCGCCTATGCCCAGTTGCGCCGGCTCGGCAAGCTGAAAAGCGGCCAGTTTATCGACGGTATCGCGGTACGTCATGAGCAGAACTCCACGACCGAGTATATCGCCAGCCTGGACTTCTCCTTCCGGCCGCAAGCGGTCAAGGATCTGCTACGGCGCCGGGGCGTGCCGTTTCTCAGTGAGCAGGCCGAGCCTATTATTCTGGTGCCGATCTATCATGCGCCGAAAGCCGCGCTGGCACCGCTGCCGGCAGCCTATGGTCAAAGCACTGGTGCGCGCAACTGGTTTGATATTTGGCGCGATCTTGATCTTGTGCATGCCCTGACGCCGGTCAAATTGCAGGCGCTGAAGCCGCAGATCCATCCAGACACCATAAGCGCACTACTCAATGGCGACAGGTCGGCCTATCGCATCCTGACCAGCGAATATGGCTCACAGTTTGTCGTGCTGGCGATCGCCGAGCCGGACCCGTCGACGGGCCGCCTGAAAGTGATGATGGTCGGCCGCGATGCGGTGGATTTTTTTACCCTGAAGCAGAGCCAGCGGATCCATGACGACCTGTTCTATGCTTCAGAGCTGGCCGCCGTCATCGGCCTCGGCGTTCTGGAAGGGCGCTGGAAAATGGTTATGGTCGGCGATGCCGCTGGTGGCAATGGCAGCGCTCTGGCCCTGGCGCCGGTGCGCTTTGTGGTGACATTTTCCAGCGCTGCGCAATGGCGCAGCATCCGCCGGCGCATCGCCGGTACTGCCGGGGTTGAGCAGATGGAGGTCGGCGGCCTGTCGGCGCGCGGCGCCACGGTCTTCCTGCAGTATCCAGGCGGTGCTGAACAATTGGTGCAGGGGCTTACACGGCAGGGCCTCTTTCTGCGTCAGGCCGGCGGCGGCTGGCTGCTGCAGGGCGGTTAGCCGTTATTATTCGCCACATTCGCCACACTCGCCATTCGCCAGCGAAAAAAGCGTGCAGCGGGCCCGCCAAAAGAGTGGTGAATAAAGTAGGTTAGGCTTGCCGGGGACATGCAATGACGCAGCGAAAGAATGCAGGTGTCTGCAAAGGACTGCTGAATTGCGACTCTGCGGGCTATTGTCAGGGGGACCGGCATCGGCTTTTTATCGAGTCATCGAGCGGATTTTCGACAACTCCGTTAAAGCTCTTACAGATTGCGGCATTGACGATCTCGGCAGGCGCGGGAGCCATATTAGTTGAACATACCTAATCTGATCACCCTGGGCCGTATTTTTACTGTGCCGGTTGTATTCTGGCTGCTGGTCAATAACGAGACCGCTTTGGCGTTTTTCGTTTTCGTGGCGGCCGGGATCTCCGATGCGGTGGATGGCTATCTGGCAAAACGCTATAACTGGCAGACGGAACTCGGGGCCTACCTTGATCCGTTGGCTGACAAGCTGTTGATCGTCAGTATATTCGTGGCCATGGGTGCCTCCAAGCAATTGCCGTCATGGCTGGTCATTGCCGTCGTTTCGCGCGATCTTATGATCGTAACAGCGGTGCTGCTATCATGGCTACTCGGCAATCCGGTGCGCATAAAGCCGTTCATCGTCAGCAAGGCGAATACCACGGCGCAGTTGATGCTGGCATCATTGGTGCTGGCTGATGAGGCGTTCAAGCTGGGATTGGCGGATTTGCGCGAGGTGATGGTGTGGATTACGGGGACGCTTACGATTTTGTCTCTTGGCGCCTATCTGGTTGTGTGGCTTAGGCATATGAAGGGTGGCGAGTTGCTTGATTCGGCCAGGCTGGCAGATAGGGACAGTTCCCTGGCTGACAGGGACAGATCCCAGGATTAGCCGCCGCCATTGCAGCTGGTTTCGCGGCTGGAGAACGGCGGCGGCTGGATGGAAATGCGGGACAGGCAGCAGGGATGAACCATGCGCATTGAAAAGCAAATTCTGTTCTGGGGTGCGGTGGCAACGGCTGCGTTTTTGCTGGTTGCTCTGCTGCAGGGCATTCTGCTGCCCTTCGTTGCCGGATTGGGCATCGCCTATTTCCTCAATCCGCTGGCCAACCGGCTGGAAAGCATCGGTCTGCCGCGCATGCTGGCGAGCGCGCTCATTGTGCTGTTTCTGGCGATTCTTGTCGGGCTGCTGCTGGTTTTCGTCGTGCCGCTGCTGATTGAGCAGATCCGCCAGATTGCCCTATCCCTGCCAGCCGATCTGCAGAACCTCAGAACCATCCTGGATAACTGGGCGCGTGAACGGCTGGGCGCTCAATTCCCGGCGTTTCAAAGCGGTCTTGATCGGGCATTGGCCGGGCTCAACGAAAATTCCAGCGCACTGGCGGCAAAGATCGCGCAATCACTGTGGAGCCAGGGGCTGGCGGTGGTCAATTTCATGTCGCTTCTGCTGGTGACCCCGGTGGTCGTCTTTTATCTGCTGGTCGACTGGCATCCGATGCTGCAGCGGATTGATGGCTGGCTGCCGCGCGATCACGACGATACCATTCGTCAGCTCGGCAGCGACATCAACCACGCGGTATCGGCCTTTGTGCGCGGACAGGGCATCATCTGCCTCATTCTCGGGACCATTTATGCCATCGGACTAAGCATCATCGGCATCAAATACGGCGTGTTGATTGGTTTTGGCGCCGGCATCTTGGGCTTCATCCCCTTTGTCGGCTGGGCGCTTGGTATTCTCACTGCCTCCGCTGTCGCCATCGCGCAAAGCTGGCCGGACCTGCTGCCACTCATCAAGGTGCTGATCCTGTTTGGCTGCGGCCAGGCGCTGGACGCCGGTTTTCTGTCGCCGAAGATTGTCGGCTCAAAAGTCGGCCTGCATCCGGTCTGGTTGATTTTCGCCCTGTTCGTGTTCAGTTACCTGTTTGGCTTTGTCGGCGTGCTGGTGGCTGTGCCAACGGCGGCGGCGCTGGCGGTGCTGGTTCGTTTCGCGCTGAAAGTCTATCTCGATAGCGCCTACTACAAGGGTCACACAGCAAAAGCTGGCGCGGTGGCGGTGGCGGGCGTCACCCCAGACAGAGGCGCAGCGGCGCCTGCAAGCTCTCCTGCTGGACCTCAACCATGAGCCGGCCGGCACGAAAATCGCAGCTGCCAAGGCAGCTCATTTTCGACCTTGGCTGCCGGGCAGCGCTGGGCGCCGAAGACTTCCTCATCAGCCCGAGCAATGAAGAGGCCGTCGCCATGGTGGATCGCTGGCCCGATTGGTCGCATTGGGCGGTTGTGGTTTGTGGCCCGCGGCGTTCCGGCAAGAGCCATCTGGCCAATGTCTGGCGCATGAAGTCAGCGGCGCTGGATCTCGATGGCGCCTCGCTGACCATCGAGGAGGTGTCGTCTGTGACCGGCGCGCGGGCCATCGTCGTCGAAGATATTGACCGCGCAATCGGTGATGAGCAGGCGCTGTTTCATCTTCTCAATCTCGCACGCGAACATAGATTGTCGATCCTTATGACATCCAGCCGGGCACCGGGAGACCTTGAGATTGCTCTTCCCGATCTGCGCTCAAGGCTTTGCGCCTTGCCGCTGGTCAACATCCTTGAACCTGATGAACGCCTGCTGCGCGCCGTGCTGGTCAAGCATTTTTGCGACCGGCAACTGACAGTCGAGCCGCCGGTGATCGACTATCTGGCGCTATATATGGAGCGCTCGATGCAGGGCGCCGCCGAGGTCGTGGCAGAGATCGACAGGAAGGCCCTGGCGACAAGGCGCAAGGTCTCGCAGCGGCTGGCATCGGAGGTGCTTGTGGCACTTTCAAACGGCAATGAAGCAGAGGTGGCGCGCAGCGATGGGGCCGAATTTTCGCGGCGGCGATGAGGTGCATGCTGGCGCCTGGTGTCGCGTGCGATCGTGTGATCGTGCTATATTATAGGCAGCAGCCCGGCCGGTCGTGGCCGCACGGATGGCCAGCCGTGGTAACATAGGCTGCAGGCAAACAGGATCATTGATGAGCGCCAAAGCCAAAAACAAGGACAAGCCTCACGACGGGCCTCACGACGGGCCTCGCGATAAGCCTCGCGATAAGCCTCGCGACAAGGCCGGCGGCAGGCAGCGGGCCAAAGCCAGCAGCAGTCCTGCCGGGCCCAAAACACTGCCTGGTGCAGAGAAACCGGCGAAGGCAGAAACACTGGCGAAGGCAAAGATGGGGCAGGCAGGCGGACCTGATGAGTCGTTGTGCGGCGCCGACCAGCCTCAAGGCATGCAGCGCTTCTATAATCGCGAGCTGTCGTGGTTGCAGTTCAACCGGCGCGTGCTCGAAGAAGCAGTCAACAAGCGTCATCCGCTGCTTGAGCGGCTGCGTTTCCTGTCCATTTCCGCCTCCAACCTTGACGAATTCTACATGGTCCGTGTGGCCGGCATTTATGGCCAGGTCTCGGCCGGCGTTACGCTGCTCAGCCAGGATGGGCTGTCGCCGCAACAGCAATTGTTGGAAATTTATCAGTTTGCTGATGAGCTGATCGCCGAAAAACAGGATGTCTGGCGGAATTTGCGCGATCAACTGGCGCAGGCGGGACTTAACATCGTTACGCCATCGCGGCTGCGTGATGATGAAAAGGCCTGGCTGGAGACGGAATTCCTCGATCACATTTTCCCGGTGTTGACGCCCATTGCAATCGACCCGGCGCATCCCTTCCCGTTCATTCCGAATGGCGGATCGGTGTTGGGCGCCCAGCTGTATCAGGCAGATGGCGACAGGAAGCTCAACGGCCTCATACCAGTGCCGGCACAATTGGCGCGCTTCATCAGATTGCCGCAGCCGAAAGATGCTGACGGCGCTGTTGCTGAACCCGATGTGCGCTTCATTCCCATCGAGATCGTCATCGGTCTTTTCCTGCAACATCTGTTTCCTGGCTATGTGCCGAGCAGCCAGGGTGTTTTTCGCGTGTTGCGCGACAGTGATATCGAGATCGAGGAAGAAGCCGAGGACCTGGTCCTGTCCTTTGAAAGCGCGTTGAAGCGGCGGCGGCGCGGGCATGTCATCCGCCTTGAAATCGATTCCAGGATGCCGCTTGAGTTGCGCGATTTTGTGATCCAGGAACTGGAGGTCGGCGAGCAGGAGATATTCGTCAAGGACGGTCTCGTCGGGCTTGCCGACATTTCGCAGCTCATACTGCCGGAGCGGCAGGATCTCATGTTCCCGCCGTTCAACATCCGTTTTCCTGAACGCATTCGCGAATTCAACGGCGATTGTTTTGCCGCCATCAGCGCCAAGGACATTGTCGTCCACCACCCCTATGAGTCGTTCGATGTGGTGGTGCAATACCTGCGTCAGGCGGTGGCTGACCCCAATGTGCTGGCGATCAAATGGACGCTCTACCGGACCTCCAAGGATAGCCCGGTGGTGGCGGCGCTGAAGGAGGCTGTCGAAGCGGGAAAATCGGTCACCGCGGTTGTGGAGTTGAAAGCGCGATTCGATGAGGCGGCGAATATCCGCTGGGCGCGCGATCTTGAAAATGCCGGCGTGCATGTCGTCTATGGGTTTATCGAACTCAAGACCCACGCCAAGCTCGGGCTCATTGTGCGCCGCGAGGGCAAGAATCTGGCGACCTATTGCCATGTCGGCACCGGCAATTATCATCCTCTGACGGCCAAAATCTATACCGATCTGTCGTTTTTTACCGCCGATGCCGCGATCGCGCGCGACGTAACAAAAATCTTCAATTTCGTCACGGGCTATGCCGAACCTTCCGAACTCGACGTGCTGGCGGCCAGCCCCAAGGGCATCCGCAAGCGCATTTTGAGCCATATCGAAGAAGAGATGGCGCATGCCGCGGCGGGTCGTCCCGCTGCCATCTGGATGAAGATGAATTCGCTTGTCGATGTCGCGATTATCGAGGCGCTTTATGCCGCATCGAGCGCCGGGGTGCAGATAGATCTGGTGGTGCGCGGGATTTGCTGCTTGCGTCCGGGCGTGCCGGGGCTTTCGCACAACATCCGCGTTAAAAGCCTGGTTGGCCGCTTCCTGGAGCATTCACGGATTTATGCTTTTGCTGCCGGCAAGGGGCTGCCCTCACCCGAGGCGCATGTCTATATCAGCTCGGCGGATATGATGCCGCGCAATCTCGACCGGCGCGTCGAAGTGATGTTGCCGATCAAAACGCCAACCGTGCATGAGCAGATCCTGGATCAGATCATGCTCGCCAATTTCAGGGACAATCAGCAGAGCTGGCGCATACTGCCGGATGGATCGTCAGAGCGAATTCAACCTGCAAAGAACGAAGCACCCTTCAATGCACATGACTATTTCATGACCAACCCCAGTTTGTCGGGACGCGGCGAGGCACTGCAGGATAATCCGCCGCCGCATGTTGCGATGCCGGGAAAGCTGCAGGGCAGGCGTGACGATCTGCTGCTGGCGCCAAGTCAAGCTGGTGAACCAAGTCAAGCGGGTAAACCGGGTGAAGCAAGTCAAGCGGGTAAGTGTGGGGCAGTAGATGAAACTGGCCAGACGGCGGCGGCGGCAGAAGCCGGGCAGGCCGGTCAATTTGATCGCGAAGCATAGGTGGAGATGGAACGCAGAACTCATA
>Ga0114931_10008415_pt1 | contig 12490 bp, 10 predicted proteins | sample 2SBtaG_FD_89579 | JGI IMG/M metagenome (GOLD analysis project Ga0114931, IMG submission 89579) | Deep subsurface microbial communities from Kolumbo volcano to uncover new lineages of life (NeLLi) - 2SBTROV14_V59a metaG | ecosystem: Environmental > Aquatic > Marine > Volcanic | place: Kolumbo...
GAGCGGGCCCGCTCGACGCTGCGGTTGGCGATGACCAGGTCGGTGATTCCATTGCCCGTGAGATGGCGGGCGCTGAGCTCGATGGTCTCGCCCGCCCCGATCAGCAGGGCCGAGTAGTCGCCCAGATCCCCGAAGATCTGCTTGGCCAGACTGACCGCTGCGAAGGCCACCGACACCGGGCTGGCCCCGATGGCGGTGTCGGTGCGTACCCGTTTGGCCACGAAGAAGGCGTGCTGGAACAGGCGGTTCAGATACCTGCCCAGGGTGCCGGCCCGCACCGCCTCGCGATAGGAGCCCTTGAGCTGGCCCAGGATCTGGGGCTCGCCCAGGACCATGGAGTCCAGCCCGCAGGCGACCCGCAGGGCGTGACGCACCGCTGCCTCATCGGCATGGCGATACAGGTAGGGCTCGAGTTCGGAGCGCGGGAGGCGGTGGTAGTGGCCCAGCCACTCGGCGATCTCCACCGGGCGATGCCCCTCCTCGAGATCGCAGTAGACCTCCATCCGGTTGCAGGTGGACAGGATGGCCGCCTCATGGATCCCGGGGACCTCCCGGAGCTCCCGCAGTGCCCCAGCCATCCGTTCGGGGGCGAAGGCCACCCGTTCGCGTATAGCGATGGGGGCCGTGGTGTGGTTGACTCCCAGGGTCAGTAGTGCCATAGGTCTTATCATGTGGCGAGTCTCTCCATTGCGCCGCGTCCGGGCCCTGTCCCTCGGCTCCGGGCTGTGGGCATGACGGACGCGTCTGTGCCCGTCACGCCTGGGTCTTTGGCCGCGCGGCCCCGCGTCCCGGGGCTGCATGACGGCGTCCGCAATACCAGACGGTGAACGCCTGACCGTGAGTGTATGCCTGCATCACCGCCTTGTCCCGCACCCCGGCCCGCGCGCTGGAGCCAACCGCAGACCCAGGTCCCGCATCTCCGGGCCCATGACGGCGTTGGAAATCCTTGCAATATCATGGGCATGACTGCGTTGTTCGCCTGGTTGTGCACCTGGATCCACGTGCCCTGAAAAACCGAAAACCCGAGTGCGACGGGTATACAATAGGGTGGTGGAGACCGCCATGGGGTTCGCTCATCCGCGGAAAACTCTTAATTCTCGCCATTGGCTGCGCAAAATACAACCAGTCCCGACGCAAAAGGCGAGAAGTGGTCGGCGTGCACGGTCTGCAAAATCCGGTATAGTTCGGGGCTTTTCCACTTGGAAGACCAATAGCATGAATGTGGGCCAGCTTCTGTTTCGAATCTGTTTTCCCCTGGCTATGGCCACGACAGTGGCGGGTTGCGCAGGTCTGGGCCCTGGGCGAGAGGGGCCGACGAGGCCCGTCATCCGGGTTGCAGAGCCCGCGACGCCTGAGCAGGATGCCGTCAGCGACGAGATGTATGAGGTCCTGGCCGCCGAGCTCGCCGGACGCCTGGGAGACGTCTCCGGGGCAGTCGCCCACTATACGCACGCGGCCCAACTCAGTGATGACCCCAGGATCGCCGAGCGCGCCACCCGCGTTGCCCTGTTCGCCGGGGCCCTGAAGGAGGCCATAGAGAGTGGGAAACGCTGGGAGCAACTCGCTCCCGACGACCCAGAGGCCCAGCAGACCCTGGCCCTGCTCTATGTGCGCAGTGGGCACCCGGAGCGGGCCGTGCCCTATCTGGAGCGGCTGGTGGCCGTCGAGCACGGCGAGGGCAACAGGTTTCTGGCGGCGGCAGCCGTGTTGGCCGGGGCCGAGGACCGGGCCAAGGCCCTGGACGCGATGGCCAAGCTGGTGGCGCGCCACCCCACGGACCCCCGTGCACAACTGGCCCTTGCCACCCTGGCGCTCAAGCTCGAGGACTACCCGGCTGCGGTGCGGGCGAGTGACAAGGCCCTGGCCCTGGACCCGCGCCTGGGCCAGGCGCGGGTGATCCGTGCCCAGGGCCTGCTCAAACAAGGGGCGACCGAGCGCGCCCTGGAGTCCATGGCTCAGGCCGTGCGCGAAGATCCGCAAGACTTCGAGCTCCAGTTCACCTACGGGAGGATGCTGGTTCAGGCGCAGCGCTACGGCCAGGCGCGCAAGCTCTTCGAGCGCCTGCTGCGCGAGCACCCCAGGCATTCGGACCTGCTCTACACCCTGGGCCTGCTCAACCTGCAGGAGGGGCGTTACACCAGTGCCACCCGCTATTTCAAGCGGCTGGCCGCGACCGCCAAGCGCAAGGACGAGGCCTACTACTATCTGGGGCGGATCGAGGAGGACCGCAAACGCTATCGTCAGGCGCTGGACTGGTACCGCCAGGTGGGCGAGGGCGAATACCTCGTGGATGCCCAGGCCCGCATAGGCACCATGCTCGCCCGACTGGGGGAGTGGGCAAAGGTGCGCGAGCACTTCAAGACCCTGCGCGACCGTGCGAGCGATGAGAACACCCTGGTCCGGCTCTATCTGGCCGAGGGGCAGGTGCTCCGGGACGCCGGACGGTACCAGGAGGCATTTCGTCTCTACAGCCGCGCGCTGACCGAGCATCCGAACAATGCCGACCTGCTGTACGCCAGGGCCCTGATCGCGGAGAAGCTGGATCGCGTGGACCTCCTCGAGCGGGACCTCAAGGCCATCCTGGCCCGGGACCCGAACAATGCCACGGCCCTCAATGCCCTGGGCTACACCCTGGCAGAGCGCAACCTGCGCCTGGACGAGGCACTGGCCTACATCCGGCGTGCCCTGGAACTGAAGCCCGATGACCCTACTGTGATGGATAGCATGGGTTGGGTGCAATACCGCCTGGGCCACTACGAGGAGGCGGAGAAATACCTGCGCAAGGCCTACAGCAGGCTGCAGGATCCCGAGGTCGCGGGGCACCTGAGCGAGCTGCTGTGGCATCAGGGCAGGCGTGTCGAGGCCCTGAGTCTACTGCGCGCGGCCATGGAGAAGAACCCTGAAGACGATGCCCTGAGGCGGCTCAAGCAGCGCTTGAAGTCATCCACGCCGGCACAGACCCCATCGTCGTCGCGCCCTGACAACGTGGCCTAGTAGCGACGCGAGTGGGTGGCCCGAGGGTGCAGGTGAGCCGGGCCCGAACGCTCCTGTGCCTGGTGCCGGTCTGGTGTCTGCTCGTCCTGGTGGCCTGCGCCCCGGTGACGGAACGCAAGGGGGTGACGGATGTGCGTCAGGCGTGGGCGCAGCGGGTGTCGGCGCTCGCCCGTTACAAGGACTGGGGCCTGCGGGGGCGCGTGGGTATCCGCCATGGAGAGGAGGCCTGGCAGGCGGGGCTCGAGTGGGTCCAGGAGGGCGACGCATTCCTGATCAAGCTGTTCGATCCCCTGGGTCGCAAGGTGGCGATCCTCAGGGGCAGGCCGGGGCAGGTCGATCTCAAGACCTCGCGCGGGGTGTCGGCGAGGGCCGCCGATGCCGAGCAGCTGATGGAAGAGCTCCTCGGGTGGTCTCTGCCGGTCTCGGGCCTGCGCCACTGGATCCGCGGCCTTCCGGCCCCCGGCGCAGGGAAGGGGGAGGTGCGGATGGCGTGGGACGACCGAGGCCGCCTGAGTCGCCTCCAACAGGCCGGTTGGACGATCGTCTATGCGGAGTACCAGGATACGCCGGCGATCTCCATGCCCCGGGTGTTGCGGCTGAGTCGCGGGACGGTGGCGGTGAAGCTGCTGATCAAGGAGTGGCGGCTGTGAGCGAGGCGGCACCCCGCTCCGCCGGGTGGCCCGCCCCTGCCAAGCTCAACCTCTTTCTGCACGTTACAGGAAGGCGCCCGGACGGTTATCATGAGCTCCAGACCCTGTTCAGGCTCCTCGATCGAGGGGACTCGATCGATTACCGCCTGCGCCAGGATGGGCGCATACTGCGGTGTTCGGCGGTGCCCGGGGTGGCGCCGGAGTCCGATCTTGCAGTGCGTGCGGCACGGTCGTTGCAACAGGCCTGCGGGGCGGCCCAGGGGGTGGAGATCCATGTCCACAAGGTCCTCCCCATGGGAGGGGGGCTTGGCGGAGGCAGTTCCGATGCCGCGACCACCCTGGTGGCGCTGAACCATCTGTGGGGTTGCGGCCTCGAGCGTGACGAGTTGATGCGGCTGGGACGCGGTCTGGGGGCCGATGTCCCGGTCTTCGTGGCGGGCCGCACGGCCTGGGGAGAGGGCGTTGGTGAGCGGCTTACACCGGTGGACCTGCCTGCCCGCTGGTATCTGGTGGTGCAACCACCGGCGGTGGTCTCCACGGCCGGGCTGTTCGACGATCCGAGATTGACACGCAATAGCCCAGCGATCACAATAGACGACTTTTTTTCGGGGGCCGGCGGCAATGCCTTTGAGCCCCTGGTGCAGGCGCGATATCCCGTAGTGGCGGCCGCGCTCGAGTGGCTGGGCGCGCGGGCCACGGCCCGACTTACCGGAACCGGGGCCTGTGTATTCGCCCCCTTTGAGACCGCCGAGGCGGCCGAGCAGGCCAGAGCTGCACTGTCGCGTCAGTGGCAGGGGTTCGTGGCCAGGGGGGTCAACGAGTCGCCGCTGATGGCCAGATTGCGCGCCGCGGCGGGCGCAGGGCAGGTGTAGATTTTGGGCCGTCGCCAAGTGGTAAGGCACGGGGTTTTGATCCCCGCATACGCAGGTTCGAATCCTGCCGGCCCAGCCAGGTTTGAGAGCGGTGTGGGGCCGCCCGGGACGGGGTCGGCAGGGATAGGATATTGACTTGACGCCGGTTGTGACCATGCCTGACGAAAAGATGATGGTCTTTACGGGTAACGCCAACCCCAAACTGGCGCACGATGTGGTCAGACATCTCAATATTCCCCTGGGCGAGGCCCTGGTGGGTCGGTTCAGCGATGGCGAGATCCGGGTCGAGATCCAGGAGAACGTGCGCGGGCGGGATGTCTTTATCCTCCAGTCGACCTGTCATCCCACCAATGACAACATCATGGAGCTGCTCATCATGGTGGATGCCCTGCGGCGGGCATCCGCGGGACGCATCACCACGGTGATCCCCTATTTCGGGTATTCGAGGCAGGATCGGCGGGTGCGCTCCATACGGGTGCCGATCTCGGCCAAGGTGGTCGCCAACATGATCACCAGTGTGGGTACGGACCGTGTGCTGACCGTGGATCTGCATGCGGATCAGATCCAGGGGTTCTTCGATCTGCCTGTGGACAACGTCTATGCCTCACCCATACTGCTGGGGGATGTCTGGCGACAGAAGTACCCGGACCTGATCGTGGTGTCTCCGGATGTGGGGGGGGTGGTCCGGGCGCGTGCCCTGGCCAAACGCCTGGATGATGCCGAGCTGGCCATCATCGACAAACGGCGTCCCCATGCCAATCAGGCGGAGGTGATGCATATCATCGGTGAGGTCGAGGGCAAGACCTGTGTGATCGTGGACGATCTGGTGGATACGGCGTGGACACTGTGCCAGGCGGCCCAGGCACTGAAGCGAGACGGGGCGCACCGGGTGGTCGCCTACGCCACTCACCCGGTGTTGTCGGGCAAGGCCGTGGAGAATATCGCCGGATCGGAGCTGGACGAATTGGTGGTCACGGACACCATCCCCCTGAACGTGGCCGGCCATGCCTGCCCCAAGATCCGGGTGTTGAGCATCTCCGGGATGCTGGCCGAGACCATTCGCCGCATCAACGGGGAGGAATCGGTGAGCTCCCTGTTCATGGACTGAGTCATCGCACCCGTTGCGGCGTCCCGGACGCCGCAACGGGCGTGTTGCAGGGGCGCGGCGCTGTGCGCCGGGCTGCTACATTTTCCCTCCCTGGTCGCGGGGAGGGGCCGTCCGCTGGGGCGGTAAATCTCTATACCCGTCGTGCCGGGTCTTGCGGGTCTGTTCGGTGCGTGGATCCAGGTGCAGGGCAAGGCGGTGACGCAGTCACTCACCTCCAGCGCGGTCGCGCGCCTGGAATCGCCGAAGCCGGAGAGCGACAGGCCAGTGCCGCGGGTATAAAACAAGTGGAGTATTAAACATGAGTGTCAGTTTTAGCTTAGAGGCTGAACCGCGCGAGGATCTGGGGAAGGGTGCGAGCCGCCGCCTTCGCCGCGCAGGGAAGGTCCCTGCCATCCTCTATGGTGGGACGGGAAGGGACCCCATGCCGATCATGCTGGACCACAATGTGATCCTGCACAATACGGAGGACGAGGCCTTCTACACCCATATCCTGGAGGTCAAGATCGGGGGCCGTGTCGAGCGTGCCGTGTTGCGTGACATGCAGCGTCATCCGGCCAAGCCGGTGATCCTCCATCTGGACCTGCTGCGGGTCAGCGAAGACCACGAGCTGCAGGTGCGCGTCCCCCTGCACTTCATCAACGAGGAGGCGGCACCGGGTGTCAAACAGGAAGGTGGCGCAGTCAGCCATCATCTCACCGAGGTGGAGGTCAAGTGCCTGCCCTCGAACATGCCGGAGTTCATCGAGGTCGATCTGTCTGGTCTGCATGTGAATCAGTCGATCAAACTCTCCGACCTCAAACTGCCCGAAGGTGTGGCCATCATCGCCTTGACCCACGGCGCGGAATATGACGTCCCCGTGGTCTCCATCCATCCGGGCCGTGGCGCCGCGGAGGAGGGTGAGGAAGAGGGTGAGGTGTCCGAGGAGTAGGGTATCCGGCAATGGGGGCGATTCAGGTGATCGCCGGCCTGGGCAATCCCGGCATACGCTATGACCAGACCCGGCACAACGCCGGGTCTTGGTTTGTGGATGAACTCGCCAGACAGCACGGCGGGGCCTTCCGGGCGGAGAGCAGGTTTCAGGGGGAGGTGGCGCGCATCCGGATCGGTCCGGGCGAGGTCTGGTTGCTCAAACCCACCACCTTCATGAACCACAGCGGACAGGCCATCGGGGCGCTGGTGAACTTCTACAAGGTCCCGGTGGAGGATGTCCTGGTGGTCCACGATGACATCGATCTGCCGCCGGGCACGGTACGCCTGAAGCGTGGTGGGGGGCACGGCGGACACAATGGCCTGCGCGACATCATCGCCCATCTGGGCAGGGACTTCTGGCGCCTGCGCATCGGGGTGGGCCACCCGGGTCACCGCGACGAGGTGATCGACTATGTGCTGTCACGCCCGCCCCCTGAGGAGGCGCGATTGATCCACGCCGCTCTCGAGTCGGCCCTGCCGGTCATCCCTGTGCTGGTCTCGGGGGAGACGGAGCGCGCCATGCATCTGCTCCACAGCCCGCGTGCCGAGCAGGGTTGAGCCCGCAGGCTGGGGACCCGATGAGCTGCAGGAATATTTTCGGAGGATCTCTGGTCCAACGATCCCCCCCTTACACTACTGACGTACCTCGATCATGGGATTCAAATGTGGCATCGTCGGTCTGCCCAATGTGGGTAAATCGACACTGTTCAACGCGCTGACCTCCGCCTGCATCTCGGCGGAGAACTACCCGTTCTGTACCATCGAACCCAACGTCGGAGTGGTGCCGGTCCCAGACAGGCGCCTCGAGGCGCTGGCGGCGATCGTCAAGCCCGAGCGGGTGGTCCCCACGACCATGGAGTTCGTGGATATCGCGAGTCTGGTCGCGGGGGCATCCAAGGGCGAGGGCCTCGGCAACCAGTTTCTGGCCCATATCCGCGAGACCGATGCCATCGCCCAGGTCGTGCGCTGTTTCGAGAACGCGGATGTGACCCATGTGAGCGGAAGGGTGCAGCCGGTCAGCGACATAGAGACCATCAATACCGAGTTGATTCTGGCGGACCTGGATACGCTGGAGCGGGCGATCACACGTCTGAGCAAGGCGGCCAAGGCGGGGGCCAAGGAGATCAAGGCCCGGCTTGCCCTGTTGGAGCGGGTCAGGTCCGGGCTGGATGCGGGACAGCCGGCCCGTCTCCTCGGGCTCGACGAGGAGGACAGGGAGGCACTGTACGAGCTGCATCTGATCACCCTCAAGCCCATGTTCTACATCGCCAATGTGGCGGAGGACGGTTTTCAGGACAACCCGCTGCTCGATGAGCTGGCGGCCTTTGCGGCGGAGGAGGGCACGGATGTCGTGCCCGTCTGTGCGGCCATCGAGGCGGAGATTGCCCAGCTGGATGCGGCGGACAAGGGAGAATTCCTTGCCGAAATGGGTCTGGATGAGGCCGGGCTCGACCGGGTCATCCGGGCCGGCTATCACATGCTCCACCTGCAGACCTTTTTTACTGCGGGGCCGAAGCAGGTGCGGGCATGGACAACCCAGGCAGGCTCGACCGCGCCCCAGGCCGCCGGGCGTATCCATACGGATTTCGAGAAGGGATTCATACGCGCCGAGGTGATTGCCTACCAGGACTTCATCGACTATGGGGGCGAGCAAGGGGCCAAGGAGGCGGGGAGGTGGCGGCTGGAAGGGAAGGACTATGTCCTCGAGGAGGGCGATGTGGTCCACTTCCGGTTCAATGTCTAGCCTGGGCCCGGCCTGGCCCTGAGCGCCCGTCGGTCGGCGCAGGGGTATCGGCCATTGCTTGAAGTGAGGTCGTGTTTCTAGTATCTTGCGCCCTCCCACCAAGGGCTATGTAGCTCAGCTGGTTAGAGCGCGGCACTCATAATGCTGAGGTCGGTGGTTCGAATCCACCCATAGCCATCAACTCTTGTGCAGCGCTCGGCCAGGGCTATCCGTCGATGTCCCTGCTCAGGGACAGGGCACCCCCCAGGCCTTGCGCCCTGGGTGCCTGGGGATCGGGCCCTTCCTGTCCTCGGGGCAGGGGCCGCCGTCCATGGCAGCCGAGGCAGCGCGCGTGGCTGGCTATGGCCCTGATGTATCTGAAGGTCTGAGCATCCCCCTGACGCACGAATTCGGCGATCTCCAGGTTACCGATCTCCTCACCGCTGGCCATCAATTGCCCAAAACGCTGCAGGATCTCCCGTTCCCAGGCATCGGGGCGGTGGGCCGGATTCAGCGCAGTCAGACTGACGCGCCGAACCCGCCACCCGTGGACCGACAGCCTCGCCGCCATTGCCGGGGCCCGAGTGCGACAGACCTCGGCCGGTCCATGTCCGTCCAGGGCCTCGTCCATCTGCTCGTGGAAGTCGGTTTCGAATGCCGCCGCGAGACGACGGGCCTGATCTATGGCCTCGAGCGGCGACATCGCCGCACCCGCGATCAGGGGGATCAGCGGCAGGAGTATGGTCAGGGATCTCATCTGTGGATCTACGGGACGCAGTCGTGGTGGTGGGCGGTCTCATGGCATATCGGCCTCTTCACGAAGAACCTTGAACAGCTCGTTGAAGTCCGCCTGATCCGTCTCTACGAAGACGCCGATCTCGCCCATCACACACAAGGTGTAGTCGCCGCCTGTGGCCGACCAGCCCTTCAGCGGGCGCCAGTTCAGCCCGCTCTCCCTGGAGAAGCTCTCGGTCTCCATTCTGGCCGTGAGCGAGCTGGCCGCGCAGATCATGGCGGCCAGCTCGGCGTGCGCGGGGGCGAGCTCACCGCGGTAACGGATCAGGGAGCCGCCGACCCCAAATTCACCTGCGGCGAACACCCCCTTGAGCGCCATCAGTCTGTCTAGATCTATCACGGACCCTGCTTCTCCTGTCTTGTGGGTTGCGGGGTAGCGCCTGGTACGGCCCCCATGGGGCACAGCCTGCCTGGGCAGGGCCTACCCACCGAGGCCCACGCGCGGGTGGTGAAGGCATCAGCAGGGCCTGTCCTGACGCAGACCGCGTGTGTGCGTGGTCCGCTGCCAGGGCAGGCTGTACGCGCCCCACATGCGGGGACGACAGATGCAAAGACCTTATATCAATAATAGAAGAGATCTGTCGAGTCGCTCCCTGAGGGCTCAATTTTTTCCCCAGGCGGACGCTATATGGCATATCCGTTCCTATATTCGCAGCCAGCTGCGCCCTTCCGTCTCGCCGGAGGCGAGTATCCATTCCAGGCCCCCATAATATGGCAGTCACCCAAAACAGTCTGCTGCTCTGGAAACAGAGATATCACGTCACCCTTCACGAGCTGCAGGCCAAGTAACGGCACTGGCGTGAACTCGAGGGGACCCTGCGCCTGCTGGCGACCTGGCTGATCCTTGCGGCGGACCGTTGCGACAAGACCCTGAACCATCGACTGGAGAGCCTGCGCGTGGCGCTGCGCAGCGATTACAAGGGAGGGGTGATCAAGGGGCTGATCTCAGATATCTCCGAAGGTGTCGCGCGCATCGAGAGATATCGCAAGGCCCACTCGACCGAGCTGGATGCCAAGGCCACATTCAAGCAACTCCTGGGGGTATTGCCCGTTCCTGAGCCCCTGTTCAAGGACCGGGATCAGCTCATGCAGCGAATAGAGCGCTTGAGTTCCGAGGAGGAGCTCGGCTTTCTGAGCCGGCGGTTCGCGAGTCTGGTCGACAATGTGTTGGCCTACGAGCGGGCGGCTCTGGATAGGGGCCGCGCACCCGTGACGCCGCAGGATGCAGACGAGCACGAGGGTGTGCTGGACGCCAAGTCCTTTTGTCTGGCCCTGCTGGAGGAGGTCCTCGAACTCAGCGCCAGCGCCGATCTGCAAGCGCCGGTCAAGCGGTATGCCGCCGAGATAGACGCCTGTCAGGACGGGGCTTGTGCCAGACGCCCCCTGATCACCTTGCTCACACGCGCCCTGGAGGCGGACTCGGACAGCCGCAGGTGCGACGGTCTGTCCACGGTGCTTCTGGGTCTGCTGGACCAGCTCGAACTGCCCGGAAATTTCGAACCACAGGTGCGGGTGCTCAGAGAGCGCCTCTTCGGTGGCATCCCGCGAGACCGCATCGAGACCACGATCTCCGACATTGCGGACCTCGTTCTGCGTGCGCGACTGGCCCTAGAGAGGGAGAAGGAGGATATCGAGCGCTTCCTCAGCGGATTGAGCCGTCAGCTCGTCGAGCTCGATCACTTCCTGGGCATCACCGCCCGGTCGCAGGACGAGCTGTTGCGCCGCAGGCAGGTCTTCGGTGACAGACTGAATGCCGACTTCAGCGAGATGGCGGAGTCGGTCGAGGAGGCGGTCGCACTGGACGTCATCCGCTCGACGATCAGGGAGAAACTCGGTGAGATCCAGCTGCGGCTGGAGCATGACCGGGGCTTCGAGCGCCAGTGTGGTGAGCAGCAGCGTGCCGAGATGGAGAAGTTGAAGAGGCGCCTGAGTCAGCTGGAGCAGGAGACCGGGGAGCTGCGCGAGCGGGTGAGGATAGAGAAGGACAAGGCCCGGTGTGATGCCTTGACCCGGCTTCCCAACCGGGCGGCCTTCGACGAGCGGATTGCTCAGGAGTGCGATCGGTGGTCCCGCAATGGAAATCCACTGAGTATCGCGATACTCGATATCGACTGCTTCAAGAAGATCAACGACGCCTATGGTCACAAGACCGGAGACCGTGTGCTCAAGACCGTGGGCGAACTGCTCGCCTCCCGGGTGCGGGTGGTCGATTTTGTGGCGCGTTACGGTGGGGAGGAGTTCGTGGTGGTCATGCCGGGGACCTCGGCCAGTGACGCCCTGAGGCTCATAGAGAAACTCCGCGTCGAGGTCGGTGCCTGTCGTTTCCGGTACCGCGAGGATGTGATCCCGGTCACCCTCTCTGCCGGTATTGCGCAGATCGCCCGGGGTGATACGCCCGATGCCTTCTTCGAACGGGCCGATGAGGCACTCTACAGGGCGAAGTCCGAGGGCCGCAACCGCTGCGCGGTCGCTGCCCCAGAGGAAAATCGGGGTCGAAAATCGGGATCAGAACACAATTGATTCTGCGCCGAGCGAAGGGCATAGGCATCAATGGTATTATGACCCTCGATCCAGGTTCCGAATCCATACGCTGTCTTTACTCCTCGCCGCCGGTCGCGGCCCCCTGTCGGCTGGCGCAGATGACACGATTCCGCCCCTGAGCCTTGGCATCGTACATGGCCTCATCGGTACGCTTGAACAGAGACTCCGGGCTTTCCCCCATCTTCATCTGGGCCACGCCGATGCTGGCTGTGGGCACCAGTCCGCCCGTCTCACGCTGGGGGAAATCGAGCTTGTCCAGCGCGACGCGAAGCCGTTCGGCGACCAGGCGTGCCCCCTCGAGGTCGGTATTGCTGAGCAGGATCACGAATTCGTCTCCGCCGTAGCGGAATACGAGCTCGGTGTTACGCACGTTGCCGGTGAGGGTCTGCGCGATGTTTTTCAGGATCTCGTCACCTGCCAGGTGACCGTAGCGGTCATTGATCAACTTGAAGTTGTCGACATCGATGACCATGAAGGAGAGCGGCGTCTTGTAGCGCTCGGCGAGCCCGAACTCCCGCTTGATGTGCCGTTCCAGCGCCTGCCGGTTGGGGAGGTTCGTCAGATGATCGAGGTGAGCCATGCGCAGCGCGCGCTGGTGCTCGAGTGCGTTGCGCAGCGGATAGATCAAGACACACAACAGTTCTTCGAGCTTGGACAGCTCTGATTCCTTGAAGCGATGGCGTCTGCGGAAGACCAGGGTACCCAGGCTCGAGTCTTCCAGCGTGAGTCGATACACGCAGGCGTGGTGGGCTTGCCGACCGTGCAGGATATTCAGGCCCAGTTCCGGGCACTCATACTCCAGACCGTCAATCGGTACGTCTGCCGAGGCCGCCGCCAC
>Ga0114931_10008416_pt1 | contig 12490 bp, 10 predicted proteins | sample 2SBtaG_FD_89579 | JGI IMG/M metagenome (GOLD analysis project Ga0114931, IMG submission 89579) | Deep subsurface microbial communities from Kolumbo volcano to uncover new lineages of life (NeLLi) - 2SBTROV14_V59a metaG | ecosystem: Environmental > Aquatic > Marine > Volcanic | place: Kolumbo...
CGGTGCATGACGCTGTCGCGCGCCGCATCACAGCCTCGCTACAGGATGATCCCGCGATGACTGTGGATCAGCCCGTCGCCACGCTGCAAATGGGCGTTGATCTGGTGATGCCCATGCGCCACGCGCTCGGGGAAAACCACACAACCGGCATGGATCGTTTCCTCGCAGCGCTGGCTGCCTTTGACGCGATGAAGCAGGCGTGCGCAGTCGTTGACGCAGGCACTGCAATCACTGTGGATTTTGTCGACGGCGAGGGTGTGTATCACGGCGGTGTGATTGCGCCGGGTTTGGAAATGAGCCTGCGCGCCCTTCATGAACACACAGCCCAACTGCCCCTCATACGCGCCCAAACACGAAGTGAAGAGGAAACTTTTCCTAAATCGACCAAGGCAGCGATGCAGACGGGTGTCTCGCTCGCTGCCTGTGGTTTGGTGCGCATCGTCGTCGAGCGCTTCGCAGAGCGCTTTGGCGCCTACCCCAAGGTCGTCGCGACGGGCGGCGACGCGGAGATGCTCTTTGGCGATGATCCGTTTGTTGACAAGGTGGCGCCCGATCTTGTTCTTCAAGGCATCGGACTGGCTCGCTTGACTGCGATGGGTCTTTTCGGGGCGAGCGCGGCGGCGAGTCGTGAAACCGACGAGCCCGATGCTTCAGCGGGGCTTTCTGCGTTGTGAGCGCCGCTGCTTCGTACTTCCTGGAAACGCCGCCGCCAACCGGCGTGACAGGCGCCCTTGCGATGGTCCGTCTGTCGGGCGACATTGACGCAGCGTGCAATGCGCTGGGGCTGAAGAGTGTCAACGTGGGGACAGTTGGGCTTCGGCGGCTCGAGCGCGTCGACGACGCGCTTGTGATGCGCTGGAGCGAAAAGGACGCGACTGTTTCTGTGCACGCGGGCGCCGCGGCTGTCGAAGCGCTGCTTGGGGCGCTCACGGAGGCGGGGCTGCGCCGACTGGACGCGCCAAGCCCGGCAGAGGCGTTCCCTGACGCTATTGATGTTTTCGAGGCGCTCGCGCTGCACACGCTGATTCGGGCAGCGAGCCCCGCTGCTGACAATCTGCTGCTTGGCCAGCCTGCGCGATGGCGCGACTGGGATGGCGCATCGCCATCCCTTGACGAAATACGCGATGTCTCTGCGTCACTCAACCATCTCGTCGATCCGCCCATTGTGGCTGTAGTGGGGTGTGTCAATGTGGGCAAGAGCACGCTGACCAATGCGCTCGCAAGAGGGACTGTTTCGGTCGTGTCTCAGGAAGCTGGCGCGACACGAGACCATGTGGGTGTGACGCTCGAACTGCCCCTGCCATCAGCGGATGTGAGTCGTGGAGACGATGCAGCGAACAGGCTCGTCGTGCGCTGGTTCGACACGCCTGGCTTGTGCGATGAACCAGACGCGGACGCTCCACTGGCCGATGGCGCGATAGCGCTTTCCCGCGACATGCTCGCCCGCGCACGCATGATTGTTGTGTGTGGCGATCCGCAGACTGGATTCCCGGCGCCCGCAGATCTTGACAGACTGGGTGTACGCCAAGCGGTCGCCCGAGGGGTGAATCTGCTGCGTGTTGCGACGAAATCAGACCTCGGCGCCGTACCTGCGCCCATGGACATCGCCGTCAGCGCCCAGACGAATCAGGGTGTTAGCGAGCTGGCGAGCCAGATCGCGAGGGCGCTCGTTCCGATACGAGCGCTGGCGTGGCGCGGCCCCTGGCTGTTTGACGACCGGCTGCTCTGTCACCACAGCGAACATGGCTGTGGACCCTTGGCTGATGGCGCCAACGCGACGTAGGATGCTCGTTGCACGGTCCATTCACAATCAGGCCGGGCGAAATACAACGCAAGGATCACCACATGGACGACCGTCAAAGCAAGATTGTCGAAGGCGCCGGGCTTGAGGACTCTCGTATCAACCAGGAGTTCAAGGACTGGTTGCTCAAGTGGATGGGACCGGTGCTCATTGTGATCACCGTGGTCGCGCTTGGGTACGTGGCCAAGATACGCTGGGATCAACACAAGGTCAGTGTGCTCGACGCTGCGTTTGCTGATCTTGACGCAGCCCGCGATTCGGGCAGCCCGGAGGGACTGCTCAGTGTGGCCCAGCAGCACGACGATGTCGCAGCGGTGCGCGATCTGGCGACCCTGGCGGCTGCGGATATTCGCCTTGCATCCTTTCGCAGCGGTGTGCGGCCCGGAGCGCAGCAGGACGAAAAGAATAACTTTAAAGACGAAGATCTCATTGACGATGAAGCGCGAAATGAGCAGCTTGATCGCGCGAGCGCCCTGTACCAGGAGGTGCTTGATCGCACGAAGGACGATCCCGCTGCAGCGGGTCGCACCATGGCTGCGTACGCTGGCCTTGTCTCGGTGAAGATCGGGGAGCGCGATTGGGACGCGGCTGCTGATCTTCTCAACGAGCAGATACAACTTGCGAACAAGCGTCAGATGCCTGGCTTTGCCCAAGTCGCCAAGGACCGTCTTGCGCATTTCGACGCTCTCAAGAATCTTCCGCCCCTCTTCCCGGCAGAGCGCATCGCCGTGAGCCGTCTGCCCGAATCGGCAAATGCGCCACTCACGGTGGATCCTGCAGCGCTGCCTAAGCATGACGAGCCAGGGACGCCTGTGTAGTTCGATCTGCCAAGCGGATCAAGAAAAAGACCCGCGCCAAGTTCGACGCCTGCGCCCGCAGAAAGTGAACCGGCGCCGACGCCCTTTGAAAAACCCAAGCCAATCGAAAAGAAGCCTGAAGAGAAGCCTGCCCAGAAGCCGCCTGCTCGCTGATTCAATCCGATGACCGATGACCGATTCGTCGCGCGCAGGCTTTTCGTTGCGCCCCTCCGTACTGTTGTTCCATGGATTCTTCGAGGATCAATGCATCACAGCGCGAGCCGCTCCCGCAGCCCGCAGACAGCGCTTCACCAGTTGATGACCAGCCGCGCGTCGACGAAGACGCCCAGGCGCCTGTGCAATCTGCCACGCCCATTGTCCTGCGCTTCCGCTTGATGCGCGACGTGCGCAAACGCCTCGATCTCTATATCACCGACCGTGTTCCCTATCTGAGCAGAGCCAAGGCGCAGCGACTCATCGAAAACGAGGGCGTGCGCGTCAATGGCAAGCAGACCAAGTCCAGCACGATCCTTCGGCAAGGTGATCTAGTGGAGCTCTCACCCCCGGCGCCGCCAGCCACGGGCGTCACGCCTGAGTTCCTTGACCTTGCCATATTGCTCGAAGATGACGACATCATCGCCATCAACAAGACGCCAGGAGTGCTCGTGCATCCTGCGCGGGGCAATCTCCATGGCACGCTCGTCGCGGGTCTACTCTGGCGCTTTCAACAGCAGGCTGGCGAAAATAGAGGACTTTCTACGATTGGACAGGCGTTCGCCAGGCCCGGTGTGATCCATCGGCTCGATCGAGACACATCAGGCGTCATTCTCTTCGCCAAGCGCGACGAGATTCACTGGCGCATCGCCAGGCAATTTGAAGAGCGCACCGTGGAAAAACGCTATATTGCACTGGTGGAAGGGGAGGTTGAGCCAAGCGCAGACGTCATAGAGGCGTCCATCGGCCCGCACCCCAATCGCGCCAAAGGCTATCGCGAGAGAATGGTGGTTCGGCAGGATTCCTTTGGCAAGAATGCGCTGACGATCTACCGAACGCTCGAGCGCTTCGACGGGTATTCTCTCGTCGAACTGGAGATCAAGACAGGTAGAACACACCAGATCCGCGTGCATATGAGCCATCTTGGCTATCCGCTCGTCGGTGACGACATGTATGGCGGCGCCCCTGCGCTGCGGCTTTCGGACCTGGCAGTGGACGCCGCGCAACAGGTCGATACAGGTGGCCAAGTTCCCATCATCGAACGCCAGGCGCTGCATGCAGCTATGCTCCGCTTCACGCATCCGGGCTCGGGCGCGCGCGTCACGTTGACGGCGCCGCTGCCTGACGACATCCGTTGTGCGATCGAACTCCTCCGCAAGCACAAGCCCGGCAGAGGCAAGACAGGCTTGACCGGGGCTGCGCTAGACCTTGACGCGCTCTTGGTGCGACCTGGCTCAAACGGCTCTTCGTAAGGGATCGTGAAAGAATCCATCTGATCTGCAATAGACATTTCATGCTGTGATTCACGCCCGATTCAAGCGTCGTCGATGCCCGAACACGCGCCGAGCGCGCGCCGAACGGACATGAACCGCCAACGGGACTGCACGCCAGAATGACGCGGTGCGCTGTACGCGCCGTCGCCCTTGCGCTCACCGGCGACGCCGCTGGTCGGGTACAGTTGTGCTATGACGATGACCGCACATGTCGGCGCGCTGGAGCGCGACGCGCTGGACGCGATCGCCCGCGCCACTACCGCTGACGAACTCGAAGCGTGGCGCATCGCGCACCTTGGCGCCAGGGGCAGTCTGCGGCAAGCGATGGCGTCTCTCAAGGACGCGCCCCGCGAGGAAAAGCCCGCGCTTGGCAAGCGGCTCAACGCCCTGCGCACGGCGCTCGAGACCGCCTACGCGGACAAGCAGCGCACGCTTGTTGACGACGGGCCCGCGGCCCCTGTGATCGACATGACCGAGCCCGCGCTCGCAATGCGCATTGGCAGGCGTCACGTGCTCACGCGGGTTCGCGAGGATCTCGTGGAAATCTTCGCCCGCATGGGGTTTGCAGTCGCAACGGGACCTGAACTGGAGGACGACGAACACAACTTCATCAAGCTCAATATCCCGCCTGACCATCCCGCGCGCGATCCAATCGACAATTTCTATGTGGATGATCCGGCAACGACGCAGCGGCCTCGCATGTTGCGCTCGCAGACGAGCACGGTGCAGATTCGCGTGATGCAGACGCGCAAACCGCCAATCAAAATCATCGCGCCAGGACGCGTATACCGGCCCGACACCGTCGACGCGACGCACTCGTTCATGTTTCACCAACTCGAGGGGCTCTATGTCGATCGCAACGTGTCGATGGCGGACCTGAAATCCACGCTGTTTCATTTCGCCCGCGCCTACTTTGGCGACGAGGCGGAGATCCGCCTGATCCCCAGCTACTTTCCCTTCACCGAGCCCAGCGCAGAGTTTTATATGAAAATCCGCCTGCGCCCGGACGATGAGCCCAGGTGGATCGAGCTGGGCGGTTGCGGCATGGTCGATCCCGCGGTCTTTGAAGCGGTTGGCTACGACCCCGAGCAATGGACGGGCTTTGCTTTCGGGTTTGGTATCGACCGCATCGCGATGGGGAAATACCGCATCCCCGACATCCGCATGCTCTTTGAGAACGACGTGCGGTTCTTGCAGCAGTTGTAGCGCTACACATACAACGGCGAGTGGCTCATGGCGCCATGCGCGTGTCAAGTAATGCCTTCCGCTCCCTCTCCCCTTTGGGGGAGAGGGTTGGGGTGAGGGGGTTTTCTTCGTTGCGCATCGCCACAGCGCAGTCGCGCCGTGGCGCAGATGTCGATATTCTCCTGATATGAGCCAGCAGAGTGATGAGCGCGCAGCGGCACGCAAGCGCGAGGTTCCACCCGATCCTGAGCCCAATCCGTCACTGAAGGATGAGCCTTGCCCCGGACCGGACGGCAAAGCGTACAACGAAGCCAAGGCCAAGCGGGAGTTTGACGACAAGTTCATTGATGAGCTAATGAAGGATCAGCCAGCGTTTCGAGGTGATTGGTTGCACCTGGCTCGGCTCGTGAAATGCGAATGCGAGGCGCGGAAGAGGCCTGTAGACGTCGAGAATCGTTTTGTAGAGTGGAATTATTGGTACAGCAAGTGTCGCGAGCGATTGCATCTCGAGCACGCGAACCTCAGAGGTTTGCACCTTGAGTACGCGAACATGAGTTTCGGACACTTTGAGCATGCAGACTTCACCTGGGCTCACCTCAACCATGCGGAGGTCGTCTTCGCGCATCTCAAACACGCAAATCTTCACGATGCGCACTGCGAGCACGCCAACTTCACCGCGGCGCATTTCGATCATGCAGTGGTCAATGAGTCAAACTTCAACTGCGCTGATCTGCGGTCCACCTACAAGCTCAGGTTTGACGACAATCCTGTCCGTGACATCCGCATCGAGGGTGATGCGCCTGACCCGTGGAGCGTGCTCCGCAGAAAGTACACCGGGCCGTGGTTCTTTCTGCATTTGCTCCTGCTTGTGATCTTCTTTGCGCCCTACACCGGTCGGCTCGTGGCGCTGACAGCGACGTCGCGTGCGGAGGAGTGGCTGGCGGCGCGCGGACCGGCGATTCGACAGGTCATTGCAGAGCGCGCCGATGCTGATCAGGTCGATGAATGGCTCGGGCTGTGGGATGGTGCCTGGGACGCTGCTGTTGAGCAGGCTGACGCACACAGCGAGCGCGTCATGGCGTGGTGGGTGCTTATTGGTGGAACGAAGGCGTGGTGGTTGGTGCCGTTCGGACTGATTGTCCTGCTATACAACCTGCTGCGCCTGGCGCTCACGCTGCGCGTGGGGATCCTGCGCGACGCTGAGGAGCGCTCGGGCGTGACGCCAAGGCTGGAGGAGTACATGGGCGCCGGCGCCAAGCCAGACCTTGACAAGGAGGAGGTCCACGCGCTTGGTTGGCTTGAGCGCTTTGGTCTGTATCGCCTGCACCAGATTGCGAGAGTGTTGTTGTGGTTCGCTTTTGGCTCTGTTGTGGTGAATTCTGTCGTCTGGCTTTCGACGACGTGGGTGTGGGTTCCGAAGTGATGAGAACGTCGCGACGCTGTCGCCCCTCACCCCAGCCCTCTCCCGGAGGGAGAGGGAGCAAAAGGCACGCTTGCTCACATCCCCAGCGGGCTGGGTTCGATCTTTGGCTTGCTGATCGTGCCTGTTACCTTGTAGCCCAGGAGGGAGTCGGTGACGAAGCTCAGAATGTCGCCAATGCCGCCCAGTTCTTTTCTGAGTTTCTCCACGACGCCTGCGCTGATGCGCAGGTTAAGCGAGGAGTCATAGCCAATCCTGCCTTTGCCTCGCGCATGGATGGCGGGTGTTGCGAGCGCAAACGCGGAGAGTTTGACGCCTTTGCGCGTGAAGCTGAACGTCGCGTCGAGTTTGTCGCGCAGCGAACGCTCCGCCTTTGTCACCTGTTTTCCGGAAAGCAGCGCAATCGCGTCCTGCAGCGCTCCCGACAGATCGCCCAGCAGTGGTAGGGCCAGCAGTCTGCCTTTGCGCACGATGAGCCAGCCATCGCCTCTGACAGATTCGGGCATCTGCTTGAGATTCGCGTCAGCAGTCACTTGCATGCTCAGCAGTCCCGCCATTTTGGGAGGCGTTTTGTTGTCGCCCCTTGCGCCCGCTGCGAGGAACTGCTGCAGATCGAGCTTGTCAATGGCGATCGCTGCATGCGCTGGCATTGCGTCAGGCGTCGACAAGCTAGCTTGGCCTTCGGTCGACTGCACGACTCCTCCAAGCGTGGTGACGATAGCTTTGTCGAGCGTAACGGTTCGATCCGCCATGGCTGCATGGATCTCGCCCAGTTCGATCGGGATCTGATAGTCTGCGAATGTCACAAAGAAATCTCGAAGTGTGGCGGATGCGTCGATTGTCGCTGCGTTTGGATCGCGCATCGGCGCCTCGCCTGAGACGTCGAGCATGAGCGAGCCCCGCGCGCTCAGCGAGCGCAGCAACGACTGCACTGCGGGGGGCAGCACAGCGTATGAATCTTCGTCGGAAAGGTTGAGCGCGATGTTGGCGCTGTCGAGTCGCAACAGCAGCGTGTCCAGATTCAGCGAACCTGCCGCCTGCATCGTCGCCAGCGGCGCACGGCCTGACGCGAACGAAAACCCATACCACCCAGGCTCCGTGGCATTTTGTGTGATAGGCTGCACATCGAGATCAAGCGTGAGCCCTGTTAGTTGCATGGGGGGCTGACCGCCTCCCGGGTCAAACGTGATGGCGCCATCGACGAGGGACAGGTTGCGAATCTCGAAGACCTCGCTGAGCCGGGACTCGGGCGCGACCGCATCCTGCTGGCGGATTGCGCCCGTCTTGACGAAGGGCAGCAATCCCTTGAAGCCACCCGAAGCGTCGTCGCGAATGAGTTTGAGATTGGCGCCAGTAATAGTGACGTCGCGGATGCGAATGGGCTGGCCCTTAACGGGACGCTGGGCGAGCGAAACATTCATGGCGTCAGCGCTGAGCACTTCGGTTCCGTCTGGCGCTGTGAAGCGCACGCCAGTCAGGCGCGCTGTGGCTGGCAGGTCGAAGTCGAACCGCTCAAAGGTCATCCTGGGAACGACATATGTTTGTGTCAGGCGAATGATCTGCCGAAGCGTCCAGTCATCCACACCCCCCGCGCCACGCGTAAAGAGGATCACGAACAGGGCGCCGAAGGCGATCACCACGATGATGAGCCCCAAGATCACGTTTCGGATTCGGCGGAGCACTGCGTATCTCCCTCAAACAGCAGGCGATCGAAGAGGAGACTCAATCACAAATACGAACGCTTCTACTGGGACAGTTCCTTTTTCTCTCCATGCGTATTCTTGTATTCTAACGCCAATCTTTCACACGGGCGGGACGCCCGCGCCACCGGTGAAGTTTGTGCCACTGGTGAACTTGGCGCCACCGGTGAAGTCTGCGCCGCTGATTGAAGTTTGCGCCGCTGGCTCAGGCGAGGGCGCTATGCAAGCGCACGCAGCGCGTCAGCATGAATATCACGGTCTTCTTCAGACCACAGCACAAATCGCACGAGGCGCAGCGAGGCGCAACAAGGCGCCTGCTGACGCACAGCGGTCATCGCGACTGAAGCAGCTTCTTCAATGGGATAGCCAAAGACGCCCGTCGAGATAGCGGGTGTCGCCAGCGATGTTGCGCCCAGTTCGTCCGCGATGCGCATTGCGTTCTGATAGCACAAAGCAAGCAGCGCTGCCGCGGGTTCATCGGCGCCGAAAATTGGGCCCAGGCAATGTATCACCCAGTTATTGGGTAGATCAAACGCAGGCGTCGCAACCGCTTGGCCGGGCTCGATTGGCGCGAGCGGTTTGCACGCTTCATAGAGCTCGGCGCCTGCGCCAGTGTGGATTTCGCCTGCGACGCCTGCGCCAGGCGCGAGGGGCGCATTTGCAGCGTTGACAACCGCGTCCATGTCAGGCTGGTCCGCAATGTCCCCCTGGGCGCATTCCACAGTGATCGGGGGAAAACCTCGGCGAAATGACGCCGATGCGCCCATGCAAAGCCTCGTGAGGATTCAGTTCGTCTCGCCAAGCTGCCAGCGGACGAAGGCTTTGATCGAGGCGCCGGCGGGGAGCAGATCCTTGATCTTCTTGTCAGGATCCTTGACGAAGGGCTGCTCGAGCAATGCGACCGACTCGAAGAACTTGCGCATTTTGCCTTCGACTATTTTTTCCGCAATTTCGCGCGGCTTGCCAGTTTCCATCGCCTATTCAATCGCGAATTTTCGTTCTTTCTCGACGACATCCTGGGGTATTTCCTCAGGTGAGACGCCCTGTGGCCTGGGCACCGCAGCGGCGATGTGCATGCAGATGTCGCGGAGCAGGTCCTGAGGCGCGCCGCCTGAGGCATGCACGACCACTCCAGTCTTGCCATCGTGGTGCACATAGGCGCCAAATGAGTCACCCTGACTGCCTGCGAGTTTTTGGCCGCGGGCAAAGTTCATATTTTCACTTGTTTTGATTCGTATTTCGTCAATAATGGATGTGATCTCATCGCTCGGCGTGAGTTGTCCAGCGTCGAGGCGCAGCGCGCCCTTTGCCACTTCGTCCGTCATGGCGATGAATTCTTCATTGCGCGCTGTGAAATCAGTTTCAGCGCGGATTTCGACAATGGCTGCGGCGCTGTTGTCGTCAGCGATCGCGACGCTGATGCGCCCTTCGCCTGTGGCGCGATCGACGCGCGCGTCCATTTTTCCCTTGAGTTTCTTGCGGATAAACTCCTCAGCCGCTTCGGGGTTTCCGCCCGACTCCTGAAGGGCTTTTTTGCACTCCATCATCCCAAGGCCAGTAGAGGCCCGAAGCGCCATGACGTCTTTCGCGCTGATCTCAGCCATTTCATCTCCGTTTACTGTTTCTTGTGCGTTCGCCAGCGATCCATGGGCTGGCGGGTGATCATCTTCAAGTGGTCAAGCAGAATCAATCCCGAGGGGGCTCACCGTCTCATTCGGTCGCGGTTTTCTCTGTTGCGCCGACGATGACGGACGATTCGGTCGTCTGCGCCGCAGCATGCTCAGCAGCGGGCGTGGCGGCAGGCTCAACTGCGGGATTGGCTGCAATCGCCGCTTCTGGACCAGCTTCCCCAGCAGCGGGTTGATCCGCTCGGTACTTGGCCCGGGAGCTTCGGCGTTTTGGCGTGCGGGCGTCGGCTGGACGTGCGCCGTCACCGGTGACTCCCGCAGCGGCGCTTTCATCGCTCTCGCGTTTTATCTCACGCCCCTGCATCCCGTCGATGATCGCGGAGCATAACTCACGAACAATGACGTCGATAGACCGCATGGAGTCGTCATTGCCGGGGATGCCGATGTCAGCCTGATCGGGATCGCCATCGGTGTCGATGAGACAGATCGTGGGAATGCCAAGCTTGCGCGCTTCGCGCAACGCGTTGACTTCGCGCTTGACGTCAATGACGACGACAGCGCCCGGCAGCTTGCTCATCCGTCGCACGCCTTCGAGGTTGCGACGGATCTTGCGCATCTCTCTGCGGAGGCGACTTTCCATTTTCTTTGAATAACTTGCGAAATTATCCTTTTCCGCGATGGCTTCGAGCTCTTCCAGGCGTTTCAGGCGCGAGCGAATGGTGCGAAAGTTGGTGAGTGTGCCGCCAAGCCAGCGCTCGATGACGTAGTGCATCTTGACTTCGGGAACACGCGTTTCGAGGACGGGCCTGGCTTGGCGCTTGGTGCCCACAAAGCAAACGTCTTTGCCCTCTGCGACAACCTTGGTCAGCAAGCGCTTGGCCAGGAGCAGGCCTTTAATGGTTTCGCGCAGGTCGATGATGTGGATGCCATTGCGTTTCCCGTAGATGAATCGCCCCATCTTCGGGTTCCAGTTGCTGGTGCGCTGGCCAAAGTGAATGCCAGACTCCACCAATTCCTGTACGAGTGATTCAGCCATCAGAGCCTCTCCGCTTGCTGTGCAGCGCTGCACGCGAGCCAATCTGTCAGCGGGGGTCGCGCGGTGCGAAACCCACAGGTCGGCCCGTCCGGGGCGCGCTTCGTGTACGCTGGCGCAGAGGCCAACGGTGACGTTCCTGAAATGTGCCCACACATCCCGTCTCGAACCCAATGTACGAGCGGGCGTCGACGGCTGACGCGTCGAGCCGACTAGTGTAGCGGCTGTGGGCGTCAGTGCAAGCGTCAGAGGGTCGACAAGGCCGATTTGGCGCCCCACGCGCCCTCACTCGGTCCGACACGGCGTCAGCGGGTGACGACGCGCTCTTGTTGGAGCCTGTCGAGCGCCAGGCGCCCTGCGACGATCGTTGCGACGGCCCTTGTTCGCAAGCATCTCCCTGCAAACGGGCTATTCGTTGCGCTCCCAGCGATTGCGCTCATGTCGAAGATCCACTGGCAGGTAGGGTCGATAATCGTCACGTCTGCGGGACCGCCTGCAGCGAGCCTGCCCAAGTTGAGCGCGTCAAGGTTGCACAGCGCTGCGGGATTGACCGTCATGCGCTCGATGAGACCTGACCAGTCGAGGGCGCTCGTTTCGACGAGCGCTTCCACATAGAGGGACAGCGCGGTCTCGAGCCCGAGGATCCCGAACGACGCTTCCGCGAATGACGCCTGCTTGCTGTCCGCAGTGTGGGGCGCGTGGTCTGTCGCCAGTACCGTGATGACGCCGTCTGCAACCGCTTGGCGCAACGCCTGCCGGTCGCGCTCCTCGCGCACGGGCGGATTCATCTTGGCGAGCGTGTTGTAGCCGTCGCACGCATCGTGCGTCAGCGTGAGGTGGTGGGGGGAGGCTTCACCCGTGACGAGACCCGCCATCTGGGAATCGGTCTGGGCGCGTCGCAGGATTTCAACTGTCCCCGCGCTGCTCACGTGCTGTACGTGGTAATGGGCGCCGATGGCGCAATTGAGCGTGATGTCGCGCTCGACAATGATCTCCTCCGCTTCGCGTGGCCAGCCGACTAAGCCAAGCCTGGTGGACGCCGCGCCGTCGTGCATCGAGGCGCCTTGGGTGAGCGTCGCTTCCTGCGCGTGCTGCATGAAAGACCGGCTGGCGTCCTTCGCTGACAGCAGCACCTGCTGCATGACTTGCGCCGACGCAACGCAGTCGCCATCATCGGTGAACGCGACAGCGCCAGCGCTTGCGAGGCCGCGCATATCCGTGACGCGCTGTCCCGCTCGTCCCAATGTCGCAGCAGCGGTCGGGAAGACCCTGCAGCGAGCCGTTGTTGACGCCCGCTCGACAACCCAGCGGACGCGCGCAGGCGTGTCGATGGGAGGCGACGTGTTGGGCATGCACACAACGCTCGTGAAACCACCTGCGACAGCAGCCTCGGCGCCGCCTGCGATGGTCTCTGCAGGTTGTGGCGCGGGCTCGCGAAG
>Ga0114931_10008417_pt1 | contig 12489 bp, 11 predicted proteins | sample 2SBtaG_FD_89579 | JGI IMG/M metagenome (GOLD analysis project Ga0114931, IMG submission 89579) | Deep subsurface microbial communities from Kolumbo volcano to uncover new lineages of life (NeLLi) - 2SBTROV14_V59a metaG | ecosystem: Environmental > Aquatic > Marine > Volcanic | place: Kolumbo...
CTCCGGGGCACCAATTACTCTGGCAAGGCTATACCGCCATGCAGTACATGAGTGTCGGCTACTCCTTGGTAGATGATGGGTGATCCCTTGTTGTGGTATTGGGATTTGTGGGTAAATGGCAGGCCTAGGGCGTTGTCGCCGGGGTCATAACACACGATCTCATCGCACATGGCGGCGATGCGAGTGTCCTGGTCTTCGGCACCGGCCGCAGTCGCCTTGAGACCGTAAATGTATTTGCCGGCGGCGCGTGCGTACCCGCACTCGAAACCGGCCCAGGCTTGGTTGTCGATGCCGTCGAGCACCGCGATCACGATGTCCGATTCGTTCAATACCTGTTCGTAGCAGGCCTGTAACTCGTGGGCGCTCATTGCCTGGGGGTCGATCTGCAGGTCTTCCTGTGGGATGGCGAGTTCGAGATAGGGGTTGTGCGCGGTGATCGCCGCGCGCAGCGCATCGTTCCACCAGCGTGCCGCCTGGGAAAGGCTGTAGGCGGCGAGATACGCCTTGACACCCGTATGGCTCCCGGAGGTGGTGCCCGGCATCGCCCTATCGAACTCCGAACCGGTCTCGGGTTGGGCGGCAACGGCCAGCGCCTCTTCCAGGGTGAATGTTTTTTCGAACAACGCATGGCCTACGATAACCCCGAGGATATTCGGCAGATAGCGCAATCGGGCGATATCGTCCAGGCGACGTACCGTGCCACTGGAAAACAGCGGGATCGAGATTTCGCTACTGAGTTCCACACCGAGCGCCAAGGATTCAGAGGCGTCGCCCTCGAAGCGGTTGACGTCGGTGTGAATGATGCCGGCGATACCCGTTAGTTCGAAATCGCTCACCAGATCCTTGGGCTGATAGGAGGTCTCGGTCTGCCAGCCATTAATCATGACTCGGTCGTTCTGGGTCGCCAAATTCACCACGATCCCGCCAGGGAAGCGACTACTGGCCTCCTGGATCAGCGCCTGATTGGTGATCGCGGCGGTGCCGAGTACTACCCGTGCCGCACCGGCCTCGAACCATTCGATGATCTGATTGAGAGTTCGGATCCCGCCCGCGACTTGAATCGGGATCGATGCATGGGCAAGTATTTCCTTGATGATGGCACTGTTGTCCGATTCCCTTCGGAGTGCCGCATCGACATCGACGACGTGCATCCACTCCGCGCCGCCGGCTTCAAAATCCCGCGCCGCCTGTTGTGGGGACCCTTTATGCACAATGTGATCGCCGACATTTTTGGAGCGAGTCACCAGTTGGCCGTCTTGGATCTGTATTTCAGGCAATATGATCATGGTCCGATATTCCTTCTGCGGCGGCCACTCCCTGGCCGTTCGATGAGTTTGATAGGCGTCATGCGGCTGTTCGCAGGGTGGCAAATTGCCAGACCGGTGGGCGGGTCACATGAGGAAATACAGTATAACAAGACCCTACTTGCGCGGTCATGGGATGCTTAGCCATCCCCTCATTTTTCAGCCCTCAATCAACCCTGAACATTGCCCGGAACACCGCATGCTGCCGACCGTTCCTTATTCTGAGTCACGAGAGGCTCTTGCAAAATTGCAAGAGCCGAGCGGTTCAGGGATGAACCGCCATTTTCGACGGATGTAATCCGTTGAAAATGAAAAAACGGGGAAATCGCATTTTCCGGTTTCGTCTTGCAAAACTGCCTTCCATGGCAGTTTTGCAAGTACCTCACGACATATCTAATAATCGCTCCGGTACAGTGATTGCGAAGGCGTTAGCCAGCCAACCTCAACGAGCGGGATTTCCTCTAACTTATCCATTGGAGTCCAAGCAATTAAACCTAGAATCCTCAGTTGACCACTACATTCTGACAGTAACCGGCTGATGTGAATGCCTTTAATGCCGATCGATGTCTTCACCCGCCCGGTGAATCACGCTACGGGGCAATTGCACGTTTGCGGCGGCGCAGGGCGGCGTTACAACGCTTTGAATAGAACGACAATTGCGCATCGTTGTGCCTTGCCCTGCACCACCGCAAACGCACACTTCACCCCGCCCAACTGAGGGTTCTAGGTTAAAGAAACCGGCATGGGTAAAAATAAGCCGGATACGTACGCTGTCGGTACAGAGAATTGGGAAAAAGCTCGGCTCTGTCGAGCCAGAGCAAATGGGGGAAATTATCGATGGGCTCAACCAGATAATCGGGATGTAACGAATAGGCTTGGATCGTGAGAGCGAAGCGGACTACGATCTTATCCAAATGTCGGACGAGGCTGGCCGCGACGACCGGCCCATCGATAAGCAAATATCTTTCTGCTATCCGCTACGGCAATCACCGGATGCTGTTGCCGGTCCTCGAATGGCGTATTTCAGTGCGCCGTCGGTTCCAATTCGCGTGCGACGGCGCGGATGCGCTCGACGATCGCGTACACGCCGACGTGCCGCGTCGGGCTCAGATGCTCGAAGAGTCCGAGCCTGTCGAACAGTTCGTCGGCGTTGACTGCCAGAGATTCCGCCGGTGTCTTACCCGAGTAGACCTTGAGCAGGAGCGCGATGACGCCACGGATGATGGGGGTGTCACACTCGGCGCGGTACTCGATCACGCCATCGTTGAGGGTTCCGACCACGTACACGTTGCTGAGGCACGCGTGGACCTTGGTGGCGTGGGTCTTGTCGGTCGCGGGCAGTTCGCCGAGGCGATTCCCGAGGTCGGTGATGTACTCGTAGCGTTGCTCCCAGTCGCCGAGCAGCTCGAAGTTCCTGGCGAGTTCGTCGATGGTAGCGGTCGCAGTCATTCTCGTGCGGTCTCGATTCTACGATGGGGCTAGTCTACGCCCGGATGGCGGCGGTTTCAGATTCGCTGCGCCGGCGGCGCTTCCGGGCGCGGGTGAGTTCGCCCGGATGGCGGGTATCGGGCGCACTGTCCGTGCATCTTGCCACCTGGGGCCCGTTCTTCCTCAAGTTCATCATCTCGCATCGGGCGGTAAACTGTGCGATCCCGGCGAACAGCAAGGTCAAGCATATGAATGACAATATGCAGGCAGGCAGAGGCCGGTTGCCGAACGCCGAGCAGCGAGCCAGGATGGCAAGCTATTTCGAGTCGCTGTAGCAATCGCCGGGAGTAGCGGCAAGTGCTCGGCAACCCCGTGCTCGGGGCTCGAGTGGCGGAGCGAGTTTTGAACCGAGCCCTTGGTGTAAGGTGAGTCACTCGATGTGGTTGAGATGAAACGGACGATGAAGACGATCATCACAATGACGCTCGTAGGCCTGACCCTGGCAGTGGGTCTCGTCGCTCCGTCGTTCGCCGCTTCGCGCGGGGCGATGTTGCTGGGCGAGCAGCGCTTCAAGTGCAAGAAGGGCTGGGTGGCGCTGCTCAGCACGCCACGGCGCACGATTCCCCCGGCAAAGTATGAAACGGTCACGGTGCACGCGCCCAACGGGATCCTTCGCTATACCTGCGGCACTCGGCCGGGGCAGATCATTTGCCCCATTGATACGACGATAATTTCCATTCGGCGCGGCGCGATAGGCGGGACGTTCCGTGTGGAGTGTCGCGGAATCCCGTTCGGCATCCTCGGCGCCAAGGTTCCGGAAGGAGACGGGTCCGCGGCGCCGACGGCACCGGCAGGTAGCCAGTAGACACCATCGTCAAACGCCGAGGTGTCGGCGCTGAATCTCCGGCGCGGCGGCAAGCTCGCTGGAAGGGCCTTCATAGACGATCCGGCCCTTGGCGATGATCAGGTTGAGGTCGGCGATTCCGAGCAAGGCACGGACGTCTTTGTCGACCACGATCGCGGCGATCCCGGCGTACTTGATGCGGCGGATCACCGACCAGATTTCCTTGCGGATCAGGGGCGCGAGACCCTCGGTGGCCTCGTCGAGCAGGATCAGTTCCGGGTTGGTCATCAGTGCGCGCCCGACGGTAAGCATTTGCTGTTCGCCGCCGGAGAGTTGGTCGCCCATGTTGTCCATCCGTTCGGCCAGTCGTGGAAAGAGATCCAGCACCCGTTCGAGCGTCCAGTCCTGGCGTCCGGCGTGTCCCGCGCGCGCCGCCATCAGCAGGTTCTCACGTACCGACAGGTTGGGGAAAACGCCGCGATCCTCCGGCACGTAGGCGATACCGGCACGGGCCATGCGGTGCGCCGGGGACCCGGTGACGTCGCGGCCACGGAGCTTGACCGCGCCTCTGCGGGGTGGCGTGAGACCGAGCAGCGAGCGCAGCAGGGTGGTTTTGCCCATGCCGTTGCGACCCATCAGGCTGACGGTCTCACCCGCATGAACGGTGAGTCCGACGCCGTGCAGGATGTGGCTGTCGCCGTAGTAGCTGTGCAGATCCCGCGCTTCCAGCAGTGGCGCGGCGGCGGTGCTCATGGGGCGTCGTCCTCCTCGCCCAGATAGGCCTCGCGCACTGCGGTGCTGGTGCGGATCTGCTCCACCGGGCCGGTCTCCAGCACCTCGCCGTTGACCATCACGGTGATCCGATCGGCGATCGAAAATACCGCGTCCATGTCGTGCTCGATGAGGATCAGGGTGTGTTCCTGCGCCAGGCGGCGCAACAGTTCGATGACCTGCAACGATTCGTCGCTGCCCATCCCGGCGAGTGGCTCGTCGAGCAGCAGCAGTTCCGGCTCGGTGGCGAGCATCATGCCGATTTCCAGTTGCCGTTGCTCGCCGTAACTCATCGTGGCGGCGACGCTCGCGGCGCGTTGTTCCAGGCCGCAGGCCGCGAGCGCCCGCTCGCTGCGTTGTCGAACCGCGAACAGCTTGTGTGCGGGCCGAAAGAAGCGCATCGAGGTATGCTCGCGCGACTGTGCCGCCAGCCAGCAGTTCTCGAAACAGGTGAGACGGGGGAAGATATTGGTCTTCTGGTAGCTGCGCCCGACGCCGGCTTGGGATACGCGATCGGGCGGCAGGCCGGTGATGTCACGGTCCTTGAAGCGGATCTTGCCGCCGCTGGGGGCAAGATCGCCGGAGAGCATGTTGATCAGGGTGGTCTTGCCCGCGCCGTTGGGTCCGATGATCGCGTGGACCAGCCCGCGACCAAAGCACAGCGACACGTTGCTGACCGCCGCCAGGGCGCCGAAGGACTTGGAAAGGTCATCGGTGACCAGGATCGCGTCACTCACCGTGACGCTCCGGGGGTGGGCGAGCAGTACGGCGTGTAAAAAGTGCGCCGATCTGGTGGGGAAGGCCGGCGATGCCGTTGGGCAGGAACAGCACCACGGCGATCACGAATCCGCCCATCAGCAGCAACCAGTGTTCGGTGAGTTCCTGGAACCAGTCCTGCAGAAAGACCATCGCGAACGCCCCCAGCACCGCGCCGTAGAGCGTTCCGATGCCGCCGAGGATGACCATCATCAGTACCGTGCCCGACTCGTGCCAGCCGAGGTAGGCGGGACTCATGATGCCGCCGTGTACGCCTTGCAGGAAGCCGGCGAAGCCGGCCAGGGTGCCGGCGATCACGAAGCTCACCAGTTTGTAGCGAAAGGTCGCGAAACCGAGCGCGCGGGTGCGTGCCTCGTTGGCCCGAATCCCCTGGATGACGCGCCCGAAGGGTGAGCGCAGGATCACGCGCAGCAATGCATAGGCGCCAATCAGGCTGGCCAGGACCACGTAATAGAGCGTGTTGACATTGTCCAGATTGAGCAGCGTCACGCCGCCGACGCTGACACCGGGTTTGAAGTAGATGAATAAACCGTCGGAGCCGCCCAGCGCGGTGTTGTCGTTGAAGAAATAGAACAGCATCTGGGCGAAGGCGAGGGTGATCATGATGAAGTAGATCCCGGAGGTGCGCACCGAGAACCAGCCGATCACCAGCGCCGCGAGCGCGCTCCCCAGCAGGCACAACGGCAGCGCCAGCCAGATGCTGACCGGTCCGGTCTCGGGTGTGCTGATCGCCAGCAGATAACCGGACAGGCCGAAAAAGGCCGCGTGACCGAAGCTGATCAACCCGGTGAAGCCGATCAGCAGATCGAGGCTCATGGCGAAGATCCCGAGGATCATCATCCGCACCACCAGATCGACGTAGAAGCTCTCGCCGAACCGCGGAAAGACGGCCAGCGCGATCACGCCGAGCGCGAGCAGAATGGTGACCGAACGGGAGGGATTGTTCACGCGCGCCCGAACAGGCCACGGGGTCGCCAGATGAGCACCACGGTCATGGTGGCGTAGACCATCACCGAGGCTACGTCGGGCAACAGCACCTCGCCGAAGGTATCCGCGAGGCCGACCAGCATCGCGCCGATGAAGGCGCCCTTGACCGAGCCGATGCCGCCGATCACGACCACCACGAAGGACACGATCAGGATCTGGTCGCCCATGCCCGGGTACACCGAACTGACCGGCGCGTCCACCATCCCGGCGAAACCCGCGAGCGCCGCGCCGAGGCTGAACAGCACGGTAAACAGGCGGCGCACGTTGATGCCCAGCGCCTCGACCATCTCGCGGTTCACCGAACCGGCCCTGATCATCATCCCGAGTCGGGTGCGGCCGATCAGCACATACAGTCCGGCGGCGACCGCCAGACATACCAGCGAAATGAACAACCGGTAGACCGGGTAGACCTGGTTTTCGGTGAGCGGCAGCGAGCCACCCAGGATCTCGGGGATCGGCACGCTATGGTAGTCCGTGCCCCAGAGGATCTTCTGGACCTCGTTGAGTACCAGGATCAGCCCGTAGGTGAGCAGCACCTGATAGAGGTGGTCGCGCCGGTAGAGAAAGGAGATCGCGAATCGCTCGATGAAAAAGCCGATCGCCAGCATGATCGGGAGGCCCAGCAGGACCGCGTAGAGCAGATTGTCGGTGATCCCGGTGAGCCAGTAGACCAGGTACGCGCCGAGCATGTAGAAGGCGCCATGGGCGAGGTTGATGATGCCCATGATGCCGAAGATGAGCGTCAGCCCGCTCGCGACCAGGAACAGCAGGAAACCGTACTGGACGCTGTTGAGTAGCTGGATGAGAAAGGTCATGAGGATCATCTGTTCGAGGTCACTCGCGGTGCCTGCCCGCCGGCGTCCGACGCGCACGGTACCAGCAACACGCGGCGCCGCTGCTCAGGTTGTCAGGTTCCGGGTTCAGAGGTTCAGAGGTTCCGTGGTTCAGAGGTTCCGTGGTTCAGAGGTTCAAGGTTGGAGGACTTGCGTCGTTCCTCGTCCTCGGGGTTGTCGATGACTCCACGAATGGCAGCCGGGTTGCTCCGTAGGCCGGCATAAGCGCAGCGTTTCCGGCATTCGCTGCGAAGCTCCCGGACGCGGTGCCGGGAACGCGCTGCGCGCTTATCCCGGCCTACGTTGTCGGTGTAGACGCCACACCTCAAACGCTTTAAATCGTTCATTTTCGCTATCTTCAACCGTGAACCGTGAACCCTTGAACCCCGAACCCGAGCGGTTACAGCAAAGATAAGGACCCCGACCGGTTCTCGGTACGGGGCCCCTTACAGCCTGGACGAGCGGCTAGGCCATCCTGCAGCCACGCGCCGGATCGGCGAGCGCTTTGGCGGCCACGCCTTGTAGTTGTTGTTTGCCGCCGTGCACCTCGCGCAGATAGATATCCTGGATCGGGTTGTGAGCCTTGGACATCTTCCAGTGCCCGCGCGGGCTTTCCGGGAACTCCGCGCCCTCCATGGCCTTGACCAGGTCCGCGGTCGCGCCGGTGTCGCCGCCGACCGCCGCCATCGCCTTGATCAGCAGCGAGCCGGTGTCGTAGCCCTGTACCGCGAATACGTTGGCGGCCTTGCCGGTGGCCTTCTCGTAGGCCGCGCGGAACGCCCGGTTGGCGGCATTGTCCAGATCCGCCGAATAGTGCAACGTGGTGCGGATCCCTTCGGCCGCGGCGCCCTGGGCCTTGGATACCCCTTCGGTCAGAAATCCGGGCCCGTAGAGCGGGATGGTTTTTCTGATCCCGGCGGCGTCGTAGTCCTTGACGAATTTCACCGCGCCGCCACCCGAGAAGAAGGCAAACACCGCGTCGGGCTTGAGCGCCGCGATTTCCGACAGGTTGGCCTGGAACTCCACCTTCGGGAACGGCACTTCGATGTTCTTGATCACATTGCCCCCGGCCTTTTCGAAGGCTTCGCGACCAGCGGCCATCATCTGGCGACCCGCGGAGTATTTCCAGGCGATGGTGATCGCACGTTTGTGCCCGTCCTTGGCCATCACCTGACCGCCCGGGTAAGCCGGCTGCCAGTTGGTAAACGAAGTGCGGAAGATGTTGGGGGAACACAGCGGGCCGGTGACCACGTTCGAGCCCGCGTTGGGGACGATCATGATCGGTGTGGAGCGTGGCCCCAAAATCTTGGCCATGACTTGGGCGATGCCCGAATGCACCGGGCCGACGATGAAGTCCACCTTATCCTTGTCGGCCAGCTTTTTGGTGTTCTGCGGGGCCTTGGGGACCGACATCTCGCTGTCGATTCGCACGTACTCGACCGCTCGTCCGCCGAGCTTTCCGCCGGCTTGCGCGATGCGCAGTTTCAGTGCGTCGGTAATCGAGTTGCCGAGCATCGCGTAGGTGCCGGAGTAGGGTAGCAGGATCCCGAGTTTAACCTTGGCGGTTCCCGCGATCGCGAAACGCACCGGGACGATGCTTGCCGCGGCCGATACCCCGGCAGCGGCGGCGGTTCCTTTGAGAAACTTGCGGCGTGAGACGCCGTTGGCGGCTTTGTCGTTCATGCCTGATCTCCTTTTTGCGGCAGTTTGCATTCGTTATGGTGATGGGCGATTCGGATCGCGCTACCGGTTGGACTCCACGGTCCGGATACGCGTTCGCGGCTTCCCCCTCGAGGCGCAGTCCCACCGTTGCGTGGTCGGTGGCTCACGCTTGAGTTGGATAATACTACAGAGTCCGGGTGGGTTAGAGGGCGGGTGATCGGCGCGGCGGTTGTGGCTCGCTTGTTGACGACCGCTGGCGGGCGCGGCCGGTAGTCGAACTACGCGCCAGCCGGGGATCAAGCCGATCGGGCCGCGCCGGTAGTGCGCCGTCGTCCGGGTTCGTAAGCGCAAGGATCGCTCATCGAGCGACAGGGCAGGGTGAGCCACCGTCGGACCCCTATCCCATAACCCATATCCTTCGTGCCTGATCGTGCAAAGCCACGCAACGCCGGCCGTGCGGGCGACGGCAAAGAGGAGCGGTAAGGAAAAGGGGGCCACCCGTCGGCCGTCCTCACCCAATCGAAGAGATGGGGTCCTGCTCTTCTTGCTCTACGTTTTCTTGAGCGCGTTGAGGCTCATACCGCAGAGCCCTTGGCGTCGTCTGGCATCGCTTCTTCGGTTGGCTGCTGCTGGACAACATTGTGACGACTGTGTAACGTCGTTCAAGGCGGGGATTAATCCAACCGTGCGAGGAGACTGAAGCATGAAAAAGGGCGCTACACCAGAGCTTAGTCAGAAGTGGTGGTCCAAGAATAAAGCGGTGACGCTTGGATCGACCGGATTGGGCAAGGCACTGAAGAATTTCGAGAGTGCCAAAGCGAAAAAGAATCCGGTCGCGATTGCGACGGCGATTCGTGAAATCGAACCGGTACTGAAGAAGGCGATCTCCAAATGCGACAAGAAACGTCATGCGGAAACGCTCGGGGCACTGACAAAGTATCCCAATCTGCTGGTCAAGGAACGCGAAGCCGTCATTAATACGATCGAGGCATGGGCGACCAAAGGAATGGTCGTTAACATGGATTCGGGCGACAACATCATCGACAAAGCGGTTGACGATATCTACAAGAAAAGGGGGCTGCAGGAAGACGCCGCACTCCTGCGTCCCGGCGAAGTCGGGCCGGTCGGTACGCACTCTGGAAAGTCCGACGCCGACAACGCCGATTTTTCAAAAATGAACGATTCCCCCATCGTCCTACTCGCACATGGCACACCCAGTTTCGGAAAAGTACCCAGCGGCGCTCAACAAACGGCGACGAAGTTCGCCGACAAGAAGCCCGCGGCGATTGTCAGCTTCTTGGAAAAATCGTTGGACAAGAGTTATGCCGGGATGATCTATCTGGACGGCTGTTATACCGCGGCGGGGAATTCGCCGATGAATTTCGCCAAACAGGTTTACGACGGCCTGCTGAAGAAGGGCTACATTTACCTGCAAGTCAAAGGAAATCTGGGAGTCGCCTGCACGACCAAGTCCGGCAAGGAACTGGTCAGCCACGGACAAGTCGACAACGAGCGGAATAAGCTTGAAAAGCAGTTGAAGACAGCGAGGGCAGCCTACAAGAAACTGGACACTTAGGTTCGAACAGCCGACTCGCCGGATCCGAAGAAGGTGCAGATTCGCGATCAGTTGGACACGAAAATAAAGGAAATGGTCGCGGAGCAGAGAAAGCTGTATATCGAGGGGCTCACGGGAACATTCGGCCCGAAAAAGAAACGTCCGAAACTCTAGCCCTAAGCCCCGCGATGCCGATGCCGATGAAGAGCGCCAGAGTGAGGTAGACGCACCGATAGCGGTCCTTGCAGATGCCGGCCCGATGCAGGTTTTCAGCCTGAATGGCGGCGTCGTCAGGACTCGTAACAGAAGGGATCGTCCACCGAAGGGCTGGGCTGGGTGAACCAGTGCGGCCCGTCTTCGCTCATGTGGAAGTGGTCCTCCAGGCGTACCCCGAACTCGCCGTAGAGACAGATCATCGGCTCGTTCGAAAAGCACATGCCGGGCGCGAGCGGGGTGCGGTCGCCGCGTACCAGATAGGCCGATTCATGCACATCGAGGCCGATCCCGTGGCCGGTGCGGTGCGGCAGGCCGGGTACCGCGTAGCCGGGACCGAGGCCGGCCGCTTCAATGACGCGGCGCGCCGCGGCGTCGAGCGCCTCGCAGGGCGCGCCGATCCGGGCGGCGGCGAAGACCGCCGCCTGGGCGTCGTGCTCGAGCTTCCAGATCTGGCGCTGGCGCGCGTTCGGCTCACCGTAGACGTAGCTGCGAGTGATATCCGAGTGATAGCCCTCGACGGTGGCGCCGGTGTCGATCAGCACCATGTCGCCGTGCCGCAGGGTTTGTGGATAGGGCACGCCATGCGAATAGGCGGTCGGCTCACCAAACAGCACGATGCAAAAGCTCAACGGGCCGTCGGCGCCGAGGCGCCGGTGGGCGTCGGCGATGAATGCTTCGACCTCGGTGGTGGTGATGTCCTCATCAAGGATCCGCGCGGTCGCCTTGTGCACCTCCAGGGTGATGTCTTTGGCGCGTTGCATCAACGCGATCTCGGCCACGGATTTGATCCGGCGGCAGGGCGCGGTGATGGTGCCGGCGTTGACGAAGTGGTAAGCGTCGCTCGCGCGCCGCAGGCCGTCGTAGACGAAAAACGGCGTGGTCTCGTCGATCGCGACGGCGCCGCCGGCAACGCCTCGCTCGCGCAGTGTGTCGATCACCAATGCGTGGGGATTTTCATGCTCTTCCCAGGTCCGAACCCGGTCGCCGATGCTCAACATCGCGCGGGTCTTGGCCTCTTCGAAGGCCGGACACAAATAGCTGATGTCCCCCGTCGCCGGCAGCACCGCGCCGTGCAGGCGTTCGCTGGGGTGAAGTCGCAGGCCGGTGTAGTAGTAGAGGTTGGTCGAGGCGTCGAGATAGAGCGCCGCGACCCCTTGCTCGCGCATCAGGCGCTGGGCCCGGGCGATGCGTTGCCGGCGCTCCGTGTCCGTGATCGGCCGCGCGTCGCCGCGCATTGATTCCATGTGATCGAGTTCCGCCCGAACGCTCGATCCGCCGACGCCCAGGGTCATCGATTTCCCTTTTCCGGCCGCGGCGCCGGGGTTCCGTCCGCCAACGGGCGTTCGTCTTCAAAACGGGTCCGGTGGCCGTGTTCGATCGCTTCGAGCAACCAAGGATAGGCGCGGGCGAAGGCGCCGAGCACTTCGTCGCGGGGAAAATCGTCGTACAGGCCGTGGTCGCGCAGATACTCCATGTGTCGATGACCGTGGCCGTCGTAGGCATGGAGCAGGGTTTCGTGTTCGCCGTCGAAATCCAGCGGAGCGACCCCGAATCGCTCGCACAGCTCGATGTTGAAGGTCGGCGTGACTTTGACCCAGCGCCCGTTGAGGTAGAGCGCGGTGTAGCCGTGATAGATGAACTTGTCGCTGCCCATCAGGCGCCTCAGCTTGTCGGTGTTCAGGTGGTTGCGCACGTCGGCGTAGCCGAGCCGGGCCGGGATCGCGCAGGCGCGCGCCGCCGCGCACAGCAGGATCGCCTTGGGCACGCAGAATCCACGGCCCGCCGCGAGCAATCGACTCGCCACGTAGGTATCCGGATCCAGGCTCATCGCGTAGGGGTCGTAGCGGATCCCGTCGCGCACCGCCAGGTAAAGCCGTTGTGCCTGAACTCGCGGTTCGCTTGCCCCCGCGATCGCCGTGCGCGCGAAAGCGACGACCCGCGGGTGGTCGGCGTCGATGAAAAGGGTAGCCTGGAGCGCGCGATTCATGCCGGGAAATCTCCGCGCGAGCGCCGTGACGATCAGCCCTGTTGTAGTTCGCGCAGCTTGAAACGCTGGATCTTGCCGGTGGCGGTCTTCGGCAATTCCTCGACGAAGTTGAACCAGCGCGGGTA
>Ga0114931_10008418_pt1 | contig 12489 bp, 2 predicted proteins | sample 2SBtaG_FD_89579 | JGI IMG/M metagenome (GOLD analysis project Ga0114931, IMG submission 89579) | Deep subsurface microbial communities from Kolumbo volcano to uncover new lineages of life (NeLLi) - 2SBTROV14_V59a metaG | ecosystem: Environmental > Aquatic > Marine > Volcanic | place: Kolumbo...
CTCACCTCCACCCGATCGCCGGTCACCCCGGTCGGGTCGAAGTGGTAGCGCGGGGTACGGGCGTGCTTCGGGTCGAGGCCGATGAGCAGGCAGGCGACGTTGAACTCGTAGGCGGTGGCGCCCGCCTCCAGGGTCGACTCGTACCCCTTGTACCCACCCTTGGTGCAGAGGATGAACTCCTGGGTCCCCTCGTCCTGGTGGACCTCTGCCGGGACCGTGAAGCGGCGCTGGTTACGGTCGACCTCGATGAGGCCGACGCGGAGGTGGCCGTTGCCGAGGTCCTGGACTTTGGGGTTACGCAGGGCATCCTCGGCGGTCGACTTTGCCTTGTGAGCGTCGGGGAGACTCCCCGCGGGATCGTCCGCGATGGCCGGCAGGGCGGTGAACAAAACCAGGGCGAGGGTGGCAAGACGGATCATGGCGGCTCCTCCCAAAAGGGGTGTGCCGTGAGGCTCCGAGAGCACGGTAACGAAGTCAAGGTGGTTCCTGGGTCGGCGCCGGGGGCTCCAGCGCCGACCCAAGGAGTGCGACCTATCGCGTGCGGGTACGCGTCGCCGGCGTGGCCGAGGCCTCGTTTGAAAGGGGCGACTCCTTGCCGCTGCCATCGAGCCAGGTGACCACGTAGTGGTAGGTGGTCCCGGTGACGAGCCCCTGGTCGAGGTAGGTGCAGTAGGCGGTGGTGTGGTTGGCGGCCACGAGCTGGTACGGACCTCCCGCGGTGGTGCTGCGGTAGATGTTGTAGCTCGCCGCGTTCGCCACACAGCTCCAGACGAGCTGTACCTTGTCCAGCTTCGGCCGGGCGGTGAGGTCGGTGATGGGCGGCATCTTCGGGGCAGCCACCGAGACCAGCAGGGTAGCGCTGCCCACCCCGCCGTCGTCGTCGGTGACCGTCACGGTCACCGTGTAGGCCCCGGCCGTCGGGTAGGTGTGGCTTCCCGCCACATCTCCGTTACCGCCGTTCTCGCTGACAATGCCGGCCTCGCTCGCACTACCGTCGCCCCAGTCAATGGTTGCTGTGTGTGTGTCGAGGGTGCCGGGATCGGTGAAGGTGGCGGCGAGGACCACACTCCCACCCTCATCGATCGCCTGGTCCGGTCCGGCAACGACCGTCGGTGCCACGTTGTTCACCACGACCTGGCTGGTGCCGGTGTCGCTGAGGGTGCCATCAGAAACCTTCACCGCTACCGGGTAGGTACCGTCATCGACACCGTCGTAAAGGGTGGTGGCGGTGGCGGCGTCGGTGTAGACACCGTCGTCATCAAGGTCCCACGCATAGGTGAGCGGGTCTCCGTTCGGGTCGGAAGAGCCGCCGGCGTCAAGGGTGACAGCGCCGCCCTCGTCCACCGCATACGGTCCGCCGGCGTCGGCGGTGGGTGGCGCATTACCGCTCCCCACCGAGACCCGGAAGGTGTCGGAGCCGCTGGCGCCGCCGTCGTCGGTGACCGTGACGGTTACCGTGTAGAGGCCGGAGGCGGCGTAGGCGTGGGAGCCCGTGGCCGAGCCGGCGCCGCCCGCCTCGGACACCGGGGCGGCCGCGGCCGGGGTACCATCGCCCCAGTCCACCGTGGCGGTGTGGGTGTCGTCCGTCCCCGCGTCGGTGAAGGTGGCCGGTGGGAGGCTTACCGTCTGGCCGACGATCGCCCCCTGGTCGGTGCCGGCGTCGACCACCGGTGCCACGTTGCGGACGGTCACCTGGAGGGTCGCCTGGCCGCTCCCGCCGTCGTCATCGGTGACGGTGATCGTCACCGTGTAGGTGCCATCCTGGGCGTAGGCGTGAGAGGTCGCGAGGGAGCCATTTCCGCCCGCTTCGGTGACCGAGACCGCCCCGAGTGGGGAGCCGTCACCCCAGTCCACGGTGGCGGTGTGGGTGTCGAGGGTCCCCGGATCGGTGAATGTGGCGGTAATCGCGGCGGTGGTCCCCTCGTCGATCGCCTGGTCGGCGCCGGCGGTGACCGCCGGGGCCACGTTGTTCACCACCACCGAGGTGGTGGTGGTGTCGATGAGGATGCCATCGGAGACCCACAGCCCGACGGTGGCGGTGGCGTCGTCGACACCGGTGTAGGCGGCGGTGGCGTTGCTCCCGTCGTCGTAGGCACCGTCGTTGTCGAGGTCCCAGGCATAGGTCAGGGGGTCACCATTGGGATCGGAGGAGCCGCTTCCATCGAGGGTGACGCTGGAGCCTTCGTCCACGGCGTACGGCCCACCGGGGTTCGCGACCGGCGGCTGGTTCGCCACCACCGTCACAGTAGTGAAGTCGAAGTCGGCGAGGCGCTCCTCCGGATCCTGCACCCCGTTGCCGTTGGTGTCGTTGAGGACCGCGTTGTCGGTCACCCGCAGGCCGATGTTCTGGACCCCCGGAGTGGTGAAGGTGACCACCAGGAGCTTGCCGGTGACGTCCCCGAAGGTGCCGTCGTTGTTCGTGTCCCACTCCCACGCGGTGATGAAATCGGTGGGATCGATATCGAAGGAGCCCGAGCCGTCGAGGGTGCAGGGGATCCCCGCGGTACAGGTGGAGGGGCCGCCCGCGTCGGCGATTGGCGGGTGCGGCGGCACGGCGACGGTGATCACCGCGGTGTCGGTGTCGGTCTTGGGCGGGGCGTTGTTGTCGGTGACCCGCAGCCGCACGGTGACGTTCTGCGGCAGGGTCGCGGGCGGGTAGTCGGCAGAGCTGTAGGTCACCGTGGTGGTGGGGTCGGTGGAGCTGGTGTCATAGACGCCGTCGCCGTCGAGGTCCCACTCGTACTTGACGATCGACCGGAAGGGGTCGAGGTGGAACGAGCCCGAGCCGTCCAAGGTCAGGGGCACGTCGACGCCCCAGACCCGGTCGGAGCCCGCATCCGCCACCGGCGGCTGCACGAACAGCGTCGGGGTGAGCATGATGATCCCCCAGGCGGTGCGCGTCGGCTGCTGCACCCACGAGCCGCTGCCAGCGAAGGAGCCGTCGGTGCTGGCGAAGGCGTCGTCGATCAGGGTACGGGCGACACCCACGGTCGGGTCGTTGAACCAGTCGAGGCCGTTGTTGGCACCGGTGCCGGTAAGATTGACCACCGGGCTCGGGAGCGCCAGACGCATCGACTTGGTGACCGCGAAGAGGGCGTAGTAGTTGTTGGTGCCGCGGTACCACGAGTTCCAGTTGGTGGCGATCGTGTTCTCCGCAGCAACCCAGCGCGGGTCGGTGGTGTCGTTGTCGGCGAAGGACATCTGCACCAGCCCCGAGGGGGTCTGGGCGACACCGTTGCCCGCACCGGTATAGCCGAAGCCGGCGCCGTTGAAGGAGTAGGAGAGCCAGACGTCGTTGCGGTCCTTCACCCACTGTGGGGTGTCGAGACCGAAGATCTCCTTGGCGGCGTGCAGGCCGATGGCGGCCCACTGGCAGGCGGAGTTGTCCGGCCCCGAATTCCAGCTATAGCGCCAGCCGCCGCCGACCGTGGCGTGGTCGTACTGGCCCCAGGCGTACTGGTCGACCATGTCGTGGGCGATATCCTTGTAGCTCCGGTGGTGGACGCCTGTGGGACCGGTGTCCGCGAAGGTGGCGGCGGCGCCGGAGGAGGCAATGGCGTCCATTACCATGCCGCCCTCGTAGATCGGCCTCCCGCTCGCCACCTCGATGCCGAGGCCGTTGCCGTTGGTGTCGGGATCGCCGTAGGTCTGCTGTCCGATCGGTGCGGTACGCAGGAGGGAGAAGAGGGAGTGGAGGCCGCGCGAGACGGTCTCCACGTAGGGATCCTCGCGCACATCACCGAGCTCCCGGTGGCCGTTGATCTCGAAGGCCTGGACCGCGGAGCCGGTGGCGTGGGCCCGGTAGCTGGAGTAGGTCCATGAACCGAAGAGGAGGTTGTCTGCCTCGGAGCGGGCCTGGACCCCCTGGAGGTACCAGAGCCCCTCGTCGATGGCGACGTTGGTCTCGATCTCTTGCGACTTGGCGCGGATGCGCACCAGGTAGCTGTCCGAGGCCGAGCGGCCGTCGGCGTCGGTCACCGTGAGGGTGGCGACGAAGGGGGCGCCGTCGACGCCGGTGTAGGTATGCTTCGCCTGGATGTGGCGGTTGTCGCTCACCGTGCCGCTCTCCGGCGCGGAGCCGTCGCCGAAGTTCCAGGTGTAGGTGAGCGGTCCGTGCAGCGACCACACCACCCCTTTGAGGGTGATCTGTTTGCCAGACCAGGTGTCGTGGGGCACCTCGATGCCGCCGGTGAACTGCCACGGCACGCACGCCACCACTGGGTCGGCGCTGACGTTGACGGTTACCGAGTCGCTCGCCGACTGGCCGGCGAAGTCGGTCGTCGTGAGGGTGGCGGTGTAGCTGCCGGCGGCGGTGTACCGGTGGTCGGCGCTGGGGTTACGGGTGGTGAGGGTGGTGCCGTCACCGAAGTCCCAGGTGTACAACTGGATGCCGAAGTCGTCGCTTGAGCCACGACCGTTGAAGCGGGTCGGGACGTCCTCGTTGGTATTGTACGGCCCGCCCGCGTTGGCCACCGGCGGGTCGCCGACGACCACGGTGATGGTGGTGGCGTCGGTGTCGCTCTGCAGTGCGTTGTCGGTGACCGTCACCGCCGGGTGGTAGGTGCCCGCCTGTTTGTAGGCTACCTCCGCCGTCGTTTGGTCGTTCCTCGATCCGCTGAGAACGGGGCCGGCGAAGTCGTCGAGGTGGATAATGCCGCTGTGAACCGTGGCCCCGAGGCGGAGAGGGGTGGTGGTTGAGGTATTGGAGTCGTAGAGCTGCGTCCAGCCACCGGTACCGGTCTCACGATAGTAATAGGTGGCGCCGGCCGCCTTGAGGTCGATACGCACGTCGTAGCTGGTGTTGTCGGTGAAGGTCGCGAAGCTGCCACGGTTCGATCCCGACTCGTAGATGTTGATGCTGCCGTTGTTGAAGTAGATCGCGTGAGGGAACTGGGTGTAGGAGTAGTTTGTGTTGTCGTTTTTCACTCCCCACATGACGTACCGGTTGCCGCCGCTCTCCACCATGATTCGGCCGGTGAGGGAGTCGCCGGCGACCCGCTCAAATAGGCCGCTGGTAGCCAGATACCGGTTGCCCCAGGAGCCGGCGCCGGTGACCAGCGCCTCGCCGCCCGTGGCGACGACATTGGTCGAGGCTATCCACACCTCTGGATCGAGGAAGCTCGAGGCGAAGTCCTCGGTAAACGGCGGCAGGTCGAAGTCCCAGAGATAGGAGAAGATCGCCACGTCGTCGGTGGAGCCACTCGCGTCGAGGGTGACCGGCAGCCCCACCTCGGTGGTTTGCGAAGGCCCGGCGTTGGCGATCGGTGCGCCGTTGGTGGTGACTGCAATGAGGGTGGAGGTGGTGGTGGTCTGGCGGCCGTTGTCGGTCACCGTGAGGGTCACCGTGTAGCTCCCCGGCGCGGTGTAGGTATGGGTCGGGGTGGCACCGGTGCCGGTGGTGCCGTCACCGAAGTCCCACTCGTACATCCAGATTCCGAAGTCGTCGGCGGAGGCGGTCGCATCGAAGGTGGCGGTGTAGCTGCCGCCGCGCGCCTGGTGCTCATCGATGGCGTAGGGGCCGCCGTGGGCCGCCACCGGTGGGTCGTTCACCGTTACGTGGACGGTGGTAGTGGCGCTGCTCGCCTGGTGGGCGTGGTCGCGCACCGTGAGGGTGACCGTGTAGTCCCCCGCCGCCGTGTACTGGTGGGTCGGGGTGGCGCCGCTACCGCTGCCGCCGTCGCCGAAGTCCCACTGGTAATCGCAGATGCCGTGGTCGTCGGTGGATCCGGTGGCGTCGAAGGCCACCGTCCACATGCCGCCGGAGGCGGCACCCTCATCCACGGTGTAGGGGCCACCCGGATTGGCCACCGGTGGTGTGCTCGGGGTGGTGGTGACCGTGGTGGTGGCGGTGTTCGTCTGCAGGGCGTGGTCGGTCACCGTGAGGGTGACGGTGTAGGTGCCGGGGGCTGCATAGGTGTGGGTGGGGGTGGCGCCTGTGGCCGTGGTGCCGTCGCCAAAGTCCCAGTCGTACCTGTAGATACCGATGTCATCCGTAGAGCCGGTGCCGTCCAAGGTGACGGTCCACTGGTTGCAGTTGGCGTCCGCCTCCCCCGGAGTGTACGGCCCGCCCGGATCGGCCACCGGCGGGGCGCCGGCCACCAGGGTCACGGTGGTGGCGTCGGTGTCGGTCTGGTCGACGCCGTCGGTGACGGTCAGGGAGATGTTGTGGACGCCCTGCACGTCGTACACGGTCGAGGGCTGCGCCGCCGTCGAGGTCTGCCGCGCGAGGAAGTCATCGAAGTGGATGGTGCCGCTGTTGATCGTGGCGCCAAGGCGGAGAGGGGTGGTGGAACTGGCGTTGGAGTCGTAGAGCTGGGTCCAGGCGGGCGTGCCAGTCTGCCGGTAGTAGTAGGTGGCGCCGGTGGTCTTGAGATCGATCCGCAGGTCGTAGCTGGTGGCGTCGGTGAAGCTGCCGAACGTGCCGCGGCCCGAACCGTTCTCGTAGATCTGCACGCTGCCGTTGTTGAAGTAGATCGCGTAGGGGAACGAGGTGTAGCTGTAGTTCTCGTCGAGGTTCTTCAACCCCCACATGACGTAGCGGTTACCGCCGCTTTCGGTCTGGATGCGGCCGGTCACGGTGCGGCCGGTGCGCGGGAAGGTCGCCTTGCTCACCAGATACTGGGTTCCCCAGGAGCCGGAACCTACCACCACCGCCTCTCCCGATAGGACACTGGCGTTGCTGGATGCGGACCACACGGCGGGATCGATGGCACCGCCGGCGAACGACTCGCTTGCATCGGTGCCCAGATCCCAGGCGTAGCTCAGAGGCGCGTCGCCATCATCTGTGGAGCCGGAGCCGTCCAGCGGCACGGTGTAGACGCCGCCGTTGGCAAACGCCTCGCCGAAGGTGTACGGCCCGCCCGCATCGGCCACCGGCGGGGCACCGAGGAGGCGCACGAAGGCGCGGTCGATGTCGGTATTGCCCGCGACGTTGGTGACGGCGAGGTCGACGGGGTAGTCGCCTTCGGCACCGGGGAAGGTATGCGAGACGGTGGCGCCGCTGTCGGTCGAGCCGTCGCCGAAGTCCCAGGCGTACGAGGTAATCCCGGTGGCGTCATAGGAGAAAGAGCCATCGAAGGCGACCGTAGCGCCGGTGGAATCGACCGTGGAGTAGGGCAGGGCGACGGCGGTGGGGCCGCCGGCGCGGTTCGGTCCTGGCGGTGCCGCCACGCCGAGGACGTTGCTCACGGTGTTGGTGGTGTTGACCTGGACCGCGGCGCCGAAGGTGCTGTCACCATTGCCGGGGTAATAGCGGATCAGCCGCGAGGAGTAGCTCACCGTGATCAGGTCCTGGTGGCCGTCGCGGTTGAAGTCATACGCGCCGTACTTGCCGTAGTTGTTGAAGTCGACGGAGGGGACCGCCACCCCGGCCTGGAAGGTGTTGTCGCCGTTGCCGGCGAAGAAGGTAGCGTCGCCGCTGTTGCCGTAGTTGGCGAGGAGGTCGATGTGGCCGTCCTCGTTGAAATCGGCCGCGGCCACGCCGTACGGATCGACACCGGGGTCGGCGACCACCCCAAGGGAGGTGAACGTTCCGTCTCCATTGCCGTGGAAGAGGACGATCTCGCCGGAGGTGTAGGTGGCACGCACGAAGTCGAGGTGGCCGTCGTGGTCGAAGTCGGCCACGTCGATCCCGCGGCCGGCGTTGAGGCCGGTATCGGTTTCGGTGACCGTGAAACCTCCGCTGCCGTCACCCAGGCCGATGATCACGTAGCGCCCATTGCGGCTAACAATGAAGTCGGCGTTGTCGTCGTGGTTGAAGTCGCCGGTGGCCATGCCGTAGGCCCTGCCGGTGGAGACGCTACTCTGGGCCACGATGCCGACGTCGGTGAAGTTCTCGGCGCCGTCATTGATGAAGAGGTGCATCTTCAGGTTGCGGCTGTCGGAGATCTCCGGGATCAGGAAATCGAGGTCGTTGTCGCCGTCGAAGTCCTCGATGGCGGCGCCGCGGATGGTGTTGGAGAGGGCCGCCTCCTGGCGGTAGTTGGACCAGGTGCCGTCGCCATTGGAGGAGGCGACGTAGACGCGGCCCGAGTCGTCGGTGGCGACGATGAAGGTGTCGCCGAACTCGTCGCGGGTGGCCGGGTCGCAGTCGTCGTCGAAGCCGTTGTGGCGGATCTCCACCCTCCCCGGGTTGGCCAGGGGGTTGGCATCGTCACAGTCGCCACCGCAGGTCGTGAAGCCGTCGCCGTCGCCGTCGAGGCCGTCGTCAACCAGGCCGTTGCAATCGTTGTCCTTGAGGTCGCACACCTCGGGGTTGCCGGGGAAGATCGCCGGATCGGTGTCGTCGCAGTCGCCCGCGCAGATGGTCACCCCGTCGCCGTCGGCGTCGGCGGTCACCCCTTCGTCGATGGCGCCGTCACAGTTGTTGTCCTTGCTGTCACACAGTTCGGGGGCACCGGGGTAGGTGTTGGCGTCTGCGTCGTCGCAGTCGGGGGTGGGGAGGGCGCAGGTGGTAAAGCCGTCGCCGTCGAGGTCGAAACCATTGTCGATGACGGTGTCGCAGTCGTTGTCGGCGTGGTCGCACACCTCCGCATTGCCCGGGTAGTTGTTCGGATCGGCGTCGTCGCAGTCACCGCCGCAGGAGGTGACTCCGTCGCCGTCGAGGTCGAACCCCTCGTCGATGGTGCCGTTGCAGTTGTTGTCCACGAGGTCGCACACCTCGGCCGCACCGGGGTGGATCGCGGCGTTGGTATCGTCACAGTCGGGGGTCGGCAGAGCGCAGGTAGTAAAACCGTCGCCATCGGTGTCGAACCCCTCGTCGATCACCGCGTCGCAGTTGTTGTCTTGGTTGTCACACACCTCCACGTTGCCGGGGAAGTTGTTCGGATCGGTGTCGTCGCAATCACCACCACAGGCGGTGACGCCGTCGCCGTCGAGGTCCACGAACAGCCCCTCGTCGATGGTGCCGTTGCAGTTGTTGTCCTTCGAGTCGCAGACCTCGGGCGCGCCCGGGTAGGTGGTCGGGTCACCGTCGTCACAGTCGGGGGCGGGGAGGGCGCAGGTGGTGAACCCGTCGCCGTCGGCGTCGAACCCTTCATCGACGCGCCCGTCACAATTGTTGTCGACGTTGTCGCACACCTCCGTGGCGCCCGGGTGGATCGCTGGGTCGCCGTCATTGCAGTCGACATCGGAGAAGTAGGTGTCGCCGTCCGCGTCGGAGTAGACGGTGACGTTGCGGCTAACCTTTGCGTCGACGCTGAAGGGGCTAGAGTCGCTTACCGTCACCAGCACGAGGACGTGGCCTCCATCGGTGGCCGCCGGGGTGTAGGTGAAGGTGGTGGCGGTGGAAACGACGGTACCGTCCACGGTCCACTCGTAGGTGAGCGGGTCACCGTCGGGGTCGGTGGCGGCCACCGAGAAGCTCAGGGGGGCGGCGGCGGTGGCCACTGGGGTGGTGGAGGCGGGGAGGAATGAGGTGATCTGTGGCGGATCGTTGGCGCTGGTGACGGCCACCTGGGCATAGGCGACGTCGCTATCGCCGCCCGGGTCGGTGACCTTCAAGCCGACCAAGTAGCTTCCCACGATGTTCGACTGGAAGGTGGCCGTGGCGCCTGTGGCGTTGTCGAAGAGGCCGTCGCCGTACAGATCCCAGGCAAAGGCGAGGGCATCGCCGTTCGGGTCGCTAGAGGCGGAGCCGTCGAGGGAGATCGAGGCCCCCTGAGCGCCGGTGTACGGGCCGCCGGCGTTGGCGGTGGGGGCGGTCAGGGTGATGCTCGGCGCCAGGTAGTCCATCAGCGCCTGGCTGGTGGTGGCGAGGGTCTGGAAGTCGGTTATCGCCGCGCTCATGTCGGCGACCACCGTGTCGATCTGATCGGAAACCCGGCCGTTCGCAACGGGGAGCTGCCAGCCGGCGATCCGTAGCTCGATCTCGTCGATGTCGGCGGCGGTGAAGCCGAGGGCGAGGATCTGTGCCTGCTCCTCCGCGGTCAGGCCACTGTTGACCACCCGCTGCTGGAAGGCGGCGAGGGCAGCGACATCGAAGAGGTCGTCGTCGCCGGTGGCGATGAGGTTGGCGCGCGCCGTCTGCGCGGCGGTGACGGAGGCGGTGAGGTTGTCCGCCAGGAGCAAGGCGTATTTCTTCAGCTGCCGAGCCTGGAGGTAGGCATAGTTGTCGTCTAAGGCCTGATCGGCTCCCTGGAATTTTTCGAAGGTGCGGCGCAGCGCCTTCACCAGGGCGGCCTGCTCGACCGCCAGGTTGCCCCAGGCCACCAGGTCGGCTTCACGCTGGCTGGTGCCGATGGCGGCAAACGGATAGGTGTACGGACCGGAAAAGGCCGCCGTCTCGGAAGCCGCCGTGGCGGTATCGAGGGGGATCAGGACCTGGAAGAGGGAATCGGCCGGGTCGCGCGCGAGATCACCCCAGTGTTTGGCGGCGTTGCCGGCGACGCCGAACGCCTGGCGATCGGGGGGCGGGTTGGGGTTGGGTCCGTACCCGCCGATGATCTTGCGGGCAAAGGCGCCGGTCACGTCGTTGTAGGGTTTCCAGATGGTGTACTCGAGGATGCCGAGGGGGCCGCCGGCGACCGCCGAGGCGAGATTGATGGCGTCGGCGAGGTCGAGGAGCTGTGTCCACATGACCGCGAGGTTGGAGTAGTGGGTCTCGAGACCGGCCGCGTGCAGCTTGATTTGACTCACGTCGGGAATCGGCCGGCCGCTCTCCACCACCCGGAAGGCAAACCCGGGCCCCTCACCAATGATCGCGTCGGAGTCCGGGTCGTAGCGGCCGTTGGGAGGATCGTCGAGAATCAGGTCGTACTCGCCCCGGGGCGTGCCGCCAGGCAGAGCGATGACCTCGCCGAAAAAGCCGCCGCCGGTGATGCTGCTGACGATCCGGTTCTCGTTCTTGATGTCGTGGAGGGCCTCGCCGCCGGACCATGTCTGGTTGGGGACGATGTAGGCGTCTGCAAAGAACTGAACGAATTGGAAGTTGTCGATGTCACCGTCAACGCAGATGGTGTCCGCCACGTCGAACTGGGTGATCTGGTTGAAACTCCAGTCGCAGTGGTTGGCGGCGATGGAGTTGGCGCGGACGAACTGCGGTGCCAGGGTGATGGCGGCGACGAGTGCGATGAAGGCGACAGGCGCCGCGAGGCGGGTGGGATGACGGCGGGGTGCGGTGGGGGTCATGGTAACGTCCTTGCGGTCGGTTTCGGGTCTTTGCGGGCCTCGGTTCGGCCGGGATCAGCCTGGGGTATTGCCGACGGGCTCGGTCGGATACCCGAGCTTGATCAGGGCCTCGAAATCGAGATCAGCCGGTAGCCGCTGAGGTTCCTCGTAGTAGATGCGCCAGAACTCCGCCTCCGTGAGCCACCCCTCGTTGGGGAGGAAGACGCGGCGTCCCTCCAGGTCCACCCGCATGGAGGAGGGGAGCACCGTGGTGGGCTCCCCTTGGCCGCCCGCCACGGGCGCGGAGGACGGGCCTCCGGCCGCCGGTGTGGCGGTGGTGGATTCACCGCCGCCGCCACCTCCACCACAGGCGAGGGGAAGGGTGAGGAGGAGAGCGGCGGCGATCCGGGTGGGCTTCATGGATGGGCCTCGTTGCGAATGGGGCGGGGGAAAGTGGATGTCTAATGATATTGATAGCAATTTGCGTGCCGTGTTTTTGGAAACGTGGAAAACAACAACATTATCAAATTGTTATGACGCAGATAGGATGTAGAACAGAAACCATGAGTCTCAATCTGAGATGCCTGCGTGTCTCAATCTGAGACGCATGCGTCTCAGTCTGAGACTCATGGACCGACGTTCCCTCGGCGGACTGTCTCGGACTCAGCAGTCCGTCCGGGCCGCGCGCAGGAGTGGCGTGGTCAGGTGCGGCTGCCCACCACCACCGTGTGCGGCATGGGGGGCGGAAGCGGCTGGGTGGCGATGTCGGTGAAGCCCGCATCCGCCATCCATCCGGCCATGGCCTGGGCGGGGTGGACGCCGCCGCCCGGGGCCGAGAGGAGCATGTTGAGGCCGAAGAGGCAGGCGAACGGTGGGCCGTCGCCGCCCTCGCCGGTAAAGACGTCGGCGACGATGAGGCGGCCGCCGGGCGCCAGGGCGTCGTGGGCGCGGGTGAGCAGCGCCCGGCAGCTCGCCTCCGACTCTCGGTGGAGGAAGCCGGAGATGAGGAGGCAGTCGTTGCCACCGGGCCAGTCGGTGGTGTGGCAGTCGCCCGGGAGAAAACCGACCCGCTCCGCCGCGCCGAGCTCGGCGACGATCTCCTCGGCAATCGCCACGATCGGCGGAAGGTCCAGGACGGTCGAGGAAAGCCCCGGGAAGCGGCCGGTGAGGAGCGCCGAGTAGGTCCCCGGGCCGCCGCCCACGTCGAGGAGCCGGCTCCGGCCGGTGAGGTCGATCACCTCCACCAGCCCCCGGGCGATGCCGAGGGCGCGCTGGTGCATGGCGCGGACGAAGTGGCGGGTCTGGTCCGGGTCGCCGCCGAGGATGTCCGCCGGCGGCAGGGTGGGGCGGTCGTGGCGCACCGCCTCCTCCAGCTCTCCCCAC
>Ga0114931_10008419_pt1 | contig 12489 bp, 9 predicted proteins | sample 2SBtaG_FD_89579 | JGI IMG/M metagenome (GOLD analysis project Ga0114931, IMG submission 89579) | Deep subsurface microbial communities from Kolumbo volcano to uncover new lineages of life (NeLLi) - 2SBTROV14_V59a metaG | ecosystem: Environmental > Aquatic > Marine > Volcanic | place: Kolumbo...
ATTGCAAGGTGATGTTGGCTCTGGAAAAACCATTGTAGCCTTTATATGTATGTTACTAGCCATTGGCGAAGGAGCCCAGGCTGCCCTTATGGCTCCCACAGAAATCCTTGCCAATCAACATTTCAACGGCCTTAAGCAATTTGCCGATGCTATGGGTTTAAAAATAGCACTGTTAACCGGTTCTACGAAAGCAAGTGAGCGTAAAGCATTACATCTTGCCCTCGAAACCGGTGTTTTAAACATACTGGTTGGCACCCATGCTTTACTCGAAGATAAGGTACAATTCAATGAACTTGGCTTGGCTATTGTTGATGAACAACACCGATTTGGCGTGGCCCAACGATCTAAGCTCTGGCGTAAAAATAAACATGTTTACCCGCATGTGTTGGTGATGACAGCCACACCGATACCACGTACCCTGGCTATGACATTGTATGGAGATCTTGATATCTCGGTAATTGATGAGCTTCCGGCCGGCAGAAAACCAATTAAAACCATTCATCGGTATGATTCGAACCGGCTGAAAGTAAATGGTTTCCTTAAACAGGAAATTAACAAAGGCAGACAAGTTTATATTGTTTATCCATTAATTGAAGAGTCTGAGAAATCAGATTTAAAAGACCTAATGGATGGTTATGAAAGTGCCTGCCGGGCTTTCCCCGAATATCATGTTAGCATTGTTCATGGTAAGATGAAACCGGATGCAAAAAATTTTGAAATGCAACGCTTTGTAAAAGGCGAAACTCAAATAATGGTAGCCACAACTGTTATTGAAGTAGGCGTAGATGTACCCAATGCCTCTGTAATGGTAATTGAAAATGCCGAACGATTTGGCCTGGCACAGTTACATCAGCTCCGGGGCCGTGTCGGCCGGGGGGCCGACCAGTCGTACTGTGTACTCATGAGTAGTTTCAAGCTCTCTGCCGATGCCCGCACACGTCTAGAAACCATGGTACGCACCAATAATGGTTTCGAAATAGCCGATACCGACTTGAAACTACGCGGCCCCGGAGATCTCATGGGCACCCAACAAAGTGGTGTCCTGGATTTAAAAATTGCTGACCTTGGTAAGGATGGGGCCATCCTGCAAGTAGCCAGGGAAAAAGCTTTTGCAATACTAAACGACAACCCTACTCTTGATGAACCACAATATCAAAAATTAAAAACTAAGCTCGATGCACTTAACACCAATAGTATTCAGTGGCAAAGTATTAGTTAGTATTTTCATAGAATTATGTAATTTTATCTTCCGTTATTATTAAAATGAGTAAATCCCAGCTGTATATACTATTACTTGTAACTGCTTTATTGGCCCCTTACAAAAAATCATTGGCACAATCGGGCATGTATTTTACTACTCACTATAATCCGGGTGAATACAATTTTGATAATACAAATTATGCTTTAATCCAGGATAAAAAAGGTGTGGTACACATGGCCAACAGACAAGGTGTACTCCATTACGATGGCAACGGCTGGTGGCTTACCAAAACACCTTACTCTATCTTTTGTTTAGTAGCAGAAAAAGATCAAATTTTTGTTGGCGGGAGAAATGGGCTTGGGGCAATTTCTAACAACGGCCTACAAGCTATGGCTTTTACCAGCTTGGATACTATCCATAGAAATATCAGTAAATGTTTAATAAAAAATGATACCATATACTACATCAATGATCATCAATTACTACGTTTACCCCTAGTAAATCCTACTAAATACGACACCCTATTTACCACCCCGAATGAATTATTAGACTTGGTCCAAATTAAAGATACTATTTATCTTACAACCAGTGAAAATGGGTTGCATTTGGTTGGCAATAATGGTTTAGAAAAGCCATCTATTGAAATTCCCCAGGAAGATTATTTTCTTAGAGTTTCTTCTACGGGACGATTACTACATTATACTCTAAATAATAATATTTATATTTCTAAAGCAAATACTTTAACTCATCTCGATCAGCTAGACTCTGCCTTTCTATCAAAACATGACATAACGGAAATTAACTGGGTTACAGACTCTCTTATTGCTATCAGCACTTTTTCCGGAGGAATTCTTTTTGCTAATGCTACCACGGGAGCAACCGAACAAATTGTTAATTATGAAACCGGCTTACCCGACAATCAAATATACTCCATCACCACCGACCGAAATGGTGCTATTTGGGCATTGCACCCCTTTGGTCTTAGCATTATTTCACCAAGCTTACCGTTAAAAAGTTTTAATCATTATCAGGGCTTAGAGGGTACCTTAACACAAGTGCTATCATACAATAAACAACTGTATGTTGGCACTTCCTTAGGGTTATACAAACTCGAAAGGGTAAGAGAGGTAAAAAACACCATTGTTTACGACAGGGAAAAAGTCGCTATCGAGAATACAGAAAAAAACTTATTTGAAGAAAAGGAAATAAAGGGGCTGTTTAAAAGAAAGAAACGTAAGAAAATAGCAGCTGCCAAAAAAAATGCTGTCCCTAAATATAAATATGTTTATCACAAAAGGATTCTACAGGAAGAACTAGCAGTACACTATGAGTTTAAAAAAATTAAAGGGTTAAATATTAAAACCACCATCCTTGTTTCGTCTCATGATCAATTGCTAGCAGGTACAGTAAAAGGGCTTTATAGCATTAAAGAAGACTCTGCCTACCTTATCGATGAAATTCCGGTATTGAGCATGTATGGTTTACCCAATAAGAACCTGCTTTTGGTAAGCACGAATGATGAAGAGGTGAAATCATATAATTATAGCAATGATAAATGGTCAAACACACACCTGTTGGAGGGGTTAAATGATTATATTGTACAAATAACCGAAGCCCCTGACCATTATGTTTGGCTCTGTGGGGCCGATTCATTATACCGGTTAAGTATAGATAATTCTTATTCACTTTCGGATGTTGAAGTCTATGGTATTGATAATCCATACTTTGAACATGTGTATTCTGTCAATTATGATGGGGGGATTATGTTTATAAACTCATCGGGGTATTATACTTACAAGGATGGTGAAATAATTCGTCAAGATTATATTAAGGATGCCATAGGCTTGCCGCGAAAATTTATACTGAGCGAAGGCAGGGATCTATTGGTTAACACAGGAACTAGTTGGTATGGAGAAAACCATGATATAAAAAACTCTCTTAATTTTCTTAGCCTTTTTAAAGACCCTCAAGCCATTGCCAGGGATACAGACGGATATACCTACTGGATCATCACCGCTACTAATGAGCTTTATAAAATTAATGCCAACGATGTTGGTGCTCTAGAAAGCCATGAATCTATCTACTTAAAAGAAGTACGTAACAATTCGGGGAAAATTCCAGTAAAGACCTCATTAGAAGTTAACCAGGAAAACAGCTCTCTTACTTTCGAGTTTGCCTCTCCCGATTATACCGGAATCTATCAAAAGGTATTTCAATTTCGCTTACGGAATGCTACAGGAATTCAATCACCTTGGTCAAATTGGTCGCCAACAAACAATATTATTTCATACCAGTTTTTACCCCCCGGTTCTTATACCTTAGAAGCACGCTATAAAAACGTACTTGGTAATATCGTAGAGGCAAACTCTTTTAAGTTTAAAGTGATTCCACCATACTGGAAGAGGCCTTGGTTCTACGGTGCTGAGCTTATCTTTTTCGGAGGTTTGTTGATGTTGTCATTTTACCTAAATAGGGGCCGGGTACAATACACCTTTTTAAGCCGACTGTTGGGCTTTTTAACTTTAATACTCATACTAGAGTTTTTTCAAACTATTGCTGAATATAAATTTGAAACAAATGATTCTCCAGTTATTAATTTTTTTGTTCAAGCATTTATTGCCTTGCTTATTTTACCTGTAGAAGGGGTATTACGAAAGCACGTAATTAACCTCCCGGAGGATAAAAAGGTTGAAGATAAAAAAAATTGAAAGACATAACATCCAGATTTTTATTAATCATTTATGAACATAGAAGACTTAAATAAAATTATTCGTGAACGCAGATCGGTGTTCCCAAAAGACTTTACCGGTGAATTTATTGATGATAAAATTATTTGGCAGCTTCTTGAAAATGCTAATTGGGCCCCTAACCATAAACATACTGAACCCTGGCGCTTTAAAGTATTTTGTAAGGATGGACTAATGGTTTTTGCTAACAAACAAGCGAACTTCTACCACAAGCAATATTTTGGCACAGAAAAATTCCTTGAAAAAAAGTACCATAAGCTCCTGAACAACCCTCTCAAATGCTCTCATATAATCTCAATTGGTTTGCACCGGACAGCAGATGCTATAGTTCCTGAGATTGAAGAAGTGGCGGCAGCAGCCTGTGCCGTGCAAAACATATTACTTTCAGCACATGCTTATGGGCTTGGGGCATATTGGTCAACAGGGGGCTTAACCTACAAAGAAGAAGCAAAGTCCTTTTTTAATTTAGGAAAGAAAGACAAACTTATGGGTTTTATATACCTGGGTGTGACAAATACCCTCCAAGACCCCGGCAAGCGTAAGCCGATACAAGAAAAAGTTAGCTGGTGTAAATCTTAATAGCACTTTGCCATATCCACTTACAAGGCAATAATAAAATCGCCCAGGTTGAAGTGCCTTATTCGCTTTGGATAAACATTTTGTTAAGGCCTTAATGATAGTCTACATCGTCTAATTTACCGGCAAATTTTCGGTGAAGGAATGAAAAATAAATAAACACAAGTATAAATGCTATAATCCACCAATAAATGGCAATATTCAACCCGTATTCTGAGGCTGAGGCATTATAAATTGTTAAATCTGGCATTGTTTCGTTTGTGCTAGGCAATAGCACGGGAAATAATGCAACCAGCGTTGATAAAAATGCCCCCAGTATAAAAATAGTAGAAAAGAAAAATGGCTGCCAGTCTTTTTTTGTTTTATCTATTAAGGCCATTCCTGCCAGTCCAATAAAGGTTAATACAGGAAATGCCCATAGCCATCGATGAGTCAGAAAATTATCAAAAGCATTTGGTTTCACTTTGATCCATGTAATGAACGAAATTGCCATCAAGAGGACAAGTAAATAAGAAGCCCTTCTACTCACCTTCCTTAATCGATTCGTAAATTCACCGCTAAGTTTAAAGATTAACCAATTTGCTCCGTGAATAGTTAGGGTAACTACTGCGATGAGGCCAATAATTATTGTAAACCAATCAATTACTCCTGGATGCGTAGAAGTTGGAGAAAAATGCTCGTTCCATAAAGGGGCAAAAAAATGATAGGACTCGTACTTAGCAATCCCATTTTCTACACCACCAAGATTCACCCCACGCACTACATTACCTAGCGCAATACCAAATAGTAAAGCGAGCAGAAGGCTGGCAACACCAAAGGCGGTATGCCAGGCATTTCGCCATAGCTGATTATTAACCAGGCCGGCCAGCTCTATACCAATACCTCTGAAAATGAGCATCCAAAGCACTAAAATAAGTGGCAGATAGAGCCCACTAAATGCGGAGGCATATAAAATAGGAAAAACTGCAAAAAGCACCCCTCCTCCAGCAATAAGCCATACCTCGTTACCATCCCAAAATGGCCCAATAGCTTTTAGTACCCTGCTTTTTTCATTGTCAGAAGTTGTAAAAAATAAAAGAATAATGCCTGCTCCAAAGTCAAATCCATCCAAAACAATGAATATTGTAAGCATTAAAGCAACGATGACTAACCAAACGATTTCCATATCATTTACTCATTTCTGGTCCTTGGTGAATTATTTTACCAAATAATAATAAAGCCAATACCCCTAATAAAAAATACAACCCTACAAACCCAATTAAGGTGAAAAGAGAATTGCCTGCCGAGACAACCGGAGAAATTCCATCAGCCGTTTTAAGCAAATTATAAACCAGCCATGGCTGCCGGCCCAACTCAGAGGTATACCAGCCGGCAGTGTTAGCTATAAAAGGAAAAGGGATGGCAAACATTAACATCCATAAGATGGGTTTAAATTGCCAAAGAGTTTTCTTCCATAATAAAAAAGCTGCGAACAACATTAAGCCAATAAAAATGGTACCTAACCCCACCATGATACGATATGAATAATACAACGCAGGAACATGAGTAGGCCAGGATTCTCTGGGAAAATCATTAAGACCCTGAATAGACGCCTCCCAGTTTTTGTGCGTTAGGAAGCTAAGTATTCTGGGAGCCTCAATTTTGTTATCTAGCGTCTGCTCTCTCATATTTGGTTGACCAATTATTGCCAAGGGGGCACCGTTTTGGGTATTAAATAGCCCCTCCATTGCAGCAAAGGTTACAGGTTGGTCTTCGGCAACTTTTTTAGCAAGAATATCACCAAGTGGGAAAGCCAAGATAATACTTGATAAAACCCCTACAATTACCCCAACCTTTAAATAAAGCTTTGCCTGACCTTCATGTTTTTGCATTAATAAATAAAAGGAGCCAACACCAGCAATAAAAAAGGAAGCAGTAACCAGCGAGGCAACCTGATTATGCAGATATGCCGGCCACAACCATGAGTTTGAAAATAAAGCTGATAAATTATTAAGAACAAATTTTCCGTTATCCAGAATCTCAAATCCAACAGGATGCTGCATCCAGGCATTGGTGGCAATAATTAACAGGCCACTTGCCTGAGTGCCAATGGCAATAAGTAAAGCACTTAGAAAGTGAAGTTTTTGCCCCAAAATTTTTTCGCCAAAAATAAAAAGCCCTAAAAAACTCGATTCCAGAAAGAAAGAAAACATACCTTCCATTGCTAATGGTTGACCAATAACATTACCTGTAAGGGCAGAAAATCTTGACCAATTAGTACCAAACTGAAACTCCATAGGAATACCTGTAACCACCCCCATGGCAAAATTTAAAGCAAATATTTTGGCCCAAAATTTGGCGGCTTTATTGTACTTATTATTTCCTGTTTTAAGGTAGAGGCCCTTAAATACTACCAATAGAATTGATAGTCCCATGGTAAGTTGCGGGAATAAGTAATGAAAGGTTATGGTAAAGGCAAATTGCAGCTTGTCATAGAGTAGAGCATCTTCCATATTCAACTAAAAAGAATTGTTGATGCAATATTAATTATTGCTGTTCGAATTAACTGTAGTAAAGATCACTTAAGGTCTTCGAAGTACTCAAACCCATCAATAATGTCAAGGTAAGTGCCATCAAAGCCGGATGCAAGAAGTTTATCCAGATAGGCCTCGTTGTTGCCGTAAATTATTTTTTTCCATGACGACATCCAGTATTTAACCTTATAATTACCAGGCCAATCAGGGTTGGCGCCACTTAGCCATTCAGGAGGTGTGCTGCTCCATTCGGGCTGCCAATAGTAACGGTAATCTTCTGCCTCACCGATGCTCATATAACAAATAACCAGTCTTTTGCCACCATTAAATTTGGTCTTTAACAATTTGAGCTCCTGGGGAAGCCAAATTTCATTATTAAGAAAAGCATCCATAATAATTACATCGTAATTAGTAGCACCAACAGCATCTATAAAAGCTTGTTTACTGGTGAACTCTTCGGGATTTATCAGATAAAGAAAATTATTGGCATCATTAATAGTTAGAATATCACGATCGTTTGAGTCGCGTGGCGATGGCGGATATACCGGTATTTCTTTAAGTTCACGACTAGGGGCAGCAAAGGAGATATACCCTTGGTTCTTATTTAATAGATAGGAATCATCCATTTTAGAAGCATCAGAGCAGTAATCGGTTACCAAAACCGCCTTGCCGTTATCCCTGACTATGTTTAAGAAAGAAACCAGATAATCAGACTCTGTTGCGGGTGATTTAACGTTATCAACATCATACCCATAAAACAAATCTTCCTGGCCAACAGCATCAATATTATTGATGTATAATAATGCCGGCTGTCCATCTGCATCACCATTTTCGATGGTAAGTTCTACGCCATTTTGTGGGATAATAATAAAGTCAGGGTCATGCTCTTTTGCATAAATGCTAATTTCGCCAACAAAAGTGCGCATCTCTTCCCTAAAATTCACGCCCTTCAAATCCGGATCCGTTGAATTACAAGAAACCGCTAACAAAATAAAAACCATTAGTGAGTTTTTCACATTTACATCTTTCGTATCCTCACTTCAACATCTTTCTCATCGGTCATTAATTCCAGAAAATGCTCAATGGCGCTTTTGTCATAATGATATAGATACAATATTTTTGGTTTAAATGCCTTGGCGGCATCAGCAACCATTTCTGGAGTCATAGTATAAGGCAGATTCATGGGCAAAAAGGCAATGTCAATATCTTTTAACGCCTTCATTTCCGGAGTGTTTTCTGTATCACCCCCTATAAAAATACGGGTGCCACCAAGGTTTAAAACATAGCTGTTACATTCTCCCTTAATATGATAAGGGGTGCCATTTTCTCTTTTATGGACAATATTATAAGCGGGAAGAACGTTAATTTGTATTCCGTGTACAGTCACCGATTGATCGGGGCGCAACACCATTCCCTGATGCCATTTTTCATGGGCCAGCGATGTAGTAAAAGTTTTGGTTTTATCAGTAGTAATCGCTTTTAAAGATGCCGGATCGCAATGATCGCCATGGTGGTGGGTTATAAAAATCATCGTAGCTTTAGGAAGCTTATAATAATTAGCCTCACGTGAGGATGGGTCAATATGAATAACTTCCCCATTCCATTCAAAAATCAATGAAGCGTGTCCAACAAACGTGATCACTAATGGACCATCTTTAGTAGTAATTGTGTCTTTAGGAAATGATTGTTGTGCCTTTATGCTAATACTAAACAGTAAAATAATTGCTGCTATGATAAATTTTTTTGCCATTAGTAATAATCCTTTATAAATAAGATAACAATAAAAATACCAATTTTATATTTTAGAGGTTTATTACTTAAACGTTGGAAATGAAAAAATTGCTATTCTCAGGATATAATAACGCTAAAATAACCGATTTTTCCCTTACCCTTCTGCGGGGTTTTACTGGTTTTTCACTTGCTCTAGCACATGGTATTAATAAAATTCCGCCCTCGGCAGGTTTTATTGAACACACTGGTGATTTAGGGTTTCCTATACCATTCTTCTTTGCCTGGAGTGCGGGATTAGCTGAATTTGCTGGAGCACTATTGCTTGCGTTTGGACTTTTTACCAGAACAGCTGCTTTTTTCGTTGCCATTACAATGTTTGTGGCTGGATTTATTAATCATGTCAACGACCCATATGGTGCAGCAGAAAAAGCCATAATATATTTTTTTATTGCGATACTGTATTTAATCCTGGGTTCGGGAAGGTACTCATTAGATGGATTATTTAGACAAAAATTTAACCTCTAGAGGCTACAGAATCTTTGCTACCGAAACTCCAATAATTACGTTGTTTACCCCGGCATTGGGATTTTCCAGGCCGGCATTAGAAATATGTCGCCATCCACTAAAAATACTCGTTTCAACAATTCCTAGTTTTTCCCTTATCGAAAAATTAAAATTATCTGAAAAGATAAATCCTTGTGCCTGACGGGTTAAAGTAGAAGAGATATAATGTGGACCACTGCCAACATTAAAACTCAGAATAGTGGTGGGGTTTAGTGCCAAACCAAAGGAAAATACCACATTAAAACCCATTTCGTATTCTGTATGACGTTCAAATGGTACCAATACAACTTGTGGTTGTAAATCCACCGCAATATTAAACCTGTTTTTTGCTTTGAATAAAGGTACATAAAAAGTAGCTCCACCAATGATAGGGTGGTAGGCTGATTGATCCGCTAATTTATATAACGGTAAACCGGTAGAAACAAACCCCCCGAATGTTTTCTGGTTGATGTATTTTTGGGGTTTTGAATTCTGCCCTTGAGCATTTATGGTTATCAATACCAAGAGAATAAAATATAGCTTTTTCATAGATAACTTTTTGGTTAAATCAATCTTGCAATTCCGAAAAAGATACTTTTAGGGTTTTATACGGTAGGCTATTAATGAACAGTTGCAACATTAAAATGGTTCACCTGTATCCATCGTGGTGTAGATATTGCCATGTTTTGTGACTAAATTTGATATTGATACAATAAGATCATCATATTAATAATGGAGGAGGTAAAATCATGGCTTCATATTACGTGGCGATACACCTATATAACCTTAATTATTGGTTATTATGCTTTAGTAATTTGGGCGGTTATTAAACTGCTGTTGGAAAATAAAAACCCTCTAAAAACGCACTCCTACTTGTTGGCGTTAATTTTAATACCTGTACTCGGACTATTGATATATATTTTATTTGGTCAGGATTACCGCAGAAATAAGTTGTTTTCGCGTAAGGCTGCCATTGACCAGGCCAGAATAAACGAGTATGCCGAAGCACAACTAAAACTTGCCTCTGAACATGAACTCATTGAAGACAAGGAAATTCGGCAGCGGGCTAACATGATTAAGCTGCTACTATCAAACAATCACTCTTTTTTGTCTAAGAACAACAAAATAACCTTGCTGTTCAATGGCGAACAAAAATTCCCTGAACTCATTAAGTGCCTGAAGCAAGCTAAAGACCATATCCATGTTGAATATTATATTTTTGATGAAGATCAAATTGGCAATGAAATTGCTGAGGTCTTGGCCGGCAAGGCGAAAGAGGGTGTTACGGTACGCTTTATATATGATGATGTTGGCACATCCCATATTCATAAATCATATAAAAAACTATTCGATCGGGCCGGAGTAGAGTATTACCCATTTATGCCGGTCTATATTCCTAAACTTAGCCGGGCAAACTACCGTGACCACCGCAAAATAGTTGTTATTGACGGCAAGGTTGGTTTTGTTGGAGGTATGAACGTAGCCGACCGTTACATTAACAAGAACGGTAAAATAACCTGGCGCGATACCCACTTAAAGATTGAAGGTGATGCGGTTAATTCGTTGCAAATTATTTTTATGCTAAATTGGTATTTTGTTAGTAAAAAGTGGCTTCAATTCTCCGAAAATTACTTTCCCGTTCATCAAGCAGGTAATCAATGTGTGCAAATTGCCGCTAGTGGCCCGGATTCTGATTGGGCTTCTATTATGCAAGCTTTTTTTGTCGCCATTAGCAATGCCAAATCGCAAGTATTAATAACTACGCCTTACTTTATTCCTAATGAACCAATTCTTACCGCTCTAAGCACGGCTGCTCTTGGCGGGGTTGATGTGCAAATCATCTTCCCTTATAAAGGGGATAATAAAATTGTTCAAGCTGCATCAATGTCCTACATGAAAGAGGTTCTAGAAGCAGGGGTTAAGGTTCATTTATATACCGGTGGGTTTAATCATTCTAAAACCATGGTAGTAGATGGAATGATTTCTTCTGTTGGTACTGCAAACATGGACTTCCGCAGCTTTGACCAAAACTTTGAAGTGAATGCCTTTATTTATAATCGTAGCATCGCCAATCAGTTAATAGAGCGTTTTAATGAAGATAAAAAGCAGTGCTTACCTCTATTGTTGAGTCGTTGGCAACAGAGGCCCATCCGTAGAAGATTAGCTGAGTCATCGTCACGATTACTTGCTCCTCTCCTATAAACCTTATCATAAAATAATGGCTTGTGTAGCATAGATTATTGTAATCTTCACTATAATAGTCTTTATTAGCAACCCCATTTGAAGTAAAGAGCATGGCGGGGTCCAAAGTAGAAAATCAAGAAGAGGTTGTAACATGTTACCATTGTGGTGAGCCATGCGAAGAGGAACTTGTATCTTTTGATCATAAAGCTTTTTGTTGCAATGGCTGTAAAATGGTCTATGAAATATTAAATGAAAATGACCTTTGCAACTACTATGATTTGCAAAATTCTCCGGGAATTTCATTAAAAAACAGAGACTACGAAGAAAAATTTGCCTTCCTTGATAATCTGGAAATCCAGGCAAAACTGCTTAATTATTCTTCTGATTCACTCAATAAAGTTGTTTTTCATATTCCGGCCATCCATTGCAGTTCCTGCATATGGTTGTTAGAGCACCTCGATACTTTACGCGAAGGAATTATTTCCTCAAGAGTAAATTTTGTGCGTAAAGAGGTTTCTATAGATTTCGATCCGCAAATAATTTCACTTAAAACGGTGGTAGAGTTATTGGCTACCGTAGGCTATGAGCCGGAAATTAATCTGCAGAATGCAACCGCAACAAAAACCAAATCAGAAAACCGAAGACTCTACCTGCAAATAGGAATTGCCGGTTTTTGTTTCGGTAACATCATGATGTTGAGTTTTCCGGAATATTTGGGTTTTGAAGGCCTCAACCAGGATATCCAGCGTTTTATTAATCTCGCAAATGCCCTTTTATCATTGCCGGTGGTTCTGTTCTCTGCCAGCAACTACTTTATTTCTGCCTACAAGGGATTAGCTCAACGCTATGTAAACATTGATGTTCCAATTGCATTGGGAATTTCTGCTTTATTTCTGCGAAGCATGTATGATATAATCAGCCAAACCGGCCCGGGATACTTTGATTCTTTAGCTGGTCTGGTCTTCTTTTTGCTAATCGGTAAATGGTTTCAAAG
>Ga0114931_10008420_pt1 | contig 12489 bp, 9 predicted proteins | sample 2SBtaG_FD_89579 | JGI IMG/M metagenome (GOLD analysis project Ga0114931, IMG submission 89579) | Deep subsurface microbial communities from Kolumbo volcano to uncover new lineages of life (NeLLi) - 2SBTROV14_V59a metaG | ecosystem: Environmental > Aquatic > Marine > Volcanic | place: Kolumbo...
CCGTTGGCGGCGAGCCGCAGCGCGATCTCCGCGGTGACGAGTTTGCCGAGCCAGTGTATGTCGTTTTCACGGATTTTCGCCTCGATGAAATCACGCCTGACATGCTGCTGGAGCATACTGTCATCGCCGAACAGTCTTTGAATTTCCCCGGCCAGGACGGTGCGATACCAGAGCGGCCAGTTCTCTTCCGCGACGCGTGCACGCTGTTTCAGGGTTGACACGATTTTTCTGATGCCCCGGTGAAACTGGTAGCTGGCGCGGCTGTTCCTGGCGAACACGCCAATCGGCAGGTTCAGGTAGGGAACGGTCGCAAGCTGCGGATTCCGTGCCACCACCGACGCCTGCAGCACCGTCTCCAGGAACCTGTCCTTTTGCGGCTGAAGTCTCGACAAGCCGACGGTGCCCAGGCGGATATTCATAGCGAATTGCACCATCTCGCGATCCCAGTACGGCGTCCTGAAGGTCGAATACTGGTTCGCAATCGCTGCCTGCCCACCAAAGTACCTCGGCCCGGCGACGTACATCAGATAGCGGTAATAGGCTTCTGCATCGCCGAACTCACCGTAGGTCGCTTCGACGTCATCAAGGGTATCTTCGAGGAGCGCTTCGATGTCATCAAAATCCCGGACGAACAGGCGTGAATAGCATTCCCGGTCGATGCGCTGCCTCCCCTCGCGGTGCATGCCGGCAACAGCCGCGGAAATGAGGTACGGGACGTTTCCCCAGGCACTGATATGGTCGCGAAAAAGATGGTCACCTGACACCCCCGTCACGATGGCCGAGACCGGGTCATGCGGCTCGCCGAGCGCTCCGTACACGAGCGGCAGATGCGACCGATTGACGATCTGCATGCCATCTGACAGAAACACGGTGTCATGCATCAGCTGCGGAAGACGTGCCACCACGTCGCCGTCGAGGAATACTTCCCGGTGGGCGAGACCGGCGGCGGCGGCCAGGGTGCCTGCCTCCAGCAGTTCGGTCGAGCCCGGGATGCCGTAAGTGAAGGTCCGAACCCGTTCTTTGTCGTCATCATCCATCGCCGCGAGCACAGCGCGGCTGTCGAGGCCGCCGCTGAGACCAAACGCAACACGACCGTCCGTCCCGAACCACTTCGGAACAACGGAGCGAAAGAGGGAGTGCGCTTCGTCCAGTTCGTCCTCGAGGCTCCCGCAGCGCGGTGCGACGGAAACCAGCGGCAGGTAACGCCGGGTCTCGCCGTTGTGTGCACGTGCGTCGTAGCGAAAAACCACGCCAGCCGCCAGCCGCTTTACGTTTGCCAGGATGGTGCGCTTGCCGGCGGTATAGTTGAAGAACAGGTGCTCGACAATCCAGTCCGGATCGATACCGCTCGGGTCATTTGTGGTGCGCAGGAAAGTTGCGATTGCCGTCGATGCAACGAGGACCCCGTTGGTCTGCCGCACATAGACCGGCTGGAAGCCGAACGAGTCCGTGACGATCGACAGCTGCGATGTCTTCTTATCGTAGACCACCAGGACGAATGCGCCCTGCAATTCCTGCAGCAACGAATCGCCGGCCGCGGAATCACTGATTGCGGCAGCCAGCGCCGGCCAGGCAACCGCCTTGTCCAGAACGAGATCCCCGGCCAGCAGGCATTCATACCTGTCGTCCGCAAAATAGCGCATCTCGGATACCGGCGCATTCTGCGGATAGCTGACCGCCATCCACGCATCTCCGATCACGCGCTCGTGACAGACGAACGAGCCCAGGGGATTGATGCAATCGAGCCACGCAGGATCGGTCTCCTGGCTGCGCCCCGGCTCGATGATCACGGTCAATCCTGACATCTGCGCCTGCTCCTAGCTGAAATATTTCGCGTTGATGTACCAGCGGCAGAACAGCGTGTCCCTGCCGGCCCACCTGTCGCCGAAAAGCTTGCATAACAGTACGTAGATGAGCCGCTGTGGCGACAGTTTTTTGGCGGTGCTTTTTGCCAGCGCGAGTGCTGACCCGTTCTGCGCCGCAAGCATCACGGATGCTTTCGCTTGCGCTTCTTGCCTGGCCCTGGCAGCCAGCGGCACGCCGTCTCTTTGCGCTGCCTCGATCAGGTGGCCCACTTTGCGCCGCATGCCCTGGCGCATCAGCCGGTCTATTGCCCCGACATCCAACCGCGCCAGGTACCAGCAAAAATTCCGCCCGAGTTGGTCACGAAACCGGGCAAATAGCGGATGCCGGCATCGTGCAATGCCTGTTCCGCGTCCACCGAGGCAACCGCGTTGGCAACCGGCACGATGAAGCGGGCTTTGACCCGCCCGATATGCTTCCGCCGAATGCTCCTGGTCCTGGCACCGGGAATGAGCACATCCGCCGCCTGCCAGTAAAGTTCCTCCGGCGACGCCGAAAACTCTCCGCTGCAGCGGCTTACACAAGCATCACCGCAGTGGTCCCGGGCATCAAGTAATTCCTGCACGTCGATACCATGCGGATTGATCAGCATCCCGCGAATCGTGGATACGCCGACGATTCGGCCACCGGCCTCGTCGAGCATCGCCATCAACTGCCCCCCGACCTTGCCGGCGCCCTCGAGCAGGAAGGTCGAATCGCCGACGTTGCGGCCGCTTGCCGCCAGCAACGCCTCGAGCGCCGAATATACGGTCAGTGCGGTGAAGTAGTTCGAATCGATCGCGACGTCACCTGCCGGGGCGATGGCCTTTATCCCGGCCCCGGCCATGATTTGCTGCAGCTCCGCAGGGCCGACACCGAGATCCAGTCCCGCGACATATTTGCCGCTTTGCAGTAGGTCGGATATCTCGTTGCCGAACTCCGCCAGGAGCCGCGCTATGTCGTCCTCGCCAAGCGCTTCGTCAATGCAGATACCCTCCTTTGCGCCACCGCGGGGGATGTTCAGCCAGGCGAATTTGAGTCTCATCTCATGCGCCAGATCCGTGACTTCCTGTTGCGAGACGCCCTCACCCATGCGAATTCCGCCCGTTCCACCGCCGCCGAGGAAGCTGTCGATGACGACGAAAGCCTTTGTGCCCGGGCTATCGAGCGTGATGCTCCGGCAAAAAGGCAAATTTTCCATCTGTCCATGATCCATTGGCTTCTTCCTGATACTACAATACGAACCAGCAGGAACGATAAGCATAGCAGGGCCGCCAATGCCGATAAGTACAAGAATTCAATGCCTGTCACTATCTGTGCGGTCACGGACCTGGATGCGATGACGGCTCACGACAAAACAACGCCGGACATACTCGTGTTCGGCGGCGGCGCCGAGCACTGGACATCCGTCATCGGGGAATGCCTGCCCGCTTGCAACGTATTCAGCAGTCCGACGAGGAAGCAACTGAGCGGAGATTATGACAACGTCCGGTGTCTCGTCGGCCGCAATTTTCCTGACCCGTTACTGGAGCGCCTCCCGGCACTCGAATGGATACAGAACCTTTCGGTAGGTATCGACAATCTCATACGTCACCCGCTCATTCCCAAGCATGTGCGCATCACCAACACTGGCGGACTCTACGGGGACGCGATCGCCGAGTACGTGCTGTGGGCAATGCTGACGCTGTCCAGGCGCTTTCATGTCGTCATGCAAAACCAGCAAAAGCGGCACTGGCAGCAAGTCTTCGGCGGCGAACTGGCGGGACGGACCGTGGGCATTGTCGGCGTCGGCGACATAGGTGGCAAAGTCGCCCGGCATGCGCAGCACATGCGGATGTGCACACTCGGTTTCGTGCGCGACGAAAAGGCTGCGGATTCCTTCGAGCACATCGACGAGGCCGTGCCCATTAGTCGTCTCGAAGAGCGTGTTGGCGAGCTTGACGTAATCGTACTCAGCCTGTCGCTGTCGGCATCGACGGCGGGCCTCATCAACCGAAGCGTGCTGGATGCCATGAAAAAAAGTGCCATTTTGATCAACGTGGCACGGGGAGAGCTGATTGACGGGCCTGCGGTGGCAGACGCCCTTGCGACGGGGCGGCTTGCCGGCGCCGCGCTCGACGTTTTCGACAAGGAACCACTGAGCCGCTGGAATCCGTTGTGGAAGACACCGAATTTGCTGCTAAGCCCGCACGCATCGTCGCTAACGGGCAATTACAAGACACGCGTCGCAGACTTGTTACGTGAAAATATGCTCAGATTTGCCGCGCATCGGCCGCTTCTGAACGAAATCGACCGACGCAGGGTTTGAACACCAGGTGAGTCGCATTGACAGACACACACACGGCAATTGAAGAGTTTCGCGAACACGGCTATACCGTTGTTCCAGATGCCATATCTACCGAACTCCTGGCGACACTGACAACGGCGCTCGATGAATTAACGGCCCACGCGCCGTCGCGCATCCACAACGTCGCAGACGTCCTCGGCCTGCGCAAGGAATTCCTCGACCTCATCGATTTGCCAACGGTTTTGCCGATCGTGCGTGAACTGCTCGGTGACAATATCTGGGTCAATCTCTCGCACTACAATGTCAACCCGCCGAACAGCAAGGCCAACGCGCGGGTCCGGGAGAGCGGATACGGCTGGCACCGCGATGGCGGCATCATCAATGAGGACCTGCCGAAGCCCGCGCCGTTGCTGTCAATCAAAGTCGGCTTTTATTTGAGCGATCTCACCGAGCCCGGACGCGGCCAGACCTACGTCATCACAGGCAGCCACAAGTCCGGGGAATCGAAACCGCCGAACGACGAGCTGCCGGAAGCCGCAAAACCGGTCTGCGTCGCACCCGGTTCAGCCCTGTTGTTCGATCGCCGCATGCTGCATTCCGTTCGCAGCGAAAACCTGAGCGATGTCACCCGCAAGGCTATCTTCATTCAATATGCGTACCGCTGGATGTGTCCCGTCGATGCGATGACCGTTGAACACATGCGCAAACATTGCGGCCCCATTCGACTACAGCTTCTCGGGCTGTCGACAAATTTTCACGTCATTGACGGCGCCGCCGGAAGGTCAGCATCGTATTATCCAACGCCCCGGGATGTTCCGCTCGCCGGCCGGCAACCAGGCATTGTGAGCAGGGTTCTTGGTTCATTGCGGCGCAGAATGGCAAGGTTGATTGGCCGTTAGCAGATAAGGCTACTGATTCGAAGAAGCAGAGATCCAGGCCGCTATTGCATATTCATTCACGGGCAGTGTCTTCCGTTTCATTAAGTACTTGAAATACCGCACGGCCGAAAACATCGTTCCCAACCGAGTTGAAGTGTCCATCATAGCGCCAGAAGAGATCCTGGTATTCAAGTCCGTCATTGCTGACGATTCCTTGCAATGGAACAGATATATCGACCACTTCCAATTCTGCAAGTACCCCTGATGATGCTGACTCTCTAAGCACGCTAAGCGACTCCGTTATCGAATTTTTTGTCGGCACGGGAACGATCAGCAACCTAAAATCGTATCGCTCGGAAAGCGCTGCCAAGTCACGCAGATGATCATCAATCCGGTGTGGCAATTCACCCCAGCTCCATCTCCGAACGCCAATGGCGGAAGGAAACAGGTAGTTGCTGTCCAGCAGGAACAGGGCGTCGATTCGTCTGCCACTTCGCTTATATAAGTTAACTGGAAGACGGACGATGTAGAGTTTGTCGAACAGCCAGCGAACAATCGTGCCTGGTGAATGCTCGTCAATGTAGTCTCTTAGGCTCTTACGTTGATCGCCGTTCTGGTATACAAGAACGTTTCCACGGTAGCAACTCTTGTAAAGCTTCGGCCGAGTCAAATCACCAATATCATTTTCGTAGAACGCGAGGATGACGGTATCCGGCTTGTACACTGGCAAGTTATCCTTGAGCACCAGTTCGTGAATGTCCGTACCGGTGCCATCAATGCCGAGGTTGACCACCTCAAATCGAGACGCTGATGCAGGCTGATTCAGCGACTTCTCGAGAACCTGCGTCCACACGTCCCCGGTTGGCACATGTAGACCCGCAGTAAACGAGTCCCCAATGACGAGAATTCGATGTATGCGATTGTCACCGGCAGGCGCATGCTCCCTGTCGTGGAATCCCCTGGAATTCATCGTTACGACGTTATTCATTTCGAAATAGCGAGAAATGACATCTGTCCCGTTGGGCTGATACCTGTAGCCGTATCGTTCGTCTTCGATATATAGACAAGGTTGATGCGATACTGACAGCAACGGTGCGAGATCCATTCTAAACAGGCGAAGCGACAATTCCAGCAATAGAGCCGAAAAGGACGCGATGAGCAAAGTTGCGATCATTATTCGCCGAATACGCATAATCAGAAGTCTGCAAATCGCTGCGATGTATCAAACGCTACTGACTGGGCTTGGATTCAGCATTACCAACTTGAACATCGGGATGCCGTGTTGCAGCCCGGCGAACGATAATCGGCTCGATCAACGCTTTCCATTCACGATAGCCTGCAGCATTGAGGTGTATAGAGTCGCTGGTAAACCGTTCTTCCAAAACACCGTTGCTGGCAAGTTTGGCGTTCAAATCGATGAATTGCAGGTCCTGCCGTTTTGCAAACCGTTTCAGCATATTATTCAGCTTGTTGATTTCGACGTTTTGGTCCTTGCGAGCATCACCCAGCATGGTGGTCGATTGAATATAGGGCCTAATACCGTTGGCCTGCAAAGTCTCTACGATCTTCCTGTAGTCCGCAAAAACGGTCTCTGCCGGTACGCCCGAATCTATGTCATTAACACCCACCATGATCAGGGCTTTGGTCGCGCCTGTCGCGATAACAGTATCCAGACGCGCGAGGACACCCTTCGTGGTATCACCGGCGATACCCCGATTGGAGATCGAAATGCCGGGAAAGATGTCCGACCATTCCGCGTAATCAGTGATCGAATCACCGACCATTACGATGTCAGCCGGCGAATTGAATTCGCGCTGAATGGCAGCGCGGTTCCGTATATTAACTCGCCGGTCATGCGTAAGCGGCCTGGCCGCAGCATGGCTCACTGTGCCGGTCAAAGCAGCCTTGGCGACTTTCAGGGACTTGAAAGGAAAAATTCCGTAGTGACCCACCGTTACGCCATAGATAAACGCGGCCAGGACTGTACCGAACACGACAACCGGGGAGCGTCTTTTTTCGGTTCTGCGCATTTCGTCGCCTCTCTCAACGACAATGACGATTGTTCTTTTGTGGACGAAGCAATATTCTCGGACAAACCAACACCAATGCAAAACTTCCAGGCAATTTATGTCAAACCGTCATAGAATCATTCCAATATAGCGACATTGCTCCGGTTTGGGAAGCTGGCAGGGGTCACATTAATGTGTATTTTATTTTTTGACCCCTGAAAACTTGCGACGCCAACACATGACGACAGTTGGTTATTTATTTACCGGCCGGCCCCCGCGGGCTGGATTATTTCCTGGTACCTAGACAGGCAGCTCATGTGTCCGGATATCTTGCAAACGTCGGCAACCCGCCAGCGGCGCAGGTCCATTCAGTGCGGGAGTCCCAGAATATCCGTGCTTCAGGCATCTTGCCCGGATCGCTGTCCAGCGATCCGGCAGGTATTACCACCATTTTTCGCTCCGCCATATGCCTGGGCAACGGACTGCCGCACTGCTTGCAAAACTGGTTGTAGAAACGTTCTGCCTCGGGAACCTTGTAATACCCCAAGAGGTCTTCGCCGGTGATCCACTTGACCGCATCTGCCCTGACCATGACATTGCTTGCGTGCCCGGTGCCGCTCACCTTCCGGCAGCGGGCACAATGACAGTGATAGAAACGTAGAATGTCGCCACTGACTTCGTACCGCACGCTGCCGCAAAGACAACCGCCTGCAAAGGTTTTCCGGGGCATTTTGTTTTCCTGTCAAGGCTCCCGCACACACCGCACATCATACACAACACGCGATCTGGCGAACAAGCATAACACCACACCTGGCCAGTGGGCGCACCCAATAGCCTGCTATTGTCGACTACACCTTAATATAGTCTTGACGATTATACGATTTAGTGGCTGAAACACTAACGCGAGGTTTTCCTGACAAAAACCGCTCGTTGTTCCTGCACAAACATTTCTATCCGAGCTTCTCCGACTCTTGGTGAACTACCCTTAAACGAAGCTACACCAGCTTGTTTGTGAGTCGCACCAGGTATCGACAAAAAAAGGTGGCGTATGAACGGCAATACGGCGCAACGAAATATATTTCGGATAACCATGTTAGTAAAAAGCCACGCACTTTCGTCAAGCACGAAGCAGTCGTTTTAATGAATAATTCAATCGATTATCTTTGATAAATATGGCGTCCCCAAGGGATAACGACAGTTGGTCACTTATTCGGCGGACGGTCACCTTTCGATGATCAGTTTGGAAAATAGAATCAGTGCATACTGATTGTGTGGCCGGGACAACCTGTTAAAAAACGAAGCCTCTGGCAAATCACCTCGCTCATCACGCCTTTTCCGGCGTAATACTAACGCCACAATTTTCCGTTATCCTGCAGACTTTTGGCCGCTCCGCCACTGGGGATATCGTTGTTTTGGATGAGCCTGTCGAATCACGCAGCCAGTTGGACCCTGAGCGAGTCATAGCGACCATCAGGAAGCTCTCGAGGAGGGTTAATGAGCGTTTTCCTGGCGCCACATTAATCGATGCATGCGACGATTTGCTGCGGGTTGCTGAGGAGACCAAGCGCCGCGCATCCTGGATCGGCCGACCTATCATATGGCTCCGTGTTGGAGCCACCATCATCGTCACCGGAATGGCGCTTGGATTGATCGGTACTTTAAGTCAACTTGAGCTATCCGCACGACCGATGGATTTCGTGTTATTAGCCAATCTCATGGAGGCCGTTATTAACAATGTCGTGCTATTGGCAATCGCCACGTTTTTCCTGGTAACGATCGAGACCAGAATAAAGCGGGGACGCTCTCTGGTCGCTCTCCATGAACTGCGGTCACTCGCACATATCATCGATATGCATCAGCTTACAAAGGATCCGGACCGTCTGCTTTTTAGGGGTGAGATCACAGAGTCCTCGCCGATCAACGACATGGGAATCTTTGAGATGAGCCGGTATCTCGATTACTGCTGCGAGATGTTGTCCTTGGTTGGAAAGATAGCGGCAATTTACGGGCTGCACCTGCGCGATGCAATCGCTATTCAAGCCGTTAACGATGTGGAAAACCTCTCTACTGGCATATCACAGAAAATTTTTCAGAAAATCATGATCCTGCACGGCAGTCTCGGGGACACCAGGCCCACTTCACAGTCAGGCGACCAGAAGACTACCGATTGCGTTTAGCGCTGTTTATGGAGATTGGGTCCAACGTCGCTTACAGCGCCCACTGGAAGCTAACGACGAATGTCGACCCTGGGTCTTCTTCAAAGGTCAGGACGTTCTCGCGCTGAATCTCAATTTTATCCTGCAGGATATTCTGCACTTTCGCGTTGACGGTAATGGTATCGGTCGGGTACCAGAAGTAATTAAGGTCCAGGGAGCGGAACGGTTGTTCAAAGCCGTCCGGGGCACCGTTGCGCCCAGCCACATAGAGCCGCTCACCGGAAACATTGTAGGCCAGCGAAGCCGTGTGCCTCGCATCGGGCGAATCGAATCCGAGCATGACGTTAGCAACAAAGTCCGATGCCCCGGTAAGCTTTCGAACCGGATTAGTCGGAGCGTCTGCCTGCGAACCCGCAACGAGTTCCGAGTCCTGCAGAGTCACGTTACCCTGCACGAAAAAGCTCTCAAATGGCCCGCCGAGAAAACCAAGCTTCTTCAGCGCTTCAAGCTCAACCCCATAGACTTCTGCTGACTTGGCATTGATTATTTCCCTGGCGATGGTGGTATCGCTGGCAGCTGATTCGAAGAACTCAATCGGGTTATTGATATCTTTGTAAAATAGCGACACGGTCAGGGCGTCACCGCCAGAAAAGAGCCACTCGCCACGAATATCGAAGTTTCTGGCGTCTGCCGGCACGATGCCAGGATTGCCATCAACAATATCGTCAGTAACCGGATCGACATAGCTCGCGTCTGTTATTTCACGAAGATCTGGACGAACGGTGGTTTCACTCCAGCCAAATCTCAGCTGAAATGTCTCGGCCCACCATTCCGTCATGTACGTCAATGATGCAGATGGGTATATTTTGTCGGTTTGAAATACACCTCGCCGAAGCACATCGGGATCGGTCGTTACCACGGGGTCGTCGGCTGAGAATCCAAACGGATTAAAATCGAGGGCCACCTGACGATAGTCTTCCCAGCGGGCACCGGCGGATAGTCGCCACGTATCAACAAAAGTCAGGTCGAGCTTGCCGAAGACCGCGTCGGTCATGGTGGCTGCAAGGTAGCTTTGATTATTGCTTCCTTGCAGATCAAATACGAAATTGTTTGCCGGGTCCAAAATGTTGGCGTCGGAAAAGACATCACCCAGTGGGCCTTCAAGAACCGCCGGATCGGAAACGTTCAAGACACCGATGCTAAACTGGGATTGGCGGTAGGTTCTCGACTTCTGGTAGTGCTCGTAGCCAACGCTGGCTTCGATTGTTGAGCGGCGGGTTTCGAACGGTACCCTCACGCTCCAGCCGTAGTTGGTGACATCGTCGTCTAAATCGGTGAACCGATAGTTCGCCGCGGTAGCGTCCAGGCTGACCGCAGAATTGATAACGGCGCCGTTTGTCGAATCGGTCACCGTCTGCGCTGAGACATTGACTTGATTCGGAATATCGGTTGTAGCATCCGCGTCGGAGAAGAACCAGGTCAACTCCGCTTCTTCCGGCAGCCAGCGGACTAGCTTTGCCAGTCCACCCGGAAGCCGGCTGCGCGTCTCTTCGCCCAACCGGTGCACGCCCCGGATCTGATTAACGACCATGTTGCGTTCTTCAAATTGATAACGATAGTCCCTGAAGCCAATACCATCCGACACTTCCCGATTTTCATTAAAGAAGTCTGTAATCGCAGTTTCGTCATCGGTGTTGCGCAAGAACAGAGAAGTTGTCGTCAGCTCGTGATCTTCACCAATTTTCAGGCCCATATCGATGTTACCCGACAGCGCGACTGCGCGTGTAGATTCGAGCTCTGTGTTCGTACGTTCATCCGGGAAAATGAAGTTGCGGGCTTTTCTTGTAGTTTCCCGCCAGTTGGTGTCGTAGGAGCCACCGATCAGGAAGCCGAATTCCACCGAGTCACTTAGATCCATGCGATTTCCGACGCTGGCTTTCAGTGCGATATCGGGATCAACACTCTCTTCCTGCAGACTGATGTCCCTATTCAATGCAAGTGCGAGCTGTCGATTAACCAGCTGCGCGTCCTGAAGGCTCGCACCTGTATTCCCTTCCGCGATCAGCGTTGAGAGAATCCCTTGCATGTTGATGTTGCCCTGAAACCGCTGGGTTGCGGCCAAGATGTCGGCGGAGAGTGCACGGGTACCGTCGTCGGTGCCGTATTTGTCATGACCGCCTCCTGGATACGATAGCGCATGATCCTCGTTTTCGGTATTGAATCCGCTACCGACCTCGAAAGAGACCGTGAATTTTTCCGGAATGCCCTTCGTTCGGATGTCGATGCTGCCGCCGCCGAAGTTAGCTGACGTGTCGGCAGAATACGATTTTTGTACTCGCAATGATTCGACAATCGACGTCGGGAAGATATCCAATGGAATGACATTTCGCGTCAGATCGGGTGAGGGAATCCGTGCACCGTTTAGATAGGTGCTCGAATACCGTTCGCCCAGGCCGCGGATGTAGACGAACTTACCGCCCACCAGGGAGAGGCCAGGCACTCGCTTTAGTGCAGCAGCGACAGTGGAGTCACCCAGGCGACTGATAAACTCGGCACCGAGGATGTCCGTGACGACTTCATCGTTCAATCGCTCATTCATGAGCGATTGCGATGCGCTTTGGGAACGACCAACAGTAACGATTTCCTCCAGCACCACAGGGTCAGGTTCCTGCGTCGATTCAACGGTCACAGCAGCATCTATTGGCGCCTCACTTCCGATGGGTTCGGCAGTCTCTGCACCTGCCGATGTCGCCCACATCGCAAGTATCATGACAATAGCAACTATTGATGAATGTCTTCTATATTGAGTGACTGATTTCATTTTTCTGTCCAACTAATTATCGTCTTGCGCTGTATTCGGCCAATTGCAGAAATCCTGGAAAGGTGTCGCCTTCTTCCCTCGTGCGACACCTTTCCCCTTACTTCCTGTTCTTACTCGAACCAAAGCGGCTCGCCGCGGTTCGATGCATGAATTCCATAGGTCCAATCAGCCGTCCAATCGGCTTCACCGAGACTAAGCGCACCAATAAAGCCACCACTTTGTGGCGCGCCAGCGGGAGCGGCACCGTCCACACTCATTGTGGCGAAGTCGATTGAGTAGATTGCCGGCGACCCCTCCAGGAGCTGCAGGGAAGTATCATTGGCTGCGGTCGGGTCAACGGTGCCAGCGACGGTTGCAAAGGTATTGCCGCCCGCAATGAAGAAGCTCTCTTCCGTGGTCATGCCGTCCGGGAATGTTTGTCCTCGGGTTCGTTCTTCACAAGCAATAATGACGGAGTTCAGGTTTAAATCACCATCCAGCGCCGCTTGCTGCGACC
>Ga0114931_10008421_pt1 | contig 12488 bp, 9 predicted proteins | sample 2SBtaG_FD_89579 | JGI IMG/M metagenome (GOLD analysis project Ga0114931, IMG submission 89579) | Deep subsurface microbial communities from Kolumbo volcano to uncover new lineages of life (NeLLi) - 2SBTROV14_V59a metaG | ecosystem: Environmental > Aquatic > Marine > Volcanic | place: Kolumbo...
CAAACCTCAAATCACGGGTACAAAGGGGCGCGAGTCATGCCAAGTTGTGTGTTGGCCTATTCGGGCGGGTTGGATACGTCGGTCCTGTTGGGCTGGTTGCAAGAAGAAGGGTACGAGGTGCACGCAGTCTATGTCGACCTGGGCCAGCCGGGCGAGGATCGCGAGGCCATTTTGCAAAAAGCGCGGGATCAAGGCGCGAAATCGGCCCGGCTGGTCGACGCCCAGGAAGAGCTGTGCCGCGACTTCGCATTTCCCGTGTTGCAGTGGCAGGCCAAGTATGAGGGCATTTATCTGCTGGGCACGTCGATCGCCCGGCCGCTGATCTCGAAAGTCTGCCTGCGGGTGGCCCGGGAGGTGGGCGCAAGCGCCTTTGTGCATGGAGCGACCGGCAAGGGGAATGATCAGTGCCGATTTCAATTGGCCGCCGAGGCACTTGAGCCGGATGTCCAGACCCTGGCTCCCTGGCGAATGGAAAAGTTTCGCCAGCGTTTTCCCGGTCGGACCGAGATGATCGACTTTTGCGATGCGAAGCAGATTCCGGTCAAGGCGTCGATCGAAAAGCCCTACAGCTCGGACGAAAATTGCCTGCATATCAGTTACGAGGCGGGGAAGCTGGAAGACCCGGCCGTGAACGGTGCGGCGGTGGTCGACTTTGGCATGACCGTTTCGCCCCAGCAAGCGCCGGATCAGGTTGAGGAGCTGACTTTAGGCTTCGACCAGGGAGTACCCGTATCAATCGACGGCCAGCCGCTGAGCCCCCTGCAGGTCGTGTTGACGATGAACGAGCGGGCTGGCCGTAACGGGGTCGGGCGGATTGACATCGTGGAAAACCGGTTTGTCGGTATGAAAAGTCGTGGTGTCTACGAGGCGCCGGGGATGACGGCCCTCTATGCGGCCCATTTGGCTTTGGAACAACTGACCCTCGATCGCGATTTGGTTCATCTGCGCGACCGGCTTGCGCCCGAAGTGGCCGAAATGGTTTACAACGGATTCTGGTTCGTGCCCAAAATGGACGCCCTGATGGCTTTTCTGCGCGAAGCGCAGCAGCCGGTAACTGGCAGTGTGACCCTCGGCCTCTACAAAGGCAACGTCGCGATCCATGGCCGCACGAGTCCGCAGAGTCTCTACGACGCTGAAATTGCCAGCATGGAAGGAGGCGGCTCGTACGATCAAACCGACGCCGAAGGATTCCTGAGACTGCAGGGCCTGCCGAGCCGTGTGTTGGGGAAAGTGAGGCCGAGAAAGTATTAGTGAATGCGGAATGCGGAATGCGGAATGCGGAGTGGGGAGTGCGGAGTGCGGAGTGCGGAATGCGGAGTGGGGAATGCGGAGTGGGGAGCTAAGGCGAACGGCAAATGAAAATTTACCTGCCGTGTCGCTGTAAGCTGTATTCGTCGCCTAAAATCAAATATTTCCCGGTAAGTTCTCACTAGCAGAGCTGGTGTTTACGGATGGGAATAAGAAATTCCACTGGTATCAGTTCATGTTTGGAATACCAAATTCCGCATTCCGCATTCCGAAATCCGAATTTAAATGTATCTCTTCGAAAACCCCGTGCTGCAGCGCGAGCTGGTTGTCAATTTGCGCAGGACGCGCTCTTTTGTGCTGCTGTTCGTGTACGTCGCCCTGCTGGGAATGCTCGTTTATGCGGCCTGGCCCGCGGAGCAGAGGCTCGACATGGCCCAACCGGAAGCGGCCCGCCGGCTGGTCAACCTGTTTTTTTTGGGCCAATACCTGCTGATGTCGCTGATGGCGCCCAGTTTTGCCGCCGGGGCGATCACCGGAGAGAAGGAACGCAAGAGCTACGAAATGCTACTGGCCAGCCCGATCACTCCGGCAGCCGTGGTATTAGGAAAAATGGGTGCGTCCCTGGTCCCATTGGGCATCTTGATGGTTTCGTCGTTGCCGATTGTGATGCTTTGCCTGCCGCTGGGGGGGGTCTCTCCTTACGAGGTGTTTGCCGCCTTCTTCGCAATGACTGTTTCGGTGGCCCTGTTCGGGCTGATCAGCCTCTGGTGCAGCAGTTACTTCGTGCGGACCTCTGCGGCCCTGGTCGTGTCGTATCTGTTGATCTTACCGTTGGCCTTGGCAGGCGTGCTGACCTGGCTCCAACTGGAAGGGCTGGGCGAAGCCCGCTTGCTGGTGGTGACCACTTTGGTCCCGCTTGCATGTGCTCTGATCGGGGCCCTGTTATGGGCCGATATGTGCAAGCGTTTGCTGCGGCCTCCCGATCTGGGAAGCGAGGGCAAACAAGTGATCGACCTGGAAACGGAAGCCCAGCAGGCAGTCGGGTTGTATATCAATCGGGAAGAGTTTCCCGATCGGCTTTTTGCTCCCCCCAAGCGAACCACTTTTCTTCCTGACAATGCCAATCCTATTTACGACAAGGAAATCCGCAGCGAAATTTTTAGCCAGGGCACACTCATGTTGCGACTGGTCATTCAGATCAGCATGGGGATTGCCTTGCCGCTGATGGCGATTTGCCTGTTTCTTAAACAGGAGCTGGCTCCCTGGTACATTGCTTACGTATTACTGTTCAACTTGCTGGTCGGTCCGGTCTTTTCATCGGGGAGTGTCACCAGCGAGCGGGAGCGGCAAACACTCGATTTGCTCCTAACCACTTTGATCACGCCGTGGCAAATGTTATGGGGCAAGCTGCTCTCGGGACTGCGTGTCTCTAGTGTGCTGACCGCGTTTTTACTTTGGCCCGTGTTACTGGCCTGCCTGATGCCACTGAAATATTGGCACCATCTGCCAACGATGGGCGGGTATCTTCTGGTGGTGGCCCTAGCGTCGCTCACCACCGCCATGGTGGCCCTGTTTTGCTCGACCCTGTTCCATAGGACGTCGACCAGCCTGATGGCGACCTACTTGGTCCTGGCGACCCTGTTCATGGCACCGGTCGCCACACGATTTTTTACCAGAACTTTTCTGCCCAACTCCCGCACGGAAGTGACGCTGGCCTGGACCGGTTTGCTAAGTCCCTTGGAGGCGGTGTTTACGCTGCCACTGGAACTGAAAACCTCAGAGCATGCACCTGGATCCCGGAACCATCCTGCAGCCGCCGGCGCGGGGCGAGGCAGTGGAGCGATCTTCTGGGGCTACCTGGTCTTTACGATGCTCCTCAATGGGCTGCTGTTGCTGGCGATGATGTGGGCCTTTTCCAGGAGTGGGTGGGGGTAGAGAGTAGAGTAGAGAATAGAGCAGGGCGGCAGCTTCTGGCTCTCATTTCTACTTTCTCCCCTCTCCTGCTCTCGGCCGAAGGCTGCGTCTTGACGTTGGATTTGGTGGTATGCGATAAAAGGCTGTTCGTTGTCTCCCAGGAGGGGCTCTGATGTCCGAATCGTCTCGTAGTCCATCGACCCAAAGTAATCCGTCGACCCAGGCTGGCCAGCCGACCCAGGGTTCCCGCCCGGCTCCGACGCAGGATGAGCTCGATTTGTTGCATTACAAGCCACGAATTGAGCGTCCGGTGAGGATGAAAATCCCGGAATTGCAGCGGGATGAGCGGCTGAAGCATGTGATATTCAGCGGCCAGTTCAGCGCCGACATGCTCGAAGACCTGGGGGGCACGGCGGACAAGATTCGCATGTTGTCCCGGACCCGTTCAGGCCAGGATTTCCTGATCCGTCTGCTCAGCCATAAGCGGGCGATGCTCTACTTCACGCAGCCTTCGACCCGAACCTTCCTGTCGTTTATGGCGGCCTGCCAGATATTGGGGATTACCTGCAACGAGGTACGCGATCCGACCACCTCTTCCGAGACCAAGGGTGAAACGCGTTTTGACTCCATCCGCATGTTCAGCAGTTATTTCGATCTGATCATCATGCGGAGCCGGTTGGCTCGCCTGGCGGAAGCATGCGCGTACCTGATGGATGATTTGGAGGAATCCGGTAACCGCAGCGTGCCCATCATCAATGCCGGTTCGGGAGCCGATGAGCATCCGACCCAGGCGCTGCTGGATATCTACACGTTGCAGCGGTCATTTCAGTTTAGCGATCCCAAAGATTCGCCGCTCTCCAGCCGTTTTGAGCACCTTCAAGGTCTGTATGGCAACCTGACGCGCGGACTGGCTGGCAAGGTTTACGGATTTTGTGGCGATATTGGCCGGGGCCGCACGGTACGCTCGCTGGCTAATCTTCTGGCTCACTACGAGGGGGTCACACTGATTTTCATCGCTCCCAGGCACCCGACGCTTGCCCTCAGCGACGACTTGCGGCGGCGGCTATTTGATCGGGGTGTATGTACGCACGAAGTGGATTCGTTCGAAGAGGTGATTGACGGACAACCGGTGATCGAGCAGCTCGACGCGCTCTACATGACACGTATCCAGAAAGAACATAATGCGGCGGCCGACGACGCTTCGTTCGCCGAGATTGATTTTTCACGCTACAAGCTCTCGCTGGACCTGATCGCGCGGATGAAACATTACGCACCCATTTTGCATCCGTTTCCGCGGGATCAACATTTCGGGGAAATTCCTCCGGAGATCGACAACGACCCACGCGCCATGTATTTTCGGCAGGCACGTAATGGGATGTGGGTTCGAGCCGCATTGCTTGCATCCATCTTTTACGTGGATCATCACATTTCACGGTTTTTCCACGAAGAATTCAGCGAGTGGCACCACTACAACGAGCAGCCAGCGTGGGCCGCACCGCCGGGCAACACGGCCAGTGAGCACAATACCTAGAAATACGATGCACCTGCTGATCGACGGGTACAATTTATTACATGTGACAGGGTTTACGGGATCTGCCTCCAGGGTGCGCTCCCAAGCAGGGCGCCGGGGCCCCAGTGGGCTGCAACGAGCGCGCGAGGCCCTTTTGCGATTTCTGGTCGCGTCGATCGACACGGCGGATTTGCCTCGCACAACGATCGTTTTCGATGCGAAAGATGCGATCCCCGGATTGCCGAGGGTCGTCGATCTCCGTGGGATGACGGTCCGCTATGCGACGGAATATGTTGATGCGGACACCCTGATTGAGGAGCTCATTCAAGCCGAGTCTGCGCCCCGGTCGCTGCTTGTGGTCTCCAGCGACCATCGCATCCAGCGCGCCGCCCGTCGCCGCCGCGCCGCCGCCATGGACAGCGACCGCTGGTATGTCGATCTATGCCGGCGCCGCCATGCCCGCCAGCATCAGCGTCAACAGCGGGCCGACAAGCCGCCCGGACCGCTTAGTGCTGCGGAAGTTGCCTATTGGCTACGGCAGTTCATGCCAGAGACGGGGCTACCAGAGACGGGGCTACCAGAGACGGGGCTACCAGAGACGGGGCAGATCGACGGTCTGGAATCTGCTGAGAGTGGCCCAGGAGAGGCCACGGCGACTCCTGACGAGGACGCTTGGGAAAACGACGCTTGGAAAAATGACGCTTGGAAAAATGACGCTTGGAAAAATCCTTTTCCGCCCGGTTACGGCGAAGACCTGCTGGATGGGCAGTAGGGCCTGGGCCCTGGCGCCAATATTTCACTCAACGCATCCGTCAAAACAATGTAGCAGCGTCACTCTCTTTCCAAGGACCAAGGACAAAGGACGAATGGCACGCTCGTGACTATCGCCGTGAACGGCTAACTTTTTTCTTTACGGTCCCCTATTCCCTGCTCCCTGTTTTCTACTGGCTTCAGCGTGAACTCGCCGGTCGATCGCAGTTCCAGTTCGTATGTTTTTCCCTTCCGCACACGTGTGGAAGGCGCATCGGCATGGGCGGCCCGGATACCCAGTTTGGCCGCCTTTCGCGGGTTGTTGGCAATATTCCAGAAATCGTCCCAGATCTGTTGCTCGAAGTCCGACATTTGACCACCGCGAACGTACGAGGTTGGACTGGAGCCAATTTTATCGAGTTCATATCCATCCTGAGGTTGTTGATATTCGCCAAAGATCCGTTGAAACAGGCAGATGGCCGTAGAACGATCCAAGTCGGAATGTTCGATGTATTTGTCTTCAAATTTGGCAACCAGGCATTCCACGTAAATTCGATCGCCCTCCACCTTGAATTGTCGTCGTCGATCGTCAACCGGGGCCCCTTCGTCGTTGACCTCAAAGAATTCGACCGTGGTTTCAAGACGGCCGTTCTGGGCGTTTTTCTGTTGATCGACGACCCGCAGTCGGGCAATTCGGTGACTGAGCTTGAGCAACCGCATGGTGGTTTCCAGACGTTCGACTTGCACGACCTTGGCCTGAAAGGCGTCGCCAAGCTTTGCCAGTTCTTTGGTGCGGGTTTTTAATTCCTCCGTGCGGTTTGTCAATTCCTGTTTACGCTGTAATAATTGTGTACGAGTCGATTCGAGCTCCTGTTGCTTTTCCGCCAGCTTCTGTTGAGGTTCGTTGTAGAAGGAGTATCCCTTCCAGCCGATGAGACCAGCACCCGCGAGCAGCGCGCCAAATAGCAGAGTGCGCAACGTACTGTTTACAGTCCGGATCGTGTCATGGACCTGGCCCATGGAGATTCCTTTTTACGAGTTTCGAGCTTTCAGATACCTGCATCTTAGCTTACGTTTTCGGCTTGCCCCTCGAAAGAGGGGGGGTGCCGGAATCGGTTGGCAGAGAAATCGTGAAGCATGTTTCCCGTTCGGATTCTTCCGCGGCAGGCCGATTGGCGACCGTGATTGTGCCTCCATGTTCGGTGATGATTCGCCAACACTTGGAAAGACCGAATCCGAGCCCTCGACCTGCTTCGCGACCGCTATAAAATGGGTCGAACAAATGGCGTCGGGCTTGTTCCGAAAGGCCCGGGCCATCGTCCGACACGCCAATCACGACGTTGCCATGGCGGGTCTCTCGGCCAGGGTCGCCTCCCTGAAGAGAGTTCCCCTGAGGAGGATTCGAGTGGGGAGGATTCGAGTGGGGAGGATTCCAGTGGGGAGGATTCCAGTGGGGAGGATTTAAATGAGGAGTTTCTTCGGCGGGCTCCCATCTCAAGGTAACCGTGATCGACCCCGAGACGCCGATCGCTTCCAGGCTATTGGTACACAGTGCGCTGAGTGCCACCGCCAATTGCTCGGCATCCGCTATAATTTCCACTGGATTTTTCGGTAAATCCGTGATAAATCGTACTTCGTGTTGCTGGCAGGAATCAGCGAGTTCGGTGGCGACGCGATCGATCAGCACACGGACATCCAGCTTTTTCCGGATCAGCTCAGGAGGCCTGGCGAACAGCATCAGGTCGGAAATCATCTCGTGGGCCCGTAACGCCTGCTTGTGAATGGCCAAAAGGGCCTGACGGCGCTGGTGATCTTTTTCGTCACGGAGCAGGGTTTGGGCTCTGGCGGCTATATTTGCCAGTGGATTGTTGATTTCATGGCTGGCTCCATAGGCCAGCTCTTTCATGGCGTCTAGCTTCCTGCCTTCAAGACGCGCCTCGAACTGGTCGTGCGGTGTTGTTTTCACATGAGATAGCAATTTTTCCGACATCACGGCGTGACCCCTGGCCAATCCACACAAGGATCTCGATGGGATCGTTGCGATACGACCTTATTTTGCTGGCAAGCCTTCCACATCGAGCAGTTGGCAGATATGGGCCACCAACACATCGACATCAAACGGCTTTTTCATGAACTCATTGGCGCCGGCATCGCTGAGTTCCTGGATTTTATCCGTTTCCACCATCCTGGAGATACAAATGATCCGCACATTATCCATCGATTTATCGCCACGTACCAATTGGCAGACCTCTTTGCCATTGATGTCCGGCAGCATAACGTCCAGCACGACCAGGTCGGGCCGAAATTCCTTGATTAACATTCCCGCGCCAAAACCATTGTTCACGCTACGTATATCAAACCGGCCATCGCGGTCCAAGGCGTCGCAAATCAACTCGACCAGGTCTTCGTCGTCGTCGACCACAAGCACCTTGCGTTTGCCGCTATCCAGGGCATCGGTGGGAATGCCATTTTCGCGCATGAACGCATACAGCAGATCGCGTGGAATCCGTCGAAACCGGCTTCCAGGGACCCGAAATCCCTTGAGTTGTCCGGAATCGAAGCAGCGGATGATCGTTTGCTGGCTAACCTTACAGATTTTAGCCGCTTCGCCGGTTGTAAATACGGTTTTCATGATTAAAACCACCTCTTTCCTTAGCCGATGGTCAGTGGATGATGGTTGATGGCTGAGGCCTGCGTGAATCGACCTGATGTGTGTATCTTGAGATTTCTGCGCCTTTCCTGTAAAGAGGCAGAACCCCTTAAAGTGTCAAAGTCCCTCAGATATGCAGAACTTCTCAGGCATTAGCAATCGCCGGACCCCCCGAGATATCCTGAATTGCCAGGTTCTCCGAATTATAACGGCGATTCACTTAGAGTCAACATTGATTGGTTTGACGTAAATGCAATTTGGTAAAAGGTTTACGAATTGCATGCTATGCCGATGACTCTTGCGAGGAGGCTTTTTTGGCCGCTGGACATTCCCGGGAGACATTGGCATAGACCGCAATTCGTTCTAAAGATGGATCATTAACAGGGCGATATCGGCTGGCGTGATACCGCTGATACGGCTGGCTTGAGACAGATTGGTTGGTCCAATTCGGGTGAATTTCTCACGGGCTTCCGCACGTAATTGTCCCAGGCTGGAATAATCGAAGTTGGCTGGGATTCGCTTTTCCGCCAACCGGCGCTGACGATCGACTTCGGTCTGTTGTCGGGCCACGTAGCCGGCGTATTTCGCGTCGAAAAGCACTTGCTGGGCGACCTCGGAATCCACCATTTTCAATTCTGGCAGACGAAGCGCGAGATCTTCCCATCCCACCTCGGGTCGCAGCACGGTTTGGGCCAGGGAAATGCCATCGGGACGGGTGGTTTCCAGCAAATTTGCAATCCTGGAAATCGCCGCCTCCTTGTGCAGTACCTTTTCCAGACGCCGGTCATCCACCAATCCCAGTTGGTGTGCCAGTGGTGTGAGACGCCGATCGGCATTGTCCTGGCGAAGCAGCAGGCGGTACTCGGCCCGGCTGGTAAACATGCGGTAGGGTTCGTCAACTCCGCGGGTTACCAGGTCGTCGATCAGGACACCCATGTAAGCCTGATCGCGCGCCAGCAATAGGGCAGGTTTTCCTGACAGGGCCAAAGCAGCATTGGCACCGGCCACCAGACCTTGGGCGGCAGCCTCCTCGTAGCCAGTGGTGCCGTTGATCTGTCCGGCCAAATAAAGCCCGGCGATATGCTTGGTTTCCAGTTTCGGCGAGAGTTGATCGGGCGGGGCATAATCGTATTCCACAGCGTAGCCGTAACGCATAATTTCAGCCTGCTGAAGCCCGGGAATCAATCGCAGCATGTCATCTTGCACATCCCGGGGCAGGCTGGTCGAAATGCCGTTGACATAGACTTCCAGAGTGTGCCGCCCTTCAGGCTCCAGAAAAATCTGATGTTCCGGCTTGTCCGCGAAACGGACGATTTTGTCTTCAATGGATGGGCAGTAACGGGGACCACTGGAGCGGATTTTTCCGGTGGCCATGGGCGCCCGGCTCAAATTATCGCGGATGAGCGTATGCACCGCTTCATTCGTATGGGTGATGTGGCAAGGCAATTGGTCGACCTGCAGCGCGCCGGTGAGAAACGAAAAGGGCTGTGGTTGTGGATCGCCCGGCTGGATTTGTGTCTGACTGTAGTCGATGGTGCGGCCGTTGAGCCTGGGCGGCGTGCCCGTCTTGAAACGAGCGAGCTGAATCCCCAGTCTTTCGAGTGCGCCGCTGATACCCCGCGCCGTCCCTTCACCAGCCCGACCGCCAGGGGTGGATGTTTCGCCTGTGTGCATCAGCGCTTGCAGAAAAGTTCCGGTTGTCAGGACGACCGCACGAGCCTGGTAGGTCGCATCGCCTCGCACCCGTACACCTGCCATGTGCGGCTTCGCCTGCTCTTTTCCGCCTTCCCGCTTATCGGTAAGCAGGTCTTCAACCACTTCCTGACGTAGCGTAAGGTTGGGTTGGCTTTCGACGATCCGTTTGATTTCGATCTGGTATGCACGTTTGTCGGCCTGTGCCCTGGGGCTGTGCATGGCGGGGCCTTTGCGAAGATTGAGCAGCCGAAACTGAATGCCTGTCCGGTCAATCGCCTGCCCCATGGCTCCGCCGAGCGCGTCGATTTCGCGGACGATTTGCCCTTTACCGACTCCTCCGATGGCCGGATTGCAGCTCATCTGGCCCACCGTATCGCAATTGGTCGTCAGTAAGGCGGTCTTCGCACCCAACCGGGCCGCGGCCAGGGCCGCTTCGGTGCCTGCGTGGCCCGCTCCAATCACCAGCACGTCGTATTGGTAGTTGTTGGAAGTCACTGATTGTGGAATTCGGATTGTGGAATTCGGAATAAAAGCCCAGGACTGGGAATCGTGAAATGTTATCGTACTATTGCTTCATCCTACTGGCCAGTGACCTGGCATTCCGCATTCCCCTTTCCCCATTCCTCGATGCCTTCCTTCGACGTTCCTGATTTGCTGGATCGATTCAAAACGAGTTGAACCTGCTTCTCCAGCAAATTCCGATTGACGAACCCCAGCAACGGGAACAGGCCCAGGCCGCTCGGGCGGAAGCCATTGAGAAGATCCAGCATGATACCAATAAGTTTTCCCGTGCTAAGGGAATCCCATGTCCCTTCGGTATCCACGGAACCCGGTGATGGCAGTTCCAAAGGCTCCCGGCAGCCCACATTGCAGTTCCCCCATAAGTTGTGACATACTTGGGCCATGGGTGTGGGGCTTCCAGCGCAGGCGCGCATCTTGAACCCACGGGCGAACCTAACCCCGATCCGACGGAGCGAACAGCGTAGCATGTCGACTGAAGAGAAAAAAATCTCGCGTAATTTTATCCAACAAATCATCGACGCGGACCTGGCTGCCGGGAAGAATGGCGGTCGGGTCCATACCCGGTTTCCCCCCGAACCCAATGGCTATTTGCATATTGGCCACGCCAAGAGTATTTGCCTCAATGCGGGCCTGGCTCGCGAGTACGGAGGGAAGTTCAATTTGCGGTTTGACGATACGAACCCAGCTAAGGAAGAACAGGAGTATGTCGACTCCATCATGGACGACGTGCGCTGGTTGGGGGCGGATTGGGAGGGCCGGCTGTTTTTCGCTTCGGACTATTTCGAGCAGCTCTACGATTGGGCTGTACAGTTAGTGACGGCAGGGATGGCCTATGTGTGCGATCTCGACGTGAAGACCATGCGCGAATACCGGGGTACGCTGACCGAGCCAGGCCGCGACAGCCCAACCCGGGACCGCCATCCGGAAGAGAATCTGGACTTGTTCAGGCGGATGCGGGCTGGCGAGTTCGCCGACGGATCGCATACCCTGCGGGCCAAAATCGACATGGCTTCACCCAACCTGAATCTTCGTGATCCGGTGATGTACCGCATCAAGCGGGCCCATCACCACCGGACGGGAGACCAATGGTGCATCTACCCCTCCTATGATTTCACCCACGGGCAGAGCGATTCGATCGAGGGGATTACCCATTCGATCTGTACGCTGGAATTTGAAAATCATCGCCCCCTTTATAACTGGTACCTGGATCAGCTTGGCACGCTGAACCCAGGGCTTGCCCATCCCCGCCAGATTGAGTTTGCCCGCCTCAATATCACTTACTCGGTGATGAGCAAACGCAAGCTGCTGCAACTGGTCCGAGAAGGCCATGTCTCTGGCTGGGACGACCCACGGATGCTGACCATCTGCGGGTTGCGACGGCGCGGGTACACGTCGGCTTCTATCCGCGCCTTTTGTGATCGTATTGGCGTGGCCAAAGCCGACAGTACCATCGATATTGCCTGGCTCGAAGACGCCCTGCGCGACGACCTCAATGAGCATGCGCCACGCAGGATGGGAGTCTTGCGACCGCTTAAGGTGATCATCGAGAATTATCCGGCAGGCCAGGTGGAACGGCTCGAGGCAGCCAATCATCCACAGCATCCGGAGCTGGGAACTCGCCAGGTGCCTTTTTCGCGTGAGCTCTACATCGAACAGTCCGACTTTATGGAGGATGCGCCGAAAAAATATTTTCGCCTGTCGGTGGGGCGTGAAGTACGTCTTCGGTACGCCTACTTCGTGACCTGCAACGAGGTAGTGAAGGACGCCGACGGGAATGTGATCGAGCTACGTTGTAGTTACGATCCCGCCACCAAGGGGGGCAACGCAGCGGATGGCCGCAAGGTAAAAGGGACCATCCATTGGGTCAGCGCCCCGCATGCTCTGACTGCCGAGGTGCGATTGTACGACCATTTGTTCAGCAAGGAAAATCCTGAGGAAGGGCCGGACGGAGAAGGGTCTTTTGTAGACAATCTCAATCCCGATTCCCTGCAGGTGCTCGCCCGGGCCATGGCCGAGCCGGCACTCGCCGAAGCCACGCCCGGGAGTCATTTTCAATTTGAACGCAACGGCTATTTTTTCACCGATCCGGTGGACTCGCGGCCCGGAAAACCCGTATTCAACCGGACGGCCACGCTGCGCGATACATGGGCCAAGGTGAAGAAGAGAGGGAGGGGTTAGTGGAGAGTTGAGAGTTGAGAG
>Ga0114931_10008422_pt1 | contig 12487 bp, 8 predicted proteins | sample 2SBtaG_FD_89579 | JGI IMG/M metagenome (GOLD analysis project Ga0114931, IMG submission 89579) | Deep subsurface microbial communities from Kolumbo volcano to uncover new lineages of life (NeLLi) - 2SBTROV14_V59a metaG | ecosystem: Environmental > Aquatic > Marine > Volcanic | place: Kolumbo...
CGAGGGCAAGACTGATTGAGTCAGATTTTTCGATCATTTGAGGCGAATAGCAGGCCTATTTAACGAAAATGATCGGGAAATCTGGCCAATCAGGCTTGGCCGCAGTAGGTCAGTCTATTCTCGGACAGCCTCCTAGTGCCTCAGCAGGAATAATAGTCCCTATACCATTCGACAAAACGGGCGATTCCGGTTTCGATCGGTGTTGCCGGCTGGTAGCCAACATCCCGAATCAGATCGTCGACATCGGCATAGGTGGCCGGAACGTCACCGTCCTGCATCGGTAGAAAATTCTTTTCCGCCGTGCGGCCGAGGCACTCCTCCAGGACCTCGATGAAACGCATCAGTTCCACCGGCTGGTGATTGCCGATGTTGTACAATCGGTATGGGCTTTTGCTGGTGCCGGGATCGGGTTTGTCGCTGTTCCAGTCCGGACTGGGGGCGGCAACCCGATCGAGTACTCGAATCACACCTTCGACGATATCGTCGATATAGGTGAAGTCGCGCTGGTGGTTGCCGTAGTTGAACACATCGATGGGTTTGCCTTCCAGGATGTTTCTGGTAAAAAGGAACAACGCCATGTCGGGACGGCCCCATGGACCATAAACGGTAAAAAAACGCAACCCAGTGGTGGGAATGCCGTACAGATGGCTATAGGTGTGCGCCATCAGTTCATTGGCTTTCTTGGTGGCCGCATAGAGGCTGACCGGGTGGTCGACATTGTCATGCACGGAAAAAGGCATGGTGGTATTGGCGCCATAGACCGAGCTGGTCGACGCATAGACCAGATGTTCCACACCGTGATGACGGCAACCTTCCAGAACGTTGCAGAAACCGGCGAGGTTGGCGTCGATGTAGGCATGCGGATTTTCCAGGGAGTAACGCACGCCCGCCTGGGCCGCCAGATTGACGACCCGCTCCGGCTTATGGGTCGAGAAGGCTTGATCGACGGCTTTCCTGTCCTCGAGACTGATGCGCAGCTCGGTGAAGTCGGTTTGTTTCTGCAACGGCGCCAGGCGTGCCAGCTTCAGATTGACGTCATAATAATCGTTGACGTTGTCGATGCCGATAACTTCATCACCGCGCGCCAGCAGGCGTGTCGCCAGGGTCGAACCGATAAAACCAGCCGTTCCCGTGACCAGAACTTTCATGTAATGATATCCTTGACCTTAATGTATTCGTTGGCAGATGCGTTGAAGCGATGGCGCTTATTCTACATCGAAAAGCAGGGCCGACCCAACAGCTGTCGTTCGCAGCTGTCGGGAAGAATGTGCTCTTGCCTGCTAAAACAGCGGTAGGTCGTGGGATCAGGAAGAATGCATTCTGTTGTGCAACCCAATATAATGGGCGACTTTCAAACATTGGTAGACGGTATGAACAATGGATAACGAGCCTGCGCGGCGACAGCATATTTGTAAACGTTTCGACCAGGAGCTCGAGGATATCAGAAATCGTGCTCTGACCATGGGTGGTTTGGTCGAGCGGCAGGTCGAGGATGCGTTGAAGTCGGTTCTCAACAATGATGTCGAGCTTGGCGAGCGCATCATCCTGAACGATATCAACGTGAATGCGCTGGAAGTATCCATCGATGAGGAGTGTACCCAAATTTTGGTTCGTCGTCAGCCCGCCGCTGTCGATCTTCGTGTGGTCGTCGCGGTGATCAAGACGATCACCGATCTCGAGCGCATCGGCGATGAAGCAAAACGGATTGCTCGTCAGACCATCGATATGGCTGGACACTACTGCAAAAAAAATCAGTTCCTCGACCTGCAGCATTTGGGGCATCACGTGATCCAATTGTTGCACAAGTCGCTGGATGCCTTTGCCCGTTTGGATGTGGATCTTGCAGTGAATGCGGTGCAGGATGACCGCAAGGTGGACAGCGAATATGAAAGCATCATTCGGCAGCAGATGACCTATATGATGGAGGATCCCCGCACGATTCCGGCATCCATCGATATCATGTGGGCGGCCCGTGCGCTTGAACGGATCGGTGACCGTGCCTGCAACATCTGCGAATACGTCATCTATCAGGTCAAGGGCAAGGATGTTCGCCATACCAAGCTTGAAGATATCGAAAGCGAATTCAAGACGCAATAACGGCATTTTGTCGGTTCCATCATCCGGAGAGGGCTGACAAAGCGTTGCAAGACGACTTGTTAACGGTATCGATCTCGGCGCCTCCTTGGTTTTGGGACGACAAAATATTTCACATCGAGGATTATCAGGGGTTCCCGAACTCAGGTTGAGCGCGCGTTGTTATTTCTCTATACTTTGCCGATCTGCTTTCATCCCGGCGCATTCGAACGGTTCTGCTTGTCCAATTATCAATGAGTTCTTTTTTCAGGGCCTTTCGGTGTCTATTGCTTCTGTGCCTGTTTTCTCATGCGGTACTGGCCCAGGAACCGTTCGTCGTCGAGGATATTCGCGTCGAAGGATTGCAACGGATCTCTGCGGGAACGGTATTCAATTATCTGCCCATTCAGGTTGGAGACGTGTTCGATCAGCAACGGTCCTCGGAGGCCATACGGGCCCTGTTTCGAACCGGTTTTTTTAAGGACGTCCGCCTGGAGCGGGACGGCAGCGTACTGGTCGTTCATGTCGTGGAAAGACCGGCGATCGCCAGCATCGAAATCGAGGGCAATAAGGATCTGGAGACGGATGATCTGTTGAAGGGGCTGAAGGAGATCGGTCTGGCGGAAGGTCAGGTCTTCAATCGTCAAAGTCTCGTGAAAGTCGAGCAGGAGCTGCGCCGGCAGTACTACAGCCACGGCAAATACGGGGTTGAGATCGAATCCAAGGTGACGCCTTTGGGGAGAAACCGCGTCGCTATTCTTATCAAGATCTCAGAGGGCGCCGTTGCCAAAATCAAGCAGATCAACATCATCAGCAACAAGGCCTTTCCTGAGGATGAACTGCTGGATCTTTTTGAATTGAGGACGCCGAACTTGACCTCTTTTTATACCAAGGACGATCAATACTCCAAACAGAAATTGGCCGCCGATCTGGAGCGGTTGCGTTCGTTCTATCTCGATCGCGGCTATATCAACTTCGACATCGAATCCACCCAAGTCTCCATCACCCCCGATAAGAAAGAGATCTATATCACAGTAAACATCAAGGAAGGCGATGTGTTTACACTGGAGGAGGTGCGCTTGGCCGGCGATCTGATCGTCCCTCCCGACGTTTTGATTCCGCTGGTCGCGGTGGGGCCCGGAGAAATTTTTTCCAGAAAGCGGGCCACACAAACCTCGAAAGCGATCTCGGAGCGCCTGGGCGAGGAAGGCTATGTGTTTGCCAATGTGAACATGGTGCCGGATATCGATGAAGAGCGAAGCACCGTGACATTGACATTCTTTGTCGATCCCGGCAAGCGTGTGTATGTGCGTCGGGTGAATGTGCAGGGCAATACCAAGACGCGGGATGAAGTGATTCGCCGGGAAATCCGGCAGATGGAAGCGGCACCGGCATCGACGGCAAAGATCGAGCGATCGAAGAAGCGCCTCGATCAATTGGGCTACTTCGAAGAAGTCAACGTGGAAACCCCTGCCGTTGCTGGTGTGGCGGATCAGATCGATGTGAACTACAGCGTGGTCGAGCGTTCCGCCGGCAACCTCTCGGCCGGCATCGGCTTTTCGCAAACCCAGGGGCTGATCTTCAATGCCAGCGTCACTCAGGAAAACGTGCTGGGGACCGGTAAACGGATCAATTTCACTTTCGACAACGGCAATGTCAACACCATTTATCGCTTCGGATATCTGAATCCCTATTTCACTCTGGACGGGGTCAGTTTCGGGTATGACATCGGTTACGTGACGACCGATGCGCAGGCAGCGAATGTGGCGAACTATGCAACCGATGTGTTCAATACCGGCATCAATTTCGGCTATCCGCTCAACGAGTTCGACCGGCTGCGGTTCAATTTGGATTTCAAATACACCAAGTTGAAGACGTTTCTCAACAGTCCGCTGATCGTGCAACAATTTGTTGTCGAAAACGGCAGCAAATTCAATACGGTGACGCTGTCGACGGGGTGGTCTCACGACACCCGCGATCGCGCTGTGTTTGCAACGGACGGTGGCGTGCAGGTGTTCTCCGCGTTGGTTGCGTTGCCCGGGCTCGATTTGGAATACTACAAGGCCAGTTATAGGATACAATACTATTTTCCGGTGGCTAAGGATTTGACGCTGGCTTTGGGGGGGGAAGTCGCTTATGGCGACGGTTATGGCGGCACCGGCGATCTGCCCTTTTTTGAAAATTATTTTGCCGGGGGGATTCAAGCTGTGCGCGGCTTCAAGGCTAACACCTTGGGGCCCAAGGATCTGTTCGGCAATCCGTTGGGCGGAAGCAGCAAGCTCATCGGCAGTGCCGAATTGTTCTTTCCCGTGCCGTTCGTGAAAGAGAGCAAGTCGATCAGGCTGGGGGCATTCATGGATGTGGGCAATGTGTTTGAAAACAGCCTCGATCTGGGTGATCTGCGGTATTCCGCCGGGCTCTCCGCCAGCTGGCTTTCGCCTTTCGGCGCATTGACCGTAAGCATCGCACAGCCCTTGAACGCGAAGCAGGGCGATCGCACGCAGAACTTTCAATTTCAATTTGGATCGGGCTTTTAGGCGATTGGCGGAAGAGAGCATACCGGGTCGCGCCAGTTTTTTTCGAATTCAATGCATGACACAGGCGCAGAGTCGAACCGTGCACCTGTTGCCGCACCATGGAAGACGGACGAAAAGACAAGCGAGCGGGCATGGTTTTTAGACTGAAATCGTTTTAACTCTTATCTGGAGTACATGTAAACATGATCAAAAAATATCTGTTCGTTCTCATGCTCGGGCTTGTCTGGGCTGTCAATCTTCAGGCCGCCGAACTCAAGATCGGTTATGTCGATTTGCAGACGATTATGGATAAGTCGCCCCAAGGTGAGGCTGCCACACGGGCGCTGGAGAGGGAGTTTTCGAGCCGGCGAAAGCGTCTCGAAGCAACTCAGAACAAACTCAAGCGGCTGGAGGAAGCGTTCACCCGCGATGCGGCTATTTTGAGCGATTCGCAAAAAGAGCGTAAGCAGAAAGAGATTTTCACGCAAAGAAGGGAGCTCAAGCGGTCCCAGGAAGAGTTTCTGGAAGACCTGAACTTTCGTCGAAACGATGAATTGGGCAAGCTGCAAAAACAGGTCATCGAAGCCATTAAATCGTTGGCGCGTGAAGAGCAGTATGATATTTTATTGAGCAATGTGGTGTATGCCAGCGACTCGGTCAACGTGACCAACAAAATTTTGGACAAGCTGAAAGCAGGGTTTCGCAAGCGCTAGCCCGAAGATTTCATAAATTTGCGCCGATATCGCGCAGGATATGTGAAAGATTCGGGCTATTACGGCGATGTGTAAATTTCCAGCATTGAATGTAGGTTGGGTTAGGTGCGCTTTTTACCGGATATATCAAGTTTCCACAGGAGTATGAGCGCACCGTAACCCAACAATGTTCTGGCAGTTGATTATGCATCACTGTACCAGAGCAAACAATTCCACATGGACCTGTTCATAGAAACGCATACTAAATATTAGTAAGGATTATGATTGATATTGAAGGGATTAAGGAGTTCTTGCCGCATCGGTACCCATTCTTGCTTGTCGACCGGGTGGTCGAGTGCGAGCCCGGAAAGCGTTTGCTGGCGATCAAAAACGTGACTTACAACGAACCCTGTTTTCAGGGCCATTTCCCGCAGCAGTCGATCATGCCAGGGGTTCTGATCATGGAGGCTCTGGCTCAGGCAACCGGCCTTCTGGCGTCGGAGAGTGCGCCTGATGTGTTGGGTGCAGGCGCAATCTATTATCTCGTTGGACTGGATAAGGTCCGGTTCAAGCGGCCAGTGGTGCCAGGGGATCAATTGATGCTGGAAGCGAAATATGTGCGCCACAAACGCAACATCTGGGCATTTTCATGCCGGGCCGAAGTGGATGGTGAGTTGGTGGCTAGCGCCGAGATCATGTGTGCGGCGGCGGAGCAGGGGTCTTGAAGGATCCAACAGCGATCATCGATGCCAAGGCACTGTTGGAGGAGGATGTTGTTGTTGGGCCCTATGCAGTGATCGGGCCGGACGTAGAGATCGATTCAGGCACGACGATCGGTCCTCATTCTGTGATCCGTGGGCCGACTCGAATCGGCAAAAACAACAAGATATTTCAATTCTCGTCGATTGGTGAAGTTCCCCAGGACAAAAAATATGCCGGCGAAGTGACGAGGCTTGAGATCGGTGACCGCAATGTGATCCGGGAATATTGTACGATGCACCGGGGCACCGTTCAAGATCACAGCGTGACGCGTGTCGGCAGCGACAGCCTGTTTATGGCCTATACCCACGTCGCGCACGACTGCGTGATCGGCAACCATGTGATCATGGCAAACGGCGCTTCGCTGGCTGGTCACGTACACATGGAAGACCATGCCATCCTTGGCGGCTTCACGCTTGTTCATCAATTTACCAAAATAGGCACGTACAGCTTTTCTGCAATGGGAAGCGTCATATCACGCGATGTGCCGCCCTATGTCATGGTTGGCGGCCGACCGAGCAAGGCATATGGAATCAACAACGTCGGGTTGGAGCGGAGTGGTTTCAGCGCTGAATCCATTCGTGATATACGGATGGCATATAAGACTTTGTATAAATCGGGGTTGAAAATGGATGAAGCCATCCAGACGCTCAAGGAGATGGCACAAGATAAATCGATCATTTGTCCTCTGATTGATTTTCTCGAGCGATCGGAGCGCGGTATTCTCCGTTAGTCGTAAACTTTATCAGGGACAAGCCGGTAATGCGGTCAGGATCGGTTGGAAAGCGTTGGCTGGTTGCCGGAATCGATGAAGTAGGGCGCGGCTGTCTGGTCGGTCCCGTGGTTGCCGCCGCTGTGGTCCTTGGTCCCGATAGCGGCATCGAGGGTCTCGCCGACTCGAAAGCGCTGACTGCGCGTCAGCGGCAAATCTTGGCCGTGCAGATCAAGGAAAGAGCCTTCGGCTGGGCGGTCGGACGGGCTGAAGCCGGTGAGATCGATCGCATCAATATCCTTCGGGCTTCGTTACTGGCCATGAAGCGCGCATTTGCTGCACTCGCTGTTCAGCCCGAGTGGGCACAGGTCGATGGGAACCACTACCCGGATATTCCCTGCCACGGTGAAGCAGTGGTCAAGGGCGACAGTAAAGTTGCGGAAATTTCAGCTGCGTCCATTCTTGCAAAAGTGGCTCGTGATCGTGAAATGGAGCTGCTGGACCATCTCTGTCCGGGTTATTCATTTGCCGCCCACAAAGGGTATCCTACTCAGCTGCATTTGGCTTGCCTGAAGACACTTGGCGTCACCCGCTGGCACCGAAAAAGTTTTGGCCCCATCCGATCGATGCTTCGGGAAACGGGCGTCGGTTCTTGATCTCAACCAATGTCTGGAAGACGGACCTTGAAAAGTCATTGCCTGTTGTTTGTCAATCCCGAGAGATTCTGTTAGGAATTTGCACGAAATAAGTTAGGCCAGACATCAACAAAATGCCCAAAAATCGGCCTTGGAATTGGACGATTCGGTGCCCACCCTACGATTTTCAACGCGGGAATGTCCAATTTTCTCAGAATATATCGAATTCAATGGGCTGGGAACCTAATTCCGGTAGCATGTTGTTGAGGTCTGTAGGCAGCCTGAAATATCAATAGCTTTTTAGAGTCCGACATGGTGCGCGCACCCTACGGTTGATGCCTTGGCGTAGGGTGCGCCGTGCGCACCGATTGGCCGGCAGGAACCTGTCGAACTTAGATATATGCACGTCCCTTCGTCATTTCATCGAAAAAAAGATCGCTCGATATCTGAGTTTTGTCTTTGTATCCATCATGCAGCCTGATTTTGTTCATCTACGCGTCCATACGGAATATTCCTTAGTCGACGGCCTCGTGCGGGTCAAGCCGTTGGTCAGGCGTGTTGCGGAGTTGGGTATGCCGGCCGTCGCCGTGACCGATCATTCCAACCTGTTCGCGCTGGTCAAATTTTATCGGGCGGCCTTGGCGGAAGGTATCAAAGCCATCGTGGGGAGCGATGTTTTGCTGAACAATCCAGCCGATTCAAGCAGGCCTCGTCGTATGACTTTGCTGGTCGGGGATGAAATCGGCTACCGCAACCTGACCGAATTGATTTCCCGCAGCTATCTGGAGGGGCAGCATCAAGGGGTTCCGATGATAGCCACGGACTGGCTGGAACGGTGCAATCGCGGCCTGATAGCCTTGTCGGGCGCGCGTGAAGGGCCGGTGGGTCAAGCGCTGTTGGCGGGCAAGCAGGACGAAGCAAGAGCATGCCTGGAGCACTGGATGAATGTGTTCGAGCAGCGTTTTTACATCGAGCTGCAGCGTACCGATCGATCCGCTGAAGAAGTCTATCTCGAACAGGCGGTTTTGTTGGCAGCCGAGTACGAAGCGCCGGTGGTGGCGACCAATGATGTCCGCTTTTTGGAGCGGAAGCATTTCGACGCGCACGAGGCTCGAGTCTGTATTTATCAGGGCCGCGTATTGGATGATCCCAAGCGACCCAAAGAGTATAGTGAGCAGCAATATTTACGCAGCCCCGAGGAAATGCGGGCGCTGTTTTCTGACATTCCGGAAGCACTGGAAAACAGCGTTGAAATCGCCAAGCGCTGTAATCTTGGTTTGGCGCTTGGCGACAGTCATCTTCCCGCCTTTCCGGTACCGGATAATATCAGCCCGGATGATTATTTCGTCGGGCAGGCCTGGCGGGGACTGGAAGAACGCTTGACGGTCAGAGCCCCATGCGGCTCGGGAACGGCGGAAGAAAATCGCCGGGGTTATCACGAGCGGCTGGAACGCGAGCTCGAAGTGATCGTCAAGATGGGCTTTCCCGGCTATTTCCTGATCGTTGCCGACTTTATTCAGTGGGCCAAGCAGAACGCTATTCCTGTCGGTCCCGGCCGCGGTTCGGGCGCCGGTTCGTTGGTCGCTTATGTATTGAAGATTACCGACCTGGACCCGATCGAGTTCGACCTGCTGTTCGAGCGCTTCCTCAATCCGGAGCGCGTCTCCATGCCCGATTTCGACGTTGACTTTTGTATGGAAGGCAGAGACCGCGTCATCGACTATGTGGCGCAGCGTTATGGCCGCGATCGCGTCTCGCAGATCATCACCTATGGCAGCATGGCGGCGAAGGCCGTCGTCCGGGATGTCGGCCGGGTGCTGGCGCACCCTTACGGCTTTGTCGACAAATTGGCGAAGCTGATTCCTTTCGAAATCGGCATGACGCTGGACAAGGCGCTGCAGCAGAGTGAGGATCTGCGTGCTCGTTATGAGAGTGAAGAGGATGTCCGCACCCTGATCGATCTTGCCAAAGAGCTGGAAGGCATCGCCAGGAACGCCGGTAAACATGCCGGCGGAGTGGTCATTGCACCATCGAAATTGAGTGACTTCACCCCGCTCTATTGCGAACAAGGCAGCAATCATCCGGTGACCCAATTCGACAAGGACGATGTCGAAGCGGTCGGTCTGGTCAAGTTCGATTTTCTGGGACTGCGAACGCTGACCATCATCGACTGGGCGGTGCAGGCGATCAACCGGCAGCGTCGGCAGACGGGTGCCGAGCCGATCGATATCGACCGAATACCGCGTGATGATCCGCCGACCTATGAGTTGTTGAAGAGCTGTGCGACGACCGCGGTGTTTCAACTCGAGTCCCGTGGTATGAAAGACCTGATTCGGCGCCTTCAGCCCGACTGTTTCGAGGATATTGTCGCTCTGGTCGCCCTGTTTCGGCCGGGGCCGCTACAGTCCGGGATGGTGGATGACTATGTCAACGTCAAGCATGGCAAGGCAAACGCCGAATATCCGCATCCGGTAGTGGAGCCAATTCTGAAACCGACAAACGGCGTCATCCTCTACCAGGAACAGGTCATGCAGATTGCCCAGGACCTGGCCGGCTACACGCTCGGCGGGGCCGATCTGTTGCGCCGTGCCATGGGCAAAAAGAAGGCCGAGGAGATGGCCAAGCAGCGCGCGATTTTTACCGATGGCGCAGTCAAATGCGGCGTCAAGGAATCGGTGGCCAGTTATATTTTCGATTTGATGGAAAAATTTGCCGGCTATGGTTTCAACAAATCCCATTCCGCCGCCTATGCTTTGGTTGCATACCAAACAGCTTGGCTGAAAGCGCATTATCCGGCGGCTTTCATGGCGGCGGTTCTCTCTGCGGATATGGACAACACCGACAAAGTGGTCGTGCTGATCGATGAGTGCCGCGATATGGAATTGACCATCGTGCCTCCCGACATCAATCGCTCCGGCTTTCGGTTCGCGGCACAGAAGGATGCGGAGATACTCTATGGCCTCGGTGCCATCAAAGGGGTCGGAGAGGCGGCCATCGAGCATATTGTAATCGAACGGGAGCACCAGGGTCCTTTTGACGGTCTGCAGGATTTGTGCAACCGGCTGGATTCGAGCAAGGTGAATCGCCGGGTTTTGGAGGCGCTGATTCGGGCCGGCGCTCTGGATGTGTTCGGAGACCACCGGGCAAGCCATATGCAACAGTTGCCGATTGCGTTGAAAACAGCCGAGCAGCAGAGCAAAATGGCACTGACCGGCCAGGCGGACCTGTTTGGGCTTGCCTTCTCGTCGGCTGACATCAGCGTGGCCGATTCGGAAGCGAAAAAGGAGGTCGATCGCTGGCCGGAGAATGAGCGTCTGGCGGCGGAGAAAGCCAGTCTGGGACTGTATTTGACCGGGCATCCAATCAACCGATATGAGCAGGAATTGTCCCATCTGACCAGCGGACGAATCGCACAATTGAAAACCAGTAGTGAACTGTTCTCAGGCCGTTCCGAAACTCGAGTTGCCGGGCTCGTTGTGGGGTTGCGCACGCGCCAGGGAAGGTCGGGCAAACGAATGGCGTTCGCGACCCTGGACGATCGCACCGGACGTTTGGAGCTTGCCGTTTTTTCGGGAGCCTACGAGCAATGCAAAGACCTTTTGGGCAAAGATCAGATTGTCGTTGCCGATGGCGCACTGAGCGTCGATGATTTTTCCGGTGAACTCCGATTGACGGCCGAGCGGTTGTCGAGCATCGAGGAGGCCCGCGCCCGGTTTGTCAAAAACCTGCTGATCTGCTGGCCGCAACGGCACGACGGGCAAGAATCCGACACCGACGGCCGTGCTTTTGTCGATGAGCTGCGTCGTGTGATCGCTCCATTCAAAGGGGGCACCTGTCCGGTTTGTATCGATTACCGATCGAAATCAGCCCGGACCAGGGTTCAACTCGGTGAATCCTGGCGGGTTTTCCCCCGGGACGAATTGCTCGATCGGCTGCAGAGCCATTTTGGTGACGAGAGTGTGGCAGTCAGTTATTCAGCGCAAGATGCTGTTAAATTGCCAAGTGGCTGAATGCAACCCACGCTTAAGGCAACGTGTTGCAGCCGCCTCCTTGCGGTATAAAATCCTTTAATCGTTTATATATGGTCTCAGCAGCGATTTCGTTTCCTTTGGTGTTGAAGTGTGGATTCAAACGCCAATACAGTTCGCGATTGGAAGAAGCTCTTTTAAGTACCGGGAGCAAATCGATAAATTCAATATTTTCTTTTAGAAATGATTCCTTGAGCAATGCTTGAGGTTTATTGAAATCAAAACCGTCTTTGCCGAGCCTGGACTTTCGTGTGAAGGATTCTTTGACGTTGTCGTAGACTTGGAAGATCGTTGGTATGACGACGACGATCAATTTTATATTTTTATCTTGGCAAAAGAGATTGATTTTCTGAATGACATCGAGCGTATTCTTCACTCGGCTTTCTGTTGCCGGATCATATTGTGTCTTGTAGATATCACCTGTTTTTCCGGAACTGTCTAAAATGTTTGGGAAATAGTCTTCGATCAATCCCCCAAAAAAAGGCAAGAGCCGGCGTTCGAAAAATCGAAAAGAATAAAGGTGTTCAAGCAAAAAATTTCGAAGCGGCATGGAATTGAGCGAAACAAGCTGCCCTTTTTCGTTCGCTTTAGGCGCTGTCGAGGCGAGGAACTTGCCACTGAAATCATTTCCGACATAAAAGTTCAGCAAGATCATGTCCGGTTTGAACTTGATTCCTTCCGATTGCGCATAAAGATACTCCTGCTCGATCCCGTAACCGGGCACACCCGAGTTGATGACCTGAATGTTCTGCTGTGCGTGCTCATTCAACTTTTGCTCAACGATCTTAATAAAAGTTTTATCCAAAAGAGTGCCATAGCCGCCCCATGTGAAGGAGTCTCCCAATGCCAGAATTCTATAGTCCGATGGGCGCTTGCTTTCATACTCGCGATCGCGCAATCCCAACGAATTTGTGTGGACGAAGGTGGAAAATTCCGGCTTGATAAGCATTCCTTCGATGTTGGGCGCCATCTTGTAACCCAGCAACGGGTCGTTCATGTAGAGTCCTTCCGGATAACCATAGGTATCTTCGATGTGCGCCAGCCTCAAGATCCACTCGACACAGAAAAACGA
>Ga0114931_10008423_pt1 | contig 12486 bp, 10 predicted proteins | sample 2SBtaG_FD_89579 | JGI IMG/M metagenome (GOLD analysis project Ga0114931, IMG submission 89579) | Deep subsurface microbial communities from Kolumbo volcano to uncover new lineages of life (NeLLi) - 2SBTROV14_V59a metaG | ecosystem: Environmental > Aquatic > Marine > Volcanic | place: Kolumbo...
CGCAGTACTGCGTGCCCGGATAGCAGACGCCGCAGCCGTCGGTCAGGCAGACCTGGTCGTCGGCGCAGGCCACCGGGTCGGCGTACTCGCCCGGGGACAGACACTGCTCCCAGCCGAAAGACGTGCACCGGTTGGGACAGTCGTTGACCCCGCCGTCTCCGCCGGCGCCCGCGGACGGACCGCAGGCAGCGAGCAGCGCGCAATATAGTGCCAATGCCCCCCGTCGATACTGCATGGGGGGAGCATCTAAAGCTCCTTCATCTCGGTCAACGAAAAAAGCTACAGCGAGATGATCCCGCGGCGCACTGCCGTGACCACTGCCTCAGTTCGGGTCTCGGCATCGCACTTGTCGAGCACGCCGTTGACGTGGAACTTGGCGGTATGCTCGCTGATGCCGAGCTCGGCCGCGATCTGCTTGTTGGACAGACCCGCGGTCATCAGCTCGAGCACTTCGCGTTCGCGCCGGGTCAATGGCTCGGCCAATTCCTGTCGCGGGCGGGTGGGGCGGGGCGCCAGCGGCCCGTCGAGCACGGTGAGCCCCTGGCCGACGGCAGTGAGCGCAGCCAGCAAGCTGGGGCCAACGCGGTCGCGCAGCACCACGCCGCGCGCGCCGGCGGCCAGCGCCGCATCGACCTGACCCGCGTCGGCGATCAGCACCACGGCCGGCACGTCGAGATCGCCGATGGCACCCAGGTGTGCGGCGTCGGTGTCGCCGCCGGCGTCCCAGAGGACGACGTCTGCATCGCCTCCGGGCGCCGGTAGCTCCACGTCCTGACTGTCTCGCAGCGCCGCCTCCAGACCGGCTTGCGCGATCGGATCGTTGGACACGACCGCGACGCGGAGGGGGGAGCTTTGCCGATCGAGACGGAGTGGGGGATTTTGAGACACGGGCAGTCTTCAACGTAGGGCGTTCGGCCCCGACGTCAAGCGCCACCCATCCGATTGGCTAGTACCTCGGGCCGGAAGCCCGATCCGGGTTTTGGCCCGGCCCGGCCCAGGTGAGGCCGGTCAAAACCCGCGTCGGCCGTCCGTCTGCCCGCGGTCCCCTTCGATCGTTGCTTTTCGTACTCGAAACCCGGAACGGAGTTCCGGCTCCGAGTACTAGGTCCAACTCCACTCCCGCGCACCGGCCAAGCTGCCCGAGCGGCCCGGCAGGCCCACCCGATCGCCCGATGGTGCGCCTCGGCTCTCCTGTCTAGGGTGGGTTCAGGAGGAGCTGATGGCAATTCCCTTGACGACACTTTCCAGCGAGCTCATCGCCGCGGTCGGCGCGGCGGCCCCTTCGGTCGTGCATGTGGTCGGGCGCCATGGCGTCGGCACCAGCGGCTTTGCCCTGGAGGCGCGGCGCATCGTCGCCTCGCGGGCGGCAATCTCGCGCGAGGGCCCGATCGCCGTGCGCACGGCCGACGGCAGCCGGTTGGAGGCGCGGCTGGTCGGCCGCGATGCCGGCACCGACGTGGCGCTCCTGGCAGTGGGCGTGGATCTCCCGCCACTGGCGTTGCGCGACGACCCGGCCAGGGTCGGCGAGCTGGCGCTGGCGCTGGGGCGGCCCGGGCGCGGCGTCCGCGCCTCGCTGCGCATGGTCGGCGTGGTCGGCCCGGAGCTGCGCACGCCGCGCGGCGGCCGGCTCGAGCCGTACGTCGAGACCGACCGCGGGCTGCCCCGCGGTTTCTCCGGCGGACCGCTGATCGACGTGACCGGCGCGGGCCTGGGTATGGGCACGCGCGCGGTGTTCGACGGCGCCGATCTGGCGGTGCCGCCGGCAACGCTCTGCCGGGTGGCCGCCGCGCTCGAGCAACACGGCGCGATACCGCGCGGCTTCCTCGGCGTCGTCGTGCAGCCGGCGACCTTGCCGCGGGCGATCGCCGCGAGCCTGGGCCGCGACCGCGGCGCGCTGATCGTCGCCATCGACGACGGCGGTCCGGCCGACACCGCCGGCCTGCTGGTCGGCGACATCGTGGTCGAGCTGGGCGGCGAGCCGATCACCGGGCCGGGCAGTCTGCGCGAGCTGCTGTTCGATCAGCCGGGCGCTGCGCTTCACGGCAAGCGCGTGCGCGGCGGCGCGCTGGAAGAAGTCGACGTCGCGGTCGGGACGAAGGGCTGAGGTGATGAGCGCCATGCCGACACCGACCACGCCCGCCCTCGATTGAACGATGCGCGCCATGGGCGGGGTGGCGCGGTAGAGTAGCGCCGTGCCGATTCGCAACGGAGCCGACTACATCGCCAGCCTGCGCGGGCGCGGGCTGCGGGTCTTCTACATGGGCGAGAAGGTCGAGGAGCAGGTCGACCACCCGGTGATCCGGCCGTCGATCAATGCGGTGGCGGCGACCTACGACCTGGCGGTCGCCGACCCGGAGCTGGCGACGGCCAGGTCGGAGTTGACCGGCGAGCGGGTCAATCGGTTCGCGCACGTCGCCGGCAGCGCCGACGACGTGGTGATGCAGAACCACATGCAACGGCGGCTGGGGCAGCTGACCGGGACCTGTTTTCAGCGCTGCGTCGGCATGGACGCGATCAACTCGCTGTGGTCGGTGACGTTCGAGATGGATCGCGACAACGGCACCGACTACCACGCGCGCCTGCGCACGCTGGTCGAGCACGTGCAGCGGGAGAACCTGGTCGGCGGCGCGATGACCGACGCCAAGGGCGACCGCAGCCGCGGGCCGTCAGAGCAGGACGATCCGGATCTGTTCGTTCGCGTGGTCCGGCGCACCGAGCGCGGGCTGGTGTTGCGCGGCGCCAAGATGCACCAGACCGGCTGCATCAACTCGCATTGGCTGGTGGTGATGCCGACGATGCGCCTGACCGAGGCCGACCGCGACTACGCGGTGGTCGCGGCCGTTCCTGTCGACGACCCGGGGCTGACGTTCGTCTACGGCCGGCAGTCGTGCGACATGCAAGCACTCGAGGACGGCACCATCGATCAGGGCAACGCGCGCTTCGGCGGTCAGGAGGCGATGGTCGTGCTCGACGACGTCGAGGTGCCGTTCGAGCGCGTGTTCATGGACGGCGAGACCAACTACGCCGCTGACCTGGTCGAGCGGTTCACCACGTTCCACCGGCGCAGCTACGTGTAAGACCGGTCTGGGTGACGTGCTCATCGGCGCCGCCGCGGCCATCGCCGAGATGAACGGCGTCGACCGCGCCTCCCACGTGCGCGACAAGCTGGTCGAGATGGCCCACCTCAACGAGACCATCTACGGCTGCGGCATCGCCTCGTCGCACCAGTCCAGGCCGCGGCCGGCCGGCAACTGGGAGAACGATCCACTGCTGGCGAATGTGTGCAAACACAACGTCACACGGTTCCCCTACGAGATGGTGCGGCTGGCGCAGGACCTGGCCGGTGGGCTGGTCGTCACACTGCCGTCGGAGAAAGAGCTGAGATCACCCGAGACCGGGCCGATACTGCGTAAATATTTGAAGACTCGTCAGGGCGTCGACGTCGAGGATCGAATGCGCATGCTGCGACTGATCGAGAACATGACGATGGGCCGCAACGCCGTCGGCTATCTGACCGAGTCGCTGCACGGGGCCGGATCACCCCAGGCACAGCGGATCCAGATCGGCCGGCAGATCGGTCTCGACGACAAGGAGCGGCTCGCAAAGCGTCTCGCGGGTATCGACGAGGAGTAGTAGGCTGGACGGCAGATGCGCCGTACCGTGTTTGCCTTCGCTTGCCTACTTTCGTTCGCTGCGTGCTCGGGAGGCAACGGGCCGAAAATTGCGCCGGAGTGCAACCCGCTGGGCGGCACCGACTGCGTGACGCCGTGGCCGTCGTCGCTCTATCTCGATACCGACTCGACCAGTGCCACCGGCTACCGCCTGGCCATTCCCGAGGGCGCGCTGCCGAGCAACCCGGACAACGTTCCGATCGATCCGGCGCGCTTCAACGAGCACGACGGCTTCTCGCCGGCCGGCTACATCTTCACGGCGTTCCCCGGCGGCGTCGACCCGTCCAGCCTGGTCGGCCAGGATGACCTCGCCGCCAGCCTCACCGACGCCAGCCCGACGGTGCTGATCGACATGGACACCGGCGAGCGCATCCCGCACTTCGCCGAGGTCGACGCCAACGCCTACGACTACGAGGTCGACGAGCAGGCGCTGTACATCCGCCCGGTCGTGCGCCTGGCGCCCGGTCATCGCTTCGCCGTCGGCATCAAGACGTCGCTCGAGGCCAAGGACGGCGGCGAGCTGCCGGTGCCGCCGGCGTTCGCCAAGCTGCGCCAGGGCAAGAAGACCGGCCACGCCCGTCTGGACGCCATCAGCGACCGCTGGGACGATATTTTCGCCGCCTTCGCCGACGCCGGCATCGACAAGAACGATCTGGTGGTTGCCTGGGACTTCGTCACCGCGTCCGACGACTTCCTGACCTCCAGCATGCTCGGCGCCCGCGACGCCGCGCTCACCGCGATGGGCGACAAGGCAGCCAACGAGACCTACGAGATCTCCACCGACGATCCCGAGGCCGACGACGCCCGCTTTGCCCGCCGGGTGATCGGCACCTTCACCATGCCGCTGGTCCTCACCGACACCGGCGACGACGCCGTGTTGGCGCGCGACGCCGGCGGGGCACCGATGGTCAACGGCACCGCCGACTCGCGTTTCGTTGCCATGGTTCCGGCCTGCGCTACCGCCGCCAACCCGGTGCCGATCGTCATCTTCGGCCACGGCTTCTTCGGCGACATCACCGAGGCCCAGGGCGAGCACATGCGCCGGGTTGCCGATCAGCTGTGCGTCATCGTCCTCGGCACCGAGTGGTACGGCATGAGCCGCAAGGACATCGTCGGGGCAGCGCACGCGCTCAATGAGGCCTCCGGGCTGATCGGCTTCGGCGAGCGAATCGTCCAGGGCATCGTTGCCTTCATCACCCTCGAACAGCTCTCGCGGGGCGCCTTTGCCACCGATCTCCTCGTCGACCAAAACGGCGACCCGCTGGCCGACCCGAGCAAGGTCTACTTCTACGGCATCTCCCAGGGACACGTCCTCGGCTCGACCTTCATGGCCTACGACCCGTACATCACCCGCGGCGTGCTGTCGAACGGTGGTGCCAGCTGGAGCATCTTGTTCGAGCGGTCGACCAACTGGCCCACCTTTCAGCTGATGATCGGAGGCGCCTATCCCGGCGCGCTCAACACCACACTGGTCGAGGCGCTCATGCAGCTCGGCCTCGACTACACCGAGAACATGCACGTCGACGCGCACATCCTCGGCACGCCGCTGCCCGGCGTGCCGGAGAAGCAGGTGCTGCTGCAGATGGCGGTCAACGACACCTCGGTATCCAACCTGGCGACCGAAGCCCAGGCGCGGGTCATGAACCTACCGGTACTGTCGCCGTCGGTGCGTACTGCCTGGGGCCTCCAGGGTGCCAGCGCCCCGCAGCCCAGCGCCCTCGTCGTCTACGACGAGCACCCGGATCCGCCCGCGCCGACCACCAACATCCGCAACAACACCGGCAACGACACCCACAACACCATGCGCACCCGCAACGCGGCGGTCGAGCAGATTCAGACCTTCCTCGAGACCGGCGCGGTCGTCGACACCTGCGGCGGCCCGTGCGACTGCGCCACCGGCGCCTGCGACTAGGGGCTGTCCCTATTGGCGCAGAAGCGACGCTGAGGCGCCTCGTTCCTTGAATCCGGTCGTCCTGAGCGGAGCCCGCGCAACGCGCGGGCGGAGTCGAAGCTAGCCAGCGCGCTCGGTCAGAAACGCCACGGTCTCCTCCGCGCTGTCGGTCACGCGGACGAGGTCGGTGAAGCCGCCCTCCACCGCCAGCGACTGCACCAGATCCACCGCCGGTCGCTCCTCGCGCCAGAAATGGCGGCCGAGAAAGACCATCGGGCTGCGGTCGCCGTACGTCTGGTAGTAGTTCTGCGTCAGGTCCTGAAAGACCTCCTGCAGCGTGCCCGCCGAGCCGCGCTCGAAGATGACACCATGGTGGGCGATCGCCAGGAGGCCCTCTTCCCGGACCGAGTTGGCGAAGTATTTGGCGATCGCCGTGGCAAACGGGTTGGGCGGCTCGTGCCCGTACTGCCAGGTGGGAATGCCCAGGCTCTCGCCCAGCTCCGCCCGCTCGATCACCGCGCGCCTGAGCGCTACCCCGCTCGTGAGCCAGTTCGGGTCATCGTACTTGTCGGCCCGCTTCGCCAGTCCCGCCACCAATCCCCGCAGCTCGTCGATCGGCAGGGCCACCGCTGCCGCACCCAGGTTTCCCGCCTCCATCGCGCCCGGTCCACCCCCGGTTACGATCGTGAAACCGCGCTCAGTCAGCGCGTGCGCCACTGCGACCACCCGGAAATACTCGTCCGCACTGCGCACCAGCGAGTGGCCGCCCATGATCGCCACGCACCTGCGCGCCTTGCCTCCCGGCGCCAGCCACTCCTCGAGCGCGTCCGTGACCGCGTGGTCGTGCAGCCGCCGCGCCAGGCTCTCGCGGATCGACCTCGGCCGATTCCGCCCCGTGTCCAACCAGTGCTGATAGATCTCGTGGTCGAGCGTCTCACTCCACGCCTTCGCCTCGTCCTCGCCCGCCGCGAGCAGCTCCTCCGGCGCATACAGCCGCGGCCGATACTGATTGAACGGAAACCGCACAGCCCCGTGGTCCAGCCTGGGAAACACCACCGCCCCCGCCTCGACCACGTGCGCCAGCGCCTCCGCCGGAATGTCGCAGCCGAGAAAGACCGCCCCCTCCATCGGCATCCCCTGCAGCGTCGACCAGATCTTGGCCAGGTCGACGTTCTGCACCACCGTGTTGCGCAGACTCCCGGTCTCCCGAATCCACTGCTCCAACTGCTCGTGACTCTCGATCTCCGCCGGCGGCACCATGCGCCGATCATAAGCCCACGCGCGCCCGCCCGCGTTCGCGTCGTCCCCAAAGGCGCATCTTCTCCCACCCGCTCGCCCTGGGATGGGGCGCTATCGGATCGAGGGGGGGCACTCTTCGACTACGTCCGCGCGCAGCGCGGACTTCGCTCAGGGTGAGCGGGCGGAAGATCCGAGCCGGGCGAGGGGCAGCGCGGGGGAAGGCGCAGCCTACTCGCGGCTGGCGACGGTGTGGCCGCCGCCGTCGTACTCGGTGAGCTCCATGCGGACGTCGCCGTAGTCGGTCTTGGCGGCGACCAGCAGCGGCAGGCGGTACTGGTCGTCGGAGAACCACATGGAGAAGTAGCGGGGCTCTTTGGAGTCGTCGAAGGTACCGTCGCGGTGGATGCGGCGGGTGACGCCGTCGACGCGGATGGCCGCGAAGCGGCCCAGCTTGGTCTTGACCGAGTCGTTGCCGGCGTACTCGACGTTGGTCTGCCAGAACATGTCCGAGCGCAGGACGTAGAGGCTGGCGCGCGCGCCCGGTTTGGCTTGCCAGGCGCGCAGGGCCATGAGGGCGCTGGTCAGATCGAATGCCGAGTCGCCCTCGGGGATGGTCTGGGTCTCGACTTTGCGGTCGCCGTCCTTCCACTGCGCCAGCTCGAACTGGCCGGGGGCGAAGCTGATCTCTACGCCTTCGGTGTCGTCGCTGCCTTCGACGGTGGTGTCGGTGCGGTGGTAGAGCGGCTTGCCGGTGTCGAGATCGATGCGCGTGGTGACGTCGTCGATCACGGTCTTGAGCAGGGCGAACAGACCGGTGGTGATGGCGCGCGAGCGGATGATCACCTCGCGGTGGCCGTCGGCGGTGCCGGGGCGGCCGGCGACCATGACCAGCTCGCCGGCGTCGAAGCCGAGGGCGGTCAGGCGAAACGACAGCCGCTCGTCGGGGATCACGTGGGTCTGCTCTTCCGAGTCGAGCCGCGCCGACGGCGCCGTCGACGTGGTTCCTTTCCACGTGGGCGGCACCACCGAACGGGTGCAGCTCGGGCCCAGTGCCGTGGCGCAGGCCAGGGCAGCCAGGCTGAGAGTCCGGTGTCGTCGGGCGATGCTCATCGGGTCGGTGGTGGCGGGAAAAAGGTAGGTCCGAAATCCCGCGCGGCCAATACCGAATTTCGTCGGTGACCTCGAAACATCCATAGAAACGCTAGCATGGCTTTCGTGGCCATTGGGGCACACCTGCGCAAACCCGCGACGACAGGCGGGTGTCGGCGGCAAAGGGTGGCAACGCGGCGCGCTGCGTCAGGCCGGTCGGCGGCCGGTCATCGGCCGGTCATCGGCCGGTCATCGGGTGATTTGGCAGGTCACCTGGCGGCCCAGCTCGGCCTCCAGAATCTCGGCCTTGCGCAACATCACATCGGTGTCGACCGGATCACGGTCACCCAAGGTGATCGCGAGATCGATCGTGTTCTTGTCGCTGGTCACCACCACGTGGCGGACGCGCTGGCGGTGGTCGGTATCCAGCGCATCGGCGAGGCGAAGGATGCCGAGCATCGCGCGCACCTGGTCGCGCTGTTCGTCGTCGAAGCCGGCGTACAGCTCGTGCTTGCGCGGGTTCGGCGGTGACTTGCGGTGGGTGCGGACCAGCGTCGCGACCATCTCGCGCGCCGGGCTCTCGAGCCCGTGGATGCGCCCCCACCTGACCATGTACTCGCCGTGCTTGTGGTGGCTGCGCGTGTGGATCACCTCGCCGATGTCGTGCAGCAACGCCGCAGCTTCGAGCACGACGCGCAGCTCCAGTGGCAGGCCGTGCAGATCCGACAGCTGATCGAACAGCGACCGCGCCAGCCGGCGCACCTGCTCGCCGTGAGTGGTGTCGTGGCCGACGCGGGCGGCGAACATGCGCGCGGCGGTCAGCAGCGCCTTGGCCTGCGAGCTGGACGCCTGCTCGCGTCGCTCGGGCAACGTCGCGCCGATCTCGTACAGCAGCGCGTCGCGCAGGCCGACGCCGGGCACCCAGATCCGGTCGATGCCCAGCTCGTGGCCACAGGTGGCCAGCACCAGGCCGGCGACGCCCATCACCTCGGCGCGATCCTTGCGCACGTTCCACCGGTGCATGCGCGTCGGCACGTCGGCCGACAGGATCTGCGGCAGCGCCTTTTCGATCGCCGCGACGTCGACGTAGGGCATCCCGCCTTCCTCGCCGCCGAGCATCTTGGCGAAGCGCTCGGCGTTGCCGCCGCACGCGACGGTGGGCTCGAACGCTTCCCCGTGGCGGTTCGGTGAGAAGACGTGCAACAGCGTTGTCACATAACGGTGGACCATGCGCGCCTCGTCCTCGCCGATGGTGCCGTAGAGGCCCAGCGTCTCGGCCAGTCGAACCGTGCCGATCGGCAGCGACGCGGCCGTCCAGCGGCTCACGTTGCGGATATTGATCTCCAGGCTGCCGCCGCCCAGGTCGAACATCGCCGCTGGCGCCGGACGCGAGCGAAAGGCGTTTCTGACCGCCTTGCGGATGAGACGAGCCTCTTCCTCGCCGGTGATGACCTCCAGCTCGATGCCCGCCTCGGCGTAGATGCGGTGGAGCAGGATGTCGCGATTTCGTGAGCTCCGGACCGCGCTGGTGGTCACAGCCCGGTAGTGCTGGACCCCGTGCTGGTCCAGTAGCTGGCGAAAGCCGCGAAATGCGACCACCGCCTCGTCGATGGTGTGGATGTCCAGCGCGCCCACGGTGAAGGCGTTGTGGCCCAGCCGGACCGGCACGCGATACCCCTCCAGAGTGCGGGGAGCGGCGCCATCGCTGGCGACTTCCGCGACCACTACACGGAGGGCGTTGGAGCCGGCGTCGATGGCCCCGATGCGCGTGGGACCGAGCATGGCGAACCCGTCATTTTGGCATAGAATAGGTGCCCCACCGAAGGGCCGCCACCACGGTTCGACCCGAGAAATGGACGTGATTCAACGCAGTCGAGAGGCGCCGCAGCTCGCGGACGAGACGTTCGAGGACAGCTCGGACGAGGCCGACCTGCATCCGGGCCCCGAGTCCGGCGACGAGCAGCCGGGCGAAGCGCCGCCGCCCAAGATCCGGTTGCGCTCTCCCGAGTACTACCTCAACCGCGAGCTCACCTGGCTGGCGTTCAACCGCCGCGTCCTGGCCGAGGCCAAGGATCGGCGCACTCCACTGCTCGAACGGCTGAAGTTCCTGTCGATCAGCGCCGGCACGATGGACGAGTTCTTCATGAAGCGCATCGGCGGCCTCAAGCAGCAGGTCGGCGCCGGGCTGCAGATCCGCACCATCGACGGCCGCACGCCGCAGCAGCAGCTGGCCGAGTGCTACGCCGAGATCCGCGAGATCACCAGCGAGCACCACGAGCTGCTCGGCCACCTGATCAAGCTCCTGCGCAAGCACGAGGTCCACCTCCTCGACTACGCCGACCTCGACGACGACGGCAAGTCGTGGGTGCGAGAGTACTACCTGCGCAACATCTTTCCCCTGGCCACGCCCCAGGCGATCGACCCGGCCCACCCGTTCCCGTTCATCTCCAACCTGTCGCTCAACCTCCTGGTCACGCTGCACTACAAGGGTGAGGAGGAGATGTCGATGGCGCGGGTCAAGGTGCCGGTCGGGCAGGGCATCCCGCGTCTGCTCGAGATCAAGGGCGAGCGCCGCTACGTCCGCCTCGAGGACGTGATGGCCAACAACCTCGATCTGTTGTTCCCGGCGATGGAGGTCGAGGCGTGCGAGCTGTTCCGGGTCACGCGCAACGCCAACACCGAACGCTCCGAGGAGCAGGCCGACGATCTGATGGTGATGATCGAGTCGGAGCTGCGCGATCGTCGCTTCGCCCCGATCGTCCGTTTGGTGGTGCAAAAGGGCATGAACCCGACCCGCCGCGGGATGCTGGCCGCCGAGCTGGGGCTGGACGAGGCCTCCGACGTCTTCGAGGTCGAGGGGATGCTGGGCATCGCGCAGATCGGCGAGCTGTCGGCGCTGGACATCCCCACGCTGCACGATTCGCCGTTCCACCCGGTCGACCACCCGCGGCTGGCCGGTGACGATCGCGTCATCTTCAACATCATCCGCGAGGCGCCGCTCCTCACCATCCACCCGTACGAGTCGTTCTCGACCTCGGTGGAGCGGTTCCTCCGCGACGCCGCCAACGACCCCAAGGTGCTGGCGATCAAGATGACCCTCTACCGCACCGCCCAGGAGTCGGCGGTCATCGGTCACCTGGCGCAGGCGGCGCGCAACGGCAAGCAGGTCGCGGTGGTGGTCGAGCTCAAGGCGCGGTTCGACGAGGCGGCCAACATCCGCTGGGCCAACTTCCTCGAGGAGCTGGGCATCCACGTCACCTACGGCGTGGTCGGCCTCAAGACCCACTGCAAGACCACGCTGGTGGTCCGGCGCGACTACGACGGCCTGCGCCGCTATGCCCACATCGGCACCGGCAACTACCACGAGGGAACGGCCCGGGCCTACAGCGACGTCGGACTGTTCACCTGCGACCCGGACATCGCCGCCGACCTGACCGAGCTGTTCAACTACCTCACCACCGGCTACACGCCCGCGCGCAACTACAAGAAGCTGTTGCCGGCGCCCAAGGCGCTCAAGCGGGCGCTGCTGTCCAAGATCGAGCGCGAGGTACAGGTCCACGGCCAGGGTGAAGTCGCCGGGCTGATCCAGATCAAGGTCAACGCCCTCGAGGATCCGGACATCGCCCGTGCCCTGTACCGTGCGTCACGGGCCGGCGTGCGCGTCGACCTGATCGTCCGCGACACCTGCCGGCTGCGGCCCGGCGTGCCCGGGGTATCGGACAACATCCGCGTCATCAGCATCGTCGGCCGCTTCCTCGAGCACGCGCGCATCTTTTACTTCCGCAACGGTGGCAACGAGGAGTACTACATCGGCTCGGCCGATCTCATGCAGCGCAACCTCAAGAGCCGCGTCGAGGTGGTCGCGCCGGTCGAGGATCCGGCGCTGCGCGACTAGCTTCGCTTTCTCATCGACGCCCAGCTGAACGATCAGCGCAGCGCGTGGGACATGCAGCCCGACGGCACCTACGTGCAGCGCCAGCCGGGGCCGGGCGAGAAGAAGTCCAGTCAGCAGCTGCTGATCGAATACGCCGACAAGCGGTTCAAGCAGGCCACGCGGCTGAAGAAGCGCAAGCCCAAGGGACTGCGCGCTGGCGATCGCAACCTCCGCTAGCGCGCCGACCGGTTTTGCGGCGTTTCGCGCCGTGGTACCGAAACAACAAGGCACCAAGCTTCGCCGACATGCTCGCGACATTGCGACGCCAGTCCTGGACCCTCTGGATTTCTGATCACGCGCGCGTACACCGCATAGATCAAAACAAACTCGAGCCGTTGCTCGACGCTGTCGGCTATGCCTGAGCGGCTTTCCGACCGCCAAAGTCGAGCCTAGTACTCGGACCCGGAACTCCGTTCCCGGTTTCGGGTACGAAAAGCAACGATCGTAGGGTGCCGCGGGCAGACGGATGGCCGACGCGGGGTTTGGCCCGGCCTCATCCAGGCCGGGCCAAACCCCGGATCGGACTTTCGGCCCGAGGTACTAGTCGCGCATCAGCTGCTCGATCTCGGCCCGCCGCGCCGCCGTGAGCTGGCCGATCCCGGCGGGGTAGGCGAAGACATCGGCCAGCGAGCGGCCGCTGAAACGATCGTCGATCACCTCCA
>Ga0114931_10008424_pt1 | contig 12485 bp, 11 predicted proteins | sample 2SBtaG_FD_89579 | JGI IMG/M metagenome (GOLD analysis project Ga0114931, IMG submission 89579) | Deep subsurface microbial communities from Kolumbo volcano to uncover new lineages of life (NeLLi) - 2SBTROV14_V59a metaG | ecosystem: Environmental > Aquatic > Marine > Volcanic | place: Kolumbo...
AAACTGATCGACTTTATGCGACTTGAGTTGAGACAAAAAGGTGTAAAAATTCAGCTCAACCTAAGCCCTGAGCTCCCTGGTTTTATCGGAAGTGCAGACCAAATCCGACAGGCCCTATTAAATCTTATTTTAAATGCAACTCAAGCCATGCCTGACGGGGGAAAGATTACAATCAGTACGGATTTTGATTCAAAAACCATCTCAGTTCGTGTGGCTGATACCGGCGCCGGTATCAGCGACTCCGTAATGAACCAAATTTTTAGCCCTTATTTCACGACTAAGGAAAAGGGCAGCGGACTTGGCCTCGCTATCGTCCGAAGAATTATTCGGGAACATGGGGGTTACGTCGATGTGAAAAGTGAAGTAAATAAAGGAACCGAGTTCTGTTTAGTTTTCCCCAAAGAAAAGGATGCTCACTAATGGCCAAAGAAAAAAGCAGCCCTTCCCTAAATTCCACCGAAAGCCCACGCATCCGTGTTCTCGTTGTGGATGATGAGGCCAATGCTCGTGAAGGCCTCAAAGACCTGCTGGACAGCTGGGGCTATGAAGTGGCTATGGCAGCGGATGTCCGATCGGCCTTTGAGAGCGTTAAACGCTTCCAGCCTGCAATTATCGTGACGGATCTTAAAATGCCGGAAAACGACGGAATGGCCCTTCTTCACCTTTTGAAAGAAGAAAAGCTTATGGATCACACTCATGTGATTATCCTCTCTGCCCATGGAAACATCGAAGCGGCGGTAGAAGCGGTAAAGACCGGGGCAGAAGAATTTTTAACGAAACCACTTAATGTGGCTCGCCTCAAAATCAGCCTAGAGAAAATTTCGAAGAGATCCCGAGTCTATGAAGAAATGCTTCTCCTTCGAGATAAAGTGCGAAAGTTGGGCACCTTTGGAAAGCTCAATGGCTCCACTCTGAAGATGAAAGAACTCTTCAAGCAGATTGGAATCATTGCCCCCACCACTGCCCCCGTTTTAATCACCGGAGAAAGCGGGACGGGAAAAGAACTCGTTGCTAAAGCCATTCATCAGAATTCTAAACGAAACCAACGGGCTTATATCCCGGTAAATTGTGCTGCCATCCCTGCTTCTCTTCTCGAAAGTGAGCTCTTCGGGCACGAAAAAGGGGCTTTTACCGGAGCCGTAAGCCGCAAGGAAGGTTGCTTTGAACTTGCCGATCATGGAACGCTTTTCTTAGATGAAATAGGAGAGATGAACGCAGATCTACAGTCCAAACTCTTGCGAATTTTAGAAGACGGAAGCTTTCGACGCCTAGGAGGAACTCAGGAAATTAAAGTCGACGTTCGGGTCATCGCGGCCACAAATCGCAACTTGGAAGAAGCTGTCGAAGAGGGCGGCTTTCGAGAGGATCTTTACTATCGATTAAATGTATTCAATATCAAGATCCCCCCCCTACGTGAACGTCTCGAAGATATTCCTCTTTTGGTTCAGAGCTTTGTTGAAGAATTTAACGTAAAGAACGACAAAAATATTAAAGGCCTATCCCGTGAAGCTCTCCGACTTTTGAAAAAATACAGTTTTCCTGGAAATGTGCGAGAACTTAAGAATGTGATCGAGAGAGCGGTCATTGTCTCTCAAAATGACGTCATTGAACCCGAAGATCTCCCAGAAGCCCTAACCTCAAAAGCAAAGAAAGCTCCAAGCGTGGAGTTCCGTCTTGGGGCGACGATGGAAGGTGTTGAAAAACAGTGGCTCTTCCATACCATCAATTATGTAGACGGAAACAAAACAAAGGCTGCCAAGATGCTCAATATCAGCCTAAAAACGCTGCATAACAAGCTCAATAAATATAAATCCAGTATTTAAAAAAAAAGAGCCTCGCTAAGTGAGAGGCTCTTTTATGAGTAACAGTATCTTTGCTTAGAGCTTAGACGTCTGCAGCTTTAACTGTTTTTCGGCCATTTTGCTTCGTTCGTTCAGACGCCGCTTTAATGATACGAGCAACTTCCTTATTAAGCTGGTCCACTGCATCGCTGCCAGTATTACAGCCATGCTTTTTAAAAGTTTCTCGAATTTTAGATTGAACAATCAAATTATCCATTTTTTCTCCTCGTTTCTCGGGTTTCTCTATTCTTGAGTTTAATTGCTGAATCTCCAAAAAAGCCCTGAAAGCCCTTTAAAGCTTGCAATCACTAGAAATCCGTATATCTGAAAAATAGGGAGTGTCAACGAATTGATCCCTTTCTTCGAGCTTTTGAGGGGAGGTGTAAAAATTACAAGCTTCTATGATTTATATAAGTATATGAAATTACATATATTTTTTAGAAATTACCCGAATCTTGCTAAGTTAGGCGTGTAAGATTTACAGTTTCTTTTAGCAAAAGGAAGTTTTAAATTTTAAAAATATAATAATTTCAAATACTTATCTTATGTCAAAAACTTGGCACGACTCTTGCTATAAGAAAGGGACAGAAATAAGTTTGTTTGTTTCGTTCTGGTGCGGACAGACCCTTAAAACCCTTAAAACCCTTATCCCTCCCTTACGTTCGCCCAGAATTCAAATCAGGCCCCTGAGAACCCCTCAGGGGCCTTCTTTTTGCCTGTTTTTCTTGATCTTGCTTATTATTGCTGAAAAAACCGAAGAATGCCGCATCACGCTCAATAAAAGGTTTTGCTAACGAATTCTGAAACACAGAGCTTTCCCGATAATCTTCCTCCACTCTGGAGAGAACTTCTCAAAGACGAAGTTGAGAAAGGCTACTTCAAAAATTTAACTAGCTTTCTAAAGACGGAATACAAAGCAGGCAAAAAGATTTACCCACCACGACCTAAAATCCTCCGAGCCCTTCAACTCGTCGATTACTCGGATGTGAAGGTCGTGATTCTAGGCCAGGATCCCTACCATGGAGACGGGCAAGCAACAGGTTTAAGTTTTGCCGTTCCCGATCAGCTCCAGCCCAAACCCCCCAGCTTAATCAACATCTTCAAAGAGATCGAAGCGGATATCGGTTTTCACTGGAATAGAAAGGACTCTGAATTGACGGGTTGGGCGAAACAAGGAGTCTTATTATTGAATGCAGTTCTTAGCGTTCGTCGCTCTCAGGCTTTTTCTCACCAAAATCAAGGTTGGGAAATCTTTACGGACACGATCATTCAAAAGCTGAATCAGCGTGAACATGGAATGATTTTTCTTCTATGGGGTTCGGCGGCTCAAAAGAAGGCTTGCCTGGTTACAAACAGACAGCATTTTATTTTAAAATGTGCCCACCCCTCTCCTTTGTCCGCCCACAGAGGCTTCATCGGTTGCAAACACTTTTCGAGAGCCAATCGAATCTTACAAGAAGACTTGCATGTAGAGCCCATCGATTGGACCCGAATCGATGCCTGATGCGTCTTCGATCTATTTTCAAAAAACTTTGGAACTTGCACATACTGCTTTTTCAAAAGATGAAGTGCCTATCGGAGCAGTTTTAGTGAAAGACGATCAAATTATTTCAAGCGCCTTCAATCAAACGGAGTCCCGGAAAAGTTTTACAGCTCATGCTGAAATGCTCTGTATCGAAACGGCCACAAAATTATTGGAATCAAAATATCTTAACGGCTGTCGACTTTACGTCAGCCTGGAACCATGCTTGATGTGTCAATACGCCGCACGCCTGAGTCGCATTGAGTCAATTCACTATTTAATTACATCGGAAAAATACGGATCAATGGGGCAAGCCTATCCTGACATCGTTATCAAAAGAGAAAGTTCGGATGAAATGTCCCCTTCTTTATCTCTGCTGCAAAGCTTCTTTGAAAAAAAGCGTTAGAATAGAGTTATGCGAAAGAGAGCTCTCGTATTCGTGGCGCTGTTACTTTTGAGCGCATGCGGAAACGACCCCGTTTTCATTGCTGATAGTGTCCGCTTTCAGGTGAATTTCGATACCGAAGTCGTAAAGGTGGTCTTTGACTTAAATGCAAAGTACTCCCTTCCCCTTCAAGATTCCATGGCCTTTGATCAGCTAGGACAAGTAAATCTCAATCTTAATACACAAAAACAAAGTAACTCTGTGTCGGCGAGCCTTTTGGCAAGCCCTGATGCTCTTAGCAGACCCTGGCCAAGCTCGTCTTTTGCCAGTTTTCCAAACCAAGCCGACCTTCCCGATCCAATTGCGAGTGCTCCTATGCAAGAGTGGAAAAAGAACTCCGCCGATCTAGAATATTCTCTCGTTTTCGAAAATTCAAGCACTCTCAATTTTGGGGGTGGGGTTTTTAGTCAAAATTTCAACGATCTTCCAAAAGATTTTTTGGCGACCCAATATTTCAAAGACCGTGCCGGAAAACAGATTGCTAGTATTTCTGCAGTCGGCCCAACCGAGAACTCACGGGCTGGGCTCTATTTCTTTGTTTTTCTAGGTCTGAATCCATTTGAAAATCGATTTCAGCTTTTGGACCGTTTGAAAAGTTTTGAAATTCCATCGGATAAAGATTACATAAAAGAATATCGGATCCTGGCTTCCGATCCTACGGAAGTTCAGTCCGAGTTATTGAACTGGCATCAAAAACTTCATTTGTTCGAAAAATATCTGATGATGAACAAAACCAACGAAAGTACCGAGCTGAGAACAAGACAAGTGACAAGCGGAAAATAAAACCTAAAGTGCTCTCGCTCAATTCGAATATCCCCGGGAAGCTTTCCAATCGAATCCATTTCTATTTCTCGAAGGCGGATCGTAATTGAGAAGCCGTATCCTTCAACTCAGCTTCTGAAGCCTCTTTCCCGCCGGGCCACGGAAAATCAGCCATCGACTGGCACGGGATCAGATGAATATGCGCATGAGGCACTTCAAAACCAACGACAGCTATACAAACTCTTTTGCAGGGAATCACTTTTTTAAGAAGCCTTGAAACTTCCTTTGCGGCCATGAAGATTCGTTGATAAGCCGCATCTTCCATATCAAAAATAGGGTCCACCGCTTTTTTCGGAATCAAAAGAGTGTGGCCTGGAGCCACAGGCCGGATATCCAAAAATGCTAGAAATTCCTCACTTTCCCAAACCTTATAGCAAGGGAGCTCGCCCTTTATAATTCGTTCAAATATCGTCATAGCCATCTCGTTTATAATCCTCTCATTCTTTGTGGTCGATCAATAGTACAAAATGATAGGGATAGAGAATGCACTATAACCCCGCAGGCATCGAGCCAAAATGGCAAGAATACTGGGAAAAGAACAAGATTTTCCAAACGAAATTCGAGGCAACTAAGCCGAAGTTTTATGCCTTGGATATGTTTCCATATCCTTCTGGTTCTGGCTTACATGTGGGGCACCCCGAAGGTTATACGGCCACGGATATTGTGGCTCGCTTCAAGAGAATTCAGGGTCATAATGTCTTACACCCAATGGGTTTTGATGCCTTCGGATTGCCTGCCGAAAACTATGCACTGAAGACAGGGGTTCATCCAAAAATTACAACGGAAACAAACATTAAAACATTTAAGCGTCAGTTGAAACGTCTGGGTTTCTTTTATGACTGGGATCGTGAAGTCAATACGACGGACCCCAAATACTATCGGTGGACCCAGTGGATTTTTGTTCAACTCTTTAAGAAAGGCTTAGCCTATCAAACGGAAGTTCCTGTGAATTGGTGCCCGGAACTCAAAGCTGTTCTAGCCAATGAAGAAGTCGCAAATGGAAGATCGGTTGAGGGCAATCATCCCGTGGTTCGAAAAAAACTTCGTCAATGGGTTTTAAAAATTACCGCCTATGCAGATCGACTATTGGAAGACCTGGAAGGTTTAGACTGGCCCGAAAGCATCAAAGAAATGCAACGCCATTGGATTGGACGATCCGAAGGCGCGGATATCGATTTTAAAATAGAAAAATCCCCTGACAAAACAATCAAAGTTTTTACGACTCGTCCAGATACCTTATATGGCGCGACTTTTTTGGTGCTGGCTCCTGAACATCCATTCGTTGAAGAACTCACCATGCCGAAACAAAAAAAAGCCGTCAGTGATTATTTAAAACAAGCCGCTATAAAATCGGATTTGGATCGAACGGATTTGGCTAAAGAAAAAACCGGAGTTTTTAGCGGAAGCTATGGCCTTCATCCTCTGACGAATGAAAAACTTCCCATATGGATTGCAGATTATGTGCTCGGACATTACGGCACAGGAGCCCTGATGTCTGTTCCAGCTCATGACGAACGGGATTATGAATTTGCGAAAAAATTTGATCTTCCTATCGTTCAAGTTTTGGAAGCCAAAGAACTTCCGTTTACCGGAGACGCAAAGCACATTCATTCGGACATTATCAATGGGCTTGAAAATAGGGCCGCAAAAAAACGCATTTGCGAGGAACTTCAGAAACTGGGCGCAGGCAAACAAAGTATTACCTACCGACTCCGTGATTGGGTCTTTAGCCGTCAGCGCTATTGGGGGGAACCGATTCCTATTCTTCATTTTGAAGATGGAAGTTTTCGAGTGCTCGATGAAGATGAACTTCCACTTCTCTTGCCAGAAGTTGAAAGATATGAGCCGAGTGGTACGGGTGAAAGTCCACTTGCCACCATTGATGAGTGGGTAAATGTGGTGGACCCAAAAACCGGAAAGAAAGCCAAGCGCGAAACCAATACCATGCCCCAGTGGGCGGGATCTTGTTGGTACTATCTTCGATATCTTGATCCAAACAACGATCAAGAAGCTTGGGGGAAAGCGGTTGAAGAACACTTTATGCCCGTTGACCTTTATGTGGGAGGTGTTGAGCATGCCGTGCTTCACCTTCTCTATGCACGTTTTTGGCATAAAGTTCTTTATGATTTAGGACATGTCAGCACGAAAGAACCTTTTAAAAAGCTCGTTAACCAAGGTTTAATCCTGGGGGAAGACGGCGAAAAAATGAGCAAATCACGAGGCAATGTCGTCAACCCTGATGAAATTATTGAGCAATACGGCGCGGATGCTTTTCGGATGTATGAAATGTTTATGGGCCCGCTTGAAAAATCAAAACCCTGGTCGACTTCGAATATCGATGGGATCTATCGATTTTTGAATCGAGTTTGGAGAAGTTTTGTTCATGAGTCAAAATTGGCGGACGAAAAACCCAATGAAAATATCTTACAGATTCTTCACCAAAGTATTCACAAGGTGACAGATGATATTGAACACCTTCGGTTTAATACGGCCATTTCACAGCTAATGATTTTTCATAATGAATTAATCAAAGAAGAAAAAATCTCCCAATCGGTTGCGGAAGATTTTGTTCTTCTCCTCTCGCCTTTTGCTCCACATATTTGCGAAGAATTCTGGAGTATATTCGGACACAAAGATTCAATCCTTAATGCCAATTGGCCAAAAGCTGACGCTCGGTATTTAAAAGTAGCCATGGCAAATTTTGCCATTCAAGTAAATGGAAAACTACGTGGCACGATTGAAGCTTCGGTGGATATCGAAAAGGAAGAGCTTCGAAAGCTGGCCTTGGAAGATGAGAAAGTTTCTAAACATGTGAAGGGTGAAATTTTAAAAGTGATCTTTGTACCCAAAAAGCTGATGAACTTTGTAGTGAAGGGATAAATATGGATTTAATTCAGCGCCCCCGACGACTTCGACAAAACTTAAATATTCGACGGATGACAAGGGAAACCCTCGTTCATCCCTCTAAGTTTCTACTTCCGATTTTCGTGACCGAAGGTTCGGGCGTAAAAACACCCAATAAAAACTTAGAAATCTCCTATACCTTTAGCGTTGATAGCTTACTTAAGTATTTGGAAGAAATTAAATCGTTAAATCTTCCAGGGGTTCTGCTTTTTGGCGTTTCCTCAAAGCGCGACGCTCTGGGCTCTGAAGCTCTTAATCGTGAGTCTCCAGTTTGCCGAGCGATTTCCGAAATACGAGAAAGGTTTCCAAATTTAATTGTTGGAACAGACGTGGCGCTGGATCCCTATACGGATCATGGTCATGACGGACTTTTTGAAGATGGAAGAATCCTGAATGACGAAACTGTGGATGTTCTTGCACAGATGGCTTGTTTACATGCACAAATGGGCGCGCAAATGGTTGCGCCATCCGATATGATGGATGGAAGAGTTCTGGCGATTCGAAAAGCGCTCGACAAAATGGGTTCTGCCGACACACTTATTCTCGCTTATACGGCTAAATATGCTTCGGCTTATTACGGTCCTTTTCGAGACACACTTGGAGCGGAAGTTTTTGGAGACAAACGAACTTATCAAATGGATCCCTCAAACCGTCGCGAAGCAAAGCGAGAATTGGCCCTCGACACCTCAGAAGGGGCAGATATTGTGATGGTGAAACCCGCAACGCTTTATTTAGATGTCATTTCTGATTTTCGTGCGAATAGTAGCGTCCCGGTAGCAGCCTACCATGTGAGCGGAGAATGTGCTCTGATCGAGGCGGGAGTGAAAGCAGGAGTTTGTGAAAGAAAACCGGCGGTAATGGAAGCCATGACATCGATCTTCCGAGCAGGAGCGGATATCGTCGCCACCTACTATGCTGTTGAAATTGCAAAATGGCTGGAGGCTTAAATATGAAACGAACATTAGGAAAAACTGATTTTCAATTAAATCCTATCGGACTTGGTGCCATGCCGCTTTCGATTCAAAATCGTCCATCAACAAAAGCGGCTTTAGAAGTTTTAGAGACGGCCATAAAAAATGGGGTGGATTTTATCGACACCGCCAATGCCTATTGTGTGGATGAAACGGATAAAGGACATAACGAGCAACTTATTCAAGCGACGCTGAAAAAACATCCCAATCAAAAAGTTGTTGTGGCTACAAAAGGCGGCTGCACTAGATTTGATGGAGCTTGGGGAGTTGATGCTCGACCCGAAAAACTTCGCACAGCTTGCGAAAAAAGCTTAAAAGATTTGGGTCGCGATTGTATTGATCTCTATTACCTCCATGCTCCAGATTCCAAAGTCGAAATTGAAGATTCTGTTGTAGAACTCTCCCGTTTGCAGCAGGAAGGAAAAGTTCGACACATTGGTGTTTCTAACTTTGATCAAGATCAACTCAAAAGAGCTCTTGCCGTGACTCGCGTCGAGGCCGTTCAGAATCGTTGCAATCCCTTTTTGCAACAAGCTTTCAAATCCGGCCTAGTTCAATTTTGTAAGGAACAACAAATTGCCTTTGTGGCCCACAGTCCCGTTGGCGGACATCGAGGGCATGTTTCCATGAAGGATCATCCCGTCCTCAAGAAACTCGCTCAAAAATATGAAACCAGTCCTTATTGTATTTGCCTCAACTGGTTGTTGCACAAAGCTGAAAATATTTTTGTGATCCCAGGAGCCAGTAAAACAAGCAGTATCCTCAATAGCTTAAAAGCCACGGACTTTCAGTTGAGCGCAGAAGACCAAAGCGCCATTGATTCTATGGACAATTAAATGGACAAGCAAGCGAAGTCAAAGATCTACTGCGCGAGGAGGAGGACTTTTCTTTCGCCAACTTTTCCGGATTCATCGATATCGTATCGATAAGGGACGCCGGTTTCGATTTCGAATTTTAAAATTTCTTCGGGCGTCATCTTTTCAAGATACATGATGATCGAACGAAGAGAATTACCGTGAGCTGAAACGAGAATATTCTTTCCACCGACGACCTTCTTTAAAATATATTCCCTAAAATAGGGCAGGGTTCTTTTGGAAGTGTCCGCTAGGCATTCTCCACCGGGTGGAGGCACGTCAAAACTCCTTCGCCAGATCTGCACTTGCTCTTTACCCCATTTTGCACGGGCATCATCTTTATTCATGCCTTGCAGATCTCCATAAAATCGTTCGTTTAGCGCCGAATCAATCCAAATGGGAATATTTTTGAGCTTTAGTTTCTCTAAAATAATGTCGAGAGTGTGCTGAGCCCGAATAAGCCTAGACGTATGCGCCTCATCCCAGCGCATCGAGAGAGAAGAAATTTTTTCAGCTGCCGAGTTTGCTTCTTCGATTCCTTTTGGAGCTAAATCAATATCAATCCAACCCGTAAAACGATTTTCTAAATTCCACTGCGATTGTCCATGACGAAGAAGAATTAATACTCCCATTCTCTATGCAACCTTTCTCAGTTCTGCTCTCTTTGGTTCTTTCACAATTGCCGGCAAGATCATCAATGTCGAAAGCATGACAACCAGAGTTCCAAAGGTCAATAAGACTCCCAGGCTAGCCATACCCCGATGCGTTGAAATACAAAGCGTCCCAAAGCTTGCAATCGTCGTCAGAGCACTAAAGAAAATCCCTCTCGAGGTGCTCCCCTCAATCGCTTCTTCTCCAGTCGTTCGAAAACGATGAATTAAATGAATACCACTATCCACACCGATCCCAAGCAATAGTGGAAGAACAATAATATTTGCAAAATTAAAGGACGCGCCAAATAAACTCATCAGAGCTTTAACTAAGACTGCCGAAAAAATAAGTGGCAAGAGCACATAAATAGAATCCTTTAGACTCCTCGTTAAGAAAAATAGCAAAATAGTAATCAGCACAAAGGCAATGATCGCCGCCTCAATAAATGCGCGAACAACAGCATCCCCCGTAAGTGGAAGGGTGACGGGATCATCGGTTGCCTGAGGGGCCACCGCTAAAACAGCATTTGAAAAAGCTCGCATATTTTTCATTTTCATTAGATCCGCTTTAGGAAAAACCTCAATCCTGTATTTTCCGTTCGAAGAAATATAGCGATCCCGAATGTCTCGCGGAAGACTTCTAACTTGAATTTGTGCCGGGCTCAACGCAGCGGTTTAAAACTGGTAAAAGTTTTTCGTCGGAGAAATAATTGCCTGATTAAAAAACTTGGGACTATTTTCGGACTGCAATACCGCTTGCTTTAGATTTTTAAGACTTTTTTTGTGGATCTCATTCGTCGTTTCCTTAATCTTCAGGTCCAACTGTTTTACAAAAGCTTGTTTTTCTCTCTCGACCATTGATGCTGAAGTCGCGAAAGGAGGTTGATTTTCCTTCAGGGGGGATAAAGATAGAGCCTTTAGATGCTGTAATTTTTCCTTTTGATCATTGGGAACATAAGAATCAATGCTGACTACTTTGCTTACGTCTGAAATTTTTTTAAGGCGAGCAATCAGCGCTTTTGTCTTCTCTTGATTCGCTTCCACTATCTTAATCGTCCATGGAGATTGCTTGGTTTCCAGAAGCAGCTTTCGATAAACTTTATAGGCTTCGGTGTTCGGATCCTGCAGATTGAGCGGATTTGGATCAAACTTCACTTGGAGAGCCAGAGGAATACAAATCAAAAATAAGGCGCCTGTGGAAATCTTTACAATGCGGGAATGGCGATAGGCAAACCCGGAGATCTGTCCTGCATAAGAAGATTTTAAAGTCTTAAGATGTTTCGACCGAAGAGGCGCCAAGCTTAGAGCCGCTGGGAAAAGCGTCAGATGAACCAGGAGATTAATAAACATTCCGGTTCCAGAAATAATTCCCAGCTCCGAGACTCCCGCATAAGCCGTTGGCACAAAAGCATAAAAGCCAACCGCCGTCGTCAGTGTACAAACAAATAAACTACTTCCCGTCTGACTTATTGAAATCGAAAGAGCCTCGGAATGTTGCTTGCCCTCAGCGATTAAATCCCGGTAACGAAGCGCCAAATGAATGCTATAGTCCACTCCAAGCCCGATAAAAAGAACTGCAAAGGCCACCGAAATTAAATTGAGATGGCCCACGGCAACGGCCGCAAAGCCCGCGGTCAGAATAAGGCCGACAACCAAATTCATCAACGTTAGCCCAATGAGACGAAAACTTCGAATTGCCCAAACCAAAATTAAACTAACTAAGATAAAGGAAAGAATGGCCGACCAGCCTGCACTTTGGCTGACACTTTTCATTTCTTCATAGCCGAGGGCCGCCGAACCCGTCACGCCAAAGCTCGCCTGAGTGGAATGTTGAACCGTATAGCCATGAATCAAGTCATGAAGCGCTTGAAGAGGCTTTTGTGCCGGCATCAACCGCGAATAGTCCAGAACGGGTTTAATCTCAATAAGCTGCTCGACAGGGCGTGAGCCAAAGAAAAGCTTCCCATAATCTAGCCTCTTCTTTTTATTTTCTAAAACTGCCGTCAGCTGATTTAGGAAAGGATCAATGGAGGGTTCACTTGCTGCATAGGCAAGAGATGAGAAAAAGCCTTTTGTATCAGGTCGTTTTGAAAAACTTAAAAATAGTGGTTGTAAGGACTGAAGATGTTCGGTTGTCTTTTTTACTTCAGTTGGAGACTGATACAGGAAAAAATGTCTATCAAAAAAACGTCCTCCCGTAAGCCAGCTGGCTGATTGAAAATGTTTTTTGTCTTGTTTTAATTGGGAGACCAACCAATCCGAAGCTTCCTGAGTGGCCTGGAAAGACTTTCCGTTCACAACGACTAAGAACGTATGATCCAAGTTAGGAAACTCTGATTTGTATTCCTTCCAACGATGATGAAAAGCCAGTTTTTCAGAAATCATATCGCTGAGATCCGTGTTGATTCCCAAACGAGTTAAGCAAAAATAAAGGCTCAATAGGGTAAGAGGAACATAAAAAGAGAGGATCCAAAAG
>Ga0114931_10008425_pt1 | contig 12483 bp, 8 predicted proteins | sample 2SBtaG_FD_89579 | JGI IMG/M metagenome (GOLD analysis project Ga0114931, IMG submission 89579) | Deep subsurface microbial communities from Kolumbo volcano to uncover new lineages of life (NeLLi) - 2SBTROV14_V59a metaG | ecosystem: Environmental > Aquatic > Marine > Volcanic | place: Kolumbo...
CGCGATCCCCCGAAGACGCATGCGACAAAAAACGGTCAAACCGCCCCGATACACCAACCGAAGAAACCGGCCCCGATGAATCCTCGCCACCCTGACAACCCGTCACCAGTCCAGCAACGGCGAGCGCCATGACCATGCGGCCAAGCTTTTTTTGTCCGTTCAAACCCATGCCTTTGCGAATCCCCACATGTTTAAAAAGGGCGCGATCCCGTGATAACACAGCCGTTCAGCAGGCCGGACGCCCGCCGCCAAAACTTTATCCGGAAGAGAAAAGTGACCTGTTGGTCCGCATGCGCTTCTACCCACCGTTTTTATTAATTCTATGGTGGCGGGCCCCGATAAACACGCCACCGTTTACCACTTTGAGGCTATTAGGCCCGCTGTCCAGTGTAAATTGGAGGGACTTCTTATAACGGTAGGTAATTACCCTTATTTTTCTTGAGAGAAGGCAGCGCCGGAAAAATCCGCCAAAATCGGCCTAGCCGTCCTGGACCAGAGAGAACGCCCCGATGAGACCGGCCAGCGAGCCAAGAGCGGCGGCCACAATATAGGCCTCAAGGCCGCCGGCCTTGTCGGCGGGTGCAAAATAGCCGTTTGAAAGCGCCGCGAAATGGCCGCGGATCTTGTCCAGCAGAGCGGCCCGCGCCATGACCCCGCCGCCCAGAATGATGCGCCCCGGCGCCAGAACAGCGGTAAGATTGAGGCAGAGCATCGCCAGATAGCGCGCCTCCAGCTCCCAGGCGGGATGATCATCAGGTAAGTCTTCCGGCGATTGCCCCCAGCGCGCCGCCAATGCCGGGCCGCACGCCAGGCCTTCCAGGCAATCGCCGTGAAACGAACAGATGCCGAGATAATCATCTCCCGGAATGCGGGCGGTCAGCATATGGCCCATTTCGGCGTGACCCAGGCCATGAAGCAGCCGCCCGCCAACCACCGCGCCGCCGCCAATGCCGGTGCCGACGGTGACATAGACAAAGTCGCTCAGCCCCGCCCCGGCGCCCCAGCGGCCCTCTCCCCAGGCGGCGGCATTGACGTCTGTTTCAAAGACCACCGGCCGGGCGACAAGGGGAGCGATGGCGCTCAGGACATCCGTTCTCGACCAGCCCGCTTTCGGGGTTTGCAGAATATGGCCATGGGTGGGCGAAGAAACATCCAGATCGACCGGCCCGAAACAGGCGACACCCAGGCCCTGCAAGGCGCCATGCGCCCGCATGGCGTCGGTAAAAAAATCCCGCACCCGGGTTAGGGTCTCATCGGGCAAAGTGGTGGGAATCACACCCTGGACGCAAATCCGATCGGGCCCCCGGCCAACCGCGCAGTTAACCTTGGTCCCGCCCAGCTCGATTGCGCCGTATAATTGCGTGCTCATCGTTTCAGGCCCACATCAGCCATCGCGTTTCATAGGGCGCCAGAGTGATCGCCCGCCGGCCGGTGCAAGACTGCCCCGTCAAACGGTCTTCAAGATCGCGATCAAAACCGATCGCGGCCAGGGCGGACGCGCGCGCCTCATGAGGCTGATCGCCAAAATTGCCGAGGAATAATAACGGTTGGGGGGCGTCGCGCAAGAAGGCAAAAAGATGATCGTCGCCCGCCGGCACAATCCGCGTCGGCACCCCGGCATGCAGAACATCCAGGGTTGCGCGCACCCGGATCAGCCCTTGCAGCGCCGCGAACAGACGCGCTTCGAGCGCGCCATCGACCCGCCGCCGGCCGGCCTTGTCCCAGTCCATGAACACCCGGTGCAGCCAGCGCCCGTCGTCGCTTTTGCCCGACCGGGCATAGTTGTAATCATTGGTAAGGCCAAGCTCGTCGCCCATGGCGATCAGGGGAATGCCGCCAAAGGCGAACAAGACGCTGTAGAGCAGCAGAATTCGCCGCAGCGCCCGCTCGACATCGGCCGGCTGGCCCGTCTCCAGCGCCTTTTCCAGGCCGGCGAGCGAAGCCAGCGTGCCGTTGGTGCCGACAAACAGCTTGCCGGCGGCACGCTCGAAGCGTTTGCCACGGGCAAAGCTGCCGGGCCGCCGCCCGGCGTAAAATTCGGCCAGAAACCGCAAGTGTTGCGCGCCTGCGCTCCACGCCGCCCCCTGGTCGTCCTGCAACACATCCCAGCCGATATCGTCATGGCAACGGATATAGGTCAGCCAAGCGGTGCCGCGCGGAATGGCCGGCATCGAGGCCAGCAGCGCAGTCATGCGCCAGGCGTCGCCCACCGCCAGAGCGTCCCACAGCCCCGCCATCAGCGCATTGTGATAAGCCAGATGGCATTCCCGGCCGTCGGCCCCGAGATAGCGGCCAATATCGCGCGCCCGGACGATCGCCTCGGCTTTCAGGGCGACTGCGGGAGCGGCAATCGCCATCAGGGCGCGCCAAGCCTGGAGCAGCCGGTGGGTCTCGGGCAGGCCGCGGCAACTGGTGCCCAGGCGCTTCCACATATAGGCCGCCGCATCGATCCGGAACACCTCGACCCCGAGATTGGCCAGAAACAGCATGATGTCGAGAATTTCGCAGAACACCGCCGGATTGGCGTAGTTGAGATCCCATTGAAAGGGATAAAAGGTAGTCCACACCCAGGCGTCGGCCTCCTCAACATAGGTGAAATTGCCCGGCGCGCTGTCGGGAAACACCTGCAAGAGGTGGTCTTCATAGCGATCGGGCAAATCGCGATTGGGAAAAAACAGATAATAGTCCTGATAGACCGGGTCGCCCGCCGCCGCCGCGCGCGCCCAGGCGTGCTCGCGGGCGGTATGGTTGCTCACCAGATCCAGACACAGGCTGATGCCGTTTTGCCGCAACTGTGCCGCCAGCCGGACCAGATCGTCATTATCGCCCAGCTCGGGCATCACCTGGCGGTAATCGGCCACCGCGAAGCCGCCGTCATTGTCCCCGGGCCGCGCGGTCAGCAACGGCAGGAGATGCAGATAGGTGACGCCCAATTCCTTCAGGTAACCGATCTTGTCGGCAACCCCGCCCAGGGTGCCGGCAAAACGGTCGACATAGGCGCTATAGCCCAGCATATCAGGTTGCTGGAACCAGTCTGGCGCCTCGCTCTCGCGCCGCCGGTCCAGTTCGCCGAGCGCTTCGGGTCGCTCGATAGAGGCGCGGCGCACCATGCCGGCAACCCGCTCCAGACAGGCGGAAAAAGCGGGATGCTCGCCATAAAGCGCCGTTAGCGCCTGCAAGGCATCGCCGGCATAGCGTTCGACCCGGGCGCCCACCGTCGCGGCGAGCTCTGGCGGCATATCCGCCAGCAAGCCATCGTACAACCGCTTACTCAAGACCTCCTGTTTCATACTCAGCCTGTTGTTATCCCGGGCAGACATGCCCGGGAGGGGCCACACCCCTCCCGGAAAGAAATATTCCGCTCAATGCGCGAGCCGTCAGAACGAGTATCTCAGGGACACCGACGTCGTACGGCCATTGATCGATCGCGCCCGCAGGACATTGTCCGTATTCTCGATGATCGAGCCTTCTTCCGATTCAGTCAGGCCGATGGTGTTGAACAGATTGTTCACATTGACCGAGACCGTCATTCCCTGCACGATTTCGTAAAGCGCAAACAGATTTACCTGGGTAAAGGCAGGCAGTTTAAGCTCGTTGTTGAACTGGGCGAAGGAACTGGTGGTGCCCACGATATTGGCGCCGATAGTAAAGCCGTAATCGCTGTAGGAGGGGGTTAGCTGATAGATCAGGTCCGCCTGACGGCGCGGGGTGTTGCCGACCAGACCGGGGTTCAGAACATCTTTGATAATCTGGGCGTCGGTCCAGGTAAAGCCCGCGGTAACGGCGAACGGTCCGGTCTGATAGGCCGATTCCAGCTCGACGCCATAAGCCCGGTATTTCCTGTCCACGAAGGTCAGGCTGGTGACCTCGAAGTTCTGCTCTTCGGTCTTGGCGTAAAAGAAGGTCCCGAACACACTCAACCCGCCAGTCCGGTATTTTACGCCGGATTCAATCTGTTTGACAAAATCGACTGCCGCTTTCTTGTCGGCCAGGGAGCCGTCGGCGGCAATCGCCGGGCCGAACAGCAGCCGGTCGGCGTTCGAGCTGCCGCCGCGACTGTAGCGGGCGAAGACCGCCAGATCATCGTTGATCAGATAGTTGGTGCCAACCGAATAGGACGCATAATTCGCATTATAGTTTACCGGCTTCTGGTTGGCATTGTCGATAAAGGAGACGTTCTGCTCGGGAACCGAAATCACGCCATCGTTGTTGACATCGAACACCGATTTAACCGTCCCGGCGAAATTGCCGGATGCACTGACGAAGGTATAACGCAGGCTGGCGTCGATGTTGAAATTATCCCGCTCCCAGAACAGCGACATATAGGGCGCATCGGTGTCATAGCTTACATCATAGCTGCGCTGGCAGCAGCCGCCGAAGGGATCGCCATAAACGAACAGGCCGTTCTGGGTTTGCAGATTTCCCATGGCGTCACGCACATCAAGCAGGGCGCCATCCTTGCCCTTGACCTCAAAAACATAGGAATTCCACACCCAGTCCATGTCGATGGACTGCATCGCCTTGTAATAGCCGAAGGTCACATCGACTGCACTGCCGGAAAGATCGAATGTCTTGGTGACTTTCAGATCATTGGCGAAATTATTAAAATTATTGACGTCAACGTCAAACAGGGCAACTGTCATCGCCAGGCCGTTGCCGTTCAGGGCCGCCGGATTGGTGATCGCCTGGCCGGCGTTGGGCCCATTGGCAAACGCCAGTGTGGCGCCAGGTCCGCCTATGCTCTGGGCGATCGAGGCAGCGCTGCCCACCGTGGCGGGAAAGGGCGAGATGAAGCCCCCGGAATTATCCGCATAGCGCGCCCGGTCCACCAGTTGCCAGTCATTGGACAGATCGAATGAAAACTCGATGCCAATGGAGGTCGTAATCGCGCGTATTCCATCTTTCATCTTGCCGGTGCGCCGGTTGCCATCACCGCCAATGCCGAAATTGGTCAACAGAAACGGGGTATGCGGGGTATCTGATTTTATGTTGAAGCCGGGAACCGAGCGCACCTTGGGATTGCGGTTGGTGCCGCTGACGATGACCGGCATCGGCAGATAGGTGATCGCCCGGTCGTTGAGATGCTTGAAATAAAGCCGGACATAGCCGTTGTCGAATTGCTTGGTCAGATTGGCCTTGATCTGGCCACCGTCATCGCCATCGAAACCGGCATCGCGCGGCCCTTCGCCAAGCCGGTAAAAGCCGCCGACATGGAATGTCCAGTCCTCGGCGATCGGCCCGCCATATTCAAAATCCAGCCGGCTGGTGTCAAAATCCACCCCGCGGGTGATGCCTATACTGCCGCCGGCCTGCGCCCCGGTTTTACTGATGAAGTTGATGACGCCGCCGGGCGAATTGGTGGCGAATGTCGAGGCCGAGCCGCCCCTGATCGCCTCGATCCGCTGGATCGTGGTGTCCGCCCTGAGAAAATTATCCGCATTGCCAAAGGCGATATCGCCAAATTGCAGAACCGGCAGGCCGTCTTCCTGCAACGACAGGAATTTGGCGCCGCCGGTCGAAATCGGCAGGCCGCGCACCGCGATATTGGCGTTGCCGCCACCGCCGGAGGATTCCGAGCGAATGCCGGGAATGTTACGGAAAATCTCGGCGGTCGAGCGCGGCGCGAAACGCTCGAACTGCTCGACGCTCAGCGAACTGACCGAAACACTGGTCTCCAGCCGGGTGCCGTTGGACGGCACAGCGGTAACCACAATTTCCTCCAGAAAGCTCTGGTCGTCACCCTTTTGGCCCGACTGATTTTGGCCCTCGCCTTCGGCAGCGAGGCCTAGACCCGGCGCCACCAGCAAGGCGAAAACGGAACCGATTAAGCCTGAATGAATGGATCTGCGCATGTCTGTCCTCCCTATGATAGCCTTCCACCCATGCCGCCCGCTCTCGATCGGCTGTCCGTTTCCCGTCACCGGCCAACCCCATTAAAGACCCGACCGGCGCTCGCGGCTTCTACAGCGGCAACGGTCCATGAAGAACCGCACAGGTCAACCTAAACAGATACTACAATCGATTGCAAGATAATTTTACAATCGATTGCAATTTCCTCTTTGATCCGCTAGCGTCTTGCCTTTCGTTCCATGCGAGGGTGAGACGCTGGCCGAGCAAACCGGTAGAATGAGGGATATTTCAAGGGGGGAAAGCTGTCATGGGCGTTTCGCTGCATATCATCGACATCGCCATTATTGCGATTTATTTCGTCGCCATGCTCGCCATCGGGTTTTTGCTCGGCCGCAAGCACCAGGATGCCGATGACTATTTCCTGGCCGGCCGCAAGATGCTGTGGCCGTTTATCGGGCTGTCGCTTTTCGCCTCCAATATTTCCTCAACCACCCTGGTCGGCCTTGCCGGAGACGCCTATTCCACCGGCATTTCGGTATTTAATTATGAATGGATGGCGGTCCTTATCCTGATCTTTTTCGCCATCTTTTTTCTCCCCTTCATCCTGCGCTCCCGGGTTTACACCATGCCGGAGTTTCTCGAGCGCCGCTTCGATGACCGGGCCCGGGTCTATTTTTCCCTGTTGACCCTGTTTCTCAATGTCGTGGTCGACACCGCCGGCAGCCTTTACGCCGGCGCCCTGCTGATCAAGCTGATGTTCCCCGGCATTCCGATCTGGCAGACCATTGCCCTTTTGGCCGTGGTAGCCGGCGCCTATACCATTGCCGGCGGGCTGGCCGCGGTGATCTATACCGACGCCATCCAGGCGATCCTGCTGCTTCTGGGCTCGGTGGTGATCACCCTTGTCGCCTTCGACAGGGTGGGCGGCTGGGAGGCGGTAACGGCGATGGCGCCGGCGGCCAAGCTCAGCCTGGTGCGGCCCCTGGGCGACCCCGGCGTGCCCTGGCTCGGGCTGCTCACCGGGGTGCCGCTGCTAGGCTTTTATTTCTGGTGCACCAACCAGTTCATGGTCCAGCGCGTGCTGTCGGCGAAAAACCTCAACCACGGCCGCTGGGGGGCGCTGTTCGCCGGGCTTTTAAAACTGCCGGTGCTGTTCATCATGGTCCTGCCCGGCACTTTCGCCATTCTGCTTTATCCCGACCTCAAACAGCCCGACATGGTCTATCCGACCTTGCTGTTCGACCATCTGCCCACCGGTCTGCTGGGGTTGGTCCTGGCCGGTTTTGTCGCCGCCCTGATGTCGCAGATCGATTCAACCCTGAATTCGGCCTCAACCCTGGTGACCATGGACTTCGTGCGCCGCTGGCGGCCGCAACTGACCAGTGACCAATTGATGAAAGTCGGCCGCATGGTCACCTTTGCCTTCATGGTTCTGGCGGTGCTGTGGGCGCCGCAAATCGAGAATTTCGGCTCGCTGTTCAAATATCTGCAAAAAATCCTGTCCTACGCCATTCCCCCGGTGGTGGCGATGTTCCTGGTCGGCACCTTCTGGCCGCGGGCCAACGCCAGGGGGGCTTCGCCTGTCTGACCGTCGGCGTGGCGGCAGGGGCCGGCCTGTTCATCGCCAATGAGCTTACCGGAGCCCTGCATCTCCATTTCCTCTATATCGCGCCGGTGCTGTTTGTGCTGTGCACGCTGGTGCTAATCGTCGCCAGCCTGACCAGCCCGGCGCCAGAGGCCCAGGCGGTCGCGCCCTATGTCTGGACCCGGCGTTTTTTCGATGCCGAAACCCGCGAGCTTGCAAGCCTGCCGTTTTACCAGAACTACCGCTGGCAGTCGCTGGGGCTGTTGATTCTGGCCGCGCTGGTGGTGGGCTGGTTCTGGTAACTCTCGCCCGCGCCGCAGGAGCGCCGGACGATCAGTTCGGTCGGCAATATGACCGAGGCTGGGGTTTCGCCGCGCAAGGTGGCAAGCAGACATTCGACCAGCCGCCGGCCGCCGGTGGCGGTATCCTGGCGCACGGTGGTCAGCGCCGGGGTGTAATAGGCGGCCATGGTGATATCGTCATAGCCGACCACGCTGACGTCATCGGGCACCGTGATGCCGCGCTCGGACATGGCGCGAATGGCGGCCATGGCGATCACGTCGGAGGTGGCGAAAACCGCATCAAACCCGGTCCCGTTCTCGATCAGCGCCACCATCGAGCGATAGGCGGCATTGGCGCCGAAATGCGCCGGCACCTCCAACAGCGGGTCCGGCCGGATGCCCGCCTCGCGCAGCGCATCCGCCCAGCCGGCATGGCGCAACGCAATCTCGGGCAGCGCCTTGTTGCCCAGAAAGGCGATCCGCCGGCGGCCCCGGCCCAGCAGATGGCGCACCGCCATCGCGCCGCCCAGGCGGTTGTCACTGCCCACCGTGCAATAATGCTGGCCGGGCAGTTGCGCGCCCCATACCACCAGCTTGCGGAAGTCTTTCGCCACCTGGTCGATGGTCTCCTGCTGAGAGCTCTGGCCGATCAGGATCACCCCGTCGCAACGCTGGGTGTCGACAACATCGGCCAGCCATGAGGCGCGGTCCGTCGCCTCCTTGGTCAACAACAGGTCATAGCCGCTATCGGTAAGCGAATCGGCGATCGAGCCCAGAAGATCGAGAAAGAACGGGTCGGAAATATGCTGCTCGGCCTCATGGGCCAGCGGAATGACCACGGCAATGGTATGGGTCTGGCGCAGGCGGAAATTGCGCGCCTTGAGATTGACCTTGTAGCCATGCTGACGCGCGATCGACTTGATCAGCTCCCGGGTCTGGCTGTTGACCAGCGGGCTGTCGGCTAGGGCGCGCGAAACGGTTGACTTGGAAACCCCGGCCAGACGCGCCACATCGGACATGGTGACCGCCTGCCCGGTGCATGTTTGGGCTGTCTTGTTCATCAACCGGCCTCATCCCCCCCGTGCTGCAGCAGATATCAAGCCTACCCCATCGCTTCCCCCGGCGCAAAGCGCCCGGGCGGATATCGGCCCGCTCACACCAGCCGCGGCGGGTGACGCTCGGCCCGGCGCACCCCGAGGCTAAGCCCCACCCCGGCCAGCGCCAGCAGCACGATCAGCCCCGGGGCCGCCTGCCACGAGCCAAAAAAGGTCACCAGGGCGGCCAGCAGTGGCGGGCCGAGGGTGCTGCCGGTATTGGCGCTTTGCATCACCAGTCCGGTGGTGGTCGCCAGAGCCGAGGCGCGCGGCGAAAGCACCACCGCGCCGGCAAAGATCGAGGCCGGGATCAGGCCGCCGACCGTGGAAAAGGCGAAACACAGCGCCAGCCGAACGATCTGGGTCAAAAAATCGCTATAAACCCCGGCCCCGGCCAGCCCCATGAACACCGCCGCGCCGCCCATCAGCACCCAGCGCGCCACCCCCCAGCGCAGCAGCCAGCCGCCGGCAATATTGCCGACCACATTGCCAGCCACCACAAAGGCGGTCATCGCCGCCGCCGCCGCCGCGCTCAACCCCCAGGTTTCAATCAAGAAGGTGGGCAGAAAGCCGGTCACCATGAACCAGTTGGTGGTATAGACCATGAAACTGAAGCTGAGGAACACCGGCCCCGGCGCGACCGCCACCAGCCGAACATCGCGCCACAGCGCGCGCAGCGGGCGGCGCGCCGCCCGGCCCTCGTCAAGCCCCCTCAGGCCAACCATCAGGGCCAGCATGACCGCCCCGACCAGCAGGCCATTGACCACCCACAGCCCGCGCCAGTCGATATGATCGAGAATCACCGGCGAGGCCAGCAGCATGAGGGTGACCCCGGCCGGCAGATAGGCCCCCCAGATGCCCAGCGCCAGGCGGTGATCCTCGGGCCGCATAAGGCGGGTGACCAGCGCCGGCCCGGTGACCACCAGACAGACAAAGCCGACCCCCTCGAGCACCCGGGTGGCGAGCAGCCAATCGCCATCGGGCGCCAAGGCGCCGAGCAGGCTGCCGGCCGCCATCACCGCCATGCCGCCCAGCAGCAGACGCCGCCGGCCGACCCAGTCGGCGATGCCGCCGGCGAGGGTGCCGGCCAGCATGCCGATCACCGTGTTGATCGACAGCACCCAGCCGGCCATCACCAGGCTCAAGTCCAACTCGCCGCGCATGGCGGGCAACGCCACCGGCACCTTGCCGGTCTGGCAACCGCCGGCCACCCCGGCGGCGAACAGCAGCCAGAACAGGCCCCAGCGGGTCCTGTCCGCCGGCGCGGCGACATGATCGGGATCGTCTGGTCCTGCCGTCACCCTTTCCCCCCGGGAATAAACCAATCAGGTCGCGGGCGTTGACATCTCGCCGCGCGCACGCCATTGAAAGAGATATGTTTATCGACTTCTTTTTCGAATTGCGCAACGCCAAGGTGCCGGTCACCCTGCGCGAATATCTTGTCCTGCTCGAAGGCATGAAGAAAGGCGTGGCCAATTACCGCATCGAGGAGTTTTATTTCCTTGCCCGCACCAGCCTGGTCAAGGACGAACGCAATCTGGACAAGTTCGACCGGGTGTTCGGCCAGTGCTTTGAAGGCCTGGAGAGCGCCGGCGGGCCACAGGAAGTGGACATCCCCGAGGAATGGCTGCGCGCCCTGGGCGAGCGCTTCATGACCCAGGAGGAAATGGACAAGCTCAAGGGCATGGACTGGGACGAGTTGATGGAAACCCTCAAAAAACGGCTTGAGGAACAGGACGAGCGCCACGAAGGCGGTAGCAAATGGATCGGCACCAAGGGCACCTCGCCGTTCGGCGCCTATGGCTATAACCCGGCCGGGGTGCGCATCGGCCAGGACAAGGGCCGCCACGGCCGCGCCGTCAAGGTGTGGGACAAGCGCGAGTTCAAGAACCTCGACGATTCGGTCGAGCTGGGCACCCGCAACATCAAGATCGCGCTGCGCCGGCTGCGCCAGTTCGCCCGCCAGGGCGCGCCCAGCGAGCTCGATTTGCCCGACACCATCCATTCCACCGCGCGCAATGCCGGCTATCTCGATCTGAAAATGGTCGCCGAGCGCCACAACACCGTCAAGGTGCTGCTGTTTTTCGATGTCGGCGGCTCGATGGACCCCCATGTCCGGGTGTGCGAGGAGTTGTTTTCGGCCACCAGCAGCGAATTCAAGCATCTGGAATATTTTTATTTCCACAACTGTCTTTACGAACAGCTGTGGAAGGACAACCAGCGCCGCCATCAGGAAACCATCCCCACATACCAGGTCATGAACACCTTCGCTCATGACTACAAGGTGATCTTTGTCGGCGACGCCAGCATGAGCCCCTATGAAATCGTCTATCCCGGCGGCAGCGTCGAACACTGGAACGAGGAGCCCGGTCAGCTCTGGATGGAGCGGCTGCTCGAGGTCTACCCCAAAGCGGTGTGGATCAACCCGACGCCGGAGAAATACTGGGAGCATTCGCCCTCAACCCAGATCATGCGCCAGATCATGGGCGAGCGCATGTATCCGCTCACCCTGGAAGGCCTCGACAATGCGATGCGCGAGCTGAGCCGATAGCACCCAGTGTGCATTTTTGCAGACAAGTTCTGAATTATTGCGGCGTGTGGATGCGATTTTATTCTGCTAGACTATTGGTGAGAGATTTGTAAACAGTTCCGGGAGCATGGCCATGGTCCCCAGGCCCAGTCATAGAAAGCCCAGTCATAACAAGCCCAGCCGCACGGTGATCGCCCATCCCGCCGCAAAGCATTATCGCGCGCGCCACAAAATCCGTGTGGTGACCGCGACCAGCCTGTTCGACGGCCATGACGCGGCGATCAACATCATGCGCCGCATTTTGCAGGCCGGCGGCGCGGAAGTGATCCATCTCGGCCACAACCGCTCGGTTGCCGAGGTGGTCACCGCCGCGGTGCAGGAAGACGCCCAGGCCATCGCCATCAGTTCCTATCAGGGCGGCCATATCGAATATTTCAAATATATGATCGACATGCTGCGCGAGTGCGGCGCCAGCCATATCCGGGTGTTCGGCGGCGGCGGCGGGGTGATCGTGCCCGCTGAAATTGCCGAATTATGCGACTATGGCGTGGCCGCCATCTATTCACCCGAGGACGGCCAGCGCCTCGGCCTGGAAGGCATGATCGACGACATGCGCCGCAAGGCCGATTATGACGTGTGCGAAAGCGTCCCCGCCAGCCTCGACGGGCTGGCCGGCGGCGACCGGCGCGATCTGGCGCGGCTGATCTCGGCGCTGGAAAACGGCGTGCTCGATGAAAACTTGCGCGCCGACATCCTGGCCCGGGCCAAAGCGGTGCACACCCCGGTGCTGGGCATTACCGGCACCGGCGGGGCGGGCAAGTCCTCGCTGACCGACGAGTTGATCCGGCGCTTTCGCTATGACCAGCAGGACCGGCTGAAAATCGCCCTGGTCGCGGTCGACCCCTCGCGCCGGCGCTCCGGCGGCGCGCTGCTCGGCGACCGCATCCGCATGAATGCGATCGACCATCCCCATATTTACATGCGCTCGATCGCCACCCGCAAGGCGCGCAGCGAGGTTCCCGAGGCCTTGCCCGACATCATCGCCGCGGTCAAGCTGGCCGGCTTCGACCTGATCATCGTCGAGACCCCGGGCATCGGCCAGGGCGACGCCGGGCTACTGCCGCTGGTCGACGCCTCGCTTTA
>Ga0114931_10008426_pt1 | contig 12483 bp, 10 predicted proteins | sample 2SBtaG_FD_89579 | JGI IMG/M metagenome (GOLD analysis project Ga0114931, IMG submission 89579) | Deep subsurface microbial communities from Kolumbo volcano to uncover new lineages of life (NeLLi) - 2SBTROV14_V59a metaG | ecosystem: Environmental > Aquatic > Marine > Volcanic | place: Kolumbo...
GGGGTCGTGCGGTTTCGCTTCGACGGAGCGCTCGATTGGTCGGACCCCGTGGCGCTGGACCTCATCCGCGCCTATCGCTGAGCCTTCAGGTCTCAGCAAGAAGATGGCCGGACAGCCAGAGCCCGAAGCTGACGAACAAGAGATCAAACGCCGTCAGAATGCGCATCCAACCGAGGACCTCGGCCGTGGTGGCGCCAGCAAAAAGCTCGCGGGTCGCGACTGCAGCTGCCAGCAAGGCCGGCGCAACCAGCGGGAAGACCAACACGCTCAGCATCAGGTCACGCGCCCCGGTGCGGATTCCGACGGCGGAGAACAGCGAGGCGGTCGAGACGAATCCGACCGAACCGAGGAAGACCAATGCAAGGAGCGGCACCACGACGCCGCTCGGCTCGATCTGGAAGAAGATCAGGCACAACGGAATGAGCAAGAGCTCGATGGCGAACAGCAAGACCAAGGCGCTGAGCGTCTTGCCGATGTAGATCGACGCCCTCGGAATCGGCGCTAGCAAGAGAGCAAACACCGCACCGTTTTCACGCTCTAGAGCCCAGCTTCGGCCGATGAGCAAAATCCCGCAAAACAGGATCGAGATCCAAAGCACGCCGGGAGCCACATTCGGCGAGCTAACCGGGTCCGTGTAAAAGGCAAGCGAGCCGAGGGTCACGACCAAGATGGCAAAGAGCCCAGTCGAGGTCAGGATCTCTTTGGTCCGCAACTCGAGCTGCAGGTCTTTGAGGGCGACCAACCATGCGGCCTGCAGCGTCCTCATGGCTCTCCATCCACGATTCGCCCGCGGTCCATGTGAAGAACGCGGTCGGCCACAGTGCGTGCAAACTGCGCTTCGTGGGTCACGATGACCACGATCGAGCCCTCTTGCTTTTCTTGCTCGATCAGATCGACGACAGACGCCGTGGACTTCACGTCGAGGCCCGTCGCAGGCTCGTCCATCAAGAGCAGGCGAGGCTCATGGAGCAGGGCGCGAGCGATCGACACGCGCTGGGCTTGACCGCGCGAGTAGGTACGGACCGGCCGGTTCCAATACTCACCGAGGGCGAGCGCATCGCAAAGGTCCCCGGCGCGTTTCTCCGCATAGGGGATGCGCTGCAGCTTGGCCGCGAGCAGGAGGTTTTCATGACCGCTAAGCCCGGGGTAGAGTTGAAGCTGATGCGCGACGAAGCCAATGCGAGCCCGGAGGGCGTCGGCGTGCGTGGTGTTGTGCCGTCCGTACCGGATCTCTCCTCTGGTCGGGTGGGCGAGCATCGCCAGGAGCCAGAGCAGCGTCGACTTACCAGACCCGTTGGCGCCCTGGATCACGCTTGCTGCGCCGGCATCGAAGCTCAAGTCCACGCCGGCGAGCGCAAGTGTCGGCCCATAGGACTTCGTCAGGCTAACGACCGAGACTTGTTCGAAATCGAGCTTCACCGGTCCGCACTCTAGAACAAGTCTCGCACAATGCCGTCAAGTTTCAGCCAGCGCTCTGCGGGAACGCGCAGCCGGCCGCCGGTCTCCACGAGATTCCCTCTCGCGATAGCGCGTGCGATCTCCTGCTCCCTGCCCGTCTTGGGGTCGCGGCCAGCTCTAGTTTCGGTCCAGAGGAGGCTCACGCCGTCGATCGTTCGAAGCCCCAGCATCAACGCCTCGCGGATGATCTCCTCGGGACCAAGCTCTTCGACTTCTGCTTCGCGAGTCGGTTGCTCGAGATACCGCTGGGGGCTCGGGTCGTTCTTCCATCGGTGCGCGCGCCCAGGCCCTAGGTCGAGGCAGCCCACCGCAGCAGCGCCGAGCCCCAGGTACGCGCCCCCTCGCCAATAGTGAAGATTATGTTGGGACTCCTCTCCTTCGGCGGCGTAGTTCGATACCTCGTAATGTGTCCATCCGAGGCCGCCGAAGCACCGCTCGGCGTGTTCGAATAGCTTCGCGTATTGCTCTTCGGGCGCAACGTGAAGCCTGCCCGCGCGGTGTAACGAACCGAACATCGTTTTGCTCTCGATCGTGAGGGCATACGCGGACACGTGCCGGATGCCTGTGTCGACGGTGCGCGCGATGTCCTCACCGAGCTCGTCGAGCGTTTGGCCCGGCATGCCGAACATCAAGTCCGCGCTGACGCGAGGGATCTCACGCGTTGCCTCTTCGAGCGCGGCCGCTGCCCGTTCCGCGTCGTGCAAGCGTCCAAGAAAGCGCAGGTGCCGATCGCGCAACGACTGGACCCCGATCGACAGGCGGCCCACGCCGGCTTCGCGAAGGAGCGCCGCATTCCGCTGAGTCAGAGAGCTCGGGTTGCACTCGACGGTGACCTCGAGCTGGTCCCCAACGTGGTCGAACGCGCGCATGATTCCTTGGAGGATGCGTTTTAGCGCCTGGGGTTCCCAGAGTGACGGCGTGCCGCCACCGAAGAAGATCGACTTCAGCTCGCGTCCGTGCAAATCCGCCGTGCGCGCGTCCAACTCACGGAGCAGCGCATCCGCGTACGCATCGTGTGGCAATGCGGTCGCGCGGATCGGCTCGGTTGCGAAGTCACAGTAGGGGCATTTGCGGGCGCACCATGGGAAGTGGACGTAGACCGAGGTCTGTGTAGGTTCGCTTGACATGCGGGGAGCCGGGCAGGAGGTATACTCCGCTTCTTGGAGCTGGTCGCAAATGACCTTGCCGGTGTTTCCCTCGCTACGAATTACGGCCGATGCCCTCATCCCCCAGGGCGCGTTCGCCGAGGCTCAAGCAGCCTTTTTGAAGCCTGACCCGAAGCTCGTCACTAAGCTGACCATGCTGCTTCGCCAAAAGAACGCCGGCATCGTGGCTCACTTCTACATGGACCCGGAGCTCCAGGGCGTGCTTTTTTCCTGCGACTGGCCGCACATTCACGTCTCGGATTCACTTGCGATGGCCGACCGCGCCATCGCCATGGCAGAGCAGGGCGCCCGCACGATCGCGGTCCTTGGCGTCGATTTCATGAGCGAAAACGTGCGCGCCATGCTCGATGCGTCGGGGTATGCGCACATCCCGGTTTATCGCGTCGCTACGGACCCGATCGGTTGCTCGTTGGCCGAGTCGGCCGAGGCGCCGGCGTACGGCGCCTATCTCATGGAGGCGTCGGAAGCCTCCCGCTCGCTGCACGTCGTGTACATCAACACCAGCTTGGTCACCAAGGCCAAGGCGCACGCGATCGTGCCGACCATCACCTGCACGTCTTCGAACGTGGTTCAGACGATCTTGCAAGCTGCAGCGCAGATCCCCGAGGTTCAGGTCTGGTTCGGGCCGGACACCTACATGGGTGACAATCTGGCCCACATGTTCCGAAGCCTGGCAGAGATGCCCAACGAGCAAATTCGCAATTTGCACCCGGCGCACGACCAGGCATCGGTTCGCGCCCTGTTGCCCCGGTTTCACTACTTCGAGCAAGGCACCTGCATCGTTCACCAGATGTTCGGCCGCGAGGTCGTCGACCTGGTGCGCGAACACTATTCCGATGTCTTCGTCACAGCGCACTTGGAGGTGCCCGGCGAAATGTTCGAGCTCGGCTTGGACGCGCAGCGCAAGGGCCGTGGCGTCGTCGGCTCGACGTCGAACATTCTTGCGTTCGTCTTGGGCAAGGTCGATGAGGCGATCGCAGCCGGCGAGGGAGCCGGCTTGCGATTCATCCTGGGCACCGAAGCCGGCATGATTACTCCAATCGTCCGCCAAGTGCAGGCGAGGCTCCAAGACTACGCCTTCGAAGGAGGCGCGGAGGTATCGGCCGAGATCGTCTTCCCGGTTGCAAGCGAAGCGATCGCCAGAGATGAGCAGAGCGGCCTCGGGGTCGTGCCCGGCGTCGCCGGGGGCGAGGGTTGCTCCACCGCGGGTGGCTGTGCGACCTGTCCCTACATGAAGATGAACTCGCTGCATGCATTGAAGGGGCTGCTCGAGCGCCTCGACGTCGAGCCTCGATCGAACCTGGTTCCCTTCGAGCCCCGCAAGTACGTTCAAGAGATTCAAGGGCGCACGGCTGCCGATCTTGGGGGTGAGCCGATTTTGCACATGCGCGCGTTTCAGCGCACTGGCGAGCTTCCCGAAGGACTCGTGAGCGACGTGCTCACCCGCCGGCAGGAGCAGGCGCGCTCTAAGGGCTGAGCGGGAACGCCTGTTTTTCCATCGAAAGTGGGCCTTGACCAGCAAGGCGGCGTACTTATGTTGGCCGCGGCAACCATCTCGCTGAGCGCATGTCGAAGCCTGACTACTACGAAGTTCTCGAAGTCGCCCGCGAAGTCACGGCGGACGAGCTCAAGAAGGCCTATCGCAAGAAGGCTTTGGAGTTTCACCCGGATCGTAACCCGGACGACCCGCAAGCCGAAGAGGAGTTCAAAGTCTGCGCGGAGGCCTATGCGGTCTTGAGTGATCCGCAGAAGCGGCAGCTCTACGATCGCTTCGGCCACGCGGGCTTGGGTGGTGCTGGCGGGCCGGGGTTCGGCGACATCGGAGACGTGTTCAGCCAGTTCCAAGACATCTTTGGAGATCTCTTTGGTGGCGGAGGCGGCTTCGGCTTCGGCGGGTTCGGGCGGCGGCGTCGTGATCCAAACGGGCCAGCGCGCGGCGCTGACATCCGTACCGATCTGAGCTTGTCGCTTCGCGAGGCCGCGTTTGGCACGAAGCGCGAAATCGATCTCTCGCATCCGTCGCCCTGCGAAGCCTGTCATGGTACCGGCGCCAAGGACGGTGAGCTCCAGGGGTGCGCAACCTGTGGCGGGCGCGGCCAGGTGGCGCGCGCACAGGGGGCGTTCGTGATGACGACGACCTGCCCGACTTGTCAGGGACGAGGGATGCAGGCCAGGGAAGCGTGCGACGAGTGCGAAGGTGTGGGCCAAGTCGACATCGAACGTGTAGTAAAGCTCGATATTCCGGCTGGGGTCGACACGGGTCAGAGCCTTCGTTTGAGTGGGCGGGGTCAAGAGGGCGTACGCGGCGGACCAGCTGGAGATCTCTACGTCACCGTGCACGTCCAGCCGGATGAAGAGTTCCAGCGGGAAGGCGCCGACCTGGTGCATCGCCTTTCGGTGACGTATCCACAGGCGGCTCTTGGCGCCAAGATCGACATCCCGGCGCTCGAGGAGGACGAGGAGGCCATACAAACCGTCAAGGTCCCCGCCGGCGTCCAACCCGGCGAAACCCTGGTCGTTCGTGGCGCTGGCGTACCGCGCTTGCACGGCCGTGGGCGAGGCGATCTCATCTGCGTTGTCGAGGTCGAGGTTCCCAAGCGCTTGTCACGTGATCAAAAGCGCCTTTTGAAGGAGCTCGACCGCAGTTTCGATGAATCCTGAGAAGCGCCAGGCGTCTCGTGGGTGTAAGCTAGCCGTCTGATGCAGCCGCTGTCCGGACTCGATTCTTCCTTCCTCTATCTGGAGGACCCTCATCAACCGATGCACGTGGGGAGCGTGCTGGTGTTTGAAGGGTCGATGGACTTCCAAAGCTTTCGCGAGACGATGGCGGCGCGGGTGCATCTCGTGCCGCGGCTGAGGCAACGGCTGGTCATGGTGCCGTTCGGTATCGGCAAGCCCTACTGGGTGGAAGATCCGGACTTCAACCTCGACATGCACCTACAGCACGTCGCTCTCCCAAGTCCCGGCAGCTGGAAGGAGCTTCGGGGGCTTGCCGCCCGAATCTTCAGCGTTCCCCTCGATCGTAGCCGGCCTCTTTGGGAGATGACCTTCGTCGAAGGGCTCGACCGGATCCCTCAGGTGCCGCCCGGCTCGGTCGCCGTGATCAGCAAGGTGCACCACGCCGCGATCGACGGCGTGTCTGGCGCTGATCTGATGGGCGTCCTACTCGACGCGACCAAGGAGCCCAAGGCCTTTCACCTGCCGACCCCCCGCGCCGTCGCGCCCATCCCGAACGAGCTCCAGGTCCTCGGGCACACGGCTCGCAAGATCATGGGCAAACCGAGCGAGATCAAAAGAGTGGCCGCCGAGCTCAGGGAGGCGTTCCGCGCCGCGGCCAAAGTGCGAGCCAAGGGAGTCGACGCGCCCCCGGCCCCGATGACCGCGCCGCCCACGCCGATCAACCGTCCGGTGACGGGCCAGCGGATTTGGAACACGGCCTTGCTCGAGCTCGATCGCGTCAAGGCGATACGCAGGACGGCCGGCTGCACCTTGAACGACGTCGTCCTCGCAATATGCGCGGGGGCGCTTCGCCGGTACCTCGACGAAAAGGGCGAGCTCCCCGACAGGCCTCTAATCGCCATGGTTCCGGTTTCGACCCGCGGAAAAGACGAGCATGGCAACATGGGCAACAAGGTGTCAGCGATGCTGCTCGACATCGCTACCAACGTCGCAGATCCGATTGAGCGCCTGAAAGTGATCAACGAGCACACCCAGGGCGGCAAGGCGTTTGAGAAAGCGGGCGCCACCCGTGCCTTCGTCGACCTCTGGGAATTCGTTCCGTTTGGATTGGCCAATCGCGTGCTCCGGCTCTACTCGCGGTTCCACGTCTCCGAGATGCACAAGCCCGTGTTCAACGTGGTCATCACCAACGTGCCTGGCCCGCAAATGGACATGTACATGGCGGGGCACAAGCTCTTGGCGACCATGGGCATGGCGCCACTCGTGGACGGCATGGGCCTGCTGATCACGGTGCTCAGCTACAACGGTGTGTTGTCCATCAGCCCGACCTCTTCGCCCGGGGTCATGCCCGACCTGGACGTCTTTAGCCGCTATCTGCGCGAGTCCGCCAACGAGCTCGAAGCCGCCGTGCTTGCCCGGCGGCCGCCGGACGTTGAAGCCGGCCAAGCCGACGCCCAAGCCGCGGCCGAGATGACCGCTGCCTTCGTGAATCAGATGCGGTCGACCCTAAAGCAGGCGCCGGCCGACGAGGCGCTCGGCGAGGGCACGTTTCACCTTCGGATCACGGGTGCTGACGAGACGAGCTGGATGGTCGATCTGCAAGATCGAAGCGTCACCGAGGGTAACGGGCGCCGAGCGGATGCGACTCTGACGATCCGTGACGCGCACCTCGCTGAGATTCTCCGCGGCAACCTCGACCCGCAGATCGCGTTCGTGCAGGGCAAGCTTCGCGTCGATGGTGACGTCAGCAAGGCGATCGAGTTCGGCTCTCTCTTGCCGACCGTGGTCTCGGCGCCTGCGTCCGCATAGCCTGCCCGAGCCGAGCAAAGCTCGTATCAGCGAAGCGAGCTAAACCGCTGCGGCACGTTCATGGCGGGAAGCTTGGCGCGGAGCTTCGGGAGCTGCTCGCTCGCGAGCCAGCGGTAGACGCCATAGGTTTGCAAGACGCGGCGCGTGTAACGGCGCGTCTCGTCGTAGGGAATCTCTTCGATGAAGACATCGAGGGGCCGCGCGGAGTCCTCCTCGAGCCAGCGGTGCACCGCGCGTTCGCCCGCGTTGTACGCCGATGGAACGAGGGCAGCGTTGTCGCCCAAGCGGTTCCAGAGCCACGCCATATAGCGCGCCCCGATCCGCAGGTTGACATCGGGCTTCCTGAGCGTGCGTGGGGTCGCCCTTTCGCCTACTTCGCTTGCGAAGCGCTTGGCGGTCGGCATGATCAGTTGAACCAGCCCATAGGCCTTGGCCCAGGACACCGCATCGGGATCGAAAGAGCTTTCTTCACGCGCGATCGCGCGAACGAACGCTGCCGGGATTCCTTCATCGTTTGCGACGTCTTCGATCAGTGGGGAGAATGCCTGCGGGTAGGTCGCTTCCCAGATGAGCTTGCCTTCACCTTTGGGCAGGAGCCCTTCGAAGTCGTCGAAGTGCGCGCGGATCACCCGGCTGAGCTTCACCTGTGCCCCTGCGTGCTGCAGAAGCACCGCGCCCACGACCGCCATCTTGGGGTCGACGTCCTTGCCCAGCATGTGAAGTGCGGTCATTTCGGACGAGGCGTACGTGACCTCGTTCACGATCAAGAGCTCGACCATGCGGTCAAAGGCCGGGTCGTTGAACTCGTCGCGCCATGCAAACACCATGCGGCTGGGCTGGTCACTCGCCCGCATCTCATCGAGGATGGCGTGCGCCCGCTCGGGGAGGAGTTCGGCGATACGCCACAACGCTTGCTGCGCGTAGTACCGCAGCGGCCAGCGCTTGACGATCTCTTCGTAGGCTTCGACTGCATCGATGCGCCGTCCCATCATGAAAAGCGCGCGCGCGCGCCAATAGTTGGCCCGGCCTGTCATGCCTTCTACGCGCTCGTCGCCGCCGCGCTTCACGAGCTCGTCGAAGTGATCATACGCAGCCTCGTACTCACCGTCGCGAAGTTGCACCCAGCCCAGCTTGAACAGCGCCCGCGGCCACATGTCGCCTTCAGGGTAGCGTTTGGGAATCGACGCCAAACGCGCAACGGCCGCCTTTCGTTGACCGTTTTCGAGCTCTGCAAGAGCGGCCCGGTAGCTTGCATCGTCGGCTAGGCGATTGTCCGGGGCTTCCGCTTCGAGTTTTTCGTACTGCCGGACAGACGCATCCCACTGACCGATTCGACCGTAGGCGCGGGCCGAGTGGTAACGGGCCCACGCGCGCGTATCGCGGTCGATCTTAGGGCACTTGTCGGCGACCTCGCGCATGATCGGAGCGCCACGTGTGCGTTCCCGGCCCTGCAGGAGCGCCCGGCCTTGCTTGTAGCGGGCTTTACACCAGAGCAGGGTGCCGGTCTTGAGGTGCTTGGTCAGCTTTCCGAAGAGCCGCTCCGCCTCGCGGTAGCGCTTGGCGCTGTATAGTGCTTCGGCCTTGTCGAGGCTCTGTTGCATCCGGGGACGTGCCGTTTGCTTGCTCGTACGCGTCAGCCCGGGTGGCTTGCCGGCCACTTGGATCTCGAGTTGCGTGCCGGAGTTGCTTCGGCTTTCGGCGCGTACCTCGATCGATCGCGCGCGGCCCCTGCCCGCCCAGTCGTCGGTCAAGGACGCTGCGATGCGCGCAGCCATCGCGGGATTATTTCGTTCGAGAAGCGATGCTCGCTTCAGCTTGGCCCAGCGCGCGAGCGGATGGTTGAACGTGCTGAGGGTGTCGAGGTGGGCGAGCGCGATGTTCTTGTAGCCCTCGTCGAGCGAAGCTCTAGCGGCCAGCCAGTGAAGTCGGCCCTTGTCTCTGGCAGAGGCCCTTGGCAGAGCGGCCTCTGCGAGCTCACGCGCCCTACTGGGATTGCCCTTGTCGAGCTGCTTGCGGACTTGCATCACGACGGACTTCTCCGGCAGCTCGACGATGACCGGGTCCAGGACCTTAGGCAGCGGAGCGGGAGCTTGGGCGACGGTGGGCCGAGGCTCGGTCGGAGGAGGCCAGACTTCGCGCCGCACGTTCTGCTGCTGATGGCAGGACATCAGCAGCCCGATGCATGTGGCGAAGGGCCAAATCCGCTTCATCTAGACAGCCTAGTGAGTCCGCCCGAAACGGGCAAGTTCGCCCCGTAAAGGCAACGCGCTCCGCCGTTCACGGGGCTCTGGCCGGGCTTGTCTCGGATCGCGGCGTCCGGGCACGCGTGATAAAGGGGACGGCAAGTGAGCTATAGCCTGCAGATCGGCGTCCGTTACCTACGCTCCAAGAAGCGCGCCACCGTTTCGATGATCACCTTCATCTCGATTATCGGCGTCGCCCTGGGGGTTGCAGCCTTGCTGGCCGTCCTGTCGATCACGACAGGCTTCGAAAAGGCGTTCCGCGACAAGGTGCTCGGCGTCAACGCGGACGTTCTAATCCTGAAGTACGGCCGCGAGTTCCGCGACTACCGCAACGTCATTGCGACCGTCGGCAAAATGCCGGAGGTTGCAGGTATCGCCCCCTTCTCCATCAATGAAATGATGCTCACCAAGGGCGAGCGCCGCGCCGTCGTCTTGGTCAAGGGCGTCACCCCCGAAGGCATCCACACCGTCCTCGACCTCCCCCAGCAAATCGTCGCAGGCAGCCTGGAAGGCCTCCGCCGTCCCGGCTCCGCCCCCACCCACCCGAAAAGCCCAAAACCCGACGACGACTGGCAATGGCTCCGCAACATCCGTGACAAAACCGAAAAAGGGGACAGTCCCCCGCTTGATGAGAAGCCGATTCGGCGGAAAACCTTTTGGGAAGAGGAGCGCGAACACAGGCAAGCGCAGCGAGAGGCCGAACGGCAAGCACGCCGGCCCGACATCGGCCAGGTAGCCAAGCCGGGCGAAATCGAAGCGCTGCTCGACGGGCTTGGCGAGGAGGAGCTCGCGCTCCCGGACGACACGGACTGGGAGGCCGGCCTTTTCCAAGGCGCGGCGCAAGAGCCGCTGGAATCGTTGCCTGGAATCGTCGTGGGTAAAACGCTGGGCGAGAACCTCGGCCTCGAAGTCGGAGACCGCGTGAGGTTGATCTCTCCACTTGCCGCGCTCGGTTTGGCGCTCTCGAAGCCAGACGGCGCCTCGACGCGCTCTCGCGAGTTTCGGGTCAGCGGCGTGTTTCAGGCTGGCTTTCAAGAATACGACTCGGGCCTGGTCTACACGGACCTCTTCGAAGCCCAACGCCTATTCGATGAAGGCGACAACGTGACCGGCGTCGAGCTGCGCGTGTACGACTTGGACACATCCGAGCAGCTCGCCCGCAGCATCGAGCAAGACCTGGGCGGCGCGTTTCATTCCCTCGACTGGTCCGAGCTCAACCGCAATCTTTTCACCGCGCTCGCGGTACAGAAGATCGCGCTCACGTTGGTGATCGCCACGATCATCTTCGTCGCGGCCTTCAACGTCGTTGCGACCCTGATCATGATCGTCCTCGAGAAGAAACGCGAAATCGCCATTCTCAAAGCCATGGGCGCGACCGACGGTACCGTCCTTGGCGTATTCATGCTGCAGGGGGTGGTGGTCGGCCTGATCGGAACCTTGCTAGGCGTGCTCATCGGTGGGGGGCTCGTTCTGTATCTCGACAAGGTCCACTTCCCGCTCGACCCCAAAATCTACCTCATCGATCACCTTCCCGTCGTGCTCAACCCGACCGTCTTCCTGGTCACCATCGGCATCGCGCTTTTGATCTGCACCCTGTCGACCATCGCCCCCTCCTGGTGGGCAGCCCGCATGCTCCCCGTTGAAGGCCTCCGCTACGAGTAAAACGGGGACACTCCGAGCTTTGAGAGGGTTAATTCACCAGGGTCAGGAGCTTGACGCCTTGCCGCTCGCGAGCTACCAATGGCGTCCTTTTGCGGGAGTAACTCAGTGGTAGAGTGCAACCTTGCCAAGGTTGAAGTCGTGGGTTCGAATCCCATTTCCCGCTCCAAAATTGGCTAATCGTTACGAGTGTTTTCACGATGGCCAGACTTCGGAGGGTCGCTAGCGGCCCCCGAGCCTTCCACTTTTTCTTCCACTTTCGGACCGTCGACCAACGCTAACGCGCGTTCGACGGCACTGTGCTTCTCGTCACGTTCGATGTGCGAGTAGTGAAGGAACATCTCCTCCGTCTCATGGCCGATCATCGAGCGCGTGATGGCGCCCGACGCCACCTGCCGGAGCAGGTTGTTCCAGGTTCGGCGAAAGCCGTGAAGGGTAAAGCGGTCGTCGATGCCGGTGTTGTTTCAGGACGGCGTTGAGCAGCGGAGGCAGCGGGGCGTTTCGGACCTTGCCGGTCTTCGTCGTGCCCACGCGCCCCTGCCACTGAGGGGGTACGCCGTGAGTGTTGGCGTCGTGGAGCTCGTCAGCGCTCACACGGTGTCCGGCACGGCGAATCTCATGTCCGGTGTGGCGTATCTCGTCAAGCAGTTCGCCGGCGCTTGGCTTGGCGTCGCATGCGTAGCCTCCGTCCACGAGCCGCCCGTCGTGCAGGCGGTTGCGCCGGTTGATGCCGCGTGGCTCTGGCTGGCGATTCCCCTCCTGATTTGCGCACTTTGCCTGGCCTTCCAGACCTCTCGCCGTGACTTCTGGGCTGCCGCTCTGGTCTGCGGCGCTGCATATGGCGGCATAGTCGCCCGCGGCATGCTCGCGACGGGGGCCGCGGGCGGTAACCTCGGCAACCTCCTGGGGACCGTGACCGCTGTTGTGGCTGCGAATCTCTGGGCGGGACGCACCGGGAGGCCCACCTCGATCGTCTTGCTGCCAGCCATCGTGCTCCTCGTGAGCGGGAGCATTGGCTTTCGGGGCCTGGCAGCGCTCGCAGCGGGGCAGACGTCGGTAGGGGAGCAGCCGCAAGTTGCCCCCCCGACGCATCTTGCGGGGTACGAGGGGGTCCAGTCCTTGTGCCGGTAGCCTCCGGCCTTTCCGCGCGTGTAGCGACCGGGGCCAAACACCATGTCGATGTCCGAGTACTCTCCTTGGTCTTCGTCATTGCGGGTACCAACGACCAGGAAGGTCGCATCGACCTCGATGCGATTCTGGAGGTGACGCCCGTCGGGCACGCCGGCGGGCCACTCCGCACTATTTCCGGGCCGCAGCACGGTTTCTTTGGCGTCCTCGTGACTCCTTCCTATTCAATGCGTTGCCAGAGTACTATCTAAACAACGCGATTTGTTGCGAAGTGCCATTCACGCAAGGCTGTGAGTGCTAACCAGGGGGATAAGTCATGTTGGTGCGACTTTTCTCGACAA
>Ga0114931_10008427_pt1 | contig 12482 bp, 24 predicted proteins | sample 2SBtaG_FD_89579 | JGI IMG/M metagenome (GOLD analysis project Ga0114931, IMG submission 89579) | Deep subsurface microbial communities from Kolumbo volcano to uncover new lineages of life (NeLLi) - 2SBTROV14_V59a metaG | ecosystem: Environmental > Aquatic > Marine > Volcanic | place: Kolumbo...
CCGGCCCCTTGACGTTGACCTCCAGGGTTTTCATGCCATGCTCTTGCGCCTTGCGCCCGGCGGATTCGCCAGCCAGTTGGGCGGCATACGGGGTCGATTTGCGCGAACCCTTGAAGCCCTGCCCACCCGCCGAGGCCCACGCGATCGCGTTACCCTGAACGTCGGTAATGGTGATTTTCGTATTGTTGAACGTCGCCTTCACGTGCGCGATGCCCGAGGTGATGTTCTTTTTCTCGCGGCGCCGCAAGCGTGTCTTTGGTTTTGCCATGGCCGTGCCGATCCGATCTTTACTTGGTGGCCTTTTTCCGGCCCGCGATGGGCCGCGCCGGCCCCTTGCGGGTCCGTGCGTTCGTGCTGGTGCGTTGGCCGCGCACGGGCAGGCCCTTGCGATGGCGCAATCCCCGGTAGCAGCCCAGGTCCATCAAGCGCTTGATGTTCATCGCCACCTCGCGCCGCAGGTCGCCCTCGACCACGTAGTCCCGGTCAATTGTCGCGCGCATACGCACCACCTCGTCGTCGGTGAGCTGGTTGACCCGTCGCTCATCGGGAATACCCACCTTCTCGCAGATCTGCCGTGCCTTGGCGCGGCCGATGCCGTGAATATGGGTCAGCGCGATTTGCACGCGCTTTTGCGTCGGGATGTTGACGCCAGCTATTCGGGCCACGCCGTGGTCTCCCTAAATCGTTCCAACGAGGGCAAAATCAGGTGAATGATCGAGGCACACAAAACCACCCGGGCGCACCGGCCCCCCGGGGAGCGGGGATTATAGGGGCGCCCCGCGGCGAGTCAACCGTCATGCCGCCTCCAGGGCCGCCTCGATTTGGCGGGTTACGTCGTCGATCGCGCCCATGCCATCCACGGTCTTGAGCACGCCCTTTGCCCGGTAATAAGGTAGGATCGGCAGGGTCTGATCGCGGTACACCGCCAAGCGGCTCCGCACCGTTTCCTCGTTATCGTCGGCCCGGCGCTTGAACGCGGTGCCGCCGCACGCGTCGCACACGCCGTCGGCCTCGGGCCCCTGAAACTCGTCGTGGTAGCCGGCACCGCACTCGGCGCAGGAAAAGCGCCCGGCGATGCGCTCGACCAGCGCGTCCTCGTCGACCGCCATCTCGATCACCGCGTTCAGGCCCAAGCCCTTGTGCGCCAGCATCTCGTCGAGCGCCTCGGCCTGGCGCTTGGTGCGCGGAAAACCGTCCAGAATGAAGCCGCCGGCGCAATCCGGCCGCTGAATGCGATCCGAGATCATCCGGATCATGAGATCGTCGGACACGAGATGGCCCGAGTCCATCACCTGCTTGACCTGCCGGCCGAGCTCGCCGCCCGAGGCCACGGCCTCGCGCAGCATGTCGCCGGTGGAAAGCTGGACCAGGCCATGCCTGGCGGCCAGCCGCTTGGCCTGGGTGCCCTTGCCCGCGCCAGGTGGCCCCAACAGGATGATGTTCACCCGCGGCGCCCCCTGAGCTTCGACTTCTTGATCAGGCCCTCGTACTGATGGGCCAGAAGGTGCGAATGGATCTGGCCGACCGTATCCATGGTCACCGAAACCACGATCAGCAGGCTGGTGCCGCCGAAATAGAACGGAACGGAAAAGCGCGAGATCAGGATTTCCGGCAGCAGGCAGACCAGGGACAGATAAAGCGCGCCGACGGCGGTGAGGCGCATCAGGATGAAGTTCAGGTACGCGGAGGTATTGTGACCGGGGCGAATGCCCGGGATGAAGCCGCCGTGCTTCTTGAGATTGTCGGCGGTATCCTCCGGGTTGAACACAATGCCCGTATAGAAAAACGTGAAAAATACGATCAACCCTACATAGAGCAATAGATAGCCCGGCTGCCCGCGCCCGAGGACAGAGGTCACCCAGATCAACCACTCCGGCCCCGCGCCGCCGGAGAAGCCGGCGACGGTTAGCGGCATCAACAGCAGCGACGAGGCGAAGATCGGCGGGATCACACCCGAGGGGTTGATCTTCATGGGCAGGTGCGAGCTCTCGCCGCCGAACATCTTGTTGCCCGCCTGGCGCTTCGGATACTGGATCAGGACCCGGCGCTGGGCGCGCTCCATGAACACGATGAACGTGATCACGCCAACCGCCATGAAGATCAGGAAGATAATAAACGCGGCCGACAAGGCGCCGGTGCGGCCCAGTTCCAGGGTACTGGCGAGCGCCCGCGGCAGGTTCGCCACGATTCCGGAAAAGATGATCAGCGAGATCCCGTTGCCGACGCCGCGCTGGGTGATCTGCTCGCCCAGCCACATCAGGAAGATGGTGCCGCCGGTCAAGGTGATCACGGTCGTGAAGCGGAAGTATAGGCCCGGATCCATGACCGCCGAACCGCTCGGCCCGGTCATGTTCTCCAGCCCGACCGCGATGCCGTAGGCCTGAACCGAGGCCAGAAGCACCGTGCCGAAGCGTGTGTATTGATTGATCTTCTTGCGCCCCGACTCGCCTTCCTTCTTGAGCGCCTCCAGGGTCGGCGAAACCGCCGTCAGGAGCTGCATGATGATGGCGGCGGAGATGTACGGCATGATGTTGAGGGCGAAGATGGTCATGCGCCCCAACGCGCCGCCGGCGAACATGTTGAACATGCCCAGGATGCCGCCGGCCTGCTGCTGGAAGACCTGCTCCATCACCACCGGGTCGATGCCGGGGGACGGGATATAGGTGCCGAGGCGATAAATCACCAGCGCACCGAGCGTAAACCAGATGCGTTTTTTCAGCTCGGTCGCCTTGGACAAGGCACCGAAATTTATGCTGGCGGCAAGTTGCTCGGCGGCGGATGCCATCTAAGCCTCACTTTCCCGACGTTGCGGCCGGTTGACCACACGCGCGGCGCCAACCGCCTCGGTCGGCGCCCAACTTAAACGTCACGGTCGGCTCTGGCGCCCGCCGGCTCAAGAGTCCGTCGCCGGCGCGGCCGCGGCCTTGTCCGCTTCCTTGGCCGCCGCCGTCACGCTGACGCGGCCGCCCGCGGACTCGACCGCCGCCGCCGCGGCGCGAGACGCGCCAGCCACCGTTATGTCTATTTTGGCCTTGAGCTCGCCTTTTGCAAGCAGGCGCACCCCATCCAGCGGACGGCGGATCACCCCCGCGCCAACCAGCGCCGCGGCGTCGATCGGGGCCTTGGGGTTCAGCTTGCCGGCGTCGATCGCCGCCTGCAGCCGGGCCAGGTTAACTTCCGCGAAATGCTTGCGAAACAGGTTCTTGAAGCCACGCTTGGGCAACCGCCGGTCGAGCGGCATCTGCCCGCCCTCGAAGCCGCCGAGCGCGACGCCGCTGCGCGAATTCTGCCCCTTTTGGCCATGGCCCGAGGTCTTGCCCAGACCGGATCCGGTCCCCCGGCCACGGCGCTTGCGCGGCTGGCGCGCGCCGGCGTTATCCGCCAACTGATTGAGCTTCATCGTCTATCGTTCCCGTTTTGTACGCGCCCGGCGAGCGCCCTTGTTCAGACCTCGCCTTCGACCCGCACCAGGTGGTGTACCTTCGAAACCATGCCGCGCACCGCGGGCGTATCCTCCAACTCCCGCGTGCGGTGGAGCTTGTTCAGCCCGAGGCCGATGAGGGTCGCGCGCTGGTCCTTCCGCCGGCCGATTGGGCTGGCGATCTGGGTGACCTTGATCGTCTTGCGTGCCGCGCTCATCGTTGCCTACCCCACCGCCTCGGCCGTTTCGACCGCGCTCCGCCGCTCGCCCAGGATATCCGCCACCTTCTTGCCCCGGCGCTGGGCGACCATGCGCGGGCTCTGACTGCGCTTCAGCCCATGGAACGTGGCCTTGATCATGTTGTGGGGGTTCGATGTACCGAGCGACTTGGCCACCACGTCCTGCACCCCCAGGGCCTCGAAGACCGCGCGCATGGGACCGCCGGCGATAATCCCCGTGCCCTGCTCGGCGGCGCGCATGACCACGTGCCCGGCGCCAAAATGGCCCTCGACGTCGTGGTGCAGGGTGCGCCCCTCGCGCAAGGGGACCCGGACCATGCCCCGCTTGGCCTGCTCGGTCGCCTTGCGAATCGCCTCGGGCACCTCGCGCGCCTTGCCGTGGCCGAAGCCGACCCGGCCGCGGCCGTCGCCGACCACCACCAACGCCGCGAAGCCGAAGCGCCGGCCGCCCTTGACGACCTTCGCCACGCGATTGATTCCGACCAGCTTTTCAACTAGGTCGCTATCTTCGCGCTGCCCCCGGTCGTCCCGCCGCCGCCGTCCGTCTCGTCGCATCTGTGCCATATATTATGCCCCTCCTAGAACGAGAGGCCCCCTTCTCTCGCAGCATCGGCCAGGGCTTTCACCCGGCCGTGATACAAATAGCCGCCCCGGTCGAACACGACTTGCGAAATGCCGGCCGCGGAGGCGCGCTCGGCCAGTAGCCGGCCCACCTCGACCGCCGCCGCCTTGTCGCCGCCCTTGCCCAGCTTGTCACGAAGGCCCTTGTCCAGGCTAGAAGCCGCCGCCAGGGTGACGCCGCGCGAATCGTCGATCACCTGGGCGTAGATGTGCTTGGACGATCGAAACACGGAGAGCCGCAACCGGCCCCTGGCCTTCGCCTTGATCCGGCCGCGCACGCGGCGCGTGCGCCGCTGAGCGATTTGATTGTTAGTCAGCATGGCTCTGCTACTTCTTCTTACCTTCTTTGCGCACAATCGTCTCATCCGCGTATTTCACGCCCTTGCCCTTGTAGGGCTCGGGCGGGCGAAAGGCGCGGATTTCGGCGGCCACCTGACCAACCTTCTGCTTGTCGGCCCCCGAGATGGTGAGGCTGGTCGGCCTCTCGCACTTGATCGAGATGCCCTCGGGGATCGGGTAGTTGATGTCGTGGCTGTATCCGAGTTGCAGGTTCAGGGTGCCGCCCTGCACCGCCGCGCGATAGCCGACGCCGTTGATCTGCAAGTCCTTCGCGAACCCGGTGGACACGCCGGTCACCATGGCCTGAATCCGCGAGCGCGCCGTGCCCCACATGGCCCGCGCCCGCTTCGACTCGTTCAACGGCTTGACGACGATCTTGCCGTCGTCCAGCGAGATCGCCACGCCGTCGCCGGCCTCGTAGCTGAGCTGCCCCAGGCCGCCCTTGGCCCGCACCAAGACGTCCTCGACGGACACCTCGACGCCGTTCGGCACCTCGACCGGATGTTTTCCTACGCGCGACATGATCCTGCCCTCAGAAAACCTTGCACAACACCTCGCCGCCCACATTGGCGGCGCGTGCCTCATGATCCGACAAAACACCCCGCGGCGTGGACAGGATCATGATTCCCAAACCGTTGTAGTAACGGGGCAGTTCCTTGATCTTGGAATACACCCGCCGCCCCGGCCGCGAAACCCGCGCGATCTCCTGGATCACCGGCGCGCCGTCGTTGTACTTGAGCTCGATCTCGAGCTCGCTCAAGCCGATGCCTTCCTCGGCCACCCGGTAATCCCGGATATACCCCTCTCGCTTGAGTACGTCGAGCACGCTCGAACGCAGCCGCGAGGCCGGCGTGTTGACCATGGACTTGCCGACCCGCTGGCCGTTGCGAATCCGGGTCAGCATATCGCCCAAAGGATCGCTCATTCCCATTGCGCGGTGCCTCTCTTCCTACCAGCTCGACTTGACCATGCCCGGGATCTGCCCGAGCGACGCGAGTTCGCGCAGCGCGATGCGCGAGAGTCGCAACTTGCGGTAGAACCCGCGCGGGCGCCCGGTCAGTTCGCATCGGTTTCTGACCCGAACCTTGGCGCCATTGCGCGGCAGTTCGGCCAGCTTCAAATTCGCCTGAAAGCGCTCCTCCGGCGGCAGCGAGCGATCGCGCGCGATCTCCCGCAGACGGGCGCGGCGGCCGGCATAGCGCGCGACCAACGCGCGGCGCTTCAGGTTCTTGTCGATGGCGCTCTTCTTGGCCATGGCGTCTCGGTTCCTCTCGGGCGCTCAGTTCGTGAACGGAATTTGGAAGCCCTTGAGCAGGGCGCGCGCCTCGGCATCTGTCTTGGCGCTCGTGCAAATCACGATGTCCAGTCCGCGAATCTCGCCGACCTGATCGTAATCGATCTCGGGAAAAACGATCTGTTCCTTCAGCCCCATGGCAAAATTGCCGCGGCCATCGAAGTTCTTGGGCGAGATGCCACGAAAATCGCGCACGCGCGGCAGCGCGACCGTCACCAGGCGATCCAGAAACTCGTACATGCGATCCCGCCGCAGGGTCACCTTGCAGCCGACCGGCATGCCCTCGCGCAGCTTGAATGCCGCGATGGAACGCCGGGCCTTGTTGATCACGGGCTTCTGCCCGGCGATCAACGCCAGTTCGCCGGCGGCGGCCTGAACCTTCTTGTTGTCCTGCACGCCCTCGCCCACGCCCATGTTGAGCACGATCTTCTCGATACGCGGCACCTGCATCTCGTTCTCGTACTTGAACTCGGACATCATGGCCGGGCGTACCTCGGTCTTGTAGTGCTCGTGCAATCGCGTCGTCATCTCGGCATCCACCTCGCCTATAGATCGATCGGCTCGCCCGAGCGCTTGGAGTAGCGCACCTTGCGACCGCCCTCCTCCATGCGCAGACCCACGCGGGTCGGCCGGTTGCTCTTCGGGTCGATGAGCGCGACATTGGAAATGTGCAGCGGCGCCTCTTTGTCGATGATGCCGCCGGGGTCGGCCTGACTCGGGCCCTGGTGCCGCTTGACCATGTTGACGCCCTGGACGAGCACCCGATTGTCCTTGCGCAGAACCCGCACGACCTCGCCGGTCTTGCCCTTGTCCCGGCCCGTGATCACGCTCACCCGGTCGCCCTTCTTGATCTTGAACTTCACGGCCATCACAGCACCTCCGGGGCGAGCGAGATGATCTTCATGAACCGGCGCGCGCGCAGCTCGCGGGTGACCGGGCCGAAGATGCGCGTGCCGATGGGCTCGCCCTGCTTGCTGATCAGGACCGCCGCGTTGCGGTCGAAGCGGATCGCGCTGCCGTCCTCGCGGCGGATCTCCTTGGCGGTGCGAACGATCACCGCCCGGTGGATATCGCCCTTCTTCACGCGGCCGCGCGGGATCGCCTCCTTCACGCTGACCACGATCACGTCGCCCACGCCGGCGGTCTTGCGCTTGGAGCCACCCAGCACCTTGATGCACTGCACCCGCCGGGCACCGGAGTTATCCGCCACGTCGAGTTGGGTCTGCATTTGAATCATCGCTCAGATCCCTTCCCGGCCCTATGCGCCCGTGGCGCCTTCGACAATCACGCGCCAGGTCTTCGACTTGGAGATCGGGCGGCATTCCTGGATGCGCACCAAGTCGCCGACCTTGCAGAGGTTCTCCGCGTCGTGTGCGCTGTACTTCTTGGTGCGCTTGATGAACTTTTTGTAGAGCGGGTGCATGACGCGCCGTTCGACGCGAACGGTCACCGTCTTATCGGCCTTGTCGCCGATGACGACCCCTTGCAAGATGCGACGCGGCATAATTCCAAAGTCTCCTACGAGGCTGCTTGCTGCGACTGGCGCAGCACCGTCTTGATGCGCGCGATGTCGCGCCGAACCTGGCGCGCGCGCGCGGTGTTCTCGAGCTGACCGCTGGCCTTCTGGAAGCGCAGGTTGAACCGCTCCTTGCGCAGATCGAGGAGCTCGTCCTTCAGCTCGTCGGCGCTCTTGGCGCGCAAATCTCCGATTTTCACGGCCCTAGCCCTCCTCGCCCAGGCGGCTGACGAACTTGGTGCGGATCGGCAGCTTGGCGGCGGCGAGGGTAAACGCCTCGCGCGCCAGCGGCCCCGGCACCCCGTCGAGCTCGAATATGATGCGGCCCGGCTTGACCCGCGCGGCCCACCACTCGGGCGTGCCCTTGCCCTTGCCCTGGCGCACCTCGGCCGGCTTCTGGGAGACCGGCACGTCCGGAAAAATCCGGATCCACAGCTTGCCGACACGCTTCATGTGGCGGGTGACCGTGCGCCGCGCCGCCTCGATCTGGCGCGCGGAGACCCGGCCCGGCTCAAGCGCCTTCAGGCCGTACGCGCCGAAATTCAGCGCATAGCCGCCCTTGGCGATGCCATGGATTCGCCCCTTGTGCGCTTTGCGGTACTTGGTCCGCTTTGGCTGCAACATCTCTTCGCTCCTTCACCCGGTTGGCGCGGCCTAGCGCCCCGGATGCGCCTCCTGCTGGCGCTTTTCCTGAGCCATGGGGTCGTGGGCCAGGATCTCGCCCTTGAACACCCAGACCTTGACGCCGCACGTTCCGTACGTGGTGAGCGCCGTCGCCTCGCCGTAGTCGATATCCGCGCGCAGGGTATGCAGCGGCACGCGGCCCTCGCGGTACCACTCGGTGCGCGCGATCTCCGCGCCGCCGAGCCGGCCGCCGCAATTGATCCGAATTCCCTGCGCGCCCAAGCGCATGGCCGACTGCACCGCCCGCTTCATGGCCCGGCGAAAGGCGACGCGGCGCTCGAGCTGGCTGGCGATATTCTCGGCCACCAGCTTGGCGTCGATCTCCGGCTTGCGGATCTCGACGATGTTCAGATGCACCTCGCTGCCCGTCATCTTTTGCAGCGCCTGGTGCAGCTTGTCGATATCGGCGCCCTTCTTGCCGATGACAACCCCGGGCCGCGCCGAATGAATGGTGATCCGCGCCTTTTTGCTGGGCCGCTCGATTATGATACGCGACACCCCGGCCTGTTGCAGGCGGTCGTGCAGGAACTTGCGGATGCGCAGATCCTCGTGCAGCAGATTGGCATACTCCGAGTCCGCGTACCAACGGGAATCCCAGGTCCGGTTGATGCCCAGGCGCAGCCCGATCGGGTTAACCTTTTGTCCCATTATGCGGACTCCTCGCGTTCGCGCACGACGACGGTAATCGAGGCCCACGGCTTGATGATGCGCCCGGCGCGGCCGCGTGCCCGGGGGCGCCAGCGCTTCATCACAAGGCCCTTGCCGACGGTGGCCTCCGCCACATAGAGGCGGTCCACGTCGAGCTGATGGTTGTTCTCCGCGTTGGCCACGGCGGACTGCACGACCTTGCGCACGTCGCGCGCGATGCGCCGCTTGGAGAAGGAGAGCTCGGCCAGGGCCGCTTCCGCGTTCAGGCCGCGGATGCTCTGGGCCACCAGGTTGAGTTTGCGCGGGCTGGTGCGCAGGCCGCGCCCGATAGCGCACGCCTCGGCGTCGCCCAGGCGCCTGGGATACTTTGGCTTGCCCATGGCCTAGGCTCTCCTCGCCTTCTTGTCCGCGGCGTGGCCATGGAAAGTCCTCGTCGGCGAGAACTCCCCGAACTTGTGCCCCACCATGTTCTCCGTCACCAGCACCGGCAGGAACTTCCTGCCGTTGTACACGCCGAACGTCAGACCGACGAATTGCGGCATGATGGTCGAGCGCCGCGACCATGTCTTGATGATCTCGTTACGACCCGAGCCACGCACCCGCTCCGCCTTCTTGAGCAGGTAGCCATCGACGAACGGACCTTTCCAGACCGAGCGAGCCACGAAAGCCCTCCTTTAACTCTTCTTGTGACGGCGCCGCAGAATCAGCGAATCCGTCCTCTTGTTATGCCGCGTCTTGGCGCCCTTGGTCGGCTTGCCCCACGGCGTGACCGGGTGGCGTCCGCCCGAGGTCCGGCCCTCGCCGCCGCCGTGCGGATGATCGACCGGGTTCATGACCACGCCGCGCACCGACGGGCGCTTGCCCAGCCAGCGCTTGCGCCCGGCCTTGCCCAGCTTGATGTTCGCCTGGTCCGAATTGGATACGGAGCCAATCGTGGCCATGCATTCGGCGCGCACCATGCGTGCCTCGCCGGAGCCCAGGCGCAACAGCGCGTATCCCGCGTCGCGGCCCACGAGCTGTACGTAGGTCCCCGCCGAGCGCGCGATCTGCCCGCCCTTGCCGGGCTTCATCTCCACGTTGTGGACGATCGTGCCGATCGGGATCGCCGAGAGCGGCATGGCGTTGCCCGGCTTGATGTCCGCGCGCGCGCCGGAGATGACCGTATCGCCGGGCCCGACTCGCTGCGGCGCCAGGATGTAGCTCTGCTCGCCGTCCTCGTATTCGATCAGCGCGATAAACGCGGTGCGGTTCGGATCGTATTCCAGGCGCACCACCTTGGCCGACACGTCGAATTTGCGCCGCTTGAAATCGACCATGCGGTACAAGCGCTTGTGCCCGCCGCCGCGGCGCCGCGCGGTGATCCGACCGGCATTGTTGCGCCCGCCCTTCTTGGACAGCCCCTCGGTCAAGGCCTTGACCGGATCGCCCTTCCACAGGCGGCTACGGTCGACCAGGACGAGGCCGCGCCGGCCCGGAGTAACGGGGTTGTGGCTCTTCAATGCCATGGTGCTAGATCCCCGTGGTCACGTCGATGCTGTGACCCTCTTCCAGGGTCACATAGGCCTTCTTGCGGTCCGGGCGCTGGCCCAGCCGGCCTCGAAACCGCTTGGTCTTGCCCTTCTGACGGATCGTGTTCACGGCTTTGACCTTGACCTTGAACAGTCCCTCCACCGCGTACTTGATCTCCGGCTTGGTGGCATCGAGCGGCACCTCGAACACAACCTGGTTGTGCTCCGAGGCAAGCGTCGACTTCTCGGTCACCACCGGGCGGCGAATCACCTCGAACACGCGCTCGCGCGAGGGCGCGCCCTGGGTTGGCTTGATCGGGCGTCCCCGGCTCATTTGAGTCGCGCCTCCAGCGCCTGCACCGCGTCCTTGGTCAGCACCAGGGTATCCCGGCGCAAGATGTCGTAAACGTTCGCGCCCTGCTGCGGCAGCACGTCGATGCCCGGCAGGTTGCGCGCCGCGCGCGCGAAGGCCGGGTCCACCGCCGCGCCGTCGATTACCAGCACGTTGGACCACCCGAGCGCGTCCAGCTTGCTCCGCAGCTCGGCTGTCTTGGCGTCCTTGACCGCGGCCTTGTCCAGCACGATCAGCTTGCCGTCGGCCACCTTGGCCGAAAGCGCGGTTTTGAGCGCCAGGCGGCGCACCTTCTTGGGTAGGTCGTGGGCGTGATCGCGCACGACCGGGCCAAACGCACGGCCACCACCGCGAAAAATATTCACGCGCGGGCCGCCATGGCGTGCCCGCCCACCGCCCTTCTGGCGGGAGATCTTTTTTGTCGACCCGGCGACCTCGCCACGCGACTTGACCTTGTGAGTCCCGGCCCGGCGCTTGGCGAGTTGCCAGTTGACCGTCCGCGCGAGGATGTCGGCGCGCGCCGGCAAGGCAAAAATCGCCTCGTCCAGCTCGATCTCGCCGGCCGCCTTGTTATCCAGGGTTGTGACCGCGCACTTCATGCCCGTCATTCCTCGTTATCCGACGACGCGCCATCGGCGTCCGCCGCGGCCGCGTCGGCGCCGCCGTCCGAACCCGCGTCCGCCGCATCCGCGGCTGTCACCAGCGCGGCCGGGAACGGCACGCCCTCGGGCAACTGGCGCTTGACCGCGTCGCACACGCGCACCCAGCCGCCCTCGGCGCCGGGCACCCCCCCGCGCACCAGGATGAGCCCGTCCTCGGGGTCGGTGGAAACCACCTCGAGGCTCATCACCGTGACCCGCTTTGCGCCCATGTGACCGGCCATCTTCTTGCCCTTGAAGACCTTGCCCGGATCCTGGCTGTTACCGGTCGAGCCATGACTGCGATGGGAGATGGAGACGCCGTGGCTGGCGCGCAGGCCGCTGAAGTTGTGCCGCTTCATGACGCCGGCGAAGCCCTTGCCGATGGAGGTCCCGGTGACATCCACGAACTGGCCGGGAACGAAATGGTTGGCCGCCAGCTCCTGCCCCGGCTCCAGAAGCGCATCCGCCGACACGCGGAACTCGCTCAGCTTACGCTTGGGCTCGACCTTGGCCTTCGCGAAATGGCCGCGCTGCGCCCGGCTCACGTTATTGACCTTGGCCTTGCCATTGCCCAGCTGGACCGCGTCGTAGCCATCGGTATCGTGCCGGCGTACCCCGACCACCTGGCACGACTCGACCTTCAGCACGGTCACGGGGATATGCTCCCCGGCGTCCGTAAAGACGCGGGTCATCCCCAGCTTCCGTGCCAACAATCCGGTGCGCATGGCCTCAGCCCTTCAACTTGATCTCGACATCGACACCCGCCGCCAGATCGAGCTTCATCAAGGCATCGACGGTCTGCGGGGTCGGATCCACGATGTCGAGCAGGCGCTTATGGGTGCGCACCTCGAATTGCTCGCGGCTCTTCTTGTCGATATGCGGCCCGCGCAGCACCGTGAATTTCTCGATGCGCGTGGGCAGCGGGATCGGTCCGCGGATTTGCGCGACGGTCCGCTTGGCCGTGCCGACGATCTCGGAGGTCGACTGATCGAGCACCCGGTGATCGAACGCCTTGAGGCGGATACGTATGTTTTGACTTTCCATCATCATGCTTTCTCCGGCCCGGCCGATCGTCCGCCTCGGGCTCGCACTCTTACCCGCGCTACTCGATGACCCCGGCGACGACGCCGGCGCCCACGGTGCGCCCGCCCTCGCGGATCGCGAAGCGAAGGCCGTCTTCCATGGCGATCGGCGCGATCAGCTCAACTTCCACGGTCAC
>Ga0114931_10008428_pt1 | contig 12482 bp, 8 predicted proteins | sample 2SBtaG_FD_89579 | JGI IMG/M metagenome (GOLD analysis project Ga0114931, IMG submission 89579) | Deep subsurface microbial communities from Kolumbo volcano to uncover new lineages of life (NeLLi) - 2SBTROV14_V59a metaG | ecosystem: Environmental > Aquatic > Marine > Volcanic | place: Kolumbo...
GTTCATTGGCGGACAGGACAGCGTGATCCTCAGGGGCGAGAGCGACCTCACACTGACATTCAATGAACCGCAGGCCGGGGTCGGGTTTCTCCTGTTCGGCTCCACGGATGTTGTTTTCTACAATGGGGCGGATGCGCTGGGGGCGCCGGCGCTATCCGGGGGCTCCTTCGTAGGCTGGGCGGACACGACGGTTGGGATCACGTCGGTCCGCATCACCACCACACCGGGCGCGATCGTGAGCATCGACGACATGATGTTCGGCGCCGTGGTGAACCCGGCCTGCCCGACGGATCTGAACTTCGACGGCCAGATGGACACGGCGGATCTGGGTGTGCTGATCAACACCTTTGGAACCGGGAACACCGCTGGGGACATCTACAACGATGGAGTTGTGGACACGGCCGATCTGGGCCTGCTGCTTTCGGTGTTCGGCGCGGACTGCCCCTGACGCCGGCCGCCACTGCATCGCGGGCGTTCCGCGGGGGTCTGACTGATCGCGTATCATGCGCGTGATGAACATCCTTCTGACGAATGACGACGGCATCGATGCGCCCGGGATCGAGGCCATGCACGCCGCATTGACCGATCGTGACGGCGTGTTCGGCTCGTCTCTGGGCGGGACGACGCTGCCGATCGCCCCGCTGACGGCGCAGTCGGCGACGAGCCACGGGCTGACGTTCCACACGCCCCTGATGGTCAGCGACCGCCGGGTCAGCGCGCACATGTCCGGGCTGGCCGTCGACGGGCGCCCGGCGGATTGTGTGAAGCTGGCGATTTCGAACCTGTGGCCCGATCGGTTCGGCGAGGGGAGCAGGCCCGATCTGGTGATCAGCGGGATGAACGCGGGGGCCAACTGCGGGGTGAACATCATCTATTCGGGCACGGTCGCCGCGGCGATCGAGGCGGCGTTCCTGGGGGTTCCGTCGATCGCGGTGAGCCTGCACCTTGGCAAGTCCAAGCCGGACTTTGATGTCGCCGCCCGGCACGCACGGCGGGCGATCGAGGCGGTGCTGGCGTCGGCGGACGGGGCGCCGATGCGCAAGCACGGGTGTCTGAACATCAACATCCCCGCGACGGAATCGGACGGGCCGATGCCCCCGATGGTGGTGTGCCCGATGAACCTGCACGGGCTGGTGGACAAGTACGATGCGCGGATCAACCCCGGCGGTGAGCCCTACTACTGGGCGGCGGGCGACGGGCTTGATTTCCATTATTCGGACGAGGGCGCCGATGTGCATGCGCTCTTCCAGAAGAACATCACGATCACGCCCCTGAGCTACGACATGACGCACCACGCGGATCTGGAGGTGTGGCGCGATCGGATGGCCGGGGTGACGAGCGCATCTTGACAGACACGCCCGGGATGATGCAGCATTTCACTCTTGGGATGAGGCTCTGCGAATCCCAGGATATCGGGGCGCATGAACTATCAATCCTGGGATTCGCAGGGCTCATCCCAGGCGTTGGAGCGATGGGATTTGGCGCACGAAAACGGGCAGCGTGAATTTCTTCACGCCGCCCGGAGGGAGAAAGAGAGAGATGTGTCACGCGCCGCACCTGACGTGCAACGGCGTGCGGATGACTGGTGAAGGGCTCAGCCCGCGAGCATGGTCTCGACGGCGTCGAGGGCTTCGGGCAGGCTCTGTTCGATCGAATCGATTTGTGCCTGGGTGAGCTTGAGTTCATCAAGGACCGAGGGGTCGATGGTGAGGTTGCTGATATCGAGGCGGAAGCCCTCGGTGTTCTTGGCGGCGAGGATGTCGGCGATGTGGACGACACACGCGAGCGTGCGCCCACCCTCGGGCAGCGACAGCGGATCGTGGTGGGCTCCGGTGACGTTGTGCAGCGGCTTGGGGAACTTCCACTTGGCGCAGATGGCCCGGCCGAAATCCTGGTGGTTGGCGCCGAAGACCTGGTCCTCGATCTCGATCATGTTGTTGGCGGGGGCGCCGTTGGGATCGATGTCGAGCTTGTCGAATACCTCGATGAGCTTTTCGCGGTCGAACTGCATCTCGAGCATGACGCCCAGGTCATGGATGAGCCCGCCGAGGAAGGCCTCGTCGGGCAGGCCCAGCTTCATGACGTCGGCGAGCGACTTGGCGCCGGCGGCGGTTGCGACCGAGTGCTTCCACAGGTCCTTGGCGCTGAACGCGGGGCAGAGCTGCCCGCCTCGGAAGAGCTTGGCGAGGCTGGCGGCGATGGCGATGTTCTTGACGGCGTTGAGACCGAGCAGGACGACGGCGCGGTTGATCGAGCCGATCTGTCCGGGCAGGCCGTAGAAGGCGGAGTTGACCACCTTGAGGATTCGGCTGCACAGCGCGGGGTCGTGGGCGATGACCTGGTGGAGGTCCTGGACGGTCGAGGACGGGTCCTCGACGAGTTCGATGATCCGCAGGGTGATCTCGGGCAGCGTGGCGATGTGGCTGACGCCCTGGATCGCTTTCTCAACAACCTGCGCTTTTTCCTCGGCGGTGACGCCCATGTCTGAACTCCAGTGTGGTCTCTCTGAACGAACACCGGACTCCCGGCGCCCCAGTGCATCGACCGCGCAGCGGCCCGACTTTCGTCGGGTGTCGGCGCAAAGCGTGAGATCCCGGTTGTAAGGGCGCGGGTCCGAGAATGCGGGCGGTTCAGTACGCGCAGCGCTTGGCGAGCAGGCGCGGGCCCGCGTGGTCTGTCTGCGCGATCACGGACGCGATGCGCTCACCGGCGCGCCCGTCGCCGAACGGGCTGCGCAGGGCCGATCGGTCCAGCCGCTGCGCCCGGTCGATGGCGTCGGCGATGGCCTGGCGCGCGGTGTCGCAGTCGACGACGTTGTTGGGTCGTTCGCGGCCGCCCTGGCGGCGGCCGATGTTGACGGCGGGGATCGCGAGCGCCGGGGCCTCGATCAGCCCGGCGGAGGAGTTGCCGACGATCACGCCTCCTGCTCGTGCGAGGCGCTTGAGCAGGGCGATGAACACCCGGCGCGGGAGGTGATCAATGGCGCAGGCGCCCGATGTCTCGATCGCGTCGAGGATCCCCTCGCGGCCCGGGTCGCTGTTGGGGTGCAGCGCCAGGGCGGGTCGGTCACCGATCGCCGTCAGCGCCGCGAGCGCACGCTCGCGCTCGATGCGGGCGTCGTTTCCGACCGGGTGCAGGAGGAAGACGACCTCGGGCGATCCGAACGCCTGGTAGTCGTCGTCAACCATTGGTTGGATGTCATCAAGCCCGTCGATCGCCGGTGATCCGACGACGTGGACGCGCGCCGGGTCCTCGCCCATGCGGATGATGCGCCGGGCGGACTCGTCCGTCGCGGGCAGGTGCAGGTGGGCGAGCTTGGTGATGGCGTGACGCATGGCCTCGTCGGCGACGCCCTCGGCGCGGTCGCCGCCGTGGATGTGGGCGAGGGGGATCCCGCCGACGGAGGCCGCCGACGCCGCGGCGAACGCCTCGATGCGGTCCCCGAGGACGACGACCCAGTCCGGGCGTTGTTCGACAAGCGCCCCGGCGATCCCGGCGACACCCCTGCCCAGCGCGGCGGCGTCGGCGAGCCGGCCCGAGGGCTGGCCCGGTTGCTGCATGACGATGCTCGCGGTGATGTCGTATCGCTCGGCGACTTCGCGCCGGGTTTCGGAGGGCTTGAGCAGGTGGGCGCCGGTGACGAAGACGAGCAGATCGAGGTCCGGGTGGTCGGCGACGGCGCGCATGACCGGGTCGAGCAGGCCGAACTCGGCGCGGGAACCGGTGACGACTGCGACGCGCGCGGTCATCGGAGGTCCTCGGGGGTGAAGGCGTGATCGGGCTCGATCCGCTGGGCGGCGCGGTGGCCGACGACCTCGGCGGCGCGCCAGGGCTCGAAGACTTCGCCGGCGTTGTGGCCCGGGCGTTTGTAGGTGATGTCGCGTTCGGTGATGACCTCGCCGGCGTCGATCACGTTGGCGGCGACGACGGACTGGCGGGCGAGGTTACGGACTTCGAGCTCGATCTCGCCCGGGGCCTTGGCGCGGGCGCCCATCGCCAGATGGGCCTGATGCGCGTGGTTGATGTAGAGCGAGAGTTGGTCGCCGGTGAGCGACGCGGCGTGATCGGGCCCGGGGGCGGCGGCGCTCCAGGTGAGGTGTTTTTCGAGGATGTGGGCGCCGGCGGCGACCGCCCAGGCGCCGGTGTCGGTCGATTGCGTGTGGTCGGAGTAGCCGACGGGGCAATCTAAGCGGTCCGCCAGCGCGGTGATCCCGGCGAGGTTGGCGGCGTCGATCGGCGTCGGGTAGCTGCTGACGCAGTGGAGCAGCGCATACGCCGGCGATGCGGCGCCCAGCCAGCGGGCGGCGCGCTCGACCTCGTTCATCGTGGCGGCGCCGGTGCTGAGGATGATCGGGACGCCGGTCGCGGCGAGCGTTTCGATGAGTGGTTGGTGGACGATGTCGGGTGAGGCGGTTTTCCAGGCGTCGAAGCCGAGCCCGGCGGTCTCGTCGATCAGTGCATCATTGAAGACGGTGACGATCGCGTGGAGCCCGAGCGCGTGGGCGTGCGCTGCGATGCGGGCGCACTGATCGCCGGTCAGGGTGAGGCGGGTGAGCATGGCGCGGGCGTCGGCCTCGCCGGCGTCGCGCTGGTAGGTCGCGAGCCGCGCCGAGCGGGCGAGCAGGAGATCGGGTTCGAAGCGCTGGAGCTTGATCGCGTCGGCGCCGGCGCGGTGCGCCTCGTTGACGAGCTCCATGGCGCGATCCGGGTCGCCGTCGTGGTTGACGCCGATCTCGGCGATGATGTAGGGGGGCTCGGTCGCACCGATGAGGCGCCCGCCGATCGTGATCGTCGCGGTCATGCTCGTGCATCCTCGGGAACGGTCAACGGGTGGCGCTGGTTGAGGATCGCGTCAGCGACGATGCGGTCGATGGGGGTGTCGATGTCGATGACGTCGCCTTCTTTGGTGCGCACGCCCCGGCGGTCGGCGCCGAGGAAGCCGTGGGGGGTGTGGTGAGCGTCAGGATTGAGCAGGCTCGAGAGGCGGACGACGAGGCAGCCGCCGTCGGGGATGCTCGCGTCGGGTAGGTCCTGCCGGCGGAAGACGCCGCCGTTGAGCGTGTCGCCCTCCCACGGGGTGACCTGCGCCGAGCCCGGGTCGATCCGGCACGTCCACCAGGGGTGGTGCTTGCCGACGGGCGCATAGGACTGGACCGAGTCGGCGCCGGTCTCGATGCAGGTGCGCACGCAGCGGTCGATGAGGTCGTCGGGTCGGACCGGGACGTTGGCGTAGAGGATCGCGATGAGGGCGTCGTCGCCGACACCGAGCGCCTCGACGGCGTGTCGGGCGGCGTCATCGACGCGGGCGGTGTCGGTGGCGAGTTCGGGCGGGCGGGCGACCACTTCAACGCCCAGCGCGGCGCCCAGCGCCTGCAACCGGGGGTCGTCGGTGCTCAAGGCGGTGCGCGAGATGGTTTCGGACCGCTGCGCGGCCTCGATGGTCCAGCTCGCGCACGGGCGGCCGGCGATGAGGGCCGAGTTTTTGCCCGGGACGCCCTTGCTGCCGGCGCGGGCGAGGATGATCGCAACGGCGGTGGTCATGCGGTGGCTCGGTCGGTCGTGGTCAGGCGGCGTGTTGTGCGTTGTTGATACTCGGCCGCGAGCGCGGGGGGCGTCAGCGGGGCGATGCGCTCACCCTCGATCGGCCCTGGCAGCGGGTCGATCATCGCGGCGCCCGCGCGGCAGAGCCAGTAGTCGTAGAAAGACTCGATTTCTTCGTAGACGGCGTCGCGGCGGGTGATTCGGGGGACGATCCACGGTGTGGGGATCGGGCCGGTGTTGTGGCGTGTGTCGAGGAGGAGCTCGGTGTGCTCGATGACCCGATTGAAATGATCCGTTCCGGTGAGGGCGCGGTAGGTCTGCTCGGTTGTTGCGAGCAGGTCGACGCTGATGATGTCCGGCTCGGCGTCGCGGAGTGCTTCAACATGTTCGCGTTCGGTGTCCAGCGTGGTGCGCACGTGGACGCTCGCAAAGCCGGCGCGGCGGGCCGACGCGATGAGGCGGGCGATCGCGCTCAGCGGTGGGTGTTCGAGCGTCAAGGCGGCGTCGGGGCGCGTGGCCTCGATGGCGCCGAGCAGGTTGAGGAGGTCGTCGGCGTCTGCCGGCGCGAGGATGGTGTGCGCGGGGAAGGCGTCTGCGTGCAGCTCGGGCATGGCGCGGAGTGATTGGACGAGTTGGTCGAGAGGGATCGCGGGCCAGTCGGCGCCGAGCGAGCCGATCAGGCGGGTGATGTGCGATTGGCGATGGGGGGTGTCGGCGATGAACCGCCCGAGCGTGTCGCGGACCGCCGGGTCGATGGTGACGCACACGGGCTTGGCGATGCGGTCGACGGTGGGGCGCATCGGGAGGTACCCGAGCAGCCCGCCGAGGGAGGCGAAGGCGCCGGCGCCGGGCGGGGCGTCGCGGATCTCTTCGACGAGCGATCGGGCCACGACGGCGCCGGCGAGTCCCGGGGGCGCCTGTGTGAAGGTCAGGCGGTGCTCGGAGGGGTTCTCGGCGTGACGGCGGATGACCTTGTCGCACAGGGCGGGATCGACGAGCGGCCAGTCGGCGCCGACGAGCAGGGCGGCGTCGGCGTCGTGCGCACGCATCGCGGTGGCGAGCGTCTCCGGGTCGAAGCACTCGTCGTAACAGGTGAGCCCGGCGAGGGCGCCGCGCCAGGCGGCGGGCGCGAACCGGCGGGCGATCATGATGGCGCGGTGTCGGTCGGCGCCCCGTTCGCTCCGGCTCGCGTGGTCTTGGGCGATGATCTCGATGGCGTCGAGCTCGTGGCACATCGACAGGCGCTGGCGAGTTTGCTCGAGCATCCGCTCGGAGCCGAGCGAGGCGTCGATCAACGCGATGCATCGGGTCCCGGCCGGTTTGGCGGTTGGCGCTGCGGTGGGGTCGGCGTTGGGAATGCGGGTGCGGACGGCGCCCTGCTGGTAGGCGGTCGCGGTCGATTCGAGCATCCGGGCGAAGCTGTCGGCGGCGTCGGTGAACCAGCGGAGGTTGGTCCGGTCGCGTTCGAGCCGGCGGCGCTGTTCTTCTTTGGGGTCGAGATCCTCTTCGATGCGGAGGGCGCGGTCGGTGCGGATGCGGTTGAAGGCGCCGGTCTGGTTGATGCGCTGGACGATCTCGAACGCGGGCTGGATCGCCTGCGCCTCATCGCTGAGTCTCCGGACGCGGTCGATGAGGGTGTTGGCTCGGGCGGGGTTGTCGAGGCAATCCCTGATGCCGTCGAGCACCTCGCACGAGCGACGGGTGGTGCTCGACAGGCGGACGGTTTCCCGGCGGAGATCGAGCAGGCGTTCACGCAGGCGGGCCAGCGCTGCGCTTGGATCGTGGCGTTCGGGCATTGACGTGAACAGCTCGGGGAGCAGCGGCGCCGGCGTGACGTGCATCTCGATCGCCTCGGCCAGCGGCATGGGGGTGGTGTGGGCCTTGCGGACACCGCCCTCGGTGGCGTCGATGGTCGCCAGCCCGTTGGCGCTGTCGGTTAGGAAGTCGTGCTCGAACTGCGTGAGGTACGCGGCCATCTGCTCGTCGGTGTAGATCGGGCGCTGCAGATGATCGGTGGCCTTGCGCAGGATGTTCCGGCCCCGGACGATGCGCTCCCACTCGAACATCTCGAGCGTGCGGAAGGGGTTGAGCTCGCTCGCCCAGACGCGGTGGATCGAGGCGCCGTCGCTGTAGTACTGGCCGTCGGTGAAACCCAGGTCCTGCCCGGTGAGGATGACCGGGTCGCACCCGAGGTGGCGGGCGAGGTAGCACGAGAGGTGCGCGACGGTGGCGCCGGGCTTGATGGAGCCGTGCTCGGTGGTGCTGGAATCCCCGAGCAGCTTGTCGAGCGCCTCGTCGCCGACGCATCGGATGACGCCCGGGTAGGCGTCGAGGATCGCCGGGTTGGCCTTGGGCTCGACGACGAGGTTGACGCCGGCGAGGTCGTCTTGTGTCAGCCCCTCGTAGAAGCGCGCCGAGATCTCGTGGTAGTCGAGGGCGGTGACGAAGTGGGGCTTGATGCCCTGATCAAGCAGCGGCTTGAGGACGGTCTGGGCGGCGATGATGACGCAGCGCCGGAGCACGTCGGGATCGCGCAGCAGGTGGATGTTGCGGCGCAGGCTCGGGCCCGCGGCGACGACGATGGCGGGGTGGCCGGTCGCGGCGCCTTCGAGGTCGGCGATGCCCAGGCCGTTGGCGTAGTAGGGGGCGTTCATGAGCGCGTTGCGCAGGGCCATCTCGGCCTGGACCATCGTGGTGATGATCTGGGAGCGGACGGTGGCGACGATGGTGGCGACGCTCTGTGAGAAAACACCGGCGGCATCGCCCAGGCGGGCGGCGCTGGCGGGGTGCTCGATGAACCGGACGCCGATGGCGACGAGGGTCTGCGAGCCGTGGATGACCTCGGTCAGGGCGCCCAGGTCGTCCGGCTCGGTGCAGATCGCGACGGATCCCGAGGCGAGGACGCCGGCGAAGTCGATCCGCTCGAGCACGGCCCGCAGCAGGGGGAGGTCGGGCTCGAAGACAACGATCAGGGCGGCGCCCCGGGCCCGGCGTGCGAGGGCCTCGACGTGGTGGCCCAGCCCGAAGCCGAGGACGACGACAGCGCCGATATCGGCCAGGTCGATGGTCGAGGCGAGGCGCCGGGCTTCGGTGATGGGTCGGCGTCGGCTGGCGAGGGCGGAGCCGAGGTAGGTCGCAGACAGGGCGCCCGATTCGCTCGATTCGAAGAACTCGACCCCGCTCGCGGGCGAAGTGGCGGCGATCTGCCGGGCCAGCCTCGGGGCGCGCAGGGCGACCGCGGCGAGGTTGCCGTCGAGGATCCCGGCGTTCGCCGGCTCGCTTGCTCGGGCGGTCGGGCTGGATGATGGGGCCGGGGAGGGCATGCGGGACAGTGTCCGTGGGGTCGGCGCGGCAACCGCGCGGTTGATCGGGGCGTATCTTGTTCAGGTATCGGGCGATCGGGCCTGCCGGGCGCAGGAATGGCCGACGCCCGGATGTCCCCGAACGAGGAGCCGGCCCACGATGGCGCCAACGACCCTGGCCATGAACATGGTGACGTACGCGCCGCCATCGCTGACAGAGCCGATCGGCCCGCTGGTGTGGGCGCTCGAGCAGCCGCTGATCGCCTCGCTGGCGCTGACCGCCGCGGGTGTTGCGATCGCGACGGTTCTGGCTCGGAAGGGGAAGCTCAAGCCTGGGCTGTGGGCCGGCGCGGGGCTGGTCGTCGTTGCGCTGGTGGTTCTGGTGGTGGGGACGGTCGTCGAGACGGACCGGGAGTCGATCGAGGGCGGCAGCCGGGCGTTTGTGGTGGCGGCGGTGGACGGCGACATCGCGGTGCTGGACCGGCTGGTGCTCGAGGAGGCGGCGCTGGCGGCCTCGGGCCAGACGGTGGCCGACGACGGGCGCGACCGGATCGAGCAACTCGCCGCGATGCAGTCGGAGGCGGGGCTGATCGAGAGCTGGCGCCTGAGCCGGATGCAGGCGACGATCGACGGGTCGAATATCGGGACGACGCAGTTCCGGGTGCGCGCGACGCCCGCGGGCGGCGGGCCCTCGCTGACGTGGTGGCGGCTCTCGTGGCGACGCGATGCGCTCGGCGTGTGGCGGATCGGGACGATCGACTGCCTCGCGGTCAACGGGCGCAAGCCGGGCTCGGGGCTGTACGGGTGGCTCGGCGGGGCGACCGGTGGCGGGCGGCGGCACGGCCGGTAGGCGGACGCCCGCATCCGGCCTTTGTTTTAGCGCTCGTTACATCGTCTTGCGTCTGCGGCGATTCATCGGGAAGACGGCGGCGAACAGCACCGTCGCGGCGCCGGGGGCGGGGACAACTGTCGCGGTGATGCTATTGAAAGCTCCGAACGCCTGGAATGTCGTTTGCGAGCCTGGTTGAAAGAATGTCAGTTTGAACAGTCGGGTGGGCATGCCCAAAAGAATCGCGGGATCAACGATGAGCTGCGTGTCGGGCAGAGCGGCGCCAGAAAAATCCTGGAAGAGCACCTCGACGCCGGAGAAGGTAAACCCGCTCGGGACCCCCGCGGTTGTCACGGGAGAGTCGTGGAACGCGTTGTACGAATCAATGGTGAAGTCGTTGGTGATACGGACCTTGACCGAGGCGGCGGACGCCGAGAATCCGCCGGCGGTCGCGTTCATGGTGGTCGCCGCGTAATCGGCAAATCCCGGCGCTGCTGTCACGGCGCCGCCGGTGAGCGGGGCGGCGGTGTCGACAATATAGGAATAGGTGAACGCATCGCCGATCGAAAAATCACCCGAGAGCACCGCGGGGACGCTGTTGAGCGTGCCGGTGTAATCGAACTGCAACAGCACGGCCTCGGCGCTGGCGGTTGACAGGTGAAGGCCGACCATGCCGACAAAGCCGGCGACGAGCAACGGATAGCGATTCATCGAGATATCTCCTGGATGACGTGCGACGTGTGCGTTTCGATGATCGTCAGCGGATCATCGTGATGACCGCGGGCCGAAACCTGTCTGAAATCTTCCATTTTCAGAGCACTCAGAAGATACCACGCCGGGGCGACTGAGACAAAGAGATTCTCAAATGCGTTGAACGGCCGAAGCTATCGGATCACATCCGCTCGACGGGGACGAGGCCCAGGGTGGTCAGGCCGTCTTCGAGGGTGCGGCCGGCGAGGCGGCACAGGCGGAGGCGGGCGTTGCGGGTTGGCTCGTCGGGCGCCTTGAGGACGGGGCACTGGCCGAAGAAACGGCTGAAATCCTCGGCCAGCGTGCGCAGGTAGCCGCACAGGAGGTGGGGCTTGAGCGTGTCGGCGACGGCGTCGATGACCCCGGCGTATTGCAGGAGCGTCAGCGCGAGCGCGCGTTCTTCGGGGGCGCCGAGTGAGAAGTCAGGACGCATCGCGTCGATGTCGGATTCGGTGACGCCGAGCTGTTCCTGCGCCTTGCGGAAGATGCTCTTGATGCGCACCAATGCGTAGAGCAGGTAAGGGCCGGTGTCGCCTTCGAACATCAACATGCGGTCAAAGCTGAAGACGTAGTCGCGGACACGGTCGGATGAGAGATCGGCGTACTTGATGGCGGAGATGCCGACGGCTTCGGCGACTTGCGTCTGCTCGTCGCCCGTGAGATCGGGGTTCTTTTCGTGGATCTGCTCGCGGGCGCGGGTGACGGCCTCGTCGAGGAGGTCGGCGAGTTTGACGTTCTCACCCGATCGCGTTTTGAAGGGGCGGTTGTCCTCGCCGAGGACGGTCCCGAAGGCGGCGTGGTCGAGGCGGGCGTCGGTCCCGTCGGGCTTGCGCGCGTAGCCGGCCTTGATGGCCCCGGCGAAAACCTGCTTGAAATGCAGGCCCTGGCGCGCATCGACGGCGTACACGCAGCGGTCGGCGCCGAGCTTCTGGACGCGGCGTCGGATGCCGGCCATGTCGGTCGTCGCGTAGAGGAACCCGCCGTCGCTTTTGCGGATGAGCAGGGGCTCGGCGATGCCGACGTCTTCGAGGTTGATGACCAGCGCGCCGTTGCTCTCGACCGCGAGCCCACGCCCGACGAGATCATCGACGACGCCGGCGAGCTCATCGCGGTACGTCGATTCGCCGGCGGCGGATTCGGGCGGGACGGTCGCGCGCAGGCGCTCGCACACATCGTGGCAGGCGTTCATTGTCACATCGGCGATGCGCTGCCACAGCGCGACGGTTGCTTCATCATGGGATTGCAGTTTGATCAGCGTCTGTTTGGCGCTGTCGAGCGCTTCCTCGGCGCCGGCGACCTGCTCTTCGAGTTCGGCCTGCGCCTTGGGCCCCAGGTCGTACTTGATGACGGCGTCGAGGCCCCGGCGGTCGGGGGCGCACCGGCGCTGGGCGGCGCGGTAGGCGCTGTCGAGGTCGTCGAGTGTGAGCGCCTCAAGATCGATCTCGCCGCTCGCGGCAAGTTCACCGATCCGCGCCGTCACCATCGCGATGGGCAGCCCCCAGTCGCCGACATGGTTCTGGCGGACAACCTTGTGGCCCTGGCGCTCGAAGATCCGCGCGAGGGCGTCGCCGATGACCGTCGCGCGGAGGTGGCCGACGTGCATCTGCTTGGCGAGGTTCACGCCGCAGAGATCGACGACGATCGTTTCGGGTTTGGTTGGCGGTTCGACGCCGAGTTGGGGCGTGTCGAGCGCATCGAGGAGGGACGCGAGTGCGTCGGGGCTCAGCTTGATGTTGATGAACCCGGGGCCGGCGATGCTGGATTCATCGACGGGCATCGCGATGCCGGTCAGGTCGAGATGCTCGACGATGGCGCTGGCGATCTCGCGGGGTTTTTTCCCGAGGCGCTTGCCAAGAGGCATCGCGGCGTTGGATTGGAAGTCGCCGAACTGCGGGTTGCGCGCCGTGCCGATGATGGGGTCGGCGTCGGGCGGGCAATCGTCACCGAGGGCGGCACGCATCGCGGCAATGAATCGTTCGCGGAGGATTTGTACGGGGTCGTGGGTCATGGTGATGGGCGGGTTACTCAATGAGTGGCATGGCCTCGGCTTTGCGTGGCCA
>Ga0114931_10008429_pt1 | contig 12480 bp, 10 predicted proteins | sample 2SBtaG_FD_89579 | JGI IMG/M metagenome (GOLD analysis project Ga0114931, IMG submission 89579) | Deep subsurface microbial communities from Kolumbo volcano to uncover new lineages of life (NeLLi) - 2SBTROV14_V59a metaG | ecosystem: Environmental > Aquatic > Marine > Volcanic | place: Kolumbo...
AAGGAGAGGCCGATGGTGATTGGGACGATCCACTCCTGCGAAAACGGGCTATAGCCAGCCTCATCGGACACATAGCCCATGTTCCTGATGCCGTTGCACAGGAAACGTATATGCAGCATTTGAGCAAACTGACTGGAATCGGGGATAGAGCATTGCACCAGGAATTGAGTTCTATTCTTGCCGATCTGCGGAGGGAAAAACAACGTGAAAAACGAAGGGTTGAGCGTTCAACTGAGGTTGAGCGCGAAGTACAAGCCAGTGACACTCCACCGCCATTCGAAGAATCTGAAGAGGAATTTCATGAAGCTCACCATTCCATTCAGTCTAACGCGGCTGCTAATGCACCTATCAATCTGGAGCCTAAGTTTGAAAAAGAGATCATTCGCCTGATGATAGAATACGGCCGAAGCATGGTTGAATATATTGGCAGGCAGTGTAACGAAGATCATTTTGAGAACCCTCATTTGAGAGATTTCTTCCTTGATATCATCGATCGTTATCAGGCAGAAGAAGAAATATCAATCGAAGCGTACGCCTCTCGCGAGCATCCATATCCGGCAATTGTCGGAGAACTTGTCATGGATTTGTATACTCCAAGTGAGTTGGGGCAACAGAAGGCAGGTCGCCAGTTGGTTAAGGATGTGGATCCTTTTCGAACAGCCCGGGGTGCTATGAAGGCGCTCAAACTCCATTTTCTCGATCGGCTTAAGACGGAGCTGCGGGCGCAATATGAGAAGGCGTCGCCCGATGAAAAATCATCTATAAATCAGACGCTGTTAGATGTGTCACGTGAAAGATCACTACTCGAGCGCCATTCCATCGATGAACTGTTTGACGATCCTGAAGAGTTGGATTCTGAGGGCACGTAGTCCGGAACTACGGCGCTTTTCATAGTCATCTCTTCGCTTGCTTAAAAAGTTTTTGTATCCTTCCCAGGGCAATTCCGGATAGAGCTATCCCGTTAGCATCAATCCATTATGGGATTTCTTGAGAATTAGAATAGAATTGCAATGAAAGATATAAAGTCAAGAATATTCCCGATTTTCGGGTTTTTCAGCGTATTATTTTGCTTTTTGTTTCTGACGATGTCGGGAGGGCCGAGCTATGGGCAGATACATAAACTGCCAAGTGGGGTTATCGTTCTCGATAATTTTCAACAGGATACATTAGGTCATCTGCCTTACAACTGGTACGACAGAAACGGAAATACCAAAACCCAGTTTTTTTCACCAGAAAAAAGGGAGCAGTTCAAGTATTCCATTAAGCAACAGGGGGACAACAAATATCTGGAGTATAATGGCAGCGAAGCCCAGCATCTGAATCTTCCGCTGGTTAATCAGAAAGAAATTATCATTAAGGATACCCCGATTTTATCCTGGAAATGGCGCGTATGGGAAATCCCCGAGGGCGGTAACGAAGATGTGAGTAAGAAAAACGACAGCGCGGCGGGGGTCTATGTCGTATGGGGATTCACCTCGTTGTTTAAGATTCCGAAGTCGGTTAAATATGCCTGGAGTTCTACGCTGCCGGTTGGTACAATCCTTTCTCACAACTTTAATAATCAGAAAATTGTGATATTAGCCACAGACAGCAAGAACCTCGGTAAGTGGTTGACGTTCAGGCGAAACATTTACCAGGATTACAAGAATCTGTTTGGTGAAGATCCACCCGATCGTCCTATTGCCATACTCATTTTAAGTGATGGTGATTCAACACACAGCCATGTGAAGGCTGATTATGATGATTTCGAACTACGTCCTGTCAGATAAAGCGGTTCTCTGTAAAAGTTTATTCGACGATCATTTCCAAAACAACTAATTTGGGTTGAATAAAAAGTGGACTATTTCGGTATTCACGCCGGGACTTTGAAAGATTATTCAACATTCTAAAACAAGTGTTTACATGAGTCACGAACTGGAATTAGCCCGAAAGGCAGCTTTTGCAGCAGCAGATCTCATCCGCGACTATCATACCGAACACAGTGGACTGGGGATAAGGTACAAAGGACGCCACGATCTTGTTACGAAGGCTGATGTGGCCAGCGAGGAAATCATTCTCTCTTATATCAGGGATACTTTTCCTGATGATGAAATACTTGCTGAAGAATCCACCGGTGAGGAAGCATTGAGCGACAAGCGCACCTGGATTGTCGATCCGATTGACGGGACGACCAATTTTGCTCATGAGTTCCCGCTGTTTTGTGTATCGATAGCGCTCTATGAGAACAAGTCGGCGTTGATGGGGCTCGTATATGAAGTGAATCAGGGTGAGTTGTTCACTGCGGTGAAGGGAGAAGGGGCACGATTAAATGGGAAACCGATCGAAGTTTCCGATATTACCCGCCCCGATGAATCTCTGTTCGGAACAGGCTTTCCCTATCGTGATCTTGAAATGATCGATGACTATCTGAAACTGTTCAAGGTATTCATGGAAGAGACGCAGGGCGTTCGTCGGCCGGGAACCGCTGCTTATGACCTGTGCTGTGTTGCCGCCGGACGTTTCGACGGATTTTACGAGTATGCTCTTGCTCCCTGGGATGTAGCCGCTGCATCACTAATTGTACAGGAAGCCGGCGGTGTTGTTTCCGATTGGGATGATGATCAAAAGTGGTTATTCGGCAAAAGAATCATAGCCGCCAACCCGGAAATGCATAAATACATTTTAGGCCGGATCCAGGATACTATTTCTGAAAAATATCGTAAGGCGAAGTAATTCGTTAACGCATCGGCTTATTCTTCCTGAAAACCTCCAGGTCAGAGATAGGAACCGGTCCGCCATGGTATTTGAACGGTTCCCCAAATTCAACTCCGATCATATGCCCATAAAAACGTGCACGGGATATGATGCTCTCAAAGAATCGATTACTTGAGATATAGGTTTGGGGCCCATCATCCGATTCCGGGATATTAAACTGCGACTCAAACGACAGGATGGTTTTTTTCTTGATATCAATGGTATTGGAGATATCATAAACAAAGTCCGGTTCAAAAGTACGATCCTGCATGTAGTGAAGAATGTGGTAAGGACGCCATTTTTCCTGTGAATGACCGTTTTGATCCTCTGTCTCAATCATTTTAAGACCACTGTAAAAGAAAGCATCGATAAGCAATCGCGTTGCATTGCCATGATCCGGATGTCGGTCATTGGGAGCTGTAATAAAACAGATATCAGGTCGATAGCGACGTAACGTTTGGATAATGGCATTTCGGTGGTCCGGTGTATTATCAAGAAGTGTGTCCGGCAGCCCGAGATTGTCGCGCACAGATAATCCAATAACTTTAGCTGCATCCTGGGATTCCTTGAGACGCTGCTCGGGAGTTCCGCGCGTGCCCATGTCGCCGCGCGTGAGATCCACAACACCGACCTTCAAGCCCTGGTTAACCAATGCGGCCAGAGTACCGGAACAACATAACTCGGTATCGTCAGGGTGAGCGGCCCAGGCTAGAACGTCCAGTTTTTCCACACTACTATCATTCATATGACAAAAGTATCTTCTTTTAAATTATTTGACGCTGAAATGTAACGAAATGAAATCTTTTTCGTAGACTTACGGAATAATGCACTGTGCATCACAAATAACGTATGTTGTATTTTTTTAAAAACGTTTACGAGGGGCTGAAAATAGCCCTGCACGCTATCTGGGCCAACAAGTTAAGAGCATTTCTTACAACGTTCGGTATCATTATTGGCATTGTATCAGTAACGACGATGGCCACTGTTATTGATGGTATAAACAGGGGTTTTGAGTCGAGCCTCGATATGCTTGGGAAAGATGTACTGTATGTGCAGAAATGGCCGTGGTCGTTCGGACCGGATTATAAATGGTGGAACTATATCAACCGCCGGGAGATGAAGGCCGAGTATGCCGATAAGATCATGGAATATAGCCGTTATGCCAGTGCTGTTGCCCCAATGGCAGGCAGAGGGGTTGGTATTAAGTACGAGGATAATGAGGCCAAGAATGTTCAAATGACAGGTACGACAACTTCGTATATGAAAACGTCGAATGCAGATATCGCTGATGGACGTTTTTTTACTGACGGAGAAAGCAGGGCAGGCCGCCAGGTTTGTATTATTGGTGCTGACGTGGCAGACGCATTATTCGATTACGGAAATCCTCTGGGTAAGACAATACGTGTCGATGGCTACGATTTCGAAGTCATCGGATTACTCCAGAAACAAGGCAAATTTTTGGGTCTGGAAAGCTTTGACAACCAAATCATTGTTCCGCTTAACGCCTACAAGAAATACTTCAGTATACGAAGGAATATGACGCTCCAGGTAAAATACCCGTCCGACCAGGCATTGAAGGCCGGGCAGTACGAACTGGAGGGCATCATGCGGCGTATTCGCCAGTTAGACCCACTTCAAAAAGATGATTTTGCGATTAACAAATTGGATCTGTTTCGAGCGCAATATGATGCCATGACCAAAGCGATCTATCTTATTGGAATATTTTTGACCGCACTCTCCCTGTTTGTCGGTGGCATTGGAGTCATGAATATCATGTTTGTTTCGGTTAAAGAGCGAACGAGGGAAATTGGGATTCGAAAGGCGATAGGTGCGAGATCATCGCAAATTTTAATTCAGTTTCTTATCGAGGCGATCATTATATGTTCGCTTGGCGGAGTGATAGGTGTACTTCTTACAGGAGTCATTGCCCATTTTATTAACAAAGTTTTTGTCGCTTACATGGATTGGACAACAGTTATCGTGGCGTTTGTTATCACGACGCTAACCGGCATTTTGTTTGGATATCTGCCTGCGCGCAAAGCGGCCAGCTCCGATCCCATCGAATCGCTCCGTTATGAATGATGCATAATCGGTAATTACAGATGAATATTTTCGAAATCATTCGAATGGCATATGCCTCACTGACAACGAACAAGCTTCGTTCGTTGCTTACTATGTTCGCTATTGTCGTTGGGGTTTTCGCCATAATTAGCGCATCGACTGCTGTTCTTGTTCTGCAGACCTATTTTGATAATACCTTGAATGTGATGGGCGGTAATGTTGTATTCATCAGTAAGTACCCTGGAGTGATGGTAGGGGGGGATTATGATAAATACCGCAATAGGAAAAATATAACGTTTGACGATTTTGAAAAGTTAAAGGAACGAGTCGTATTAGCCCGGTCGGTTAGTCCAAATGAACAGTTCACATCAACGAAGGTCGAATATGACGGCACGGTTACGGATCCTGATATTCAGGTATACGGCAGCAATGAATACTTTATATCAAACAATGCCTACAACATAAAGTACGGCCGGGATCTGAATCAGACTGATGTCACCAGCGCCCGGTCGGTTTGCCTTGTAGGAAGTGATGTAGTAGACAAGTTGTTTCCCACCGTATTTCCAGTAGGGAAAAAAATCAGAATAGGTGGTCGTCCGTTTACAGTCATTGGAACAGTGGAATCGAAGGGCTCCACATTTGGAGAATCACAAGACAAATTTGTTCTCATACCTTACACCAGGGCAATTTAAATTTATGGATCTGACCGCAATATCAGTATTCAGGCCAGGGCACCTTCGATGACGCTTGTCCCGGCAACGATCGATGAACTGATTGGATTGATGAGGACCATCCGTAAGGTACCACCCGGGAAAGACAATGATTTTAATGTAGAGACTAATAATTCCCTGAAGGATGCATTCCGCACATTTACCGGCTATCTTTATCTGTTTGGATTTGTTGTTGGCGGTATTGCATTGTTGGGTGCGGGGATCGGGGTGATGAACATCATGCTTGTTTCGGTTACTGAACGTACACGTGAGATTGGAATACGAAAGGCTCTTGGGGCAACACGTAAAGCAATCATCTATCAGTTTTTAATCGAAGCAGTGTTTATTTGTCAGCTTGGTGGAATACTCGGATTCCTGATAGGTGTTCTTGGCGGGAATATTCTTGCCGTCGTGATGGATTCCCAACTTGTTTTCCCATGGCTGGCAGCAATTGGTGGAATTGCAGGTCTTTCGTTGATAGGACTTACTTTTGGTGTATTTCCCGCAACAAAAGCAGCCCGTCTTGATCCTGTCGAGAGCCTGCGATATGAATAACGGCCAAGTCAATTTGCAGTCAAGCAGCCGGGGCGTCATTCGGTAGTCATACAAGTATTATTTATCGCATTTTAAGTTATAAATGTTCCTATTCTACGTATATGGCAGTCTGCGTAGAACAAGTAAATAGTCAAGGAATGGCTATTGAATGACTGAGAAAGAAATGACCATCTATCCTTTATCTGAAATGTGTAAATTTTCTTGATCTTGTTGGTCCTTCCTTTCTTGCATTTCATTTGCAATGCCGTTATTTTTGGAGTCTTTCCCGAGAGTGATCGGGTGTGGTGAAATCATTTTATCACTACAAGATTGTTCATTTAGTTTTGTTTCGGGGCGTAGCGCAGCCCGGTAGCGCATCTGCTTTGGGAGCAGAGGGTCGCAGGTTCAAATCCTGTCGCCCCGACTTTTGAAATATTGAAATTATGAATTTTAAAAATGCGAATTTTGAATTGCACATTTTAAGATGCTGTATGGTAGATTATCGACAGCAAGGGCGTTATTGATTTGCAGGCGATTCTGTTATAGTAATTCAAAATTTAAAATTCATAATTAACATGATGAGCGCCCATAGCTCAACTGGATAGAGCAACTGCCTTCTAAGCAGTAGGTTACAGGTTCGAGTCCTGTTGGGCGTACGTGGGTTTTTTTGAATTATAAATTTTAAATTTTGAATTACTGTTACACTTGGCAAAAGTTGTAAAACACGAATAGTCTGTGAATACAATTCAAAATTCAGAACCTAAAATTCAAAATTAATACATGGCGACATGGCCGAGTGGCTAGGCAGAGGTCTGCAAAACCTTTTACGGCGGTTCGAATCCGCCTGTCGCCTCTGAGTTGCTAAATCTGATCATTATGCCCTTAGTCGCAAAGATCAGATCGTTTCGCCGCGTTCGTCTAGGGGTCTAGGACGCCGCCCTTTCACGGCGGTAACACGGGTTCAAATCCCGTACGCGGTACACCAAAGCCTCCAACGTGGGAGGCTTTTTTATTTCTGGCAGCCCTGAATATGGAATGATAGAGTAGATAGTTGACACACGGTACTCGTCAGACAATGTCCTTGATATTAATCTTTTTCTCTTCTCCCTTGTGTTTGATGATGAGCTCGCCCAAAAAACCGATCGAAAAGAATTGTACTCCAAGTAACAGCAACATGATTCCGAACAGGAACAATGGGCGGTTTGTAAGGTATTCATGGAAAAATAACCGCATCACGGTCAGGTAGAGCGTGATGCCGCCGCCAACCAGCAGAGACACCGATCCTATAGAGCCAAAGAAGTGCATTGGCCGCTGAACAAATTTGTTGATGAACATAAGCGACACCAGATCCAGAAATCCTTTCATTCCTCTGGATGCACCAAATTTGGTGTGACCGTATTTCCTTGGATGGTGATGAACTACTTTTTCACCAATCCGTCCGAAACCTTCCCAATTGGCCAATAATGGAACATACCGATGCATTTCGCCGTAGAGGTAAATACTCTCAATCACTTCTCGACGGTATGCTTTTAACCCGCAGTTAAAGTCGTGAAGACGTATTCCTGTTACCAGGTAAGTTCCGAAATTAAACAGCTTCGAAGGAATCGTTTTAGAGATGGGGTCATATCGTTTTTTCTTCCATCCACTGACCAGATCATAATCATTTTGGAGCATCATGATCATATCGGGAATTTCAGCAGGATCGTCCTGAAGATCTGCATCCAATGTTACGATATAATCTCCTCTTGTTTGCTCGAAACCCTTTTGCAATGCGGCGCTCTTACCATAATTTCGCCGGAATTTTAGTCCACGAACTTCAGGGTATTCGGATGCCATCTCTCTGATTATGTTCCAGGATTCATCTGTTGAGCCATCATCAACGAAAATTATTTCGTACGAATAATGTTTTTTTAGCGCTTTATCCACGCTGCTATATAGCTCACGCAATGATTCCTGTTCATTCAGAAGGGGAATAACGATACTTAACTGTGGCTTTTCTGCGGAAGTGTTTGACAATGTTATGAATCTTGATTATTTCTCTTTTATAAGGAAATGGGTTGTGAGTATTTACAAAAACTGAAAATAACTAAATCGTTGACTTACGATCAATGAAAAAACTTTATTACAGTATTGGTGAAGTTAGTGAAATCACCGATGTAGAACCGCATATTCTGCGTTACTGGGAAACTCGCTTCGACAGCTTAAAGCCGGCGAAAAACCGTTCCGGTAAGAGAATGTACACGGATGATGACATAGAAACCATTATTCGGCTTAAAGGACTTATTCGCGAAAAAAAATATAGTACTGCCGGTGCCCGTCAGGTAATTGAGGGGAAAAAAGGACGAAATAACGGGGTTTCTGAAAAGGTGCAATTGCCTGTCGGTGTAGTCAAAGACCTCAGAGAAGTGAAATTATTTCTCGAAAAGCTTATAGATCAATTATAAGCGTTTGTCATATTCGATAAATAGCATTCATCGCAAGTAAATGATAAAACTACCGGTTTTTCCATTGCCACTCGTTCTCTTTCCGGGAGAAAAACTTAACCTGCATATCTTCGAGGACCGTTACCGGGAGATGGTTCATTACTGTATGGAAGAGAAGATACCTTTCGGGATTACCAGTTATATCAACAATTCGATATCAAAAGTTGGATGTGTCGCTAATATCGTGAAGATTCACAAAATTTATTCCGATGGGCGTATGGATATCGTTTGTGCAGGTGGGGACCGTTTCCTGGTTCACCGGTTTGATACATCAGAATCTTTTTTACAGGCCGTCGTAACTTACTTCCATGATCACGACGAGGATGAGGATTTGGGGCAAGTGAGGGCAAGCATCAGCCCCATGCTGCAGGAAGTGGTCTCATTATTGGAGCAGGAATCGGTAACAATTGCGGTGCCGGACGAGCCAATTCATTCTTTTCGAATTGTTCATGTTGTCGGGTTTGAACTGGCTCAAAAGCAAAATTTGCTCGAAATCAAATCGGAAAAGGGACGTTTGGATTTTATTAAAGAGCACTTGGAAAAAGTTCTTCCAAAATATAAAGCTCTTGAAGATGTAAAACGCAGAATAAAAAGCAATGGGCATTTTCGGAATTACCCGCCAATTGATTTCAAACTATAGCTTTTATGGAATTGTCATCTTGTAGAATAGGTCCATTTAATCTTTATACTATTGAAACCGGACGATTTGGACTTGACGGTGGAGCTATGTTCGGTGTTGTACCAAAACCATTGTGGGAACGGGCTATCAGACCGGATGATCACAATCGTATCCCGTTGTCAATGCGGTGCCTATTGGTGGAATCGACAAAAACGGACAGGCGATATTTAATAGATACCGGAATCGGTTATAAGTTCAATGAGAAATTTCAGGGTATCTATAAGATCGATCATAAACACTCAGATCTGGCTGAATCTCTGGATTATCATGGTTTTTCTATCTCTGATATTAGCGATGTGATTTTTACTCATCTGCATTTCGATCATTGCGGTGGAGCGAGCTACCAGTCTAATGGTGGAGAAGTAAGACTTACCTTTTCAGAGGCAAAACATTGGATTACTGAGAGTCACTGGGAAACGGCACTGAACCCGAATGCAAGAGAAAAAGCAAGTTTTTTGGATGAAAATCTCGAGCCAATCCGACAACAATCCAGGCTTGAGCTTGTTTCAGGTCACCATACATTTGAAGATGGATTATCAACGATCATTGTAAACGGACACACGATCGGGCAACAATTGGTCCGAATCGAAGATAATGGGATAACCCTGTTATTTGCAGCCGATCTGGTACCTACTGCTGCTCATGTCCCCTTGCCATGGGTCATGGGATATGACATGCATCCGGTTCAAACCCTTGAAGAGAAGAAAGATATCCTTGATAAATGGAGCGAGCCAAATCATTATTTATTTCTTGAACACGATGCAACCAATGAAATAATCACAGTTAGCAAAACTAAAAATAAGTATATAGTTGAACATTTTATGAGACTCTCTGATTTAAGTGATAGTATATGAACACTCATCGGTACGGTTATTGATTTAAATGCCGATTACTTACAAATTTGTATTTTTATCCGATGATAGAACGGGGTTATCAACCACAATAGACTTTCTATTAGGTATTTGATCGTGTAAATTTGCCAGCGGTTCAAACGGTTAGATGCCAAAACGGCTTTCACCTGAAATTTTAAAATACTTCAAGACGCATAATGAAGCGATTTACGGCTTATTTTGCCTTTCTTTTATCTCTGCTGATAATTACTGCAGCGATATCGATCACTCCCACAAAAGTTTCTGCGCAGCAGATGCAGCAACTTGAGAATATGGACTTCTCTAAAGTCAATGTGGATAACTTAAGTGATCAGCAGATTGTAGACATCATTCAAAGAGCTCAAAGTCGCGGAATGAGCATAAGCGACCTTGAAAATCTGGCAGCGACAAGAGGAATGCCCGCAAGTGAAATATCAAAATTTCAACAGCGGGTGATGGACATCCAATCAAAGGGTGGACTCCAATCCCAGGGTGTAAGTATTGACACAACAAGCCAGAGTCGTATCCCCACGAATTTTAAAAATCTGATTGATCAGCGTACAGCTCCATTCCAACAGAATTCGACGGCCACACCGGGTACCACATCAGAGAAACGTCCGCAAATATTTGGTGCTGATCTTTTTAATCAGAAGAAACTGACGTTTGCCCCGTCAATGAATATTCCAACACCGAAAGATTATCAGTTGGGAGCCGGTGATCAGTTGGTTATTAATATCTGGGGTGCCGCTCAAATGACATATCAGGAGACGGTTTCTCCGGATGGGACAATTTCCATCAGCAACATAGGTCCGATCTATCTCAATGGTTTGACGATGGATCAAGCGAGAGACAGGATAATTAAGCGTCTTACAGAAATTTATTCGGGGTTGAGTCCCAACAACCCGCGGAAGCGCAACACGTATGCAGATATTACACTTGGTAAAATCCGCAGCATTAACGTAAATATCATTGGTGAGGTACAGGCGCCCGGTACATATACCTTGTCAAGTTTGTCGACGGTTTTTAACGCTCTCTATGTTTGTGGAGGACCAACTGCCAATGGTTCATTTCGTTCGATTGAGGTTATCCGTAATAATCAAGTCATAGATAGTGTCGATGTGTATGATTTCCTCGTTTATGGAAAAACGGCAAGTAATATTCGTCTCCAGGATCAGGACATCATTAAAGTCGATCCATATAAAAGTCACGTGCTTATTGGCGGTCAGGTTAAGAGACCGCGAATATTTGAAATAAAAAACAACGAGACTCTTTCGAAAGCATTTCGTTTTGCAGGCGGATTCACAGACAGTGCTTACACGGGGCGTGTTAAGGTATACCGAAACACGGCAACAGAGAAAAAAATCGAAAGTGTTAATCAGCCAGATTTTAAAACCTTTAAACTTCAGAATGGAGATAAGGTCTTCGTAGGGAAGATTCTGGACCGTTTTGAAAATATGGCCCAAATAAGAGGGGCTGTCTTTCGTCCGGGCGAATACCAGGTGACCGACACAACAACGGCTTACAACCTGATAAAGGTTGCGGATGGATTACGTGGTGATGCCTACATGTCACGTGCTCTCATTTATCGAACCAAGCCTGATTATGAAATCAAAGTGATACCATTTAGTCTGCAAGATTTGATGGATGATCCGGCTGATAATGATATCAAGTTGCAGAAAGACGATATCGTGATCATATCTTCGATTTTTGACATGAGAGAAAATTATGATGTCAAGATTTATGGCGCTGTTCAGAATACTGGTAGTTATTCATATGTAGAAAATATGACCCTGAAAGATCTGATATATCGGGCTAATGGTTTTAAAGAATCGGCAGCCCCCTATCGAATTGAGGTATCCAGACGAATGACACAGACTCCAAAGGATACGGTTATTGATCAAATCGCACAGATCTTTAGTTTTAGCATCGATCGTCAATTGCATATCGAGAAGGGCGGTGAAAAGTTTATTCTGAAACCTTTTGATGAGGTTTTTGTCCGATCGGAACCTAATTACCAGGATCAGCAGCAAGCATCTGTTTCCGGGGAAGTCGTCTATCCCGGCCAGTATACAATTACAAGCAAAAATGAATCGATTTCGGATCTTGTTAAGCGTGCCGGTGGATTAACACCCCAGGCTTACGCCAGAGGAGCAAGATTAATCAGAAGAAGCAGTGAAAGTCAAACGGGACCAATCGGGATTAACTTACCTCAGATACTTGCTCATCCTGGATCAAAATATGATTTACAGTTAATGCCAGGCGATGAACTCAGAGTACCCAAAAAACTTGAAACGGTGAAAGTGACAGGTGCTGTTCTGTATCCAATAACTATTCCATACAGCAAAAAAATGAATTTTCAGGATTATATTGATCGAGCCGGAGGATATGCAGACAGTGCAGCAGCTAAGAAG
>Ga0114931_10008430_pt1 | contig 12479 bp, 9 predicted proteins | sample 2SBtaG_FD_89579 | JGI IMG/M metagenome (GOLD analysis project Ga0114931, IMG submission 89579) | Deep subsurface microbial communities from Kolumbo volcano to uncover new lineages of life (NeLLi) - 2SBTROV14_V59a metaG | ecosystem: Environmental > Aquatic > Marine > Volcanic | place: Kolumbo...
CTAGGAGTCTGTCGGGCTTAGATGTTTGAGCGAGGGGATCGAGGTTTGAGCCAAAATTTTCATAAGTTGGAGGAGTTTGTGGGAACACAAATGACGAAAACGAAGGGAAATTTGGGCCAAATCCTCGTTTTCCGCAGTCAATCAAGGTAAGTCCGACAGACTCTTAGGAAAATTCTTCTTTCATCTCCTTGAGTTGTTTACGAATCGCCAACTTTCTGGCACTGCTCATCCGGTCAATAAAAAGTTTTCCAAAAAGATGATCCACCTCATGTTGAATCGCCCTGGCAAACAAGCCGTCCGTCTCGATCCGCGCCGTCTCTCCATCGAGATTCAGGAAGGTGGCCCGAACCTCAAACGGCCGGGTGATGTCGGAACGAAGATCCGGAAAGGAGAGACAACCTTCCACATCTGTCACTTTCTCGCCAAAAGGCTCAATTACCGGATTGGTGAAAATCAAAGGGCATACCTCATCGAGCGTTTTTTCCTCTCCATTCAATCGGAGATAAGACACGCACTCCTCATCATGTGAAACGTCGACCACAGCCAACTGGAGCGGTTCACCGACCTGTTGGGCCGCCAGACCGACTCCGCTGGCTTGATACATCGTTTCCACCATATCATCCGCCAGCCGACGAATGTCATCGGTCACCTCCTCCACAGGCTCACCCACTGCTCGAAGGACGGGGCTTGGATAAATTACAATTTCCCGGATCATGGTTGCGGCATCAAAACAGACAATGGAGAGACCCTACTGTGGCCCCTGAAAAAATCCACCCCCGGCCTTGTCATTATCCAGCGAAATCTTCAATGGCAGATCCTTGATTTCAACCCCAGCCTGGGTCGCGGCATCCCAAACGCCAACCAGGGTTTTCAAGGGTGTATCGGCATCCACTTTCAACTCCAGTTTGGAATCCGCGTGGGTCCGCTTCCATTCACCCAGCGCCGCCGGAAGTTGCTCAAGCGGCAAAAGCTGTCCCGCCAATGAAATCTGTCCCTGGGGATTCAGAGACAGGGAAATTCGCTCGTCCCGTTCATCCGAAGGGCTCAATTCCGATGAATGGGGAAGATTCACTTTCAGGAGCGATTCCCTCTTTTTGAAGGTGGTCGTCACGATGAAAAAAATCAACAGGATCGCCAGAATGTCGATCAGGGTGATGATCGGCACGGTAGGACGCTTTCGCTTTTTAGTATAGAAGTTCATTTCAACAAATCACCGCTGTCAATATCGCTGCCGGTCTTTTCAATCGCCACGACAACCTCCGCCGGAGGACGCCTGTTTTTTTTCTCGGCTTCGGCTTCTTTCTCATAGAGGGACGGCCCTCCATATTTGTAAAACAGGTGCAGCAAATGACTGATCATCACCTCCAGGCGGGCCGAAATTCTTTCCAGTTTCCGCGTAAAACAGGAATGAAAAATCACCGTAATCACCGCCACCACCAAGCCGGCGATGGTTGTGTTGAGCGCCTTGGCGATCCCCGCTGCAATCAGAATGGGATCGGCCACGTCCCCGGAATTTCCCAGGGTCGCGAAGACACTCACCAGACCGCTGACGGTTCCCAGGAGGCCCAGTAAAGGCGCGATCGTAATGACGACCTCCAGCACGCCCATTCCGTTCTCCAATTTTACGAATTGCTCTTTGGCGGCGGCCTCCACCGCTTCGGAGGCGTCCCCCTGTGATCGAAACTCGCCTGACATCGCAACCCGGCCGACTATTCCGATCGGGGTATCACTCTGCCGGAGTGCCTGACGCACTTCGGATGCCTTTCCATGGGTAAAATATCGTTCCAGCCGATTCCACTCGTCCTGCAGAAAAGGCGGCACAATGGAATTCCACCGCAAGGTCATGATTCGGTGAATGGACACGCTGACCGCCACCACCGAACAAACCACGATGAAGGCCATGAAAACTCCTCCCGACAAAAGGAATTCCCAAATTTTTTCGTTCACGGATGCAGTGGCAATCTCCTGGATTTTTTCTTCAACCATCAGTAAATGATCACATCGTAATTCATGGCTAAACCGGAGGCCCCGAGTAGCGCCGCCACATCGTCGGGCATGGCGGGCAGCTTCGATTCCGATATGGAACGAAGAGTCAAACTGAGCAGCGCTTCGTTCCCCTTGTTCTCGGTGACTTCCAGATTCGTGACTTTTCCCGCCGGACTCACCCTGAATTTCAACCGCAGCGTCCCCCATGTCACGTTCTCACTGTTTTCCTTCCGGTTCTGATGCCACCTCGCCGCCACCGCGTCCACCACGGCTTTCTTATATCGCCCGAGCGGCGTTTCTTCGGCGTTCACGGCGTTTTTCCCCTTGTTGGTCAGAGTACCGTTGACCATGTTCCGTCTTTTCGGAATGGAAAACACAGCGGTCGTCGAGCCGGTTTCGTCAACTCTGTCCACTCGGTTTGAATCGGGCGATTCGCCCGGCTGGACTCGATCTTTCGCCGAAGAATCCGGGTCGGTATAAAATTTCGATTCTTCCTGCAACTTTCTTTTCGCGCCAAGCTTCGACCCTGGTTCGCTTTCTTGTCCGTCTGAGGAATTTCTCTCTTGCAATTCCATCGAGCGAATCTGCTCGTCCCCCCGTGAAGTCAGACCAGCAAGCCGCGGCGAATCGGGATCGGGCGGCAGCTCCGTTGCGGCGACGGTGTTCCGGTCCGATTCAAAGTCCGCCGATTTCGGTTTGGTCCTGGATGGGACATTGCTTTCGGTATCGACAAACTTCTTTCCGGACGCTCGTTCGGCGGGTTGCGGCGCCACTTTCGGCGCGATCTGCTCCATCAGGTCCGACATCATAATCGTCACTTCCTTCGGCTCTTTGGGCAGATCTCCCCTACTCGTTTTCGGATCCAGCTTTCGGTCCGCCATCAGGACCAGAAAAACAGTGATCAGAAGCAGCATATGCCCGATCACCGATCCGGAAATGGAGGTGACTATTTTGTGTCGTTCAAACATTCTCTGAGAAAAAATTCTCGCAGCCATCATAGAGCTAAAGGGTTTTTCGCGCAAAGTGAAAGAGGTATTGCTGTGCGTAACCGGCATTGGGCCCAAAATAATTTTCCGCCCACTTCCGCAATGGAATTCCCCGAATCCGCTTCCGGTAGTGATCCCGGAGAACTCTTTCAATCCAGACATCGATGGGGAAGGTCTCCCATCTTCCACACCCGAACAACAATACGCAGTTCGCGATTTTATCACCGACCCCGTGAAGTTGAATCAAACTCTTCCGGGCAAGATCGATGTTGGGTTACTTTTCCAGGGCAACCAGATCAATGTCTCCCCGAGCCACGGCGACCGCCGCCCGGTGAAGGGATTTCGCCCGATAGCCAAGCGCACATTTACGGAGGGCCGCTTCGCCCGCCGCGGCAAGTGTCTCCGGCGACGGATAATCATAGAACATTTTCCGACCGTCCAGTTCGTGTCTTTCTCCATATCGTTCCCGTAATGTCAGTGAAATGCCTCGAATATGGGCCACTTGTTTCAGAGAAGAGGTGATGAACGTAGCCAGACACTCCCAGATCGGCTGCCGGATGATACGGATGCCGGGACAGTATTCAATGGCCCGCTCCAGAAACACGTCCTCCTTCGGATAAGTCGCAAAAAGGGCCGGAAGGTCGTGATCCAGACCAAGGTACCGGCTCACTCGATCCGCATCCCCTTTCAGGGTCAACAGGAGGTCGGGTTCGGGCTGGGCAATCCAGCTCACCGATCCATTCTCCATACAGGCGGCGCATCCCGGCACGCCGTTTACAGAGAAATTCTCCCAATGAAACACCTGCCCGGAATTCAGTGTTTCCTCCAAATTAAAAACATTCCCAAGCGGAATTTCTGCAACCATATCAATGTTTGGAGTGTGCTACGAGGGGGTGAAGTGTCTAATATTCCATCAAGATTGCAATGAGGGATTAAGAGACTGTGGAAAAACGCTGGAATAAAAAACTACGAGTCATTTTATTTGCTGACGAGGCGCCATGAGGGAGGCTGGCCTGCCACCTGACCGGGTCGGAACGAAGTCCGTAAATAAAAGGGCCGCAGCCCGGAGAGGCGGCGCCGGAATGGCTTTGGGCGAAGCCGTTGATTCAAGGGCCAAAGTGTCATCGCTTTTTTGCTTCAGAGTTTTTCCACAGTCTTTTAATGGCCTTGGCACATTGGCCAACAAACCGCCAGATGGAGTCGATCCTGTCAGAAACTGCACTTCGCAGCACAGCGGAAATTTCACTCTCTGTTATATTGAGCCAACTGCCATGCCTGGGCGTGTGATGGCGTTCAAATCGTTCCGCCAACCCGCCGACTTCGGTAGGCGGGAACGCCGTTGCCGAGCCTTCGCGGGTATATACAAAATCGCAGTGGGCACGGTAACCCGGTTTGCTCGGCAGGGCAATCCTCACTTCGCCAAGGAGCTGTTTACAAAACTCATCCAGACATAGCAAAGGACGTTCTCTTTGGGAGGGATGCACCAGCAATTTTTCAACCAGCGCTTGAACTCGTTTTATGAAAGCGTCACGCACGGTTTCGCGAGACAGTGCTTTGCCTCTTTCTTTCCAGCGCAACCAGCGGGCGGACCTCACATACCCTCCGGCGTAGTCTCGCCAAAGTGGCGGCCTTGATCCCGGTAGCTTTCATGATTTCGCGATCACTCAGTGCGGCTCCCCGTTCGGACTCGTCGGCCAAAAACACGGAACGCGCCCCGGTGACTTTCCATGCCGCCACTTTCCCCGGAGAATTGATCAATTGTTCCAACTCGCTACGAGTCTGCAGTTCCTTCGATCAAAACAGCAGCAATGATAATTTCCACCGAGATCGCCAAGGCAATTGATTCAGTGGTTTTGTTCCTATTTTCGGCGGCCAACAGTGGCGCCAAGGACCATTGGATTCACCATTACTCAACATGGCAATGGCTCCATTTGCCTGGGGCGCAAGCCAGAAACGACGTTGCGTCAATGGCCTGCGTTGATTGTTTCCCCCATTGGTCCCGCATCATCTTATTCAGGAATGTTTGATTGCTGATTCCATCATTGCTTCGGGGAGATTTTTAAACTATCTCGACCGTTTGGATAAAAGACTGGGATCAGTCCACAAAATAGCTGAGGCTCTCCAGTTCGACGGCCAGGTTGACGTGATTGATCACCACTTCATCGGGAACCTGAAGGACGGCCGGAGAGAAATTTAAAATTGCCTGAACACCCGCCTCCACGATCACGTTGGCCACCTCTTGCGCCGCATTCTCGGGCACTGTCAGGATGGCCATTTTGACCTGATAATTCCGGATGTATTTCACCAGATCACGGGAGTCATTGATCGGCACTCCTGATCGGGCGGCCCTCTTTTTCACTTCGTCCGGCGCCTTGTCAAACGCGGCAATGATTTCAAACCCTTCCTTTCGGAACCCTCCGTAACTCAATAAAGCTGAGCCCAGATTTCCAACGCCAACCAGAACCACGGGTTGCAGACTGGTTCTTCCCATGACCCCGTGAATCGCTTCAAACAGCGTTTCCACACTGTATCCCAGACCCCGGGTTCCAAACTGGCCCACATAGCCGAGATCCTTTCGCAGCTGCGTCGGTTTCACCCCCACCGCTTTGGCGAGAGCCTCCGAAGAAACGGTCTCCACCTCGTTGTTGCGCAACTTTTGCAGACATCGGAGGTAAAGTGACAGGCGATAAACCGCCTTTCTGGGTATCGCCAATTTTTCCACTTGTGAAATTTCGCAAAATAAATGAAAAAGTCAAATGGCCCAAAAGGGGAATGCCCCTTCAAAGCAGCCCGCCCACGGGGAACTCTTTTTGGAGGCACGTCGTCGCCAAAATTTAGAAATCTCGATTCAGACATTCGCCGCTGGCACGCTGTCCGGTCCTGACAATGCACCCCTCGATTCTGGCATCGGGAGCGACCATTGCCCCGTCCCAGATGATGGAGCGGGTCACTACGGCATTTTCCCCGATCACGGCTCCGGCCCCGACGGTCGATGTCCCGTCGATTTTGGCTGCCCCGCTCATCTCGGCGTCGGGATGAATCCGGCGCATTCCGGATGATCTTCCATAGGATGGAAATTTTTCTTCCGCCAGCATGAAGGAAGTTTCCAGATAGGATTGACGCTCTCCCACGTCGCTCCATTGTCCCTCATCGATCACCACTCCCCCCACCCGGGCGCCCCCGCGGATGGCCCGAAGAAATCCCAACACAACTGATTCAATTTTGTTCGGCTCAAGAAAAGGCCAAAATTCAGGACTGATCAGATAGATGCCGGTAAACTGAAAACGGTGAGGCCAGTCCGGATCAATCCGTCCCCGCAAATCGACGACTTTGCCGCTGTCCTCATCCCATCCCACTCTCAGCTCGCTACCACTGGATCGCAGGATCAGCGTGGCGATGTTTCCATTTTCCAAATGAGATTGCCAGGCTCTCTCCAAAGGTAAATCAGTGAGGATATCACCATTGTAGACAATGAACGACTGATCCGGACGCAGCCAGTCGCGCACGTTCTCAATTCCGCCCCCGGTGTCCAGCAAAACGGGTTCCTTCCGAAAACTCAACTGACTCCCACCATATTTTCCGTCGGGAAACGCCCGGTCATAACATTCGGGAAGGTGGTGGGTGTTCACCATAAATTCCGAAACTCCCAGATCAGCCATGACGTGATCCAGGGCATAACTGATGAGCGGCTTATTCCAAAGTGGGATCAGAGGCTTGGGAAGTTCGTCGGTCAATGGACGCAGGCGGGTGCCCAGTCCGGCTCCGAGAATGAATGCCTGTTCCGGGGGTGGAAATGTTTTCTGGTTCGATCTCACGCCACTGGAGTAGGGTTGCTGAATCCCGGCAAGCTATACACGACTTGTCATCTTGTGCCACAGACAAATTACCCTGACGAGCCTGTTTATTCTCTCGTAATAAACTCATCGGTATTCATCAGTGCACGAGCCAGGGAAACCCAGGCGGCAGCATCCGCCACACTTTGCCGCCCTGGATTGTCCGCCAGTTTTTTCTTCCAATTTGACGGGGCAACGGCTTGGGCGGCGGATGGATCTTGTTGAAAATCGGCACGTTGACGGTCCACGTAAGCGGCCAGGATTTCGACTTCATCCCCGGCGGGCGGGCGGGAATAGCACAACTCGCAGGCCCGCCGTAGCCGACTCCGCTCGGACGCGCTGCCCGTCCCGGGAACCTCTCTCATCAACCGTTCCGCCAGTCCCTGGGCCAATTCAAACATGGCCCCGTCGTTGGCCTGGGCAAGCGATTGCAACGGCGTGTTCGATCTCGCGCGAGCGGTGCAGACACTTTGAAAATCAGGTGAATCAAATGTGGTCAGCAAAGGATAGGGTGCGCTCCGGTAAAACTTGATGTAGATGGCCCGGCGAAATCTGTCCGGCCCGGTGGCCGTTGCCCATTGCACTTTTCGCTGGGTGAAAGAGTAAACCCCGTCGGGTTGCGGGGGAGTCACCCCGGGACCGCCCAGTTTCTCTGAAAGGAGACCACTGACACTCAGAGCCGAGTCACGCACAATCTCCGCATCAAAGCGAATCCGGCTCATCCTCGCCAACAAAAGATTCAGGGGATCGATCTCCGCCAAATCGCGACGGTTCTTCGAAGCCTGTCGATAGGTGGCGGACGTCACGATGAGCCGCTGCAGCTTTTTCAATGACCAGCCGTCCTCCCGAAAGCGGACCGCCAGCCAATCCAGTAATTTTGGATGTGTGGGAAACGATCCCTGGGTTCCGAAATCATTATCCGTGACGACCAGGCCCTTTCCAAAAAAGCGCATCCAGACCCGGTTCACTCTGACCCTGGCAGTGAGAGGATGGTCCTCCTGCATGAGCCACCTGGCCAGATTCAATCGGCTCGGATGAGCGGGGTGATCCTCCATCTCCGGGAACACGGCCGGAACGTCGGGCGTCAACGGACCGGATTCTTTGTCATCCCGCAAAAAATCCCCCCGAATATGCAGATAGGTTTTCCGTTTCGACTTTTCCGGAAGATCACTCATGACCATGGTTTTCACGGTGGGCCCCAGCCCCAGCTGTTTCCGCAGTCTTTCCACTTGAATTCTGGCGGAAACCAGTGGCTGGTCCGTTTTGGCAAACTCAGTTGAGATCAAAGTCCTGGTCGTTTTATCGCGTTTCTCCGGGTCAATTTTAAGGGCGGCCAACAGTTTCTCTTCATCCGTTGGTGGAGGCGGAGGCGAGGTGGCGGATACATCCAGAGCGAATCTTCCGATGTTGTATTGATTGTTCACTTCATGTCTGAGTACGATTTCCAGGGGATCAGCTCCGAGTCGAACCGGCTCCGCAAAAATATATTCCACCTGGTGTGGGGCATTCATTTTCACTCCCGGTCTGCTCCCTTTTCCAATATTGATCGCCCAACCTGTGTCGGACTTGCCATCAATGGTCAACGCGGCAGAAAATCCAGGCTGGGAGTGATCCGCTTGCGCTGTCAGAACGGGAATGCCTTCTTTTCCCATAAAAAATTCCACCCGGCTCACCACAAAATTCCCGTTGCCCGCCCGACCGGGCCCCCCGGCAGGAAGCGATGGGTCGGGGATTAACCGCAGTCGAACGGCGGCAACGAGCCCGCCTTTCTCCGGTGATCTCATTGTGACCCGGTAAACCTCTCTGGCAGCACCTTGCCCGACGAGAATGGATCCGTCCGCGAGCCGCTTCATCGGGGCGCCTCCTTCGGCGAAAAACGACTCCAATTCCGCGGGCTTCCAGTCGGCCGCCATCGGGGAATCTGTTTTCGCCGCGCTTCCTCTGGCCAGACGCTGTTTTTCCCACTCTTTCTGTCGAGCCGGAGCGGCGCCCCTGAGATCAGCCATTTTCGCCCGGGCTGCCTCGAATGCGGCCAGTTTGGCATTTTCTTTTAAAAACAGCTCTCCCTCGCTCACCTCCACGGTCCGGCCCGTGTTGTTGACATCCACACCCTGATTAAAAAAAGCAAACAACTGGTAATATTCCTTCTGCGAAACGGGATCAAATTTATGGGCGTGACACTGGGCGCAACCTACGGTCAGCGCGAGCCAAACTGAACCCGTAGTGTTGACTCGGTCCACCACTTCTTCGTTGCGAAACTGTTCATCATCGGTTCCACCCTCCTGATTGATCAATGTATTCCGATGAAACCCTGACGCGATCAGTTGCCGTTTGTCTGGATGCTTCAGCAAATCACCGGCCAACTGCTCAATGGTGAACTGATCAAAGGGCATATCATCGTTCATGGCCCGGATCACCCAGTCGCGATACGGCCACATGATTCGCTCGCCATCAATGGTATAACCGTTGGAATCGGCATAGCGCGCCTGATCGAGCCAGTGTCTGCCCCAGCGTTCTCCGTAGTGGGGATTGCTCAACAATTCATCCGCCAACTCCGCCACCGCTGAATCGGCATCTTTTTCAAATTCCGTGACAAACGATGTCACCCGTTCCGGATCCGGCAGCAGACCAATCAGATCGATATACATTCGCCGGATCAAAGTGGGTGGATCGGCCTCCGGTGATGGTTCGATCCCCTTTTCTTCCATACGGGAAAGGATAAAATGATCAATTCCGTTTTTCGCCCACGACTCGTCTTTCAATCCGGGAAGATCATATTTTTTGATCGCTTGGAAGGCCCAGTGCCCGGCGTACTCCGCACCTTCCTCTATCCACTTTCGTAAAAGCAGGGCTTCCCTTTTACTGATGGTTTTCCTGGTTTTGGCTGGCGGCATCCTTTCATCCGGATCGTCTTCGAGTATCCGTCGGATCAGTTGGCTGGCGTCGGGTTGACCGGGAACGATCGCCGCTTCCGTGCGAACAGGGTCAGGTCCCTGACCAGACCCTGTTGCCTTGCTGGCCTGCCCTGCTTTTACCCCCGGTTTTTCCACCGCGGATTTTCTCACATCCAATCGCAGCCGGGCCTTCCGCGCTTCTTCGTCCGGCCCGTGACACTGGAAACAGTTGTTCGCTAAAATCGGACGAATGTCGCGATTGAAATCGACAGTCTTTTCGGCGGCATCCGCGAGGGGAAAAACCAAAATCCGCCCCACTGTCAGGGCCGCCAGCCAATGAACGGTTTTCACTATGGGCCCACTGTAACCGATCACGGTAAAAAGCCAATTCACCTGTTTGCGCTCTGCCCCGAGCATGGCAAAGCGGGCCGGAACAAAGCCATGGAGAAGAATGGTCCGCCGGAATTTTCCAGAATTTTCCGAATGTGGCCTTACTTCCCGGGTAATTTTTCAATTGCCTCCAGCACATCTCCCGGAGTAATGATCCCCTCTTTCAGCATGATCGCCTCTTTGGACTGGTCCGCCGGGTAGAGCAGATACAGTGGGACGCCGGCCCGTCCGTGTTTTTTCAACAGGGCCGCGATCGACGGATCGGGATTGGTCCAGTCGGCGACCACGAATTCAATCTGATGATCTTTGAGGGCCTGCTGGACGGCCTTCGATCTGATGGTGGCGTATTCATTTGCCTTGCAGGTGACACACCAGTCGGCCGTGAAATCAACAAAGACGTTCTTCCCGGCTTTCCGGTGCTCTGAGATGACCTGCCTGATGTCGATCCCGGAAGGTTTGGCCCGCTCATTTTTTGCATAAAAGGCGACGACGAGTCCCCCGACAGCAAACAGCACGGCAAACACTCTGCCCTTCACCCGGCTGGAGCGCGTCGAATCCGGCCTGACAAACCGGCCTGAAATCCACATGGCGAGAGCGATGAGCAACACTCCGGCCAGGGCCCATTGCAAACCCTCGGTGGTGAGCTGTTTCGACAGGACACCGATCAGCCAGATGGCCACGGCCAGCATGGGGAAACCCATGGCCTGTTTGAAGGAGTCCATCCACGCTCCGGGCGCCGGAATCAGGGCGAGAAACCTGGGAAACGCCGCCAACAACAGATAAGGCACCGCCAGGCCAAGCGCCAGGGCGGTAAAAATTCCGATCATGGAGGGAGCGGGTTGGGTAAAGGCAAATCCGATGGCCGGGGCCATCAAGGGAGCGGTGCACGGGGTCGCCAGCAACACCGCGAGAGCGCCGCTCCAGAAACTCCCAGCGTAGCCTGATTTCCTCACCAGATTGCCGCCCACACCGACGAGCCCGGCTCCCAATTCCACGACCCCGAACAGACTCAGTGCCACGATTACCATGACCAATATCAGAGCGAGAACAAAGGCCGGATGCCGCATTTGAACGCCCCAGCCGACGTCCGCACTTCCCGCCGAACGCATGACGAGCAAGATGGCTGTTAAGATCCAGAAAAAAATGAGAATGCCCAGAGCGAACGCCAGGGAATGCATCCATACTTTTTTGCGGTCTTCGCCCGCCTGACCGATGAAGGACATCACTTTGAGGGAAATGACCGGGAACACGCAGGGCATGATATTGAGCATCATCCCGCCGAGAAAAGCCGCCAGCAACATCGCGGCCAGCCCCCCGCCAAAGGGCAGATCGGCCTGTCGCGCTTCGCTGTTCCCGGTTCCCGTCGAGGTTTCTGTCTTCGGGACCGACGTTTCCGTGACTTCCCGCCGGGGATCTGTGGAGATCAAAAACCCGGATTTCCCGGTCCCTCTTGTCACAGCCAGCAGTCCGGAAAAAGTGTCCGGCAGTTTATTCAATGATTCATGCCTGGGAAGTCGAATCCTCAGGGTATCGCCCTGCCAGGAGAATTTCGGGGTTTTCAACAGATCCACCACATTTCTGTTGATAGGGAAAAACTCCATTTCCCCTTTTGGGAACTTCGCATTTCCCGGTATTTTGACGCTGAGTTTGATCGAATCTCCTTCATCGGACGCGGTCGTTTTCCAGTCTTTTGGTTTCGGTAAATTCGCCATCACTTCCTGAATTTTTTCTGTCTCGGCCGAGGGCCCCGAAATCCCGCCGACCCGCAGGGTGAGTGAGAGATCCGCCTTGCCCGGCACACAGGTGTTGGGATCGCACATGAGCCATTCAGCCTGCCCTTTGATGGTGATTTGATCCCCTTCTTTGAGAGACGCCGGAGGAGTGACGGTAAGAGGGTGGATTACTTCCCGCTGATAACCAATGCTCACCTGCCGATAGCCTCCGCCGTAATCGATAATGACTTTTTCCGGAATGGGAAACCGGATGTCCGCTGCAGTGAAGCCCGGCGGCAATTCCAGAGTCAGTTTGGTAGGTTTCCCCGCGTCTCCCGGATTGATCCAATAGGTGTGCCAGGTCGGGTCAATTTTCAGCTTCAGCGCCAGCGTAAAAGGCTCTCCCGCCCGGATCGTTGCCACGCTGGCGATCAGTTGGGCCTCCACATTTTTATCCCGAACCGGAAGGGATTGGGAATAGGAAGTCGAACCAGCAAACAAACTCACCAGGGAAACAGCGAACACCAGGGATCGAAAAAAATAAAACATGAGAAGTGCGGATTGGAAAAGCTTAGGAGACTGTGGAAAAACTCTGAAGCGAAAAAGCGATGACACTTTGGCCCTTGAATCAGCGGCTTCGCCCAAAGCCATTTCTGGACCGCCCCTCCGGGCTGCGGC